>Ga0210390_10004209_pt1 | contig 12190 bp, 10 predicted proteins | sample IncBWH11OmetaG_FD_161050 | JGI IMG/M metagenome (GOLD analysis project Ga0210390, IMG submission 161050) | Forest soil microbial communities from Barre Woods Harvard Forest LTER site, Petersham, Massachusetts, United States - Inc-BW-H-11-O ...
TGCTTCGCTCGTCGCAAGTGCGGGTGTGGGATGGCTTTTGTTTCGCCATGCCGAGCAGATCAGCTCGGCACTGCTGCGCGTAGGGTTAATCACCAGGCCCGGCGGCATGTATGGACTGGAAGTCCCGGATATGGGCCCGGTCGTCCTGCTTACGATTGTGTTGAATGTAGCAGCGCAACTTGGCGATCTGGTGGAATCGCTGATCAAGCGGGGCGCGGGCGTGAAAGATTCGGGAGCGATTCTCCCAGGGCATGGTGGCATGCTCGACCGCATCGATGCCCTGCTGTTTGCGGCACCGGTGCTGTGGTTTTATACGGCCTGGCGAGTGATGCAGTAGGTTCGGCCCAGCCACCGACATTCGCGGAATCCCACCTTTGCCGCAAAGAGCGCGGCAAAGATGGGGCACCCGGCAGTATCTTGGCTACTCTTCTCCACACGCGCGCCCCACAACCGCGTAAAATGGAAGGTCTGTGCCGACTCGGCACTAATTCATGAAACGCATTGCCATCCTGGGATCAACGGGCTCGATTGGGCGGAGCACGCTCAGTGTGGCGGAGTCGTATCCTGAACGGTTTCAGATTGTGGCGCTGGCGGCGGGGGCGAATCTTGAGGCGGCTTTTGAGCAGGCGCGGCGCTGGCGGCCACGTGTTGTCTCGATTGCGGCGGAAGGCGATGCTGACGTCCTGCGCTCGCGGTTGAAGAAAGAAGGGTTGGGCGAGATTGAAGTCGTGCATGGCGCGGCCGGGACGGTGCGGGTTGCGACCCATGCGGAAGTCGACTTCGTGGTCAGCGCGATCGTGGGCGTGGCGGGATTAGAGGCGACTTACGAGGCGGTGCGGGCGGGTAAGGTTGTTGGGTTGGCCAATAAAGAATGCCTTGTCGCGGCGGGCGAACTGATTGCGGCTGAGGTGCGCCGGCAAGGCAAGCCGCTGTTGCCGATCGACAGCGAGCACAACGCCGTGCATCAGTGCCTGCGCGGCGGGCGCATGGACGAAGTCGAGCGTATCTGGTTGACCGCTTCAGGCGGGCCGTTTCTGAATCTTCCGCATTCGGAGTTTGCCTCGATCACGGTGGAGCAGGCGCTCAACCATCCCACGTGGAAGATGGGGCGGCGGATCACGATCGACTCGGCTACACTGATGAACAAAGGGTTTGAGGTGATCGAGGCGTGCAGACTTTTTCACATGCCGCCGGCGAAGGTGGAAGTGATTGTCCATCCGCAGTCGACGATTCATTCGATGGTGGAGTTTGTGGATGGCAGCCTGCTTGCACAAATTTCGGTTACGGACATGCGGTTGCCGATCCTGTATGCATTAACATATCCTGAGCGGATTCAGTCGGATCTGCGATTTGCGGTGAGTGACTTGCGTCATCTGGACTTCAGCCCTCCGGACCTGAAAAAATTCCCTTGTCTTCGTTTAGCTTACGAAGCGGCGGAGGCCGGCGGCGCGAAAACGGTGGCGCTGAACGCCGCCGACGAAGTTGCCGTAGCGGCGTTTCTGGCGGGCAGCATTGGCTTCAACGACATTCCCAGGATTATCGAAGATGTTCTGGCGGGAACCAATTCAGGGAAACTGGAGTCCATTGGAAAAGTGCTGGAAGCGGACGCCGAAGCCCGCCGAATGGCCCAACTGCGCGTGGCCGGCGCAAAAAATCTGGAACGACCCCGGGCAACGTCTTTTGCATAATTTCGGAATCTAACCGGCTGGAGAGTACGTACCTCGATTATGTCTGACTTCTTGACTTCTCTGATAGCGGTGGTTGCGGTCCTCGGCTTCATGATCCTGATCCACGAGTTTGGCCATTTTGCCGTGGCCAAGTGGCTGGGAGTGCGCGTGGAGCAGTTCGCCATCGGATTCGGCAAGCGGTTGGTGGGCTTCCGCCGGGGCGAAACCGACTATCGCATTAACGCCATTCCGCTGGGCGGCTATGTGAAGATGAGCGGCGAGAACCCGATGGACGCGCGCTCGGACGATCCGCGCGAGTTCATGAATCACTCGCGCTGGCACCGCTTCCTGATCGCTATTGCCGGGCCGACCATGAACATCCTGCTGGCGATCGTGCTGCTCACGACCGTCTACATGGTGCATTACGAGTATCCGGCGGTATACGACGAGCCGACCGTGATTGGATGGGTGGTTCACGATTCGGCCGCAGCCAAGGCCGGGCTGCAGATCGGCGACCGGATCACCCGCATCGACGACGTGCAGAACCCGACCTGGGAGCAGGTTGGACTGAAGGAAGCGCTGAACCCTGGGCAGCCGCTCGTCATGGAGGTGGAACGCAACGGGCAGACGCTGACAAGAAGCGTGGTCCCGGAGGCGACGGGGCTCGACCAGATCGGATACGCGGGCCTTGCGCCGAAAGAAGACACGGTCACGATCACCGACCTGCAGGAGAAGATGCCTGCCGAGAAAGCCGGGCTGAAAGAAGGCGACCGCATCCTCACGCTCGACGGCAAGCCGGTGCCCGCGCTGGGGGCGATGAGCGAGAGCCTGGAAACCACGAAAGATAAACCCATTACACTGACCGTGCTGCGCAATGGGCAGGAGAAGACGTTTACGGTGCAGCCGGTTCTTTCCGACAAGCGGTATCGTATCGGGATCGGCAGCACGCAGATGAAGGTCAAGACGCTGCCCTTTGCCGAAGCCTTGAACCTGTCGCTGCACGAAAACCGGCAGAATGCGCTGCTGATCCTGGAACTGGTCAAGAAGATGGCGCAGCGCAAGATGTCGCTGCAATCGATTGAAGGGCCGATCCGCATTGGCCAGGCTGCGGGCGAGGCGGCCCGTAGCAAGGGCTGGACCCCGCTGATGGGCTTGACCGCAGCCATCAGCCTGAATCTTGGCATTTTCAATCTGCTGCCGATTCCGATCCTTGATGGCGGCGTGATCATGTTCCTGCTGATCGAGGGCCTGATGCGCCGCGATATCAGCCTGAATATCAAAGAGCGCGTCTATCAGTTCGCGTTCGTCTTTCTTGTGCTGTTCGCGGTGATGGTGATTTACAACGATTTGAAGAAGACGATTCCGGGGCTGGCGGACCGGCTGCCGTGAGGGTCGTGATGACTGAGAATTCTTTGCCTTCTGATCCTGAGATTCCTAATGCCGCCACTGTCGCGGCGATGAAGGAAGCACGGCGCGGCGACCTGCCCACGTTCAGCAGCATTTCGGACCTGATGGCCGACCTGAACACACCCGATTGCGCGCCCTAGCTGAGCAGTCTGCTGAAATACTCGACTAGCGCCATCGTACTTCGGACAAGGAATTCTGCGTCCGCTCTCTTAAAAGGACAACTAGTTGACGGGTGCGCGGCTTGGCTACTCACCTCCCAGATAAGTTCCATTTGTCTTGACAGCAGTTTTGCCTGTGCGTCCTCCAAAGCGTTTAAGTTGTCACCAATGAAGGCGGTTACTCGTTCCCGGAATTTTGCTCCTGGAGCGAGGGACGCGGGCCTCGCGTCCAGAATCACCTCGACGGCTTTCCTGCAGTGTCCCACGGCCTTGTCCCAATCACCTTCCGAAAGGTACTTCTTCGCCTCTCGAATCTCCTGAACCGATTTTGGAAGTTCGCGGGCCAAAACGCCGATTCCGCACCGCACCTCCAACAGTTCCAGGCCGCCATAGCCGAGTCCGGGCAATATGTTGTCCACCCATTGAGAGCGTGGGATCTCGAACGTAAGACCATCGACTTGGCCCGCGTAGAAGCCCCGGAACGCTCCGCTCTCGCTGTGTAACGCCAAGAGAAGCCGAATGGTTAGACAAACCCGAAGGTTTCCACCTGCGCGATCCCTCTCGATCTTATTCACGGTCGGTAAGTCGAGGGGAATTTCGAATAGCGCCTGTGTCGTGCTGATATGAAGCGGGTCGCTCGCAACGTGCACGAGATCTTCCTCAAATCGTGCCACCAGTCGATGCTCGGGCGAATGCAGTTTCCCCACTGCTCGAACGAGCGAAACAACATATGGAACCGGCTTGTCCGGGCTACGCCTATCGATATATGGAGACAAGCCAACTTCCGTGCGGATTGTTAATATTGGAAAATCAGGCCCACCCGAGGCATAGATGCTGGTGAGTTCGAAGCTCATCGTCCCGAGATGAGCGCCATAGCTAGTTAACATAATGGTGCCTTTTGGCATGCGTTTCCCTCGCGTGTTTTCCGAGTCGATAACGATCGCTTCGAGTAGATCGGCCTGCGCCGTAGGCTCCAAGCGGCTGCAGCCGGATGAATAAGCGCAGAACCTCCCCGGTCGCATGATAAAATTAAAACTTCCTTATGGCTAATATTCAACGCAGGAAGACCGTTACTGCCCTCGTTGGAGGCGTGCGCGTCGGGTCGGATGCACCGATTGTGGTGCAATCTATGACCAACACCGACACGGCCGACGTGCCCTCTACCGTGCAGCAAGTTGCGGCGTTGGCCCGCGCCGGGTCGGAACTGGTGCGCGTAACCGTCAACAACGATGAGGCTGCCGCGGCCGTGCCCCATATTGTCGAGCAACTTGACAAGCAGGGCATTCGCGTTCCCATCATTGGCGACTTTCATTACAACGGGCACGTTCTACTGACCAAGTATCCGGAGTGCGCGCGCGATCTGGCCAAATACCGCATCAATCCCGGCAACGCCAGTATTGGAAAGACCGGGGACTCTAATTTCCGCACCATGATCGAGGTTGCGGTGAAATATCAGAAGCCGGTGCGTATCGGCGTGAACTGGGGATCGCTCGACCAGGTGCTCCTGACCCGCATGATGGACGAGAATTCTCGGCTCGATGAACCGAAAGACGCGCGCGAAGTGACCATGGAAGCTATGGTGGTGAGTGCGCTGAATTCCGCGCAACTGGCGGAACAGTTCGGGCTGCGGCCGGACCAGATTATTCTCAGCGCCAAAGTGAGCGGTGTGCAGGATCTGATCGACGTCTACCGCGCGCTGGCATCGCGCTGCTCATATCCGCTGCATCTCGGGCTCACCGAAGCCGGGATGGGCGCGAAGGGCGTGGTCGCATCGAGCGCGGCAATGGGAGTCGTGCTGCAGGAAGGCATTGGAGACACGATTCGGGTTTCGCTGACGCCCGCTCCCGGTGGTGATCGCACCGAAGAAGTACGCGTCGCGCAGCAGCTTCTCCAATCGCTCGGTATTCGCAGCTTCACGCCGCAGGTCACGGCTTGCCCGGGCTGCGGACGCACCACCAGCACGTTCTTCCAGGAAATGGCGGAGCAGATTCAGACTTATCTGCGTGAGCAGATGCCGGGGTGGAAAGGCCGCTACGTCGGCGTCGAAGAGATGAAGCTGGCGGTGATGGGCTGCGTGGTCAACGGGCCGGGCGAATCGAAGCACGCCAACATCGGCATCTCGCTGCCCGGAACGTTCGAGGAGCCGAAGGCTCCGGTGTATGTTGACGGGCGGCTGTTCACCACTCTTAAAGGCGACCGCATTGTCGCGGAGTTCATCGACATTCTCGACGAGTACGTTGATTCCCACTACGCGGCCAGAGAAGCCGTGAAGGAAGAAGTTCCAGCCAAGGTGTAGCGGGCAAGTCGGGGACTGAAGCCCCGCTCGTAAACCAAGCCTTATCGCAGCGCTGAAAGTGCTGCGCCACCCAAAAGCGCGACCAAGGCAAACGCAAAGGGCACACCCAAGGCAGCGCCACGCGCGACTGCGGTGGGTTTCAACCGACAATCAGAGATCGTCAATCAGCAATTTCCACGTCGCTACTGTCCCGTCAGCAGAAACACGGGGCTCTGCGGCAGCGGTTCGCCATCCGGCTGCGTGGGCCCGGCACTGAACGGAGCCAGCAGATCGGTCACCAGATTGTCGGATGTATTGACCCCCGTAGCGATCGTGCTGGTCGTGGTTGCGACGATCGCTACCGCACCGCCGTCGCACATGCTGGCGTAGACGCGACTGCCGTCGGGGGAGGCGGCGGCAGACATGCGGAAGCGAGTTGTGGCGGGAGTGTAGGGGAAAACCGGCGCGCAGAACGGAACCGGCGTCAGCGCAAATGGACTTGTAAACGACCCCGAAGGTAACGGCACCGACGGCAAGAGCGGAAAGACTGTGGTCTTTACGGCAAGAGTCCCGGCATCGAAGACCGTCACTTGCGGAATCACGCATCCAGCGGCGGTTGCTCCATCCGGACAGGGGGCGAGAGTCACACATCCGGACGCGTTCGACTGGGAACACGCCGTGGCATAGCTGGCCACGTAGAAGCGCGTGCCATCCGGCAAAGCCGCCACTGACGAGGGCATCACCGGGGTGCACGTCGTGGGCGTACACTCTGGCGGCAAAGCGATGCTGATGGCTCCGGTCTGACTTCCGATGGGCGTCGGCGGATCCGTGGTCGCATCGAAAACGTAAACTGCTCCGGCGCTGGGATTGGTCACGTATAACCGGTTCCGGCTCTTGTCGTAGATCACAAAGTTGGCGCCGGCGCCGCCCACGGCCTGCGGAGAACCGGGAATCACGCTGTTGGTGGCCGTATTGATCGTATAGAGCTGACCGTCCCCCTGGGTGACCACGTACAAGCGCTCGCTGTCGGGGCGCAAGGCCGCCCACGCCGGCGCGTTGCCGACCGGGATGTTGGTCAGGGTCACGAGGTTGCTCGGCGACAGATCGGTGACGGAATTGCTGCCCTGGTTGAGCACGTAGAGGTTGACGGTGTCGGGAGTCTCAACCATGGCCACGGGATGGGATGCAGCCGGAAGGTACGCGATGTTGACGGCGGTGTTGGTGGTGGTGTTCAGGAGTGCGACGGAATCGGTGCTGGCGACATTGCAATTCGGATCGCCCTCGGCTCCGTAGTTAGCCGCGTACATGGCGTTGTTCTGGCTGCTCGCCAGGTATATCGGAAGGTAGCGGCAGAACGTGGGAACCGAAGCCGTGCCGCCGGAGAGTGAAACCGGACCCGCTACGGGGCCCACGTACTGGATGGTTGTCCCGCTGACGGACGAAATTGGAAAGCACCCGTTGAGCGGACTGGGTTCTGGAGGCGTACCGGGGATGGCGACTCCAGAAATTACAATCTGCCCTCCCACGACGGCATTACTGAGTGCAGCACTGAGCATGACGGTGACCACACTTGAATTGGGGGCTTCGCTAATAGCGGCGATGTTGGCAGACTGAGTAGCGCCCACATTGGGCAGCGTAATAGTCGTGGGCGGACCCAGCCCGGTTGCGCTCGGGCTATCGGCCGCGGGGGTGAAGGCCGTGATCACATCCGTTCCCGACGGGCACAGGGCGCCGCCGGCGCTGGCCACGAAAACCCGCGAATTGTTGGGCAGAATGGCGGCGTGCGTGGGATTGATCCCCATGTTGTCGGAGCCGATGTCGCTGTCTCCAGAGACGTCGATCTGAAACGCGGTGCCGGGGTTGGAGGGCGCGTTGACGGCGATGCTGAACACGGCATGGAAGTTCGCCGGACTGGGCGGAGTGATGTTGATGGGAATGACTACCGGGCGATAGATCTGGCCGCAGGAAAGTTCGAGCCAAGTTGCCAGCAAGATCGCCGCTACCCAGCCCACACGTCGGAAACTCATTGGCACCCCGAAGAAGAAGTTTTAGTTCGAATGATTCCGGTTCGCATGATTACGCTCGCATGACTACGTTCGCATGATTATGTTGGTATGAATTGCGACGGAAGCGAATATTGTAACGATTGTGCGGCGTCCGCGCTAGCGGGCAGCCGTCAGCGATCAGCCGTCAGCTCTCAGCTACAACCTCTGATGCCGGAGGGATGGGGGCAAGTTGGATGGCACGGACGTTCTGACTGGGCGTTCGGGCTCAAATGCGTGCTGGCTGGCGATACGGGGCGTTCGCACTGGCCATTGATCACTAACCACCTTTTTTAACCGCGTCCGCGTCGAGATTTTGCTGTTTCCGCAGCCGGCTCCTCGGTCTTAATGGCTGCGGCTGGCTTCTTCTTGCCTTCCATCTGGGCCAGGCTCTGTTTGAGCGCCGCCATTAGATCGACCACGGGAGCCAGTTTCTTCGGCTTCTCGACGGCCGCCACTTCTCCGCCCTCGAGTTTCGTTTCAATCAGCTGCTTCAAGTTTTCCTGGAAACTGTCTTTGTACTTCTCGGGATCCCACTCGTCGGCCAGCGCTTCAATCAACTGGTGGGCGACTTTCACTTCGGCGTCTTTCAACTCCACGTCGGGCGCACCGAAACCTTCGACCTTCTTCACTTCTTCGGCGTAGTACATGGTGTGCAGCATCATTCCGCCTTCGTGCGGGCGCAGGAACACCGTGTATTCGCGATTGTGCATCGTGATCTTGGCGATGGCGACGTACTCGCTCTCCTGCAGCGCCTTGGTCAGCAGCGCGTAGGGACGCCGGCCGGCTTCTTCCGGCAGCATGTAGTACGACGATTCGAAATAGACGGGATCGACGTCGCCCGACTTCACGAACTCGAGGATCTCCATGGTCTTGGCGGTCTGGGGCTCGATCTTCTTGATCTCATCGGGCTCGATGATGATGTATTCGTCCTTGCGAAACTCGTAGCCCTTCACGATGTCGGCGCGGTCGACCACCTGGCCGTCGGCCAGGCAGACGTATTGCTGCTTGAGCCTCGACTTGTCAGTGCGATGTAGCATGTTGAACGAAATGCCGCTGCTTCGCGCGCCGGAAAACAAGCGTACAGGCATGGAGATGAGTCCGAAGGTTAAGTGGCCTGACCAAACTGAAGATGGCATGATTGTCCCTCGAAGTGCAGTGGTCGAAGCTCGCCCGCGGCCGAACTTCGGTCGCTTAGATGCTAAATGCCACAGCAGGGAGAGTTTAGCTTAGAAGTCGCCAGATTTGCACCAATCCAGGGGCATCAGGAACCGAAATTCTTAGCCGCAGAGAGTGGGGCCGTCCGGCGATGGGTACTAGGGGTTGTAGTTAACGAGTGCGGTTCTGCGTTCCGTAACCGCGACTCTGCTGAAATCCTTCGTGGACAGGAAATCGATTTTGAAGCGCCTGCACCTCGGCGCTCATCTTTAGCTGCAAACTGGTGTTACGGAGACTCAATGACCGACCTGCGCTATCCCATCGGCAAATTCCACTACGACGGACCGATTACTGACGACCAGAAATGGGCTTTGATCGACGATATTTCGCAGGCACCCTCAGACCTCCGCGCAACCGTGAAGGGCCTGTCCGAGGCTCAACTCGACACCCCGTACCGTCCCGGCGGATGGACGGTGCGCCAGACCGTGCATCATGTTCCCGACAGCCACATGAACGCCTACATCCGCTTCAAGCTGGCCCTCACGGAAGAAGACCCAACCATCAAGCCCTATGCGGAGGATCGCTGGGCGGAACTGGCGGACACGAAGTCGACACCGGTTGAAGTCTCATTAACCATGCTCGATTCGCTGCACGATCGCTGGGTGCGGCTGCTGCGCTCGCTTGGACCGGCGGACTGGCAGCGCACGTTCCGCCATCCTGACCTTGGCGCCATGCCCCTGGAGAAGAACCTGGCTCTCTACGCCTGGCACGGACGCCATCATGTGACCCATCTCACAGCGCTACGCGCCCGCAATGGTTGGTAAGGCTCGCCGGCCTGAAAGACTCACTGATTAAGAAGCTCTGGTTAAGACCCCATTGGGAACCGGCGCGCTGGCACTTTAGTCATCTTTCTCTGCTGTGGGCGTTCCGTAGAATTAGTTTCGATGCTTGGGCAGAGGCCATTTCGCGCGTGTTTTCGGTGGAGCTTGATTGTGCTTTCCGCCGTGCTTGGAGTGGCCCAACTGGCAGCGGCTCAGAACCCGCCGGCAGCAGCGCCGCCGCAGAATTCCACCCAGAATTCCGCCAGTTCCGATGCATCGATCGCAGCGGCCGCCCGAGACGCCAAGGCACAAAAAGCTGCCAAGGCCAAGAAAGTCTTTACCGATGAGGACATGGAAGCGACCGCGGGTCCGTTACCACGTTTGAAAATGGACGGCCCCGAAAATAGTGACGACGTGGTTGCCGCCATTACCAAGTACAAAGCCGAGCACACGCCGGAGCAGACCGAAAACGCGATCCATATCTGGTATGACCGCTACGACGATATGCTGGCAGCGGCGATCAACACAAACATCGACGTCACAGTGCTTCGCCAGACCAACTACAACAACGGATACGAGCTTTGCCAGCAGAGCCAGGACTACCAGCAGTGCAACAATCGGCAAATGGCTGAGTTGCGCGGAGCCCGGAACGACCAGTTGGAACTGACCAAAAACAACAATCTCGAAGTGCGAATTCAGCACGCCTTCATGAAAGTCCGCAACGGACTGATGATGAACGGACTGCGCTACGACTGGTTTAAGATTCGCACGACCAACGGCATCGACCAGTTCTAGGATTACTGGTCTCTAACCCGATCTGTTCTGACTTGATTTCTTCCGATTCGGTCCGTCTGACTTCCCCGGCCTCCAATCTCACCGAGCCCCCAGCTGCCACAGCGAGTAACTCGTCGTCTCGCGCAATACTGCGACAGCGCGCTGCCACATGCCGTGAGGCCGCGAATCCGGCCGCGGCGCCACGTAAACCGGGCCAATGCCTTCGTGCTCCAGAAGCCTGCGGATGCGGAAAACGTGATATGCGTCGCTGACCGCGACACAGCTGTGCAGGCCGTTGGCGCGCATGATTACCCCCACCCGCATCGCCGATTCGGCGGTATCTCGGCCCTGGGTTTCGGCGATCAGGCTGCGTTCGGGCACGCCGTGGCGCATCAGGTAATCGCGGCCAACTCCACCCTCGCTGAAAGTGGGGTCGTCGGCTGCACCGCCGGTGGTAATCACAACCGGCGCTACGCCGCGGTGGAAGACTACCAGAGCCTGATCCAGGCGCGCCCGCAGTACCGGGGATGGACGTCCTGAGTATTCGGCCGCACCGAAAACGACGATCGCGTCCGCCTTGTGGATCTCTTCGAGACCCGCCGTGTGCACGATTTGAATCGCCGTGATCACCAGGAACAATGTCAGCGCGGCGAGGGCCAGTACCAACAGACGAAGCCACCAGCGCGGGTGCGGATGCTGGTTGGCAGATTCATCGGCCATTACGAAATCGTCATCCTTCGGAATTCATCCTTGGGTCGGCCCTGGGGCGCTTATCCCTGGGCAAAGAACTGGGAAATTTCGTCGGAAGGAATCGCGCCTTCGCGGATGATGCGCCAGCGCGAAGCCTCGTCGCTGAGATCGATGATGGTCGAGGCCACGTCGCGTGGAGACGCTCCGCCGTCGACGATGATGTTGATGCGTCCCTCGAGTTGCTCCCGGACTTGTTCGGCGCTGGTGCACTCCGACGCGCCGCTAAGGTTCGCGGACGTCGCAGTGATGGGGATGGCCGCGGCCGTCACCACGGCCAGAGGAATCTTCGCGTTGGGCACGCGCAGCGCCACGTTGCCAGTGTTGGCCGTCACTTTCAGCGGCAGGCGCGAGCCCGCCTTCACGATGATGGTCAGCGGCCCGGGCCAGAATTTTCGCGCCAACGCATAGAATTCTTCGGGCAGCGGTTTGGCCAGTTCCTCGGCTTGGTCGGTGCTCGCGATAAGCAGCGACAACGGCTTGTGGCGCGAGCGGGTCTTGATGTCGTACACCTTGTCGACCGCACGCAGGTTGAAGGGATCGGCGGCGAGTCCGTAAAAAGTGTCGGTGGGCATGCCCAGCACTTCACCGGAACGAATCTGATCGGCGGCGTATTTCACCAGGGACGTCTCAGGACTATCGCAATTAATCTTCAGGATCTCGGCGCGCACGGCGCTCCCTTCTCTCGCTTGGCACAGACTGGATTCTATCTTGACCGCGAAACCTATCATAATACGGCAAAACGGCGGAAGATGAAGCGGCAGAGTATCATGCAGACACACAGACATGAACCGCAGATGACCCGAATCGCAGAACCCGCGCCTAGAACGCAGCAACGACTGCGCCGCATTGAAGGCCGCCACAATGCCCTCGTAAAGGAACTGCGCCAGGCCTTCGCTCATGCGGAGCGTGCCGAGGACGGAAGCTGCGCCATCGAAGGCCTGCGCATCGTGGAAGAAGCCACGCGTAGCGGCCTGCGGTTTCGCGCTGTCTTCTTCAAGGAATCGGCGCAGAACCTGGCCGACCGTCTGCTGCCGCAGATCGGCGCTAACGTCGACACCTTGCTGCTTCCTGACAAACTTTTCGACGCCACGGTTCCCAGCGAGACGCCGCAGGGAGTGGCGGCGCTGGTGCGGCTGAA
>Ga0210390_10004210_pt1 | contig 12190 bp, 9 predicted proteins | sample IncBWH11OmetaG_FD_161050 | JGI IMG/M metagenome (GOLD analysis project Ga0210390, IMG submission 161050) | Forest soil microbial communities from Barre Woods Harvard Forest LTER site, Petersham, Massachusetts, United States - Inc-BW-H-11-O ...
TGGGGCGGACCAATTCGTTCTTCCTCGGCGGTGGCCGTGCGATGCTGAACGCGCTGTATCTGACCGCCGAGCAACTCGGCGTCGACATTCTCTACGACGCCGAAGTCGTCGATCTGGAAATCACCGACGGCGTGTTTCTTTCGGCCACGCTGAAGCAACGCGACGGCCACGCCAACGTCGCCGCATCGACGCTGGTGGCCGCGGCCGGGGGGTTCGAGGCCAACATCGAATGGCTCAAGCAATATTGGGGGGAAGCCGCCGACAATTTCCTGATCCGCGGCACGCCCTATAATCGCGGCTCCATTCTAAAAATGCTGCTCGAGAAGGGCGTGCAGGAAATCGGCGATCCCACGCAATGCCACGCGGTCGCGATCGACGCGCGCGCGCCGAAATTCGACGGCGGCATCATCACACGGCACGATTCCGTGATATTCGGCATCGTCGTCAACAGAAACGCCGAGCGCTTCTACGACGAAGGCGAGGATATCTGGCCGAAACGTTACGCGATCTGGGGCCGGCTCGTCGCGGCCCAACCCGGCCAGATCGCCTATATCATTTTCGACGCAAGCTCACGCAACAGCTTCATGCCGACTTTGTTCCCGCCGATCGAGGCCGAAAGCATCGCCGCGCTCGCCGGCAAGCTGGAGCTCGATCCGGCCGCGCTGGAGAAAACCGTCGCCGATTTCAATGCCGCGGTGCGACCCGGCACCTTCGACCACACCATCCTCGACGATTGCCGCACCGAAGGGCTGACGCCGCCCAAAACCCATTGGGCGCGGCGGATCGAAACGCCGCTCTATTATGGCTATCCGGTGCGGCCTGGCATCACCTTCACCTATCTCGGCACCCGCGTGAACAAGCAAACGCGCATGCTGATGAAGGACGGCAAGCTTGCCGCCAATATGTTTGCCGCCGGCGAGATCATGGCCGGCAATGTGCTAGGCAAGGGCTATGCGGCCGGCATCGGCATGACCATCGGCAGCGTGTTCGGACGGATCGCCGGCCGGGAGGCGGCGAAGAATGCGCGCAATTAGCCAACACGACGAAAAGGAGGAACCATGTCACGCCTTGCGATTGCCGCGGCGAGCGCCGCGCTGATGGCTACGACATCAACCCAGGCCTCCGAGCCGATTGCGCTGCGCGACATGGGCTCGTTCCATGTCGGCGGACGCCTGGTCGAAATCAGCGGCAAGCCGGTCAGGGAAATGGTGTTCACGCCCGGCGGCGTGCCGGCGAAGATCGATCCCAACGGCACCTACCAGGTCGAGCAGATGTATGTGCAGTACTTCCTGCCCGCCAACGAACGCGGCGCCTATCCGCTGCTGATGTGGCATGGCGGCGGGCTGACCGGCGTCACCTGGGAAACCACACCCGACGGCCGCGAGGGCTGGCTGAACTATTTCCTTCGCAAGGGCTCGAGCGTCTACAATTCCGACGCGGTCGAGCGCGGCCGCGCCGGCTGGGCGCAATATCCTGACATCTTCAAAGGCGAGCCCGTGTTCCTGACCACGGCCAACCCATTCGAGCGCTTTCGAATTGGCGATGGCCCAAATTCCTACGATCCTGATCCCACCAAACGAAAACTGATGCCAGGCAGCCAGTTTCCGGGCGAAGGATACGATAATTTCGTCAAGCAGGGCGTGCCGCGCTGGACCACCAACGACGATGCGACGCTCGCCGCCTACATCGCCGAAGTCGATCGCGTCGGCCCCTGCATCATCATGTTCCACAGCCAGGGCGGCTTTTTCGGCTTCAAGGTCGCACAAGCGCGGCCCGACAAGGTCAAGGCGCTGGTCGCGGTCGAGCCGGCTGGCGTCGGCGATCCCGCCAAGCTCGATGCGCTGAAGAACATTCCGACGCTGATCGTCTACGGCGACTATATCGAGCGCGACTCGCGCTGGCCCAAGATGCGCGCCACGGGCATCGCATTCGCGGAAGCCTTGAGGGCCGCAGGCGGAAGCGTCGATGTCGTCGAGCTGCCGCAGATCGGCATCAAGGGCAATTCGCACATGATCATGATGGACAAGAACAACACCGAGGTCGCCGGCCTGATCCAGAGGTGGCTGGAGGGCAAAGGCCTGACGAAGTAGCTAACGTTTCCAGGCGAACCGGGCACCGGTGCGCTTCAAGACGCGTCAATCAAGAGAAAACAGCGCCGCATGCATGCAACCCCAATCCTCGAGGAAGCCGACCGTCTGATGACGGTCTGCAATTCCTGCCGCTACTGCGAGGGCCTCTGCGCGGTGTTTCCGGCGATGGAAATGCGCCGTTCGTTTTCCGACGGCGACCTCAACTATCTCGCCAATCTCTGCCATGCCTGCGGCGCCTGCTACACCGATTGCCAGTTCTCGCCGCCGCACGAATTCAACGTCAATGTGCCGAAGATTTTGGCGATCGCCCGCGCCGAATCCTGGGCCGCCTATGCCTGGCCCCGCGCCTTCGCGGGGCTATTCGCGCGCAACGGGCTTGCGATCAGCATCATCTGCGCTTTAAGCGTTGCCGTATTCGTCTTCGGTTTCGCAGCCTTTACCGACCGGCAGGTGCTGCTCGGTGTCCACACCGGCCCGGGCGCGTTCTACGCGCTGATGCCGCATAATGCGATGGCGGCATTGTTCGGCGCGGCCTTTCTGTATGCGATTATCGCGCTTGCGATGGGTTTGCGGGCATTCTGGCGCGATATCGGCGAACCGGTCGGAATGCTGGTCGAGCCGGCTTCACTCTGGCAGGCGATGAAGGATGCCGGAAAACTGCGTTATCTCGACGGCGGCGGCGTCGGCTGCGTCAACGAGGACGAGCGCCCGACCGATCGCCGCAAGATCTATCATCATCTGACGTTCTACGGTTTCCTCTCGTGCTTTGCTGCGACCTCGGTCGCAACGCTGTATCACTTTGTTCTCGCGCGCGAAGCGCCTTACGCATGGTGGGACCTGCCGGTGGTGCTGGGCACGCTTGGCGGCATCGGGCTCTTGATTGGACCTGCGGGACTATTGGCCGAGAAATTCAAGCGTGATCCGGCGCTGGTCGACGAGCAGCGCAGCGGCATGGACGTCGCCTTCATCGTCATGTTGTTCCTGACCAGTCTCACCGGCCTCGCCCTGCTATTGTGGCGCGACACCGCCGCGATGGGGCCAGTGCTGGCGCTGCATCTCGGCGTCGTGTTCGCGCTGTTCATCACGCTGCCTTACGGCAAATTCGTGCACGGCCTCTACCGCTACGCCGCACTGGTGCGTTATGCGAGGGAGCGGCGGATGACAGGGCATGCAGCGATGACGGAGTAGCATTCTACAAATCCACCACCACGTAATCGCTTTCCACCGATACCCTGATGGTCTCCGCCACATACGGCCCCTTCACCACGCTGGCGCCGGGTTCGACGTTGACGGCATAGGCCCTGGTGCGAAACCGTTTCGGGTCGCAATAGGATTGCCCGGTGCGGACATCGAATTCCCAGCCGTGCCAGGGGCAGCGGATGATTTCGCCCAGCCTGGTATATTCGATCTCGCCGGGATCGGAGGATTGCGCGAGACCGATCAGCGGCCCCTCACATAGCGCCGCCCCCTGATGCGGGCAGCGGTTCAACAGCCCAAAGAACTCGCCCTTGATGTTGAAGATCGCAATCGGACGGCCATCGAGGTTAAGGAATTTTCGCGTGCCCGGCGGCAACTCGTCCACCGGCGCGATGACATACCGCGTCATATTGTCTTCTTACGCATGATCTTTTTCGAAAAACCGGTTCCCACCCACCGGGTCGTTGCCCGAGGGCATGCTTTTTTGGATCATGCTACGCCAACCCGTACAGCTTCTTCGCGTTGTTCAGATAGAACGCCTCGCGGTTGGCGTCGCTGACCCCGGGCGGCAACACCCGCGACGGCTCGTCGAAATCCCAATGCGGATAGTCGGTGGCGAACAGCAATTTGTCCCAGCCGACCCAGTCGATCACGTCGAACAGATGATCGCGCCTTTCGGGGTCTTCCATCGGCTGCGTGGTCCAATAAATGTGGTCGCGGATATATTCCGATGGCGGCCGCTTGACGTGCGGCACTTCGCTCCTGAGCCGCCGCCAGTTCTTGTCGAGCCTCCATGACAGCGACGGCGCCCAGCCGAAGCCGGCCTCGATCATGATCATCTTCAGCGTCGGGTGTCGCTCCAGCACACCTTCCAGCACCAGGCTCGCGAGCACCGCCTGCTGGCATTGCGAATGGCCGACCATCTCCTCCATGTAGAAGCTCGGCCAGCCGGAAGCGGTGATCGGATTGCCGCCGAAGCCGAACGCATGAATGCCGACCGGAAGCCCCACCTCTTCCGCCGCCTGGTAAATCGGCCAATAGCGGCGCTGGCCGAGCGGCTCGACCGTGCGGCTGAGCAGCAGCACCTGGACGAAATTCGCATCTCCCGCACGCTTGCGGATTTCGGCGGCCGCAGTCGGGCCATCCTCATTGGGGACCACGATCGAGCCCTTGAGGCGGCTGTCCTTGCTGGTCCATTTCTCGATCTGCCAGTCGTTGACCGCCGAACAGATCGCGGCGGCAAGCTCATGGTTGCGCAGCCCCTGCCCGGTGGCGAGCGGATTGAGCACGCCGAGCATGACATTGTTCGGGTCGAGGTGCTGCTGCTGCATGAACGACAGCGACGAACCCTGCGGACCGCCTTCGGGCGGATAGGCATCGCGGCGCGCCGCGTTCGGCTGCGCCTTCGGATAGGGCGGACCGTCCATCATGCCCTGATATTGATGCCTGTCGTAGGTTTCGAGATGTTCGTGCCAGCGCCTGGCGAGAAATGGATAAAGTTCGGTCGCGGTAGCGCGCGCGGGATGAATGTCGCAATCGGCAATCGCGGTCTTGGCATGAACCGATGAAGCCTGCTGTGGGCTGCCGCGGAACTGCATATTCATGGCGTCGTCTCCTTGATCGCCTTTTCTTTCAGGCGGCCGTAGGTCGCATAGGGGTTGTCGATCATGATCTTGCGGACCAGTTCGGGCGACAGCCCCTCGGGCAGCGCCGCATCCCCATCGAATTGCCAATGCGGATAGTCGCTTGAGAATAGAAGCAATTCGTCCGACTGCATATGATCAAACAGGCGATTTAATGTCGCCGGATCGTCGGGCGCGTCGATCGGCTGCAAGGAAAAGCGGATGTTGCTACGCACAATTTCCAGCGGCGCGCGGTCCACCCAGGGCGTCTCCATGCGGATGCCGCGCCAGAACTTGTGCAGCCGCCAGAGAAAGGACGGCAGCCAGGTGAAGCCGCTTTCCAGCATCACCATTTTCAGATTGGGATGCCGGGCGAACACGCCTTCCGCGATCAGGCTGGTCAGCTGCGTCTGAAACGCCTGCGCCTGTGCGACATAATCCTCGATGTGATAGGAGCCCCAGCCGACCGAGGTGGGCGGGTTGTGATAGCTGGAGCCGGCGTGGATGCCGACCGGCAGGCCGAGCCGCTCGGCGGCGGCGTAAATCGGCCAGTAGGCGCGTTTACCCAGGGGCATGTCGCCCATGACCAGCATCAGCACCTGGACAAAGCGCTGATCCCGCGCACAACGCTCGATCTCCGCGACCGATTTCTCGATGCTCTGGACCGGAATCACGATCGAGCCGCGCAACCTTTCGTCCTTGTCGAGCCACTCCTTCACCAGCCAGTCGTTCAGCGCCCGGCAGAACGCATCCGCCATGTCCTCGGCGAACACCATCTGCACGCCGAACAGGGGATTGCAGATGCCGTAAGCGACGCCAAAGGGAGCCAGCGCCTGCGCCCGCATATCTGCGAGGCTTGCGCCGGGTTTGCCCTTCGCCGGCCGCCAGTCCGGCCGCGCCGAGATCGGCGAATTGGCCGGATAGGATTGCGACACCAGATCGGTCATGCCGCGGGTGGTGACCTGATCGCGCCAATAGTCGTTGAGATAGGGCAACAGGCTCGTCAAATGGGGAACGGCGGGATGCAGATCGCAATCCACACCTCCCGCGATGGGTGACGTCATGGCGCTGCTTCCTCTACGGCCCTGTCATTGCGGAGCGATGCTCCGCATCGAATGCGGAATCTCGAGATTCCCCGATGCGCAACTGCGCATCTGAGGTCTGGTGCTAACGCACCATCCCGGAATGACGGCATGCATTGAAGCAGGCCGGCCCTCGGCCCGCAACTCGGCAAAGCTGGTCGCCCTGTGCTAGAAAGGCTCGGGAAGGCCGCGTGAGGGAGGATTTCATGCTTCGGACCGCCATAGCGACGATTGCGACCGGCTTGCTGCTGGCCGGCACGGCTTTCGCCCAACAGCCCGCGGCCACGCCTGCCCCGCCTCCCGATTTCTCCAAAGTCGAGATCAGGACCACCGACCTCGGCGACCACATGTATATGCTGGAGGGTCAGGGCGGAAACATCACGGTCGCGGTCGCCAAGGACGGCATCGTCATGGTGGACGGCCAGTACGCTCCCCTGCATGACAAGATCAAGGCCGCGATCTCGATGATTTCCAACCAGCCGATCAAATATCTCATCAACACGCATTTTCACGGCGACCATGTCGGCGGCAACGAGCCCTTCGGCAAGGATGGCGCGACCGTGATCTCCGAGGTCAACGTCAAGACCCGGCTGGCGGCCGGGACCACCAATGGCCTCACCGGTGTCAAGACGCCGCCGGCGGCGCCGGCCGCGCTGCCGTCAAAGACCTACACCGGGTCGTTTCAGATCAGGCTCCGCGGCCGCGTTGCCGATCTCAAGCACATCGATAACGCCCATACCGACGGCGATACTTACGTGTGGTTCAAGACCGCCAACGTGCTGTCGACCGGCGACACCTTCACCAACGGCCGCTACCCCAATATCGATTTCGCCAATGGCGGCAACATCAAGGGCATGGTCGCGGCCACCGACACCTATCTCAAGCTGGCGAATGCCAAGACCCGGATCGTTCCCGGCCACGGGCCACTCGCCGACAAGGCGGTGCTGACGGAATACCGGACCATGCTGGTCACCGCGCGCGACCGCATGGCGAAGCTGGTGAAGGAAGGCAAGAGCGAGGATGACGTGGTGGCGGCAAAACCATTTGCCGATCTCGACGCGAAATGGGCGCCCACCGAACTCGCCAGCACGAACTTCATCCGCGTGGTCTACCACTCGCTCGCCGACAGGAAAGACGGCGATCGGCCGCTGCTCAAAAAGCTTTTCCGCAGGAGTGAGAATCGATGAAGGAGCTCGTTGCGATCGCCGAGCAGATCGCCACTAGACTTATCGCGCGGAAACAGACCGTCGCGGTTGCCGAATCTTCGACCGGCGGGCTGATTTCGGCCGCGCTGCTCGCCGTGCCCGGCGCCTCCGGCTATTTCCTGGGGTCGGCGGTGGTCTATACGCGCGACGCACGGCGGATTCTCGTGGATATCCCCGATGAGGCGATGAAGGGAATCCGGTCGGCCTCGGAGCCTTACGCCAAATTGCTTGCGAGCCAGATCCGGCAACGCTTCTCGACCGACTGGGGCCTGTCGGAGACCGGCGCGACAGGCCCGACCGGCAATCGCTACGGCGACTCCGCCGGCCACTCTTGCATGGCGGTGGCGGGAGCTGAGACCTCGGTGATGACGATCGAGACCGGCAGCGCCGACCGGCTCGGCAATATGCATGTGTTCGCGGCGACCGCGCTCAATCTGCTGCTGCGCGATTTGTCAAGGTGAGGATTCAATCGTTCGTTGTCATCGACGGCCCGTGCAGATCCGCAGGGTCGGCAAAGGCGCGCTTCGCGCCGTGCCCACCATGGCACACATCCGCTTGCGATGGTGGGCACGCTCCGCTTTTGCCCCACCCTACGGACTGGATGAGTGATCCGATTTAAATTTCAAACAGCCACAACACGACAGAGTTTCAAATTGTCATTGCGAGAGCGAAGCAATCCATGGCTCCGCAAAGCAATTATGGATTGCCTCGTCGCCGTCGCTTCTCGCAATGACGTATAGACGCACATTCGCTCTCTCGCCGCGCGATGCGCCCGAGTTGTTGAATCAATCCTTCGCCTCGGAGAACGAGGGCGCAGGGAATGCCGGGCGAACGATGCGCCCGCAGCCTCGCGTGCGATAAAAACAAAGCACACGAGCGTAGCCACCACGGTCACACCGGGTTAGCCCGGCATTCCCCGCGCAGTGGTTTTAACGGCTTATATCGCGCTCTCCCCGGTGAGCCGGGCTTTTTTGCCACCGTCACCCGCAAGATCATCGCCTCGCGAGCTTGACGCCAGCGTCGGGGCGTCAGGACCACACGACTTCGCCGTCCGCCAAGCGCGCGCCCTCGTCAGAAGCGCCACCAGCGTCCACCGCATCCCGCACCCAACGTCTATGACGATCGCGAAACGCCCCTCGAGAGGAGGCGGGACGGGGCGAGCTTGTAGAGATGATTTGCCCGACGGCGAAAGTGAAATATTTTTTGCAAAAGGACTGGACAGCCGAATTCATCTGGCCCTGCGACCTCACTGATTTGCCCGTCGGGCAAATCGCGTCCACCGAATCGACCCTAAGGTCAATGTCCGGCGTGCGATAATCTCCCCCTTAACGAACGACAGAATCTTGCTATAAGGGATTCGGCAGCCTTGGCGGTAGACGAAGCCGCCCACAACTACGGTGGGGGTGATGCGACCGGTAACGCCGCATTCGCGCCAAGGCTGCCGCTCAAACTCGCACCGCCGAATCGCCCCGTAGAGTGACTAGCTCTTCCGCCCCACGGCGCTTGTGCCATCGTCGTCCCTGCGCAAGCAGGCACGACAAGTAAAAGTCGCCTGTTAGAACGACGAGAGAGAAATCACTTCTCCCTGAACGCCCGCATCAACTGATCGCTCAGGGGCTTGATCAGATAGGACATCAGGGTGCGGTCGCCGGTCTGCACGAAGGCTTCCACCGGCATGCCCGGGATCAACTTGACGTCGCCGAGGCGGGCGACTTCTTCCGGCGGCATCGAGACGCGGATTGTGTAATAGGATTGCCCGGTACGCTGATCGGTCGTCACGTCGGGCGAAACGCGGGTTACGACGCCGCTCAATTCCGGCGTGGTGCGCTGGTTGAACGCCGACAGCCGCAGCAGCGTCTTCTGGCCGACCTGCAATTTATCGATATCCTGCGGGTTGACCTTGGCCTCGACCTGAAGGTCGTCGGCCTGCGGGACGATCAACATGATGGCGTCGCCGGCGGTGATCACCCCGCCCACCGTATGCACGGTGGACTGCAGCACCATGCCGTCCTGCGGCGCGCGGATATCGACCCGCCGCAACTGGTCTTCGGCCGTGACCTTGCGTTCGACGAATTCGCCGATCTTGTCGTTGGTCTCGCGCAAATCCTTGGAAACGTCGCTGACCATGTCCTTGTCGACCTGGATGATCTGCAACTCGGTTTCGGTAATCTTGCCCTTGGCCTGGGCGCGCGAGGCAATGTATTGCGCGCGCTCGCCGGCCAATCTCGCCCCATCGCGCTCCAGCGTGGTGAGTCGCGTCATTTGCACCAGGTGCTTTTCGTAGAGATCGCGGACCCCAACCAGTTCCTTCTCAACCAGCGCGATTTCCTGATCCTTCGCCTTCTCCTGCGCGGTGAGGCCGGCGATTTCCTCGTTCAACTGGGTGACGCGCTCGCGCAATTGGGCCTTTTGCCCGACCCTGCCATTGACGCGCACCTCGAACAGTTTGGTCTCGCTCGCCATGACGTTCTTGACATCGGGATCGTCGGCGCGGTCGCGCAGCATCGGCGGAAACACGATTTTGTCGAGGCCGCGTTGCTCGGCTTCGAGCCGCGCCGCCCGCGCCCACAGGCCGTCCAGATTCTTGGTGACGATCGCAAGGCTCGCCTTGGTGACGGTGTCGTCGAGCCGCACCACCACGTCGCCGGCCTTGACGACGTCGCCGTCATGGGCACGCACCTCGCCGACCACGCCGCCGGTCGGATGCTGCACCTTCTTGACGTTGGATTCGACGACGATCGATCCCGGCGCGATCAATGCGCCCGAGATCTGCGCGGTCGAGGCCCAGCCGCCGAGCCCGCCGGCCAACAGCGCCACCACGGCGAGGCCAACGATCAGGTGCTGCCGGATCGAATGCCGCGCGCCTTTCGCTTCGCTGTCCGTCATGATTTGGAAACTCCGCCTTCGGAGACGATCTTGATCGGCGAAGACGCCGCCACCCGGGGCTGCAATACCTGCCCCAGCACGGTTTCCTTCGGTCCGAACGCCTGCATGCGGCCGTCCTTGAGGACCAGAAGCTGATCGACCGCCTCGATCCCGATCGGCCGGTGCGCAACGACCACGACAATGGCGCCCCGCTCGCGCGCCCCGCGGACGGCGCGGGTCAGCGCCTCGTCGCCTTCGGTATCGAGATTGGAATTCGGCTCGTCGAGGACGATGAGGAACGGGTTGCCGTAGAGCGCCCGCGCCAGCGCGACGCGCTGCGCCTGGCCGGCCGAAAGTGCCGCGCCCTGCTCGCCGATCTGGGTGTCGTAGCCTTCGCGCATCTTGATGATCATCTCATGCACGCCCGCTTCCTTCGCGGCCGCGATGATGCTCTCGGAGGTCGCTTCCGGATCGAAACGGCAAATATTCTGCGCCACGGAGCCTGCGAACAATTCGACGTCCTGCGGCAGATAACCAACGTAGCGGCCGAGCACGTCGGACGACCACTGATCGAGTGCGGCGCCATCGAGCCGCACTTTTCCGCGCGCCGGCTGCCAAACGCCGACCAGTGCGCGGACCAGGGACGACTTCCCGGAGCCGCTCGGCCCGATGATGCCAAGCCCGCTCCCAGCCGAAAGCGTGAACGTCGCCTCCGAAACGATGACCCTTTGATCGCCGGGCGGCACGATGGTCACTGCCTCGACCGACAGGCGGCTCGAGGGGCTTTGCAGCAAGGTCGGGACGGGGCGGGCCGGCAGGGATTCAAGCAGCCGGTTGAGGCGGTGCCAGCTCTGGCGTGCCGCAACAAAACCCTTCCAGTGCGCGATGGCCAGATCGACCGGCGCCAACGCCCGCGCGCTCAGGATCGATCCCGCGATGATGATGCCGGCGGTCGCCTCCTGATGAATCACGAGATAGGCGCCGACGGCGAGCACCGCCGATTGCAGCATCATCCGCATCACCTTGGCGGCGGCGCCGAGCCCGCCGGCGACATCGCTGGCGCGCTGGTTGCCTTCAAGATAGTTCTGGTTGGCCGCGCTCCAGCGCCTGGTCAGGCGTCCGGACATGCCCATCGAGACCAGCACTTCGGCGTTTCGCCGGCTGGTGGCGGCCAGATCGTTGCGCCGCGCCGCAAGGCCCATCGCCTCGCGCGCCGGCGTGCGCGACAGGAATTCGGTCAGGACGGTGAGCGTTACCAGGATGACCGCGCCGATCAGCGCCGTCACGCCGATCAAGACATGGAAGGCAAAACAGATTGCGAGATAAAACGGCAGCCACGGCAGATCGAAGAATGCGCCCGGCCCCATGCTGCCGAGGAACGAGCGGACATTGTCGAGATCGCGCAGCGGCTGCAGCCCCTCGTTGCGCCCGCCCACCATCAGCGGCAGCCGCACCACGGTATCGAACACGCGGGCATTGAGGGCTTCGTCGAGCGAGGTCCCGATCCGGCCGAGGATCCGTCCGCGGATCAGGTCGAGGATGCCTTGAGCAACATACAACCCGCAGGCCAGGACGATCAGGCCGACAAGAGTGGGCACGCTGCGGCTCGGCAGCACCCGGTCGTAGACCTCCAGCATGAACAGCGACCCGGTCAGATAGAGCAGGTTGATCATGCAGCTCATGACGCCGACGCCGATGAAGGCGGTGCGGCAGGCGCGCAGGGCTTCACCGAGTTCGGAACGCCGGACGCCGGGAGCGGCTGCCATCTATGTTGATCTCTTCATGCGGGGTCGCGCCCCCAGTCAAAAAAGCGGGTGCGCGACATCAATCTTACCGATTTTCGGGGCAAACGTCCAACGAAGTCACGTTAACCTAAACGGGTAGCCCCGCAAGAGCCCAACCGATGCCTGACGGCGCGGTCCGGAGGGCGCCGGGGCCATGCGGCCCGCGAGGGTTCGGCGCTGGGCACCGGCGGGGCGCGGCCCGACCCTGGTTTCAAGCAAGGCCCCGGGGATGGAACTTAATCGGCAGCCTGGGCTTCTACTTCTACCTTAGCCCAACCCCATCAGGAGTATTCATGATCCGCCGTCTTATCGGAATAGCCACTGTTGCCGCCGCCTTGGCGCTGC
>Ga0210390_10004211_pt1 | contig 12189 bp, 8 predicted proteins | sample IncBWH11OmetaG_FD_161050 | JGI IMG/M metagenome (GOLD analysis project Ga0210390, IMG submission 161050) | Forest soil microbial communities from Barre Woods Harvard Forest LTER site, Petersham, Massachusetts, United States - Inc-BW-H-11-O ...
AGCGTCGCTACGAGTCGCTTCCCCGCTGGCAAAAGAAATCGAATCTCCCCCCAAGAACCCGGCTCCTCCATCAAAGGCGACGAAGGGATGTTGACTCAAATTGGCTGATTCGGGCTCATCTTTGTAGAGTCCGATACGGATAGTGTTCTTACCCTCGTTAAGCAGAGCAGTGATATTGTAGGATAGCAATTCCGCCCGGCTTCGGACCCTGGTCAAAGCCGGAGGGACGATGCGGACTGGATTTTCAGGGTCGGCAAAGAGGTTGGGCGGAGGTTTTAAGGATTTAGAGCCCAAGGTCAGAATCCCTTCGGTTACCGGATGGCTGGCGGTCCCGCCCGGGCTAGACTGCTCTGGAATCATCTGGTTACCGGCGGGATCCCTGCCCAAGGGATTTTCCCGCTGGCGCCCGGGCAGGATCGTTCCGGTTTGGCTCGGATCCAGCGTTTCGGCCGGCTCATCCAGGGCCAGGTCAAAAGGACTGCGGGAAAACTCTCGGAAAGCCCAGGGGCCATAGCCCAGAATGGTTGGATGAGAGGTCAGCGGGCGGACCAGTGAATCATTTATCCAGATCCGGAAAGGGGTGTCGGTGGCGATCCGCAAAAAAGCATCGGCAGGGGCTTTTGGCAGAATAAGCTCCTGGCTGATCCAGCTCACCGCACCGGGGGTGAGGGAGCGAATTCTTTGTCCGCGGAAGGGCTCGGTAAATACTCCAGGAGGAACCAGGCTCCAGAAAGAGCGTTTCCAAGGAAGAGGACGGGCGTGATTCCAATCCGCGATCGGCGAGAAGGGTAAAAGCCAGTCGTTCTGAGGCAACTTTTTCGGTACCGGTTCGGCCACCCACCGGGCGTTACTGCGCAGCGGAATTTTTTCACCGGTGTCAAGCTCGACTTCGCCGGAGAGAATCACGGCCGGGGTGGTGCCGTTGGTTTCCACCTCCACACACAGGACGTTGTGACCGGGCTTTAAATGGGTGGTTAAATCAACCCAGATCGGCAGTTCGGCATTATCATGGTCTTTCCACTGGTATTCGCGCGGATAGTTAACGCCCATGGCAGCGCTGGAGGGATTGAGTTTTTGCCCTTCCTCGCTCAGTGAGGTTTGAAAGGGCCTGGTGCGGCGCCAAAGAAAGAATTCCGCGCAACTTTGCCCGTTCACCAGCATTTCATATCCGCCATTGGCAGCCAGGATGACCCAGGCGTTTACGATGTTGGCGGTGAATGAAAAATCCAACCGGAAACTTCCAGTCGACTGTTCGTCAGAGGAGGTGGTGATCCAAGTGGCATCAGAGGGAAAGCTAAAGGGGGCCGGAACCGGTTCGGGCGGCAAGAGCCAGACAAGGAGGCAATAAAGGGCGGCGGAAAGGGCGGCGGCGGCAAGGGTGATTGCCCCCAGCAGTTTAACATCACGGGTAAAAGCCCACCGGCGGCGCCAGTACCCCGGCTGGGCAAGGCCGGCCTGAAGTGAGGGAGCAGGGTGCGGGCTTCTATTCATGGCTTAATTGCCGCCCTCAATTCCGTTCCAAGTCTTGGAATATCGCGGTAATCAAATTCTAGCTCGGCCACCCGGCGATGAGCGGAGGCGATCAGGGAGCTTTTCTCCAGGGTTTGGAAGCAATTGTAAACGGCCTCAAATTTAGCGGTATCACTCTCCAGGCGCTCTTTTTGGAGTTTTTGCAGATCGACCAAGCCCAAGGCGTAGTAGACCTTGATGCAGCTGGGGTCTATCTCTGAGAGCTTTTTTAGGCTTACGGCGGCTCGATTGATCGCGCCGGAATTGAAATCCTTGAGGGCCAGCCTTAAGGCTCCGCGGTAAGCCTCGCTTCTGACCGGGCCTGGATTTTGAGTTTCGAGTAACTCGCAGTAATGCTGGGCCGCTCGAGTATCAAAACTTTCCTCTTCTTCGCGAATCGCGGAAAAGGCCTGCACAGAGGGAGAGTTAAATCCTAATTTGCGCTCTAGCCACCCGCGCTGGCAGATGAGATCGGTATCGTAAGCGAACACCGGCAGCCAGACTTGTGCCAGGTCAAGATCCTCTAGCGCCTGACGAAAATTTCCTTTCAGGGTGGCCGACTGAGCATTGGCCAGTTCATGTCCGGCGATCACGACAGGGCACAGACACAGCAGATAGAGGAAGCAAGCGCCAAAGAAAGCAAATAAACGAATCAGCTGGTATTTCCGGGGCCCGCCGGCAGATGCCGGGACGGAGTCCTTGGGGCGACCAAAAGAAACGGCTAGCAGAAAAGCGCCAAAAATACCGCAGAACCAGCCACGACGCGCAAATACACAAAAAGATTGCGATAGACCCAGCCAGCTGACACAGTCTTCTAATTTCGCCAGATGCAGATCGGAAAACGAATTGAGGATCGGAGTGGGCATCGCGTTAAAGGAGCGGGGAAGAACTTCCTTAACGCCTACGGCAGGCTGCCCTGATTCGTAAAAGTATTCTTGAGCGTTAAAAGCGTCTCCGTCGGGCTGGACCAGGCTGTAACTCTGGTCCTGCAGCCAGCTGGCGTGGGCAGAAACTACCGCGCAGCGCTGCATGGTCAGCGCAGGGTAGACAATAATGGTTGCCATTAAGATGACGATTCCGCCGGCGCAAAAGGGGCTTAGCTGTGGAATGGCTGTATAACTCCGCCTATGACGCAGCCTCCAGGCGCAAAGAATTAGAAGCAGGACCAAGACGAATGCTTTAAAGGCGATCGTCGTTACCGGTTCGCTAAAATTGATGACAAAATTGCCGGCGGTGGACTCGGTGATGCCGACCGGTACCCGCAGCCAGGGAAAAAGCAGGCTCAAGCACAGAAGGCTAAAGGCACAGAAGCGTGAAATATTAAGCAACAACGAGGGCATCTGTTCTTTTTTCGCCCTTAGGTTTTAAAACCGTTTGTTAATTCTTGGCTGCGACCACCCGGGTGATGTGAATTTTATCGTCATCGCGCAAAAAGCGGGGATTGTTGGAAATCACCCAATCTGAAGGTCCGAGCCCGCTGGTAACTTCGGCGTAGCGATCATCGACTTCGCCCAACTTCACCGTGGTGGTAAGGGTGTGGCCGGAATCGTTCACCGTGCGGATAACGCCCTTGCCGGCACTAAGTGAAGAAAGAGCCTCGCGCGGGACGGCCAGCGCCTTGCGATGATAGGCAATGACCCGGGCAAAACCGGTCATTCCGGGGGCCAGCTTGACGCCCGGATCGTCCAGATGGAGCCGCACCACGAAGGTGGCAGGCCATTCCGGAGTGCCGGTGCCTAGCGGCCGGACCGGGGTCTTTGTCTCGGGGCCGCCGGTATTGAAGGTGACAATGGAAATGATCCGCTCGACGGTGGCGTGGAAGGTATGGCCGGCATAGGCCTCAAGGTTGACTGTTGCCTCCATTCCTTCATGTATGTCTCCAAGCGCGTGCTGATCAAGATTAGCCTCAAACCAGAGGCCCGAAGCGATGATAAAGCCAGGGTTGCCGCTGGACTGGTTATATTCCCCCTTGCGGATCAAGACCCGATCGATGATGCCAGTGGCAGGGGCCTTTACCGAGCAGTAATCGAGCTCCAGCTGGCGTTGGGCTACCAAAGTTTGTGCGCTCACCACGGCGTCCTCTGCCATTGCCTTACTTTTAGGCATCCCCGTATTTGACATGTCCGCATCAACCCGAGCTTCATCAAAAAGAAGTTGGGCGTTGGCCAGATCCATCTCGGAGTTGGCAAGTTCCAGTCGGGAGGAGGCGCCGCTAGCCTGCAGGCTGCGGTACATTGCTACTTTGGTTTTAGCCTGTTTTAAAACCTGTTCCAGGCCGCTCACGCTCACGCTGGTTTTTTTGGGACGTTCGGCCGCCATATCAATCGGGGTGCCGGCGTTTACCCGCTGGCGCTCCGCCTGGGCGCTGGCTAGGGAAAACTGAGCGGCCCGCAGGTTCATCTGGGCAACCGTGTCGTCCAAGAGAGCCATGGGCTGGCCTTCCTCTACTTTATCGCCCTCTTCGACCAAGAGGGTTTTAAGTCGCGCGGTTGCCACCAGAGGAACGTTGTAGAAATCACACTGCAGCGTCCCGTCTCCCAGGATCGGGATAGCAAAATCATGCCAGACCGGGTGTTGGGCCTCCGCTTCCATGGTGGTTCCAAGGAGCCGCTGGACTTTGAGGAAGCCGATCATCGAGGTGTAGAAGCGGCTCTCGGGGTTAACATAGGCGGGCCACAAGACCAAGGCTCCGGCCGCCAGTACCAGGCCGGTAGAAAGGACGATAGCCGTCAGAACCCGATTTTGTGTCAAAAGCTTCTTTCTAAAGGATCTGCTCAAGAATTTCTCCATCAAAGCCCTGCCGCTGTCCGGCTTCGGGAAGTGAATCTTTATCGATGTTAGGGCCTCCGAGATTAGACCGGTCGTGCCGACCATCACCGCCAGAAGACGATTTTTTAAGATTCTTCATTTTAGGCCTAATCCGCCAGTGGATTAACTAAGGGTGGAATTCTCTTTTCTGTACCCCCGATAAAAAGCCAGGGCAGTAACGATAGTAGCTCGGCTAAAATTTGTAAGACCCGCCAGAGACTGGCGGCAAGCACCGCCTCCGGCCAAGGCATGAGAGGGGAAAGAATTAAGGCCACACTCGCCTCTCTAACTCCGATTCCGCCCGGGAAAATAATCGCCAAAGAACCCACTATCCAGCCGACCGCGTTGGCGCCGATGGCTGCGGCGGGGCTAACCGAGTGAGAATAACCCATCCCAGCCAGCATCAGCCAGAAGCCCACTCCGTGGAAGACGTTTAAAACCGTATAGACCAAGCCGGCGCGTAGAAGCGGACGAAGCCTTAAATGCAGCTGAAGGACGGTTGCCAGCTGTGTCAGACGGGTATTAAACCAGGGTTGCCGGCTCAAAAACGGCCAAGCTAGTTTGAGAGCGATCGCGCCCCCAAGAATGGAGAGAGTGATAGGCAGGGCCCAGGCAAGGCCTGCTGACAAAAGGTGAGCGCCAAGATTGGAAAGACTTAACCCGAGAAAGGCCACAACTCCCCAGGTGATAACCACCACCCCCAGTTCAATCGGAAGGCTGATCGAGCTCACCCTAACCGGAACTCCTAAGCCGCTGGCGGCATTAACCCGGGAACAATATTTCCAGATCACTCCCGGGAGCCAGCGTAAAGACTCTGAGGTCAGCCAGACCCGCATGCCGGTAAAATATGGCAAGGGATAGCCAAGAGATTCCAGGATCCAGGCCCAAACTCCGGCATTAAGAAACCAGTAAGCCAGGCAGAGCAGGAGCGCGATGATCAGGTAACCCCTATTCATGCGCACTAAACAGAGCCTGAGCTCATTGGCTCGCGGTAAAAGCGCTAGCACGACACAGCCAATAGCCAGCCAGGGCACCAGCCGGCGAAGGGTTTTAAGAATTCGCTGTGGCCGGGAAAGCTCTCCTTTTTGCGTTGTCATTTCAGCGCCAGTGATTGCTTTACACTTTCCGGACCGCCAGCGGGTTCATCAACAGTGAGGACCCGGCGGTAGAGAGCTTCTAAGCGATCGGTGATATCCTCCCAATCAAAGTAGCGGGCAGCGTGAGAGAACCCAGCTTCCCCCAGGCGGGCGGCGAGCGGCGAGTCTTCCAAGAGGCGCAAAACGGCGCTAGCCAGCGCTTGAGGGTCTTTTTCGGGCACCAGTAAACCCGTGCGCTCGTTTTGGATGACATCGGGAATTCCTCCCACCCTTGTGGCGACGACGGGCTTCTTGTTGTAGAGCGCTTGAATTAAAACTACACCCAAGCCCTCGGTATCCCCCCCTTCATCGTATATAGCCGGGTGGACGTACATTGAGCAGGAACGGAAGAGCTGGCTTAAACGCTCATGGGAAACAAAGCCGGCAAACTCCACTTGTTCATTTATCCCCAGTGAAAGACTCAAAGCCTGCCATGGGGTCCGGTAGTGACCATCCCCGGTGATGACTAGCCGCACTTTACGTTTGGCCAGAATGAGAGGCATGGCCCGCAACAAAAAATCAACCCCTTTGCGGGCGATTAGCCGTCCGGAGAATAGCAAGAGCGGAATTTCCTCCGGAGAGGGGGGAAGGTGGGTGATTGCTTGATCAACCTGGACGGTCGTCCCATAGGGGATGACCGCCGGGCCGACGCCGGTCAATTTATGTGCTAGGTCGGCGGTGTGGCGGCTATTAGCGGTGACGCCACTAGAGCGGCGCAGGCAGATTGAGAGAACCCGAATGGAAAATTTACTTTGCGAGGCCAGGGCTAGCTCCGCGCTATGGCAGGAGGAAACCACCTTGACTCCGTTAATGGCGGCTGGAAGCAGAGCCATTAATCCGTGAGGAAAGGGCCAGTGGACATGGAGAATATCAATCTTCTTTTCCCAGCAGAGGCGCCACGTCGACCAGATCCCGGACAGAATGTAGGTGAGGGTCAGCAGTTTAAGAAACGGGTTTGCTTTTATTTTATTCGGGGCGCCCGAGCCATGTGTGAGTTTCTCCCACGCAGCGGGAGCATAGCGGAAACGGCGGACCGGGATGCCGTCGATTGTGTGATGGCGCAAACCGGCGAAAGATGGAGCGATGACGCCCACCTCGTGGCCGCGGGCGGCAATCCGGTTGACTGACTCTCTTAGCCAGGGCACCTCGTAGTCATCCTGGGAGCGCGGGTAGGTGGATCCAAGAACAGCGATCCGCAGCGGGCGAGAGGCGCAAATCGAGGTCTTTGGTTGCATTTCAAGAGTTCCTGGCGATTACGTCGAGGTGCCGGAAGCCATGGAGGGCGGGTTCTCCCAGGTGATAGTTCAGCAAGCCCAGGCGCATCGCGGTAGCAACGGCGCTACTGACTCCGGCTTCAGTCGACGGAAGCAAGATGATTTTGGGCGAGTGACTGTTGTTTTGATAAACGCAGCGGACAAACTCGACCATCGAGAGGCCGTCCGTCCCCTCCTGAAGGCAGGGGTCAAGCAGGATCACGTCGACTTCGCCGTTGAGTTTAGATTGTGCCTCGTGGCAGGAGGCTGCGGTGAGAACGTTCCATCCGGCATTCTTTAAATAGACGGCGTTTCGTTCGCGCACAGCCAGCTTGTCATCAAGGAGTAAGGCCGTCAGCCCGATCACCGAGGCCCCTGAATCATTGGTTAGGGACGCGTGAAGGGAAAACTGGCTCAAGGGTGAACCGTCGGCAACACCGATTGTCTGGGCAATCGGCTGGTGGTGGGGCTTAGAAGGCTCGGCACACTGGTTGTGTACGTTCCACTCGGCCAGAAAACCAATCATCGCCGTTAAAACGGCACCAAGGAGGAGCACCGGAAGAGCTGAGCTCAAAAGTAAAAACACGCTGAAGGGCAGGGGGATCCTGGAGACAAAGAGCGCCAGGACAGCGCCAAAACCCAGCATGGCGATAGAGACTGAACCCATTAGATGCATTGGGCGCTGACGGAAGTTCTGCAGGAAAAAAACCGTCCACATATCCAGGTAGCCGCGCAGAAAGCGCTTTACTCCGTACTTACTCTTGCCGTGCATCCGTGGATGATGGTTAACCGGAATTTCGGCGGTGTTAAACCCGTGCATGGCCGCGAGCGAGGGCACCATTCGGTGCATTTCGCCGTACATGGGGATGGCTTGGGTAACCTCCCGCCGGTAGCATTTGAAACCACAGTTGTGATCGTGCAGCTTGACTTTGCTGACCCAGCTTAAAAGGATATTAAAAATGCGGCTGGGTAAGACCTTGTGCCAGGGGTCATGTCTTTTTTGTTTCCAGCCGGTCACGACGTCAAAACCCTCCCTCATCTTCTCCAGGAAGCGCGGGATTTCTTTGGGATCATCTTGGAGGTCGGCGTCCATGGTAAAAATGATGTCCCCTTTGGATTCTCTCCATCCTGCTTCCAGGGCCGCGGCCTTGCCGGCATTATGCCGGAAGCGGACAGCCTTGATGTGTTCTTGATTCTCGCCGGCCAATTTTTCAATTACTGCCCAGCTGGAATCGGTGCTCCCGTCATCGATAAAAATAACTTCCCACTGCTTGGTTACCTTAATCGCCTCAAGGGCAATTCCACCAAAGAGGGCGGCGATCGTCGCCTCTTCGTCCTTCAAGGGCACTACAAATGTCAGAGCCGGTTTTTCGTCACCGGTAGCCAACCCAAGTATATAAGACATAACCTCTTTTTCCTTCTGTTTGCTTGCCTGGCCCCTTGAAAACAAAAGACCAAAATTTCGCAACGAGTGACGGGCGTTTTTTTGCTTCTCGTTTCTTTGTGGCAAACGTTTAAGAGACCTTCCTGCTAGCGGACAAGCAAACTATCCTGACGGTTACCATCAAATTAATTTTATGATATTTACTCCTAATTAGTACCTACAATATTATATATGACTAGTCGCCGATCGCACCGCGCTGGAGGAGGCCCTCTTTGAAGCTCTAATTCCTTGAGAGCGAACGTCCTAGCCAACTCTGCCTGCCGGAGTTGCCTCTTTATGGCGGACAGATATTGCCGTGAGTACGCGGCGGTGATCCAGGTACTTATTTTGGGTACGGGCCATATTTTCAACTATTTCCGTAAATCTTAGACCGATTTACTGCCCCTCGGTCATCTTGTCAACGTTTTAAAATGTCCCAGTCCTGAAGTGCCTAGCTCTCTGCGAGCCGTTTAAAAAAGAGAGCTAAAGACACCGAGTGAAAACGCCGGTTATCTACCTGCAATCTCGCGACTCACTCCTCAATATTGATACGATCCAGTGTTGGAAAAAACACCAGCTTTGCTTTGGTGGTATAAGCGACGACAATATGTCGGCCGATGTCATTGAAGCGCTGACCCTGGATTACGTTTGGTAGGGTGAGGCTCCGTCCGAACCGGGGCTTCCCGCGTCATCCCGCCTTAATGATGTGAACCCCTATGAATTGCCCGGTTCGATTCGAGACCATTCTAAGTCATCTTCCATTGCAAAATTGTCAAGTCTTGTTGACTGACCCTTTTGGGGTCCCAAGCCATCGATAGGTTCAGCTTCCAAAGGGCCTGGAGATGTCGGACGGTAAAGCACTGAAGGACTTGAATGACCTACTGAAGAATCGGTGGCGCGCTGCCAAGGCCAGGGCGCTAGTTTGTTAGTTAGGGTACGTTTGAGTGTCGCCTTCGATGCGATTGAACGGAACAAAACGCGCGGCAAGTGCCGATTGCGCCATTACGCGCAAGTTTAAAAGGTTTTCGCGACTTTAAAATTTAGTCTCCCTTGTATTGGCGCACTGTCCACGCATTTAGCGCTCTACCCATTCAATCATCATGGCTTGAAGCGGTCCATACAGAAATATGCTTCCTCACCGTCCAGTGGGCCACCGAAAAACTCGCAACGAATCGTCTGCTCCTTCTCGTATACCTCTCGAATCACGAACAGGTTCCATGGCGGTTCAGCGCCATCTAATGCAATCGTTTGGCCTGTGTGGAAGTTCATTGTCTTTATGATCTTTTGTTTGTTCTGTAAATCTTTGCTCGCCGCTTTCCATATCCAATCCAAAACCTTAGCTTGTAGTGATTGTTAAAAACCATGTACCGCGCCTGTTGTCTCTCTTGTTAGCATCAAAAATGGTCTTTCTGTTTTGTTCTTTCGTGCAATCAAGTTCTCCTTCTTGACTAGAATGTTTGCGTTCCCAGGTTACACGAGACGCATCTCGCAGGTGTTGCTGAATTTCAATTTCAGAGGGAGGGCTACCGAATTTAAGCCATTGTATTTCGCCGATCGTTCCATCTGGATCGAAGGTTAGCCAGATTGCCGCCCGCTCCAAGAGTGAAGTCCATCGGAAACATAGGAAAGATAGTGTAATTTTAAATAGCGAACATTCATATCAGGGTCGAAATCCATGCCAAATTTCTGGCGGCAATGATTTAGGGTCCAACCAATTTGCGCACTCGCTGTGAAACTCCCGGCGAATGCCAAAAGGAGGAAGGATGAATTTCAGTTCTTTTGTCTGCAGCATAGAGGCCTGTAGCTGTACGACCAATCTGAAGACCAGCTTCGCAGTTTGGAGCCTAATGCTCAAAAAACCATAAGCACAAAACAGATCGACATTTAAAGCTGGCGCTTTTTCGCTTATTCTTGCCAGAGATTGGAGTTTAACGCTCTGGTTGCGCCGGTCTGCTTATCGGAAGCCAACGGCAGAATAGCAGAAGAGACTCTGCCCCGGTTCTGGCAAGCGAATGAGAATCTTTGCCCATAAGGATGAGGCTGGGCAAACAGCAGCTGAGAGATGGATGGCGCAGCTAATGTATACAGAGGGTCTCACGCAGACTCATCGCACGGCCAAGTTGAGTGTACTGGCGACAGAGGTCTTTACGTTGCGCTTGACGCTCTGGGCTGAGATCGCCTGCCATGAAGTAATGAATCTCATCCGAAATTCCCCCCTTGTTAGTGGTTTGGATTCTTCACCGTATTTGAGATGCAGGTGGAGAGATCCCATCCGATATGCGCTTGCGCCGACTGTTGATATCGTGACCAGAGCCGTCGCAAAAGGTAGAATGCGTCTCATATTAATTGACGGTTACGTTGCTCGCGAGGTTTTGTTGAGCGGGAGCAATCCGCGAAAAGCCCACCGGTTCGTGCACGATCAAAGATCGAGAACGATGACGGACCAGCACGATGACGCGGCGCATGTAGGGCGAAGCTCCGGGTAGGGTGAGGCTCCGTCCGAACCGGGGCTTTCCGCGTTGCCTCACCCATGACGTCACCCCCTATGGGATTGGTCAACCAATCGACCCCGGGCAATTCAATGGGGAGTCACGCCACAAGCCATGAAAACGCGAAAAGCCCCGGTTTGGACGGAGCCTCACCCTAGCTTCCGTCAATCGTTCTCGTCCTTATAGTCGGAAGTTTTCGCCGTCGGCTAAACGATCCAAGCTGGAAAATTTGAAGCTACTAGATCAGCCGATGCTTAAATTTTGCGCGGCTGGCTTCGCCGCCAGAGGTGCGGACGGCTCCAGTGGGGTCTACGAATAAGTAGGAGCCGTCATTCCAATACAGCCGTCGCAGATCGCCTTTTTTCCATTCACGCACGACTGGTCGGCCCCAGACCGTTTCTTTGGCCAGCAGCTCCTTCACCTGGGCAAATTTTTTCTCAGCCTTGGAGGGTGACATATACCGGCGATCCCGATCAAGAGGACCTGGACGCTCATCTGGATCTCGCCCTGAGATGATCTGAACCTCCATCTTTTTCCATTTCTTGGTCAGTTTCCTTCCTCTAAGATAATTTGGAATCACGTGCCGGACAAACACAACGAGTTAGCGCTTATGGAGCGGAGCCTCACCCTACCGCACCGCGCCGAGAAATTCTTCCACTGTAAGAACTTCGTGTCCAAAAGTGGGATACGAAATCCTGATCGCAGCCTGATTGCGCCTCGTCGGTAAACTCGACGACCCCGTCGCTAATAAAAGTAAGGTGATAGCCAAGCTCCGTCGCCTGGCGTCCGGTGCTTTCGACGCAGGTATGGGAGGTCAGGCCGGCAAAAACGAGCTTTTGAATTCCCCGTTTGCGAAGCTGTTCATCGAGGTCCGTTCCTTGAAAGGCATTGAACGTCCGATGGCGACTGGCCACGATGTCGCCTCTTTTTGGATAAAACGGCTGGTAGAAATCCGAACCGAATTCGCCTTCCCAGAAGAGGTGATTTTCCGTCGCCACTTTCATGCGGACTGGAACCTCAAACACATCATCGAAAGAATGCTCGTGGAGTCCGTGGGGAGCGTACACAATCTGAACGCCGGCCGCTCGGGCGCCTGAAATGAGTCGGGTCACTTTTTCCAGGAAACCGTGCTTTTCGATTTGATCCTTAATTCTCGGGTTAATCTTTCCTTCCGGAGATAAGAAGTCATTGAGGATATCCACGAGAACAAGAGCCGATATCCGTGGGATAAGTAGTGATGGTCATTAGGACAGTTATCATTGTCGGTAGCCAGGAGCCAGGAGCCAGGAGCCAGGGGAACGTATCGGCGTGTCGGCGTGAACGCTGAATGCCGGTGCAGGTTCAGGACATAGGTGACACAATAGGTTCAAGACATAGGTAAAACTTCAAGGGGCAAAGCCGGAGTAAAGAAGCCGGTAAATGCCGTGGAAAGAAAGTGAATCTATGGACCAAAAAAGAGAGTTTGCGCTGAAGGCAATTGGAACGCTGAATTTTCGAGAGTTGTGTCGGGAGTACGGGATCAGCACCAAGACCGGTTACAAATGGCGAGAAAGGTTTTTACGCCAAGGGTT
>Ga0210390_10004212_pt1 | contig 12187 bp, 7 predicted proteins | sample IncBWH11OmetaG_FD_161050 | JGI IMG/M metagenome (GOLD analysis project Ga0210390, IMG submission 161050) | Forest soil microbial communities from Barre Woods Harvard Forest LTER site, Petersham, Massachusetts, United States - Inc-BW-H-11-O ...
CCTTTCACTATTCGCTGGGCCTTCTGTTCTGTTCCTGTAGGATCCACTCTCCTTCTCCGTCGTAATTCGAGAAAAACTGTAAAGGTGCCAAGCTCTTAAGGCGGACTTGCTGACGGAACACATGATTGCTGCATCGCCATTTTATTTTCTGCACTTATTGGCTTAATCCGTTTCTCCTGTGATCCACTCGCGGATGTATGCCGGGCAATTCTTAAGCTGGACGCTGTCCGCCTCGCAGTGCCTAAGAAAACCGATAACGTCCTGGTCCACTAGCCTTAGGTCTTTCAAGTCTAAGACGATGGGGTGACGGCCCGCTTCCGCGCGGATCAGCGTTTCCACCTCGCCTATGTTTTCTGCGCCCATTCGACCGCTCAGCTTAAAGACCACCTCGCTGTTCGCCGTCCTCGTGATCTTCAGCATCCACCCTCCCAAGAGAGTTCTGACCTACGTGACATCCGTCACACCCCTCCGTAATAGCAATCGCAACGCCAATGTTAAGTTATTGAAAGTAGGCTTCTTAATAGAAAACTAAATTTCGACTTCCCGTAAATTTCCGAATTCTCGAAACGTGGTTCGGGGGTTCGTGAGGAATGTGTTTAGGGGCGATCTGGTGAGGCATCCGTAGTCTTGAAGCGATTCTTGTTTATCCTCAGCGACCTGATCTTCGAGTCCAAGGTAGATCCCGGTATACCCAGTTTAGCGGCTGCGCCTGACGGTCCGGACACCCGTCCACCGCTTTCGCGCAGTGCAACCTCAATCATCTCTCTCTCCTGGGCTGCAAGCTTTCGAGATAGCTCCAGTTGGCCTTTCGGCTCGCTTGAAATAGACTGCCGCGAAAGCCAACTCTCATCGACCGAGAAACTCTCTGTGTCGCACACGATTACCGATCGCTCGATGACATTCTGCAGTTCCCGAATGTTGCCCGGCCAGGGGTATGACTGGAGCAATTCCAAACTCTTCTTGTTCACCCCGCGGATGTTCTTTCCAGCATTCTTCGCGTAACGATCGATGAAGTACTCAACAAGCACGGGAATGTCCTCCCTGCGTTCCCGAAGAGGAGGAATCTCGATCGGAAAAACGTTGAGCCGGTAAAACAGGTCACTCCGGAATGCGCCTCCAGCGATAGCCGCCTTCAAGTCGCGATTCGTGGCAGCAATGACCCGAACATTGGTTCGTATGGATCCAGTTCCCCCGACACGTTCGAACTCATGTTCCTGTAAAACGCGCAACAGAGCGATCTGGGTTTCGGTAGGAAGCTCCCCAACTTCATCGAGGAAGATTGTGCCCCCTTCGGCCAATTCAAAGCGCCCTAAACGCCGCTGCGTAGCCCCCGTGAAGGCGCCCTTCTCATGGCCGAAGAGTTCTGATGCGATCAAGTCCCGTGGGATAGCGGCGCAGTTAACACTGATAAACACTCGCGAGGAATGTTGTGATCGTCTGTGAACGGCACGCGCGATCAGTTCTTTACCCGTCCCTGTCTCGCCGGTGATCAGAACGGTGGAGTCTGTGGGTGCGACCTTGGACACACGAGAGAGTACGGTCCGCAGGGCGGGAGAGATTCCCACGATCTCCTCGAACATCGACGCCTTGTCAATTTCTTCTCTAAGCGCGATGTTCTCTTCATATAGCTGGTCCCTTAAGCCTTTGATCTCCTCAAAGGCTTTTCGCAACGCCTCTCCGGCCCGCGCGCGTTCAGTGACGTCGCGAACGGCACCGGAGACAAGTGTGCCCTCCTCCGTCTCCAGCGGACTGAGACTGATCTCCACCGGAAACTCCGTTCCGTCTTTCCGCCGTCCGTACAGCTGCAGACCTTCACCCATCGGCCGTACCCGAGGCAGGGTGAAGAACTGCTGGCGGTGTTCGGGGTGTGGTGCCCGAAACCGTTCCGGCACCAAAATCTCAACTTCTTGCCCCAAGAGGTCGTTCCGCTGATACCCAAACACCTTTTCCACTTGCGCATTGACCAACACGATTTTGCCACGCCGGTTTATCACGATCATTGCATCCGGAGCGGATTCCAGAAGCCCGCGGAATTTTCGCTCGGCCTGCTTTGCTGCGGTGACATCCGTGACGCTACCCAGATATTCGAGGTGGCCCGAGGAAGGCTCAAAGACGCGAGCCAAAACGTGGAGGTACTTGACCGAACCGTCCGGCATTAGCAAACGATGCTCAAAATCAAGCTTTGCCCCTTCGTTGGTCGCGCGGTCGAGAGTCTGCTGCACGATATCTCTATCGTCGGGATGAATTCGCTGGAATACCAACTCCACGGTAGGCTGAACCGCTCGCTCATACTCGAAGATCTTGAAGGTTTCGTCCGACCAGTTGATATCTCCACTCGAAACGTTCCAGCCAAAGCTGCCTGTGTGGCTGAGCCGCTGCGCCTCCGCCAAATATGCCTCGCTCCGCTGGAACGCCTCGTTGGTTCTCTGGAGATCTTGAACCGTACGTTTCAGGTCATCACTCGAGTGCCTAAGCGATTCTTTGGCGTTTCTTTGCGCAGCACTCAGCAAGCCAACAAGAAGGTTTGAGATAATGTACATGATAAGTCGGGGCATTTCTCTGAGCTTTGGACCCAGCGAATAGACCGGATGCACGAAGGAATAATGGAACGCGAGAGTGGAGAGCGCCGTCGCGAACAAACCTGGCCCGACTCCGCCGTACCACGCACTTAACATGACGGCGCAGAGAAACAGTGTTCCGGGAAAACCTATATGAGGGGCCAGCCATTGTGAAATGATCTGTGCTGAGGCAACCGTGAGAACGGCAAACCCGTACCTCCAAATCCAGGACGATGTGGACCACAGATGACGATTGAATCGGGACACGTCAACTCCGATACGAGGGGTCTACCCCTGCAAATTACTCAACAAACTGTGACGATTCTGGGCCGCAGGGCGGGCAGTTTGCAACAAGTTTAGTTTCTGACCCATTCGTTTAGCGTTACAAACATCGAACCGTCTTACCTGGATGTTCAGCCGTTTCGCTTTTGTTACAGTTGCTGCTCCTGTCAGCTTTCATTCATACAGAAACAGCAGCACTTGCCCCGTCCAGCCGAATAGACATCGTGCCAACAGTCCGAAAGATTTGCGCTAGGACTCAAATCGCCAAGACGCCAGCGAATTGGCGCATCCCCTATTCTGGCGGTCACTTTCGTCCCGCCCCTGCGTGCGTCGCCGAGTATTCAAACTCGAAATTCTCGGCGATTGATCTCCTCTTTCACTAGAAAATTAGCCTCAGCGCAAATTGAATCTGTCGCGAGGTCGTCACGGTAGTAGTGATCTGCCCCACGCCCGCGAGCGGGGCTTGTTGATACGCTCCCGGAACAGACGTGGTCCCATTGAATACCGTCGCAGATGCCGGCATACCAAAGTTGGTACGGTTCAGGATGTTGAAGATTTCCGCGCGGAATTCAACAGATCCTTGCTCACCCAGCAGCCCAACTGCTGTGTCCTTGGCGAGCGAAAAATCCCAATCCCCTAGACCTGGCCCACGCAAAATCCCGCGCCCTGCGTCCCCCAACGTCCCGCACGTAAGCGCCCCGTTATTCGGGCATGGCACCATCGGCTGCAGGCGGAACATGTTGGGATTGAACCACTGGTTTGGATTTCCAGTGATGACCGTCTTGGGATTGTACGGAATGAAGTTCGTGGCGGCAATGTAAGCGCCGCCTTCAGCATTCGTCAATGCCGTCCCTTGTGCTATGGCTTGAGTGTTGATGTCGACGCGGTCTACGCCGGGGCTGAGGTTGCCGGAATTGGACCGGTTGTTCGCCAGAATCGGCGTGAACGGCGGCCCGGTCTGGGCGGAAACGATGTTGCCAATCCACCAGCCGTCGACTAGCTTTGATAGCACGCCGTTCGACTTGAGATTCGGGAAGTGGTACAGAAGACTCATGCGAAAATTATGACGAACGTCAAAGCATGATGGTCCGTAATCGTACGCCCTGGTATTTGAACTCACGCCCGTATCCATTCCCGGGGCCCCCGCGCAATCGGCGCCGACGAGTTGCCCTATCGGTGTATCCAAGGAATGACTATAGGTGTAGGCCCCCTGCGCTTCCAAGCCGCTGCTCAAGCGCTTGTTGACCACGGCCTGCAACGAATCGTAGTGCGAAACACCGACCGTATTGTTCGTATTGACCGTTCCAAAATTCGGATTGATCCGGCACGTCGGGATGGTGGCAAGTTGGCAGAGAGGAACGGAATTAGACCAATATTGGACGCCCTTCACAACGGCGGTCGGGATCGTGGGATTCCCTTCGAGTTGCTGCCAGAGGTGCACGCCGCGCGACCCGACATACGCAACGCTGATCGCTGTGTTCCTGGACAATTGGCGCTGAACCGTCAGGTTGTATTGGATATTGTATGGCTGGCCGGCATCATATTCGACCGTAACTACGCTGTTCGCGAGATTGTCGCTAAGGACTGAGGCCACGGTTGGAGGCGTTATTGGGAATGTAACAACGGCGTTCGTCGGATTCGTGAAGGTATCAGATATAGTCGGGTAAGACCCGTCGGCTTCGTTAATGAAGGCACCACCCAAATTGCCGACGTCGTAATAGATGCCGCCGCCGCCCCGAACCGCTGTTTTGCCATCTCCAAAGACGTCCCAGGCAAATCCAAACCGAGGACTGAAATTCCAGTATGTTCCATTCTGCATGACTGGCCCCGGAGTCCATGCGGCCAACTCGCCACCCGCTAGAACCGTGGAATCGGTTGTTAAATTTCGAATCGCGTATTGCCTTCCTTCTGCCTCCCGAGGCGTGGTCATGAACTCATAGCGCAGTCCCATGTTCACTGTAAGGCGAGAATGGATATGGTAATCGTCCTGCGCATAGAACCCTAACGTGTTGTATAGGAAATAGCGGTTAATGTCTGTTCCCGTAAGGGGGCCTCCGTACGACAAAGGTATTCCTCGGAGAAAGTTGGAGAAACTGCTGTAGGACGCGCTGCCTTCATACGCTACGGGCACGGTCAGTGCTTCATTAAACCTGTTCAAGAGCGTCCCGAATCGCAAGCTGTGCTTTCCCTTTTGATAGTACAGATCGTCGCCGAAGGAATAGATGTTCTGGAGGTGAAGAGAATCTGGCGGGCCCACGAGCCTGCCGTTGCCGACCGGCGTTAGGTTCGTAATCATGAAAGAACCAAATGGACGTCCGGCTATAAACGGTTCAATCCCTGTGGGCAGCGAACCCACATCGATCGGGAAACTGCCGAAGTTCGTCCGGCTGAACGCAAGCCGCGCCGTGTTAGACATCCTCGCAGAGACAGTGTGTGTCTCCGAGAGCGTCATAAACTGGTCGATGTCTCTTCCCCCGCCTCGGAATTCAGGGAAGGCCGTGCCTGAAGTGATGGGAATACCTTGATTGCTCGCAGAGTTTACGTTGGCTGAGTCGATCGTATACCGGGCAAAAAGAGTATCCGATGACGAGAAACTCTGGTCTAATCGAATCTGCCCATAGTTCACTCCGATTTTCGTCGATGGGCCAAATAAGTAGCTATTCGTGCCATTGTTTGGAATCGGATACAGCGACAGAAGTGCGGCAATGTCTGCATTGGCGATCGTTACAGAGCCGCCCGGTGTCTGGCCGAGTGTGGGGCAAGCCGCTTCGGTGATCACAGCTCCGGCGGCACCGTGGCAGCCGGCCACAGGCACCAAGTCATTTGCCGTAAATCCTAAGTTTTCCTGTAATCCCTCATATACTGCATAGAAGAAAGTTTTGTCCTTCCTGATTGGTCCGCCAAGCGAAGCCCCAAAGTTATTTTTCTCCAGTTGCGGAATCTTGGCACCATCAAAGAAATTCCGCGCATTAAGGGCGCTGTTACGGAGATACTCGAAGACATCCCCGTGGTATTGGTTGGTGCCGCCCTTGCTGAGCATCACCATCTCGCTGCCCATGGTCATTCCATACGACGCGTCATATGCGCTCGTCAACACCTTGTATTCCTGAATGCCATCCACACCCAGCGTCGTTCCGGCGAAGCTGGCGGTGCCCCAATCAGACTGATTTGTGATCTGTGTCCCGTCCAACAGAAAGTTGTTGGATATGACAGGCGCCCCATTTGAGCTATAAACCGTGCCCGTCATTCCTCCAAATCCGTTTGTGCCGGTGCTATTCTGGCTATTCGTCACGCCCGCTTGCAGCAGACTGAGATCAATATAGTTGCGACCGTTCAACGGCAGGTCTTCGATTTGTTTGCCATTTACGAATCCACTGACCTCACCGCTCGTCGTCTCCACCAGAGGCGCTCCACCTTCTACAGTCACACTTTGAGCCACTGGGCCAACCTGTAACGAAAAATTCAATCTAATGACATCGGAAACGTGGAGTTCCACGCCAGGCCTTGCCACCTGCTGGAACCCATCTTTAGTTGCAGCAACGTTATACGTTCCTGCAGGGAGAGTCGGAAAATTGTAGAGTCCCGTCTCGTTTGTATCCGCAAAATACGAAACGTTGGTTCCGACATTGAGCACCCGCACCCTTACTCCAGCCGCGGCAAGGCCATCATGATCTGTGATCTGGCCATTCAATGCCGCGGTTTCCTCTTGAGCAAAGGCCACCGTGCGACACAACGTCGCCACCAGAACCAATGCTGTCAGAAGCATATGTTTACGATATGCTTTCACATCACACTTCTCACAGTTTCGATTTGTGGCGGACACATCCCACAACTCGCTTGCGAGGTTAAAGCAGGCAGCGGCCTGGTGCAAATTATTTCACTGTCGATGGCATTAACGGCTTCAACCCCCTCTACCAAATAGGCGGCCCCCGCTCGATCCAGCTCGCCCTCAAGCTCCAATTCTAAGCAACCTAACCTGGAAGCTATATCGGTCCATCTAACACGCAGTCTCCAGAGCCGAAGCGGCGTACAAATGCTATTTGGACAAGTGGATACTTCCTCGGTGGCGAAATTGCCTGCTGGCCGAAGTCAAGTCAGTTGCCGTTGAGGAATGGCTCGGCAAGATCCCAATGGCCGCCGGAACGAAAGCGAAGCTTCGGAACATCATGAGCGCAATTTTCAATCATGCGATGCGCCACGAGTGGGCGGAGAAGAATCCGATCTCACTTGTGCGGCAAAGCGCAAAACGTGAGGTCATTCCCAGCTTCAGCGGCTTCTTCGGGAAGCACGCTGGGTAGGACAGGACGGCTATCCTACCAGTCCGCAGTATTCCGTTGAACTTGAAGGGCTGCTTGGATTCCTTCAAGCTCACAATCGGTTGGGTTCGTTCTGGCCGCGTTTGACTGCCCCCAGACCACAGGAACGCGATGACGCTTTGCAGGAGATTCGTGTAGCCCGTTTCTTCACAACCAACGGGTTCCCAGTAGCGGAATGGGAACCGCCCGGCAATGGCAATCTGATTGGCGAATTTAGTGTGCAAGCCCTTCCGTCTCCATCTGTGTTCGTTGAGGTAAAAAGCCCCGGATGGGAAGGTCAACTGTCTCAGGCACAGCGCGATGCGGGACGCGCTAAACAGGAAAAATATCAAGACTTGGTAGGCGGCCCTGATGACCCTTGGCGGGGTATTCGGATGAGCGTGAAAAAGGCATATCCGAAATTTTGCTCCACTCAGCCGAATCTATTGGTAATTGCTGATGATAGATTCGTGTCGCTTGCAACGTGGGGAAGGCTTGGTGCTGAGCAAGCGTTGTTCATTAAGAGCACGATCTTAGACGGTGAAGCTGGTTATTTCGCTACAACGGAATTTGAAAATCTGGGTGGCGTTGCGCTGTTCAAGCAAGAAATAGAGCTAGACCTGGTTCCAGAGTTTTCAGAGAAACCACTACGCTACGAATTTCTCTTGTATCCAACCCGACGGCACGCGCAGAAACCGCGCTGCCTAGTAGGTTTATAGAAACTTTTTTGATCGCTCAGGCCGCGCATGCTGGCGGGCCATCGTCTGCTTCAAATCTTTGACACCATTTGACACCAATTGGTTGAAGGGCAGTGGTGCTACGCCTTTGAAAACTCAGGACTTGTTTTATAGGGATGAACTTTCGATCCCCACCGCCCCTACCAGTTTTCTCACTCTTTTCAAAGGGCTTGCCACTTCCGCGAGGCAGCAAAAGGCAGCAATAAGAGGAAGAACGTCGGCGGATAGCACTAAACACTTGCGGCACGGATGGCGCGCCGACGAACCGCCCTATGCGCTAGCGGTTTACACTTATGCGAATTATTGAAGCTTCGCGTATTCGGACTTCGCTTGTTTCAAAAGCGGAAGATTGGAGTCGGCGTCCTTCCAGAGATTCAGCAGGGTCGCCAGCGTTTCGCGAGCCTTTTGTTTGTCACCGCGCGAGGAATAATCCAAAGCGAGCGTGTAGCGGGCCCCCAGCCAGCGCTGCTGCGGTTCCCAGCCGAGCGAGCGATCAGCTGAGGTGAGCATTTTCTCGTAGGAAGTGATGGCCTTCTCGACGTCGCTGGATTGCTGATGCGCGTGGGCGATGGCTTCGGCGGAAAAGCTGGTGTGGTTTTCCCGGTCCGACTGGGTCAGCAATTCGATGGCTTCGTCAAGCTTGCCGGCTGCGAGTGCGAGATCCCCCTCGAGAAGATGCAAATAACCCATTTGTTCGGAGCTATGCTGATCGGCAATTGGCGTGATGATAGCTGCAATCTTCTGGGCTTGATCCACAAAGGTCGCGCGCGCATAAGCATCAGCGAGCATTGCGCCGAAAACGACTTTCAATTGAATATCCTTCAGGTCGGCAAGAGCGCCATCGAGGTTTTGCCGTTGACCTTTTGCGTCACCTTTGCCTTCCGCCACGATCGCGAGCAAAAGGTGAACTCGCCCCACACTGAGCGGTGAGTTCTGGGTCTTCAGAATCGCAAGCGATTGCTGTAGTCGGCTTTGAGCGCTAGCGTATCGACCGTGATAAAGGTCCAAGAAGGCGAGCGACCGTAAGCCATTCTCGCGAGTTTCCGGTCTCGCCAGCAGTGCTGAGAAAACCCGCTCGGCTTTCTGGTCCTCGCCGTTGACAACGAGAGCGAAGCCATATTCGCGGTTGATATTTCCGGCGGTCAGCCATTGTGGCTCAATTTCGAAAGCTTTCGAATACGCTTGAAGAGCATCAGGGTATTTACCCAGGGTTTTGTACGCGGTTGCGATTCCGACATAGGCAGTCGCAAAGTCTGGGGCGACACGTAGAACCTGTTTGTACTGCTCGACGGCGTCTGTCTGACGGTCGTTAGAGCGCAGCTGATTGGCGTAATTGAATCGCATCGCGGAATCATCCGGGTAGCGCTCCAAATAGGCGCGGAAGAGCACGTCTGCCTCGCTCGCGTGATGTTGGTTCGATGCAAATTGAGTTTCGATGATCATTCGTTCACGGTCTGTAGTACGCGACGACAATGAAAGCGCCTTTTCGTATTCTTTTTTCCCGCTTTCGGGCGCGTTATTGATGTAACTGTAATACTCATTGCCGAGAGCGGCATGTGCCATGGCAAAGTCGGGATCGGCGGCGACCGCAGCTTTGAGCGCTATGGTCGCTTCCGGATATTTTCCGTGATTCCAGAGCGCTGAGCCTTCGGCGTATTGCTGCAGGGCGCTGAGAGAACGCGTGGTCACCTGGGGCAGCGGTTTGCCAGCCTGATGTATCTGATAGAGAGACTCTCCCAGGGCTTCGCGAACTTCCTTCGATAGCACGTCCAAGCTATCTAGGATGTGGTCCTCTCCGTGGGATCTTTCCGTGTAGGAGCGCACAGGCTCTCCGGACCGTGGGTCGACCAATTGCGCGGTGAGCGAGTACTCCTGTCCCGTCCGAGTAATACTGCTGACAATCAACCCGCGAACACTTTCGCGCTGGCAGATTTCGCGGCCCAGCGAAGCGGTAATTCGTTCGCCCTGTTGCTTGCCCATTCTCTTCAGCACGGCATCGAGCTGCATGCGCGGGTAGATATTCGCGTACCGCGACTGCGCGATGCTAACGCCGAAGGCCGTGCCCAAAGCGTTGTCGAAGCGGGGATCGCCGGTTTGATTCTCAAAGTCGACGATGAGCACGGTATCGCTGGAGTGGAAGGAAAGCGCGGGGCGGCCATGGGTTAGCCAGTATGCGCCACCGCCGACAGTAAGGGCGGCAGCGAGAGAAATCCAAAGGGAGGCCCGGATCGCCGACCTTGTTTTGGGCAGCTTACGCGCTTGGGTTCCAGAAAGCTCGTCCGCCGTTGGCGTTAGCGCCTGTGCTGGTTCTAACTTTTGGCCCTGGTCCGAATTCCCGGCGGCTGCGTGCTGTCCGTTGACGAATTCAACAGGGGAAATAAAGCGGTAGCCGCGGCGTGGGATGGTTTCGATGTAGCGGGGAGTTTCGGCGCTGTCGGAGAGGGCGTCGCGGAGCTTGCTGACAGCAGTATTGAGGCCGGTCTCAAAATCGACAAAAGTGTCTTCGGGCCAAAGGTGCTTTTTCAGCTCCTCGCGGGTGATGACTTGACCCTGCCGCTCGGCCAGAAGCGCCAGCACACGCAAAGGTTTTTCCTGCAGGCGGATACGGGAGCCGTTCTTATGTACTTCGCCCGCTGCCAGATCCACAAGGTAAGGACCGAACTTGAGCAATGGCGAGCTGGGAGCCTGCTCCATAAATGTTCCTTTAGGGAACCCGGGGACTGGGCAGAGTTTAGCATGGAAGCAGCACTTTGAAGGTGAGTAAGCGAAACGGAACTAACCTTCTTATTATCAGACGGCTGCCTAGTAAGACTTACTACAGAACTAAATTTTTCTCCGTACATTGACCTTCGGAAGCGTTCCACGCACACTCCCGCCCAATGTCCCCGGATTCGACGGCTCATGAAACGGTCTGCCCCCATCACCAACGAAACGGAATTTCAGGAGTGGCTCGTCGCGGTACTAGAAGCGGAGCGGGACAAGCTGCGCGAAGCAGCTGCGGTACGCGAATCCCAGAAGTGCATCAGTCTCGAGGGCTTTGAGAAAGACACAACACAGGAGACCCAGCATGAAGATGAACAATAAACGTACACTGATCGCGCTGTGTCTGATGTCGCTTGGCCTGTTAGCTGGCTGTGGCTCCGGCTCCGGCAGCACTTCAATTCCCCCCAGTTCCACGTCCACCATTCCCACCATCACGCAGCAACCGGCGAATCAGACAGCGACGGCGGGGCAGACGGCTGCTTTCGTCGCGGCGGCCAGCGAAACGCCTGCGCCGATGGCTGCGAACGATGCTGCGCGTGCCATTGAATCGTCGGGTGGAGAAAAGGAGGAGGCTTAAGATGAGCAGCCGTGGAAATGAACACAGAGACATCGCATCACAAACTGCTCGCGCTCAGGCCTTCCTGAATGGAATAGCCAGGATTCTTCTCCTGGCGATCCCTTTCCTGGCGCTTCTGCTGACCTTCGCCAACACTGCGAGTGCGCAATCTCCCACTGGCGGGGTCGTTCCCCTTGGCAATTATTCCACTTCTCCAACGGGTGCCGGCGCATTGGGGCCTTCTGCGATTGACCCCATACGGCATATCGTATACGTGGCAATCTGCTCGCCGATTAGCGGCCAGAACGTAACCTGCATGTTGGGTGCATTCCGCGAGAAGGATGGGTCGCAGATTGGCCTCTTTCCATTCACGTCGGATGCCGTCAGTTTCGCGCAGAACGCCATTGCCGTCGACCCCATCCTGAACAAGGTCTTTGTGGCCGCCCAAGTGGTCGGGGCCACGGGCGCTCGTGGCGACGACGGTTCGGTGGTCATTTTCGACGGAAACAACAATTATGCGTCCACGGTTCTCGCCCTGCCGGGGCCGGCGCTTCAAATGGCAGTCAATACTCACACACAGCAATTGTTCATAGCTACCAATGGAAGACCTGCGATCAATCCAGTCCAGGGCCAATCGTTCTTTGCGGTAAACCCCGCGCTCGTCGTCGTGGACACCGTCCACGAAACAACAACTTTCTCTAACTCACTGACAGGCATGCCGGGGGGTACCGCAGGCTTGAACGGCGTCGACGTGATGCGCATAAACACGGTAACCAACACGCTCTTCGTGGCCGAATTTACCAGCGATCTCATTTATCTCAGTTCAGCAAATGAAACACCTCAGATCGAGTTCTTCAGCGGCGCGAGTGGCTCATCTCAGGGTGTCTACAATCTGCCAGTCGGTGGTTTTGTGGCCTCTATGACTGTGGATCCTATCCAGAATGTGTTCGCGGTTGGGACCCACGCTACCGGGACAGGGACTACCGCCAACTGCGC
>Ga0210390_10004213_pt1 | contig 12186 bp, 13 predicted proteins | sample IncBWH11OmetaG_FD_161050 | JGI IMG/M metagenome (GOLD analysis project Ga0210390, IMG submission 161050) | Forest soil microbial communities from Barre Woods Harvard Forest LTER site, Petersham, Massachusetts, United States - Inc-BW-H-11-O ...
TCCCGCATCGCCCGTTCGATGAACTGCCTGGTGGTCTCGGTCGGTCGCCGACGTATTGGCGGTACGCAGGCCTCCACCTTGTCGAGCGTGGCGAGGTTGAACGAGCCGCTCGAGATCATGTACAGCACGTGATACTTCGGCTTCCATTCGGCGCGGCCACCGAAGCAGAGCGCCGAACGGAGGTTGTCGGGGTCGTGATACCACAGCGTCAGTTTCAGGTCGTCACCTTGGATTTCGACGCGTCCGTCGTCATGAACGGCAACGACCTTCACTTTGATGATCGGCTGCCCCTCCTGGTGCGATTTCTTCCCCTGGATCCAGTGCATGAGGTGGCCGGGGCCATACGACCCGCAGGAACGATTCCGAGGCATTGCAGTAACTCCCGAAAGGTCGGGCCTCCACTGCGGGAGGCGCTCTTGCCGACACCCGGTTGGTGTCGGCCGCTTCCTCATCCGAGCCACCCAACGAGCGTGGGGTTGGCGTGCCGTCCAGTCGGAGCTTGGCGACGGCAATCTCGTGAAGCAAAATCAGTGTACGAGGAGGTACCGACACGCTGTCGGCACAAACGAACAGTTTGGCGCGCGGGTATGGGGCGGCTCCGATCACTGACTGATTCAATCCCAGTACCGCGCACCAGTGTTTAAGCAGCTCAGAGCCTATATTTAGACTAGCTGTACAAATCATCAAGACGATACCAGGACCATGGGGCAGGCTGGCAACCCTTCGAGGGGCTGTGTTCTGCTGTCAGTTACATATCTACTCCGATGACCCGAAATGTCCCCCCGCCAGGAATATGTCCCCTCGCCAGGAATGGTGTCGATTACCGTGATTCGAATGGCCGTCGGCGCGGCCGCGGGCAGTGAACGGCTACGTTATGCCAACGCTCAAGGAGGTCCCCATGTATGCAACGGTCCGGCGGTACGAGGGTGTGACCGATCCTCGTGAGGCAGGCCGACGGGTCAATGAAAGCTTTGTGCCGCTGATCAGCCAGCTTCCAGGGTTCGTCGCGTACTCCTGGGTGGACGCCGGGGATGGCGTGATGATTTCCACCAGCGTCTTTCAAGATCAAGCCAGCGGGGAAGAATCAGACAGAAAGGCTGTGGATTGGGTGCGGCAGAATGATATGGCCGCGGTGATGCCGAACCCGCCCCATATCACGGCGGGTGAAGTGGTCGCGTACAAAACGAAATAGGGTGACCGCCGGCGCGGTTTCGCATCCTGCGATGTCCGGAAAGCGCTGGTGTGCAAACAGTTTCGCTCGTTCTACCGGCGGTGTGCACGTATTCCGAACGTGCGCGATTCGCCTGTTTCGACGCTGGCGCACACCCTAAACAACCGCAACCACCCTCGTTTGGCCAGCGGCAATCGGGATCGGCTCACAGGTCGGCCGGGACGGTGTGGGTAATCCTGTCCCTGCCAGTACCAAGGATCAATGCGGCGTCCCCACTTGACCCGCGGTTCGCTGATAGTGGATGTAAGGCCCTGCCGATTGGCGAGCGAGCTAGTCAGCCAGCCCCACGATGGAGAGCTTTCGCCACACCACCAAAGAGGGAAGATGCCATGATCGACGAAACCCTGCGCTCCCTTGCCGGTGCCGGCACGCAACTGATCCGTACGTTGCCGCTGCTCAGCGGCCTGTTCGGCGGCCCCGCGCGGCTCGATCTCAACGGCCGAGTCGTATTCATCACCGGCGCCGCGCGTGGACTTGGCGCCGAGATCGCCCGCCAATCCCACGCCCGGGGCGCATGTGTCACCGTCGTCGGCCGCCGGCTTGACCCGCTGCAGGAGCTTGCCGATGACCTGGGCGAGCGGGCAGCAGCCTTCCAAGCTGACGTCACCGACTTTGCCGCCCTGCAGCGGGCGGCACGAGACACCGTGCACCGATTCGGCGGAATCGACGTGGTGGTGGCTAACGCCGGCGTGGCGCCACCGTCGGACACAGTCGCCAGCATCGAACCGGCCGAGTTCGAACGAACCATCGACATCGACCTCCTCGGCCAATGGCGCACCATCCGAGCCACGCTGCCGGAGGTAACGGAACGGCAAGGGCACATCCTCGTCATCGGTTCGATCTACGCGTTCTTCAACGGCGTGCTCAACGCCTCCTACGCGGCGAGCAAGGCCGGCGTTGAGCAGCTCATCCGCGCCGTCCGTGTCGAACTCGCCCCCCACGGCGCCACCGCCGGCATCGCCTACCTGGGCTTCATCGACACCGACCTCGCCGCTGACGTATTCGCCCAAGGACACATCGACGACGTCCGAAAAGCCCTGCCCGGTTTCATCACCCACCCGATGCCGGTCACCGAGGCAGCGGCAGCGGTCATCGACGGCATCGAACGCCGCTCCCCGCGAGTGACCGCCCCGGCCTGGGTGTCGCCCATGCTCACCTTCCGCGGAATCACGACCACGCTCATGGACGAACTCGCACTGCACCATCCCGGAGTAGCCCGAGCGATCAGCCGCGTCGAAACCGGCCACGACGACTGACCAGGACCCCCACGCGCAGCGCGGCGTCGACGATAAACCGAACTCGTTGTAGTCCAAGATGATACGGATACGTATAGGGCCGTCGCTGTGCGAACGGATGTGACTGACCCCCGCGACTGCCACGCTCTGGTGCGCACCGCGATGGATGAATTCGGGCGGGTGGACATCCTGGTGAACAACGCCGGGGTCGGAACGGCGGTACCAGCCACTCGCGAGACCCGCGAGCAGTTTCCGGTCGGTCGTCGATCTCAACCTCAACGGCTGCTACTGGATGGCGCAGGAATGTGGCCGCGTGATGCGGCCTGGCAGCTCGATCATTAATGTCAGCAGCGTGCTGGGGCTGACCACCGCAGGTCTCCCGCAGGCCGCCTACGCCTCGTCCAGGCGGGACTGATCGGCCTGACGCGAGACCTCGCCCAGCAATGGACCGGACGCCGGGGCATCCGCGTCAACGCAATCGCGCCGGGCTACTTCGCATCCGAGATGACTGACCAGTTCGACACCGAGTACTTCGATTCCACGATCTTGCCGCGCACACTGTGCGGACGGCTCGGTGAACCCGAAGAGCTCAGCGCCGCAGTGCTATTCCTCGCCAGCGACGCCAGCAGCTACATCACCGCAATCACGCTGCCCGTCGAAGGCGGCATGCTCACCACCTAGGGAGCCATTCGTGAAGCAACTTAGCGAGGCGTGCTCTGAACGCAGGCCGACCGCTAATCCGAAATAGCCAGAGGCGGTGAGCTTTTAGCCCAAGTGCCGGTTGTGGGCGTGCCGCGCTAGCAAGCAGGGGCCGCCAGCGACCGCAGTTCGTCGAGTGCTCGGGCGGAGTCGCTGCCGGGCTCCGCGTGATAGATGAGCAGATGCTGCCCGACGGCATGCGGAACATGCGGAACGATGAGCTGGTTGCGGGATAGATAAAGTTCGCCGACTCGCGGATGACGCATGTGCAAGACCCCCAACCGGTAACCCACATTCGCGCGCGCCCAAGATTCGCGGAAACGTGGACTGGTAGAGGACAATTCGGCAATTAACGACTGCATGCGAGGATCGTTTGGAACTGTGCCGGCGAGTTCCCGTAAACCACTTACCGCGGCGTCGGTCGCGTCTTCCCAATCAACGTAGAGCGCCCGTGCAGCGGGGTCTAAAAGGCGCCAGCGCAGGAAGTTCTGTCCCGGTGTGAAGCCTGGTGACAGCGCCTGGGCGATCGGATTTGCGGCCAGGACATCTTGGTACCTGCTCGCCACGATTGCCGGGAACGGCAACTGGTCGATCAGCTCGTCTAGCCCCTCGGCCGCCGTGTCTAGAACGGACTGATCCCAGTGGCTGATGATCGGGTTGGCCAGTTGGTGCAAATATTTCGTGGCCTTGATGTCCAGCCGCAGGGCCCGCGCTAGCGCCCCTACAACCTGAGGCGACGGATTCTTGTCGCGGCCCACCTCCAGACGCAGGTAGTACTCCGCGCTGATGCCGGCCAACATTGCCAGTTCCTCGCGGCGCAAACCCTCAACGCGGCGGCGCGCGCCGGGAACGAGGCCGACATCTTCGGGCCGCACCCGCTGGCGCCGCGCCCGCAGGTAGTCACCCAGCGCGTTGGCTTCGGCGCCATGACTCATTCCCTGCCAGTACCGCTGGTGGATGCGGCCGACAGAGATCGCAGCTCCTCGAGCGCTCGGGCGGATTCGCTGCCGGGGTCGGCGCGGAACATCACCACGTGGTCCCCGCCGGCATACGGAGCGTTGAGCCGGTGCGTGTGAAGTTGAAGGTCGCCGACTAGAGGGTGACGGATGTGGCGGATTCCCAAGTGATAACCCACGCCCGTGCCGGCGCACCACAGTTCGCGGAAACGCGTGCTGACCGCGCACAGTTCATTTGTTAAGGCGCGCAAGCGAGCGTCGTTCGCACAGGGACCGGCGAGTTCCCGCAAACCGCCCACCGCGCTAGCGGTCGCCTCTTCCCAATCAGCGTAGAGCTCGCGGGCGGCGGGGTCTAAAAAGCGCCAGCGCAGGAAGTTTTGTCCCGGTGTGAATTCTGGTGATAGGGCGCGCGCCATCGGATTTGCCGCCAACACATCCAGGTACTTGTTGGCCATGAAGGCTGGCATCAAGAACTCGTCGATCACTTTCGCTAATGCGTATGCCTGCGTTGTCTTTAGATCGGAGATATCCGATCCGGTTGGGGTGGCCAGCTTGTGCAGATGCTGCGTGGCTTTGGCGTCCAGCTGTAGCGCCCGCGCGAGCGCGTCAACAACCTGAGGCGACGGATTCTTGTCACGGCCCACTTCCAGTCGCAGGTAGTACTCGGCGCTGATGCCCGCCAGCATTGCCAGCTCCTCGCGGCGCAAACCCGCAACGCGTCGGCGCGCGCCGGGAACCAGCCCGACATCCTCGGGCCGCACTTGCTGGCGCCGCGCACGCAGGTAGTCACCCAACGCGTTGGCCTTGACAGCCATCACTGGAGCTTAAGCCTGTCCCTGCCGGTACCGGGGATAAAGGCGGTATCCCCGACTGACCCCCGGCGCGCCCATCGTGGATGCAAGGCCCCGGCCAAGTGACGAGTCAGCTCGTCAGCCAGCCCCGCGAAGGCAAGAGCCTTCGCCGAATCACCAAAAGAGGGTGCCATGACCATCACAGTGACGTTGCCGACGCCGCGCCAGCCTTATCTGGAAAGTGGGCTGCTGCCGGCCGATTTCTACGCCTACGAGGAGCTGCTGTCGGATTCGGAGCGGGAGAAAGTTCACCGGATACGCGAGTTTTTCCGCACCGAGGCCGCGCCGATCGTCGGCGACTACTGGGCACGGGCCGAGTTTCCGTTCGAGCTCGTCAAGGGGTTCGCGAAGCTGGGTCTGCTGGACTGGGCCGATCCCGATTCGACGGAGCCCAAGCCCAGTGAGCTGCTGACCGGCATCACGGCGCTGGAGATGGCGCATGTCGACCCGTCGCTCTCGGTGTTTTTCGGGGTGCATTCCGGGCTGGCGATGGGCAGCATCTACACCTGCGGCTCCGACGAGCAAAAGCGCCGCTGGCTGCCGGCGATGAGCCGCTTTGAAAAGATCGGCGCCTTCGCGCTGACCGAGCCGCACGGCGGCTCCGACGTAGCCGGCGGCATGGAGACCACCGCACGCCGCGAGGGCGACGAATGGGTCTTGAATGGCGCCAAGCGCTGGATCGGTAACGCCACCTTCGCCGACATTGTGGTGGTGTGGGCCCGCGATGTGGAGACCAACCGGGTGCTGGGCTTCGTGGTGGAGAAGGGCACCCCGGGTTTCACCGCGACCAAGATCGAGAACAAGATCGCGCTGCGGATCGTGCAGAACGCCGACATCGTGCTCGAGGAGTGCCGGGTTCCGGAAGCCAACCGGCTGCAGAACGCCAAGTCGTTCCGGGACACCGCCGAGATCCTGCGTCGGACCCGCAGTGGTGTGGCGTGGCAATCGGTGGGAATCATGTTCGCCGCCTACGAGATCGCGTTGCAGTACGCCAAGGAGCGTGTGCAGTTCGGCCGCCCGATCGGCAAGTTCCAGATGGTGCAGGATCTGCTGGTCAAGATGTTGGGCAACGCCACGGCGAGCGCGGGGATGATGGTTCGGCTGGCCCAGTTGCAGCACGAAGGGGTGTATCGCGACGAGCAGTCGGCGCTGGCTAAGGCCTACTGCACGGTGCGGATGCGCGAGACGGTGCACTGGGCGCGGGAGTTGTTGGGCGGCAACGGCATTGTGCTCGACTACAACATCGGCCGGTTTGTCGCCGACTCCGAGGGCGTCTACTCCTATGAGGGCACCCGCGAGATGCAGACGCTGATCGTCGGCAAATCAGTCACCGGCCTGAGCGCCTTCGTCTAAGGAGACAACGATCATGACAACACAAACACCGCAATCCGTTTTCTCCGGGCTGAAAGTCGTTGAGATCGCCAGCTTTATCGCCGCCCCCGCGGCAGCAACGATGCTGTCGGACTTCGGGGCCGACGTCATCAAGGTCGAGGCGCCCGGGATGGGCGACCCGCAGCGCCTGCTGAGCTCGGTCCCGCCAAGCCCGGCGGCGGCGGGCAACTACAGCTGGCACTTGGCCAACCGCAACAAGCGTGGGATGTCGGTCAACCTGAAGTCCGAAGGCGGGACGCAGATTCTCAAGCGTCTCGTCGAGTGGGCCGACGTGGTGATCACCAACTTTCCGCATGGCACCCGGGAGGCCCTGCATCTGGGCTACGAGGAGGTGTCGTCTTGGAACCCGCGGGTCATCTACGCCGACATCACCGGTTTCGGCGATGCCGGACCGGATGCCAGGCTGCCAGGTTTCGACCTGACCGCCTTCTGGTCACGCAGCGGACTGCTGGCCGCCACCCGCGACGCCGGGGCCCCACCCACGTCGCCGCCGTGGGGCAGCGGGGATTACACCACAGCCACCGCGATCTACGCGGCGATCACGACCGCGCTGTATCACCGCGAACGCACCGGGCTTGGTGCCAATGTCGGCACCTCGCTACTGGCCACCGGGGTGTGGGCGACCGGGACACTGGTGTCGGCGGCCTTGGCCGGCGGCAAGGCGTACGAGCTGCATGACCGCACCGCGCCGGTCAACGCCCTGACGAATCCCTACCAGAGCGAGGACGGTCGCTGGCTCATGCTGGCCGCCAGGCGGTCGGCCTGGCCGGTATTGGCCAACGCCATCGGGCGATCGGACTTGCTCTCCGATCCGCGCTTCAGCGATGCGGAGGCCATCAGTGATCACGCCTCCGCGTTGGCTGAACTGCTTGACGCCGAATTCAGGGCGCAACCGTTGGCGCACTGGAATGAGGTCCTCGACGAGGCTCGCATCCCCTTCGGTGTGATCCAGACGCCCGAGGAGGCGGCCGAGGATCCGCAGCTGCGTGCCAACGACATCGTCGTGCCGATCGAAGGGGCTCAAGATCTGGAGTACACGGTCAACAACCCGCTCACCCTGCGCGGGCTGGCGAGGGTACCAGCGCGTCGTGCACCGGAGCAGGGAGAGCACAACGCCGAAATCCTGGAACAGCTGGGATTCAGCGCCGATGACATCAACCAACTACAAGTCGCGGGAGCGATTTCCGTTGCCCCAGAACAGGAAACAGTGAAATGACCACAACTGAAGTATCGACGGAGCTGGTGCTCACCGAGCGCCAGGACGCCGTCCTGACGATCACCATCAACCGGCCGGCACAACGCAACGCCGTCAACCGCGAGGTCGCCGTCCAAGTGGCGTCCGCCCTGGATCTGCTGGACTCCGATCCATCGCTGTCGGTGGGCGTGCTCACCGGCGCCGGCGGGACGTTCAGCGCGGGCATGGACCTCAAGGCGTTCGCGAATGGGCAGACTCCGATCCTTCCCGGTCGCGGATTCGGCGGGGTCACCCAAGCTGTGGTGGGCAAGCCGCTGATTGCAGCTGTCGAAGGCTGGGCGCTCGGCGGTGGTTTCGAGATGGCGCTGGGCTGCGACCTGATCGTTGCCGCCGAAGACGCCAAATTCGGGTTGCCTGAAGTGAAACGGGGACTCATCGCTGGGGAGGGCGGCGTCATCCGCCTGCCGCAGCGCATCCCCTACCACGTCGCCCTCAAGGTGCTGCTCACGGGCGAGCCGCTCTCTGCCGTCGATGCCAAGCAGTACGGGCTCGTCAGTGAGCTGACCGCTTCTGGGGCGGCATTGGCTGGGGCCCACGAGCTGGCTCAGCGTATCGCCGGAAACGCACCGCTGGCCTTGGCCAAAGTCAAGCAGGTCCTGCGCGAAACCCAGGGCCTCAACGATTCCGAGGCGTTCACGCGCCAAAGCCAGGACGCACACAGCCTGCTGGATACCGAGGACGCGCACGAAGGAGCTCTGGCGTTCGCCGAAAAACGTGCACCCGTCTGGCGCGGGCGCTGACAACCACAGAAGTAAAGGAGCAACAATCATGAATTCGCAAAAGCCACTGCGCCGCATAGCAATCGTCGGTACCGGCACCATCGGTGCGAGTTGGGCGACTCACTATCTAGCCCGCGGCTTCGACGTCACGGCCACCGACCCTGCGCCGGGCGCCGAGGCGGCACTGCGGTCCTACGTCGAGGGGGCATGGGAGGGGGTCAAGACGCTGGGACTGGCGCCCGGCGCCTCGCCGGACCGCCTGAAGTTCACCTCCGACCTGCCGGCGGCCCTCGCGGACGCCGACTTTGTTCAGGAAAACGCACCGGAGCGCCCGGAACTGAAGGTCAAGCTGTTCGCTGACATAGACGCCGCCACACCGCGCGACGCTATCATCGCCTCGAGCTCGTCGGGGATCACAATGAGCGTGATGCAGGCCGAGTGCCTGCATCCGGAGCGGACCGTCATCGGACACCCCTTCAACCCCCCGCACGTGATCCCGCTTGTGGAGGTCGTCGGTGGGACCAAGACCGCGCCGGAAACTATCCACGGCGCGATGGTGTTCTACGCCTCGATCGGCAAGAAACCCATTCACCTGAAAAAGGAGTTGCCCGGCCACGTCGCCAATCGCCTGCAGTCGGCGCTGTACCGGGAAGTGGTCTACCTGATCGGTCAGGGAGTGCTCGACGTCGCCGACGCCGACGACGCGGTGTCGTGGGGCCCAGGCCTGCGCTGGGGCGTCATGGGACCCAACCTGCTGTGGCACCTCGGCGGAGGCCAGGGCGGCATCCAGCACTTCATGGACCACCTGATGCCCCGCATGGCCGCCGGATGGCCGGGGCTGGGCAACCCGGAGTTAACCCTGGAGCTTCAGCAACAGATCATCGATGGCGTCCTTGAGGAGGCGGATGGCCGATCGATCGACGAGCTCGCCGCCGAGCGCGACGAGATGCTGTTCGGGCTGATGGCGGTGCGCGCCGAGTACGGGGCCTCGTGCGGGAACTAACGCCTGAAAAGCGCTGTGATGTAAGGAGAGAACGATGCTGAGCGTGCTGTACGGGTTGATGGCAATGACGCCCATAACCTTCGGTATTGCAGGTTACTTACTGGTGTCGCGGGACTGACCCAGTGCTGTATCGGCAGCACGCTTCAGCCATTAGCCATAACCCAACTCATTACCCGACGTGCCAAATCTGTTGACACGCTTACGGATCGGATCGAAAGGACTAAACCATGACTCTGACCGAAAAACTGTTCGTCCTCGAGGCCAGCGGTGATGGACGGCTGTTCTCCATCAACCCCGACGGCTCCGACAAGACGTTCATCGTCACCGGATGCCTCGTCCCCGATGGTGTCGCCGTCGATGTCCAGGCGGGCCACATCTACTGGACCAACATGGGGGTTCCGCCGAAAAACGACGGCTCGATCGAACGCGTGGACCTCGACGGGAACAACCGCACCACGATCGTGCCCAGCGGTGGCACCTACACCCCCAAGCAGCTTCATTTCGATCCCGTGAGCCGCAAGCTGTACTGGTCGGACAGGGAAGGTATGCGGGTGATGCGCTGCGACCTCGACGGCTCCAACGTGGAGACGCTGGTGCAGACCGGGCAGGGTGACGACGACCGCCGCGACGAGACGAACTGGTGCGTCGGGGTCGCCGTCGACCACGTCGGCGGGCATCTCTACTGGACGCAGAAGGGCCCCAGCGATGCCGGCCTCGGCAGGATCCTGCGGGCCGGACTCGACCTCCCCGCGGACGAATCCGCAGCGAGCCGCAGCGACATCGAGGTGGTATTCAAGGACCTCCCTGAGCCGATCGACCTCGAAATCGACCACACGACACGGATCCTGTACTGGACCGACCGTGGAGACCCGCCACATGGCAACACGGTCAACCGGGTTCCATTGGACGACATCGGCCGTACCGAACCAGAAATCGTGGCGACCCACCTGATGGAAGGCATCGGGATCGCGCTCGATCCAGCTCACAATCGCATGTTCGTCACCGACCTGGGAGGCAACGTGTGGGCGGCCGCCCTCGACGGAACCGGCCATCGCCCGATCCGCGCCCTGCAAGGCAACCTCACAGGTATCGCCTACGCCGAGCTGCCCGATAGGAGCCCAGCATGACCGCCATGCCCGACAGCGTCGACGGGACTGGCCGACGGCATCGCGTCGTCGTGATCGGTTCGGGTTTCGGCGGGTTAACCGCAACCAAAGCGCTCAAGCGTGCGCCGGTCGATGTCACGATGATTGCCCGGACCCAGCACCACCTGTTCCAGCCTCTGCTCTACCAAGTCGCGACGGGCATCTTGTCCGAGGGCGAGATCGCCCCTTCCACCCGCCGGATCATCCGCAACCACCGACAACGCAACCAGCACCAATCCCGACCTCCCCAAGTGCGATGTCCCCGCGGGGACATCGCACTCAGGGTGCCGAAGACCGACCGGTGTCAAGCGTCAACTGGCACAGAACTGTCAAGCATCTCCTGGCATAGGACACTGGCGTCCCTGGCGAAGTGGTGAGAACTTCCATTACTGGTATCGAGGCGGCCGGCGGCCACCGCGACACCTTCGCCGGGCTGGCCGGCATGGGCGATCTCATCGTCACCTGCACCAGCTAGCGCAACCGCAACCGGTATGTCGGCGAGCAGCTCGGCGCGGGCAAGCCGATCGACGAGATCATCGCGTCGATGAATCAGGTCGCTGAGGGCGTCAAGGCCGCCAGCGTCATCATGGAGTTCGCCTTGAACTACGGCCTTTCCATGCCGATCGCTCGCGAAGTCGACGCTGTCATCAATCACGGCGCAACCCCTGAAGGCGCGTACCGCGGGCTCGCGGCCGAAAAGCCCGGCCACGAGGTCCACGGGGCGGGGTTTTAGAAATGACGCCGCCCGCGAACCGAGACTCCCGCGACATGCCCCGAACAGGTCAGCAAAAGGTGCTCATTCGGGTGAAGCGCGCAATGGGCCGCGTCGGCGACGATGAAGACGCCTGAGAAGCATGGTGGCGGTCCGGACCGCCGATGCGCCTCGTACACCGTAATTAAGGGAGCAGGTCCGATGGCAACGTCAAGTGACGGGAAACGTTCATGAATGTTGCGCTGTGGGTAGTGGCCGGTGTGCTGGCAGCCGCCTTCGCCGATACGGGGTCGCTGAAGCTGACGGAGAGCAATCAGGCGCTGTCCGCCCGCGGGATGACCTGGACAGAACACTTCTCCCCGGCGACGGTGAAGTTCATCAGCGTCGCTGAGGTGGCGGGTGCGCTCGGCGTCATCTTGCCGGCCCTGCTGCACGTCGCACCGGCGCTGGTGCCGGTGGCCGCGGCCGCGCTGGCGGTGGTGATGGCCGGCGCGGTGCTGGTGCATCTGCGCCGCAAAGAACGAGTGGACGCGGTTCCCGCGGTGGTACTGGGGCTACTCGCGGTCTTCCTCGCCTGGGGGCGATTCGGTCCGTACGCGTTCTAAGCAGCCGTAACGCCGCGGCGAGGTCGGCATGCTCGCCGAGCTGAACGTGAAGGACTTCCCAAACTCCTGGCCGAAGTTGACGTCGACCTCGGGGCGCTCAATCCCAGGGGCTGATCACGGGCAAGGTGCCCGCGGGCCGTGAATCCGACGCGATCGTGCACGAGGTGGATACGTTCACGACGCTGGCGCTGTTGGCCGGGGCAGAGGTGCCCGCGGACACGCGAAACCGTCACCGGCTAGCTCATAACCCAGAGGTCGCAGGTTCGAATCCTTCTTTGAGAGTCATGTGATGTCTCGGGACATCGTTGACAGATGTCCCGAGACATCATTTACATCTGGAGTCTGTTTTCGGGGCTGTTTCCGCATTTGACGCCGCGTGGTTG
>Ga0210390_10004214_pt1 | contig 12184 bp, 8 predicted proteins | sample IncBWH11OmetaG_FD_161050 | JGI IMG/M metagenome (GOLD analysis project Ga0210390, IMG submission 161050) | Forest soil microbial communities from Barre Woods Harvard Forest LTER site, Petersham, Massachusetts, United States - Inc-BW-H-11-O ...
ATCTTACCTTCGTCTTGTCCGCTTTGTTACTGGCAGTTACGGACCGCATTTCGAACCAGACTGCGATAGCAGCCTCGGCGCACACCTCTCAGAATCACCATTCGAGCGAAGATGGGAATGCTATCGTAGCAAGCTCGACTCGCCGACAGACTTAATGATTGGCTGCTTGTCGAAGCCCTAAATTCTCCGAGGAATCGAAGGCAAGAATTTCCCACCGGATCCTCGGGAATCTCCCACGTAGCCGACGAAGACTAAGGGACGCTTATAAAGACATGCGCGCCATGCTGGTAGGCCCAATACCCTCTTTGATGGTGCCAGTACCCGTAATGATGGTGATGCCAATAAGGATGGTCCCAATTGTATTCATGAACTACGACGGTTTCTGCTTTTGCGCCCGGCGCCGCGGCAAATACCGCTCCGAACAATGCGATGGTTATTATCAGTGTTTTCATTTGCTTACCAGACGGTTCGCAACATTGATTGGAGGCGGACGTATGACACGGGGCAGTACCATGCCACTCAAGCGACCGACGCCGGTTACACCGACACGCGCCTTTAACGGACAAGCAGCGTCTCCGAGCGGGGATCGCGCTTTTCCCAACCGACACGCATAAGCGCCGGCTTATCATCATTATTTCGTGGGTAACCCAGGCAAAGGTAACCAATAAGTTCCCACGATTCGGGCACGTCCAGTGCGCGCGTAATGACATCGGGTTCGAGGATTGAAACCCAGCCGACGCCCACCCCGCGTGCGCGTGCCGCGAGCCAGAGTATGCAGACCGCCATCACCGCGGAATACTGTAAAGTCTGCGGCATCGTCTGCCGTCCAAGTCCCTTGCCTGTTGACGTCGCGGCGTCACAAAAGATGGCTAGATGCACCGGCGATTCGCGGAGGCCGGCGAGTTTAAGACGGGAGTAAAGCTCAGCCTCTTCCCCTTTATAAGACGACAGCGCCGTCAGGTTCGCGCGTTCGAAAGATTCAATCACCGAAGCACGGCGTTCAGAATCGTCGACGCGTACGAAACGACATGGTTGCGAGTAGCCCACGGAGGGCGCAAGCGACGCCAGCGAGACAAGCTCCTCGACTAACCCTTTGGGCAGCGGATCAGTGCAAATGCAGCGTACGTCGCGACGCCACTCGAGCAAGAGCCTCAGCTCCTGATAAAATGTTTCGTTGAACGATGGGGCTTCGGACATGGGCTAGTTTTTTGTCTTAATTTTGAAAGAAATCCTAATCATCGGCACCATGTGCGAGTTGTTCGTTTCCTCCCCAAAGCTCGAGCATGCATTTGCCCCTGTCTATGAGTTCCCGGGTAAAAGCCTTCCCGAATTCATCGAGGGAAGCGCTGGGGTCAGCAACGACAATTACAATTCTTTCTCCGGCGACTATCGCCTCGGATCTTTTTTGGGGTATTGTCTTAGACCGAGGCGACCCGGGAAGCGTCGGTGCAGGTAGGGCGAAGCTCCGTCTGAGCCGGGGCTTCCACCTTCGACCTGCCCTATCACGCCAACCCCCACGAATTCTGCGAATCGAACCGTTTGACGGTTTTACGTCCGTGGCTAGGGCCTCGGATCTTTGTTGGGGATGATGTCTTAGAGCAAGGCTACCCGGGAAGCGCCGGCTCAGGCGGAGCTTCGCCCTACCTGCGCCGGGGCGCCCGGATCGTTTTTTGGGTGACATCACAAGTCGAGGCAAAGCGGGAAGCCCCGGTTCGGGCGGAGCCTCACCCTACCCGGAGCTTCGATCCTGTGCCAGGGCTACCTCGGTCTGTTCAAAGATCGCGCACAAGGAGGAGCAGGAACTGAAGACCAAATTAATACTGGTTATTGGCACCCGGAACGTTCTCTGCGGTGCCCGCCAGCAATTCGGTTAACGCCATTGCAAGTTGGGAGGCGCCCAAGGCGACGCTCTCCGGAGTCGGTTCCCGCCCCTGGGCCAGATCTTTCTCGACGGCATATGCGATTGGCAGCGAGCTTAGCATTGCTTGTGCATAGAATTCTTTATAGGTCATGCCTCCACTTAAATGCGGAATGCCAGGCGTCCGTTCAATGCTTTTGCATTGCATCAGAAGATTATTTTTCAGTTGGTCATCAGTTTTCAGCCGAAGCCCCAAACCAGACCCCAAAAGGTCCAAGAAGAACCGTGTTCTCTTCGAATCCAGCCTGATCGAAGCCGTGACCGTCGATCGGACGCCACGGACCCGAAACTGGCTGTGCCACGTCCCGATTGGAAAAATTGAAGAGGCAGAGGATCCGTTCGTCATTCCCTCTTCGTTCGAAGGCCAGGATTGTTTCATGCGCCTGGACCAACGCGAGATCACCCGTCACCAAGGAAACGTGTTGTTTTCGCCATCTGGCAAACTTCCTAAACATTTGCAGGACGGAATGCGGATCTTTTTCCTGCTCATCCACAGCAAGGGGTAAATGTGCGACCGGTACCGGCAACCACGGCTTGGCCACACTGAAACCGCCGTTGGGCAACCCGGAAGACCAGGGCATCGGGGTTCGACAACCGTCGCGCCCCTTGAAATCAGGCCAGAATTCGATGCCAAACGGATCTTGCAAATCCTCGAAGGCAATTTCCGCCTCGGTCAGGCCGAGTTCTTCCCCCTGATAAATGCAGGCTCCGCCTCTGAATGACAAAACCGCTGCCAGGAGCAACTTGGCCAATGCACACTCATCCCCCTGCAGATCCGAACTCTGCCCGACCCTGGTGACCACTCGCGGGTTATCGTGATTGCTCATCGCCCAGGTCGTCCAACCTCCCAGCAGCACGGCTTCCGTTTTGGCAATGATCTCGCTAAGCGAAGCGGCCGTGAACCTTCGATGCATGAGTTCAAAATTGTAGCAACTGTGAAGATGCTCTCCCGTACGCGTGTATTTCGCACTGACGCTGATCATCTCAACATCGGCAACCTCTCCAATGAGATAACGATCGTCATACTGGTTAACAATCGTGCGGAGTTCGGCCAGCAACTCCAGCGTCCGAGCCTGATCTCGGGTATAGATTAAGTGCTGCCAATTGAATGGATTATTCGCCTCTGGAAGCGCTTTGGTCTCATGTGGATTCGCGTTCAGCGGAGGATTATTTCGCAATTCGGGGTCATGAGTCAGCGTTGTAATAGCATCGAGACGTAATCCATCGACACCGGCATCCAGCCAATAGCGAACCTCTCCAAACATGGCATCGACGACTTCCTGCTTGTGCCAGTTCAGATTCGGCTGCGCCCGCAAGTAATGGTGAAGATAATATTGTCTGCGACGGGCATCCCATTGCCAGGCTGAACCACCGAAGATAGAAAGCCAGTTATTCGGAGGGGTACCATCGGGGTTAGGGTCTGCCCAAACATACCAATCCGCTTTCGGATTTCCCGGGGATTGGCAACTCTCCTGGAACCAAAGGTGCTTGTCCGAGGTATGCCCCAGGACCATGTCGATGATGACCTTCAGGTCCATTTCATGCGCTGCTGAAAGCAGAGATTTGAAATCCGAGTTAGTCCCAAAAATCGGATCGACAGTCCGGTAGTCAGCGACATCGTAACCAAAATCGCGCATCGGCGATTTAAAGAAGGGAGAGATCCAAATAGCATCAACACCTAATTCGGCGATGTAATCGAGCTTTCGGGTGATACCGGCCAGATCGCCGGTACCATCGTCGTTGGCATCGAAAAAGCTCCGCGGGTAGACCTGGTAGATGATTGCTCCACGCCACCATTCTGATTTCATTGGGGGGGTATTCTGGGGGTATTTTGAAAAGCGGATTGTTCGCAGCCGGTTCTAAGTCTCCCCATAACCGCTTGTCAAGCAACCTGATTAGTTCATGGTTTCAGTGGTTATCCGCATTGGAAGCTTCCTTCGGTTTAGTCCCCATAATCTCGTCGATTTGGGTCAACAAGTCCGGAGTCAATTTCTCCGCTGCGGTCGAGGCTTTAAGGTTTTCTTCCAACTGCGCCACTTTCGAAGCTCCGAGAATAACGGTACTGACGTGCGGGTTCTTGAGGCACCAGGCAATTGCCAGCACGGACTGGGAAAGACCAAGTTCAGTGGCCAGTTTGCCGAATTTGCGAACTTGCTCCATCCGTTCCGGCTTTAGAACCCAATCCCGCAGCCAGCCGTAGCTTTCAAGACCCAGACGGGCATCCTTCGGAAGCCCATTATTGTATTTTCCGGTCAGCAACCCACTGGCCAAAGGAGACCAGATCGTGGTGCCAAGTCCGATTCTTTGATAAAGGCGTGCATATTCGACTTCAACACGGTTGCGCTGGAGAAGATTGTAATAAGGCTGTTCCATTGTCGGAGGAACGAGGTGATATTGACGCGCAATCGTCCAGGCTTCCATGATCTCATCAGCGCTCCAGACGCTCGTTCCCCAGTACAAGACTTTGCCCTGAGCGATCAGGTCCGACATGGCGCGAACCGTTTCTTCGATCGGTGTCTCCGGATCGGGCCGATGACAAAAGAAGAGGTCCAGGTAATCGACCTGCAAGCGTTTCAACGCCGAGTGACAGGCATCAAAGATATGTTTGCGGCTGAGGCCGTACTGGTTCGGTTTCTGCGGATGTTCGGCTGAGCCGAAAAAGACTTTGCTCGAAACCAGCCAAGTGTCCCGTGGCCAGCCAAGTTTCCGGAGAATCTTGCCCATAACCAATTCGGACCGTCCGGAAGCATAACCTTCGGCGTTATCAAAAAAATTGACTCCGCCATCATATGCTTTGCTCATCAAAGCCTCTGCCACATCATCTGAAATTTGATCCCCGAAAGTGACCCACGATCCGAGGGAAAGTTCGCTGACTTTCACGCCAGCTTTACCAAGTCTGCGGTAATTCATAAGCACGCCCACGGTTGCACATTTTGTTTGGAATTGACACTAGTGGACCGCCCCTGAATCCATTAGGGATTCAACCCCTCTCGTTTTCTTGGTCGTGCTCGTCCTCGTGGTCGTCGTCGACTGCTTTCCTCGCCGGCAGAGCGAGGACGACGACGACCACGAGGACGATCAGGAAACTCCCGCGTCTTACCGTCCTCGTCGTCGTGGTCGTCGTCGATTGCTTTCCTTGCCGGCAGAGCGAGGACGAGGACGATCAGGAGACTCCCGCGTCTTACCGTTATCGTCGGAGCCTCACCCTTCCCGGCCTTCGCCCTATCTGCGCCTGGGCTTCCTGCGTCAACCTGGCGCGTTCACGAGATCTGGAAAGCCTTCGGTTCAACCCGGGTGATCTTCCAGCCGTCGCATTGTTGGAAGCGGGTGAAATGCAGCAGGGCCTCGGCGAAAGACAACTTTACGACATTCCAATCCCGGAAGCTTGGTTCGAATATAAGGTGGTGAATGATGAGCTGCCGCTCGGCCCGAAGCGCCTTCACATCCATGCGGCCAATCAAGCTGTCACCCCACAGAATAGGCAGAACGAAGTAGCCGTATTTTCGCTTTTCCGGCGGGACGTATATCTCAACCGTGTAATCGAAATCGAAAAGCCATTTCAAGCGCCTGCGTTGAATGGTCAAGTTGTCGAAAGGGGAGAGAAAGCGAACGATCTGCTTTGGCAAGGGAGCCTTTAGCTCGAGAGCTTCAGGTAGCGCAAAGAGACGTAGTTTCGCAAGGTCGGCGACCTGAACCTCAATCACTTTGTTTAGCTTAAGCAACTTTGCTAAAGCAATCCGGGATTCCCCCCCTGATCCAGCATCTTTCAGGTAGTTCAATTCTTGGACAGCAGCGACGCCCAAGGCCCGCAAATTTCGCAAGAGATGAAATTCAGCCGCCTCGCGTTTCGAAGGAAGCGCCCGGTCGATTCCTGCCGGCAGGATGCGGGATGGCAAATCGAATATCTTCTCAACTCCTCGACGGCTCCGGATCATGATGTCGCCCCGCATCCAGAGCTCATGAAGGGCGCGACGTTCGATCTTGCTGGGTGCCGCGTTGAACCATCCGCTCGTTGATCCCGCAGATGGGACATCGCTCAGCTTCAGCGCGCCCTTCTTACGGATCATGGTGACCAGGCGGCGCATCGACTTGCGAAGCTCCGGTGTGTCATCGGACCAATGAAACTCATGGCGGTGCTTTCGCATCAGCGGAAGAGAGAACCTGAAGTCCGCCATCGGCAAGTAGGAAGCGGCATGGTTCCAATACTCAAAAACCGTCGCATCGGGACTCTGAAGTTCGTGCAGCATTTCCGGCTGATAGTTCGGCACGCGTGACCAGAGGACGTGATGGTGCGCCCGCTGGATGACGCTGACGGCATCCACTTGTACGTAGCCCAGGTGCTGGATCGCCTCCAGCACGGCAGCTTTACCAAGTCCAAAGGGCGACTCCTGATCTGCCAGGCCTTGTGACCGGAGCACGATGGCCCTAACCTCGGCGAGGGATAAAAGAAGGGGCTTCATGTTTTCTCAGATCCTATCCAGGCACGATCAAACCGCATACCCCGAGTTTTTTAAACACCTAGATCCTCACGGTTGCACACAGCGTGGAACGTTCAACGTGGACGGCAGGCCCTAGGCAAGACGTCTCGCCTTAATCCTTTGAAATGCGGTAAACCGGACGGTTTACTTCGGCGCCGCCGAACGCCGAACGCTGAACGCCTCTCTCTGTTTTAGGTTGCACTGCGAAGCACTGGCAAAGTACTTTCAACCTATATTCTTAACGTCGCATGCCTGGCACCCCCGAGAAATCTGAGTCGTTCGTCGCTATGCAAATTGTGCCAGAAGCCCGCTTATGGGCCGAGAGAGCCGCTGCGCGTCTCTGGATGCTCCAGGTCAGTTTCGCTGACGATCCGGCCAGCACCCGCCACGAATACCTTGTCGAAGAGATCGAGCGGTCCATCAAAGATGTTGCGGAGAGCAGGCATTCAGAATATCTGTCTGCGCTCATGGAGCGTTTCCCCGGTCCGGAACGGATCGATGCTTCCTATATCACCCCACCGGAAGCTGAAACGGTGCAGCGGGGCCCGCAAGAAGTCGCGGACGAGCTGGTTGCCAGGTTACCCGAATTCTCCAACGAAGCGAAGGCAGCGCTTGGCCGGAAACTTCAAGCTCTCGGACTTTTTGTTGCGCCAAGCAGGGGTATCGAGCTGCCACTTGAGCTGCTGGGGAAACTGGGGATGACACCCCAAGAGGCGTTGGACGAAGAGCGCCTGATAAAACTTTTCACGGCTTTGCTCGAAATCGTAGTCACACTGGACCATCTGATCTGGAACGTCTGGAAGAATGTCGCACCGAGATCAAGCATACGCCGCGAGGAGGGCAGCGATAACCCCCGGCGTACGATCGGGCGTTATCTCGCTGGTGATCGCGAGGTAAACAACCGGCAAATCACTCAGATGCTGGAAAAAACGCGCCAACTGACCGGGGGCCTGCTCTCGGCAATCGGGCCGGCTGGAGAAATTTTCGCGCGGAAACATCTGGAGAGATTTGCACCTGAAAAGATCCGGGCCGGCGTTGAACTGAAAGGCCCAGGGTTCATTCCGAATGTTGAGGTAAAATGCTGGCGCCGTTACGTCGAGTTGGCCGCCGACCTGAGCGGACACGCCGTCGAAACACAAATCGTCGATGGAATTGTAGCTTATACAGAGGAGTTGATTTCGAAATCGGAAATGCGAGCGCGTTAATCCGGTTGGTGTTACGACCCTGCGAGAGGCCGAATCTTATGCAAATACATTGGCATGAAGGGTTGTTTTTGCTGCCACATCATTTGCAGCATCTCCAGCGTAGCGTCAGTGAAAGTGCTTCGGCTGAGCGCCAGCTGAACTGGGCCTATCCTTACGGCGTAATCGACGCGCGGCTCTCCAATGACGATCTTGAGAATATGCGACTCCGCTTTGAGCGGCTCCACGCGATTATGCCAAGCGGACAGGAGGTCCTCTTCCCCAGCGACGCGGAATTGCCCGCGGTGGACTTTAAGCAGGCATTTGAATCGCGTGGCCGGTTTATCGTCTATCTCGGTGTGCCGCTCTGGTTCTCGGCGCGAGCCAACTGCGTGAATCCGGGTCAAACCGTTGATGCTCGCGCGAAAATTCTTTATCGCGTGGTCGAAACCGAAAGCTCTGATGAGAACACCGGCGAAAACGTCAAGACCGTGCTCCATCGAAGAGTTAATGCGCGGTTGTTGTTGGACGATGAAGATCGCTCGGACCTTGAAGTGATTCCTATCCTAAGAGTTGCGCGGGCGGTTGGCGAAGATGTCGGGCTACCAAGGCGTGATCCTGAATTTGTGGGACCGTGTCTGGTGTTGAATGGCTCGCCGGCACTCCGCGAGCTGGTGCGCGATTTGAGCAGCCAAGTTTTAGCCAGCCGTCAGGAACTTGTTCTGCAGATAACCCGCGGAGGATTTAGCATCGATACGATGCGAGGTATTCAGTTTGAGCAACTCATGCGATTGCGAACCTTGAATCGCTACGGCGCTCGACTGGAGGCGCTGGTTGAAACACCCAACCTGGTTCCTTTCGGAATTTACCTGGAATTGCGGGAACTTCTTGGCGAACTGGCTGCGCTTCACCCCGATCGGGATCCCTACGAGTCCGCACCGTACCAGCATGATAATCCATATCCGTGTTTCGATGAGCTGACCGGAAAGATCCGCCAACTGTTGAGAGGGAGCGTAGCTCCGAGCTTCCTGAAGGTCCAATTCACAGAGGTCAATGGGCTGCTGAGGGCAGCGCTGGCCGACGAACATTTGACTCGGCCGAGCGATTACTTTTTGGGTATCAAGACAAAGGAGGATCCCCGAGCCGTTGCGAAGTTGGCGGAAGATGCCGACCGCTTCAAGCTGATGCCGGCCAGCATGGCGGGACGCGCGATCCGAGGCGTTCTTTTAAAGGAAGAGCGTTTTCCTCCCCTGGAACTCCCCGCGCAAAATAACCTCTACTATTTCCGACTGCTCCGAGGAGAGAGCGCGCGAAGTTGGCAGCAGATTCAAACCGAACGAGCGGCAGTTGTCCGCTGGATCGGACACGAAGGGGCAGACTATGATGTGACGCTCTATATGACCTTGCCGCGGGCTGACACTTAAATATGACCATCCTTGAGTTATGCGAGCCTCTTTTTAAAAAGGTGTGCCTTTTAAATCGGTTCGGACGTAAAGGCGGCGCGATCTCGTATTACGACAAGCTGCGCCTCGAAATCGAAGAGCTGTTCAAGGAGCTTGAGCGCGTCGCTGCGAGCGACCCGCTATTAAAAGCTCAATGGCAGAAGGTCGAGTTCCCGCTGACATTTTTTGTGGACTCGATGATTGCGGAGAGTGAGTTACCGGATGCCGCTCAGTGGCACCAGCATCGGCTTGCTTATGAGCGAAAGGAGCTCGCGGGAGACGAAAAATTTTTCGATTTCCTGGATGAGGCGTTAAGCGATCCGAGCCCGGAAGCTACAGAGCGCCTTCAGGTGTTTTACACCTGCATTGGGGTCGGCTTTACAGGCTGGTACGCTTCTCAGCCAGAATATTTGCGCGGAAAGATGCTGGACATAAGTCAACGAATCCGCTCAGCGATGGAGACGAATCGGAGTGCGCGGATCTGTCCGGAGGCTTATGAACACCTGGATACGCGGGATCTCATCCAGCCGCCGATGCTTGGAGGCATTGCGGTTATTTTCCTCGGTCTATGTCTCATCGTGATGACCGTCGAAATCTATCTATTCCGGGCAGCGTCGCTTTCCCTGACCGATTCGTTGACCGCGATTTCTTCGCAGGAGATTTCGAAGTGATCAGGCACTCCGAACGAAACGTGCCTTGAAAGAGCTAGCATACCTTTTTGAGGCCTTTTCCAGCCTGGCAGTCTGGGTCAAGGCGGTCATTCTTTTCCTTCTGGCCACGACCATCATCGGAGTCGCTGCGTTTTTCGGCGTCCGGGTGGCTCTCATCGTCGCCCTGGGAATTTTCATTTTGGCCGGGATCTTTGGCTTGTACCTTTTGCTGGCCTTTTGGGTGCGCCGGCGGCGAGCCGCGGAGTTGCGCGGGGAGATCGCAAAGACGGCCGCAAACCGCGGAATTACTAACGCCGCCGCGCGCGGTCGATTGGAAGATTTGCGGCGGAATTTCGCCAAGGGCATTGAGAAATTCGAAGCGGCCGGGAAGGATTTTTATGGGTTGCCCTGGTACGTAATTGTCGGGGAACCCGGGTCGGGAAAGACTGAAGCAATTCGGCGGTCCCAGGCAGGTTTTCCTCCCGGACTGCAAGACGAATTTCAGGGAGTCGGCGGAACCATCAACATGAATTGGTGGTTTACCAATTTCGCCGTCATTCTTGACACCGCCGGCCGCTTGATTTTTGAAGAGGTCGAACCCGGAACGACCAGCGAATGGCGGGAGTTTCTGGGGTTGCTCAAGAAATATCGCTTCAACTGCCCCATCAACGGGTTGCTTCTGACGATTCCGGTCGAAAGTCTTATCCGCGACTCTGCGGAAGAGATGGAGCGAAAGGCCGGAAAAATCGCTCGGCAACTCGACGTGATACAACGCGAGTTGGAAGTACGCTACCCGGTATTCGTTTTGGTGACCAAGTGCGATCTGATCAACGGATTTCGCGAGTTTTTCGAGAATTTGGATGATCCTCGTGCCCAGCAACAGATGCTTGGTTGGTCCAACCCGGCAGCCCTGGACGCACCGTTCAGGCCAGAACTATTGGACCGGCATTTGCGAATAGTGACGGACCGTCTGAACCGAAGGCGGCTTGGGCTTCTTTTAGATCCGGTCGCGGTTGAACCGACCCACCGACGCGCCGACGAAGTCGATCGATTATACGAATTCCCTCACAGCCTAACCGCCTTGACGCCACGGCTCCGGCGCTACTTAGAGATTCTCTTTGTCGCCGGCGAATGGACATCCAGGCCGCCGTTTCTTCGTGGGATTTATTTTACCTCCTCGATGCGTGAAGGCTCAGCGCTGGATGAAGAACTTGCCCAGGTAATGGGAGTTCCCATCGAACAATTACCGACCGGCCGTGCTTGGGAACGGGATCACGCCTATTTTCTCCGCGACCTGTTCTTGGACAAGGTTTTCCGCGAGGATGGGCTGGTCACTCGGGCAACCAATACGGATCGGTTGATCCTGCAGCGGAAACTGCTTTTTTTTGGATCGGGCGTGCTCGCGTTGATTTTGCTGTTGGTGTTTGGGCTGACGAGTTACCGCTCCCTACAGGAGAGCGTTCTTGCGCAGAGCGGTTTTTGGTCTCGGGCCAGAGAAGGCTGGACCGGAAAGATCTGGCAACCCGTCGTGATTCCCGATCCAGCCGGAACCGCACTTTTTAAGTACGTCGGAGATCGGCCGGTCGGGCCTGGTCTGACGGTGGAAACCCTCGCCAGCTTTCAACACCAGAATTGGACGCTCGTGGAGTTCCATGGAGCATTACGCGACCTCGCCAGCGAACCCCTGGGTATTCCTTGGATTTTCCACCCCTTCACCTTTACTGGCACGGATCCGGATCGCGGGCGACAGCATGCGCAACGCGTTCTGTTCGAGAACGGTGTGATCTTACCGCTCCTCAACGCAACAAAGCGAAAGATGAGTGAACCCAATCCACGGATCCCTGCGCGTCAGAAACCGGATCCCCGGTCGGCGGAGCTGGTTAGTGCGTTGGAGGCAAAAGCGTTGACCGCGCTGATCCGTGCGGAAATAGCCGTTCGCCGGGATCCTGGCCAACTCGCCGAAGGGGCGCCGGGGACGAGTTTTCTGACTCCTCTATTGGAGTACGTCGCGAACAAACCAAACGAACCACGCCTGGTGGAGATTATGAATTGGACTTACACCGAAAATCGCGATGGCCGCGGGAAATGGCCTCCGAACTGGGTAAGTGGCGGATCGAGTCTAGCCGAGAATACCGCGATCCGGATCGGATTAGATCACTTGATTGCTGGCGCGCGAGAGCGCGTTCAGAGTCGTGCGGCCAATCTTCAATTACTCGTGGAGCTAGCAGACCTGGCTCGGCAGTACCAGGCCATCGAGATCGAACTCTCCACGAAGGCCAGCATTAAGGACGATCCGCTAACCAGCGATCGGGAGGTCGAGATCATGCTCGAGAAGCTGAACACGGCCAAGATCGCTCTGGAGGAAAAGCTCGCGACTCTTCGACGAGCCGGGGTATTTGAAGATGGCCCGGAGACCCTGGTGGCTGCGTATCAAAAATTAACGGGTGGAAATGATTCCTGGTTCGGCCAAATCGCAGCGATCCAGGCTGAAATTGACAAGGCACTACCTACCCCG
>Ga0210390_10004216_pt1 | contig 12181 bp, 13 predicted proteins | sample IncBWH11OmetaG_FD_161050 | JGI IMG/M metagenome (GOLD analysis project Ga0210390, IMG submission 161050) | Forest soil microbial communities from Barre Woods Harvard Forest LTER site, Petersham, Massachusetts, United States - Inc-BW-H-11-O ...
CTCTTCGACCTCGGCCCGCTCCGCCAACTCTGTCTCGGGGTCTCCGAGGTTGTCGGTCTCGTCGGTCACCTCGACCGACACGGGAGCCGGAGGAGGCGGCGTGTCGCTCAAAGGCCGGTCCCGGTCGCCTCGGCGCCCTCCCGGACGCTCGGTGACCGTCCGCTGTGTGTAGGGCAGCAGCACCAACTCACGGGCGGTCTTGATTGCCTGGGCCAGAGCCCGCTGGTGTTGGGCGCAGTTCCCCGTCACCCGCCGCGACCGGATCTTGCCCCGGTCGCTCATGTACTTGCGGAGCATGGGGACGTCCTTGTAGTCGACCCAGGTCACCTTGTCCCGGCACAGCGCGCAGGGCTTCTTCTTGACCCTGCGACCGAGATCTTTGGGGGCCCGTCGGGCCGACCCACCACGTTGGTTGTTCCGTGCCATCAGAAGGGCTCCTCGTCGAATCCGTATCCCGCGCCGCCCTCGGCCGCAGGCTGCGGCTGCTGTGCGCCACCACTGCCACCGCCGGCCGCGCCGCCGCCACCACCACCGCCGCCGCCGCCGCCGGAACGGGGCGCGCCTCCACGTCCTCCGTCGCCGGCACCCCGCCGTTCGTTCTTGGTGATCTGGGCGGTCGCCCACCGCAGCGAAGGCCCGATCTCGTCGGCCACGACCTCGACCTTCGAACGGCGATCGCCTTCCTGGGTCTCCCAGCTCCGCTGCTCGAGACGGCCGGCCACCATGACCCGGGCGCCCCGCGTGATGGTCTCGCTGACGTTCTCGGCCATCTCGCGCCAGCACACGACGTCGAAGAAGGACGTTGCCTCCTCCCACTCCTGTGTCTGCCGGTTCTGCCACCGCCGGTTCACCGCCAACCCGAATGTCACGTTGGCCTGTCCCGTGTTGGTGAAGCGCAGCTCGGGGTCACGGGTCACGTTGCCCACGAGCGTCACGCTGTTGTCACTCGCCATCTCTGCTCCTCTTGTCTGTCAGCTCGTCAGCTCGTCAGCTCGCCGCCGAGGCGGTCTCGCCACCGGCCGCAACGCCGGCCTTGTCCGGCATGCGCACCACTTTGTGACGCACCACGTCGTCGGCCAGGCCGAGCATGCGGTCCAGGGCGGCCACGGTCTCGGGCTCGCCGGTGAATTCGACCACGACGTAGTAACCCTCGCGCTTGTGGTTGACCTCGTAGGCGAAGGTGCGCTTCCCCCAGCGGTCGATCGCCCCAGGGTTCCCACCGTTCGTCCGGATGACCTCGAGGGCGCGGTCGAGCTCGCCCTGGATCGCACTGGGTTCCGTACTGGCCTCGAAGATGGCCATAACTTCGTAAGGCCGCATATGCGGCGTACCTCCCTCTGGACCGGTGTCCCGGGCCCCTGGCGGTCAGGAGCAGGGTGTGTTGTGGCGGATCATGCTAGCCGAGCCGTCCCCGTGCCCCAGCTCGCACCCCGGTCCGTCCGACAGAACGTCAGGTCGTCAGGGCGTCGCCCAGGCCCTCGGGCCCGTGATACGTCTCCGCGTCCCCCGGGAAAGCGCCGCTCCGCACGTCGTCAGCGAAAGAAGCCACCGCCTCGGTCGCCAACTGCCCCAAGGACGCGTATTGACGAACGAATTTCGGCAGCGGCCGCCCCGGGTCGCCCAGCCCCAACAGGTCGTGGAAGACCAGGACCTGCCCGTCGCACGCTGGCCCCGCCCCGATGCCGATGGTCGGCACGTCGAGCGCCTCGGTCGCCGCCGCCCCCACGACATCGGGCACGCCTTCGAGGACGAAGCCGAAGCACCCCGCGGCCTCCAGCGCCTTCGCCGCGTCCAACAATGCCGTCGCGGCGTCGACTGACTTGCCCTGGACCCGGTAGCCCATCGCCAGCACGGACTGCGGCGTCAGACCTAGATGCCCCATCACCGGGATCTCGGCCCGGATGATCGCCTCCACGACACCGAGACGAGCGCGCCCACCCTCGAGCTTCACGGCCTGTGCGCCCGCCCGCACGAGCTTCGCCGCGTTGCGCACCGCCTCCTCGGTCGACACGTGGTAGCTCATCCAGGGCATGTCGCCGAGGATCAACGACCGGGGCTTGGCCCGGGCCACCGCCGCCGTGTGGTGCGCCATCACGTCGATGTCGACGTGCAGCGTGTCCTCGTAGCCGAGCACGGCGTTCGCGACCGAGTCCCCGACCAAGATGATGTCGGCGCCCGCCTCGCTGACGATCCGCGCCCCCGGCTCGTCGTACGCGGTCACCATCACGATCGGCACGCCGCCGTCACGCCGCTTGCGCGCCCGCAGGTTCGGCACCGTCGGCTTCGGCCGGTCGCTCACGTCGTCCCCGCCTACTTCGGCTTCGTCGTCGGCGTCGCTTTTGGCTGTGTCCGCCGCGCCCTTCCGCCGGACTCTCCGCCGGCGGGGTACTTCTTCATGAGGTGATGCCACGAGCACGCCGGGCAGACCTCGACCTCGTAACAGAGGACCGGCTCGGGCCGACGGCACAGTGCCTTGAGCTCGGCGACCGTTCCCGGACACCGACCGCCGGGAGGAAGCTTGGCCCCGAAGACGAACGTCACCGTCACCAGTCGCCCGTCGTCGCAGATCGGGCAGACCTCCTTCGTCGGCCGGCCGACGTTGCGGGCCGCCCGCAGGAGCTCGGGATGGGCGTCGCAGACGTCGATCTTCTGGACCTTGCCCCGCTCCACCTCCCGGACGAGGCCGTTGCGGACGATGCGGTACTCGACCTGGGCCGTGACGTCAGGGCTCACTGCCCGCGAGGACGACCTCGGCTCCGAGGTGACTGACACGGCGGCCAGGCTACCCCTCGGACCTTCCGATGAGGACCATCTCAGGCACAAATCCGAGCCTCCATAGGCACGTTCGTGTTCGCAACGTGACGCTTCTGCGACGCATTCGCGTGCGTCGCTATATCGAACCGATATAATGATTCGCAATGTTGGACATGGCCATCCTGGGCCTCCTCGAAGAGCGTGATCTCCACGGGTACGAGATCCGCCGGCTGCTCCGGGACCACCTGGGCCTGCTGGCCAACGTCTCCTTCGGATCGATCTACCCCGCCCTGACCCGGCTCGAGAAGTCCGGCGCCGTCGTCGCCACGGACGGCGGGACGGGGCCAGTCCCCCGCACGACGGCTGCGGCGCCACCGACGGGGTCGCTGTCCGGAGAGCTCGCCGTGCTGCGCGCCCGCCGGTCACCGGGCACCCGCTCGAGGCGGGGAAAGAAGGTGTACCGCATCACCGACGCCGGCCGGCAGCTCTTCACCGAGCTCCTCGCCGACGGCGGCGCGGCGGACGACGCCCGCAGCTTCTCGCTGCGCCTCGCCTTCGCCCGGCACCTGGCGCCGTCGGCCCGGCTGGCATTGCTGGAGCGGCGGCGGGCGGTCCTGATGCAGCGACTCGGGGAGACCGAGTCGGGGGCCCGGCCCGATCTGGACCCGTACGCCCGCTCTGTCGTCGAGCACACCGCCGACGGCGTGACCCGGGACATCAACTGGCTCGACTCACTCATCGCCTCGGAACGTGCGGCCGTCGCCGACGCGCGGGCCGAGCCGGTGGCCTGACCGAAACGAACAAGGAACGAAGGAACAAGGAGACATATCGATGCGCACCCCCATCCGTCTTGCGATCGCCGGTGTCGGCAACTGCGCCAGCTCACTCGTACAGGGCCTCGCGTACTACAAGGACGCGGACCCGACCGAGATCGTGCCGTGACTGATGCACGTCGATCTCGGCGGCTATCACATCCGTGACATCGTGCCGGTGGTGGCGTTCGACGTCGACCAGGCCAAGGTCGGGACCGACCTCGGTAAGGCGATCCATGCCGGGCACAACAACACCGTGCGCTTCGCCGAGGTGGGCGAGCTGGGCGTGACGGTACTGCGGGGCCCGACGCTCGACGGCCTGGGCAAGTACTACAAGGAGGTCGTCGAGGAGTCCCCGGCCGAGCCGGTCGACGTGGCGGCGGCGCTGCGGGAGGCCCGGGCGGACGTGCTCGTGTCGTACCTGCCGGTCGGCTCGGAGCAGGCCCAGCGCCAGTACGCGCAGGCGTGCCTGGACGCTGGGGTGGCATTCGTCAACGCGATCCCCGTGTTCATCGCGTCGGACCCCGAGTGGGCGGCGAAGTTCGCCAACGCGGGGGTGCCGATCGTGGGCGACGACATCAAGTCGCAGGTGGGATCGACGATCGTGCACCGGATCCTGACCCGCCTGTTCGAGGACCGGGGCCTGGCCCTCGACCACACGTACCAGCTCAACTTCGGCGGCAACATGGACTTCAAGAACATGCTCGAGCGCGAGCGGCTGGAGTCGAAGAAGGTCTCGAAGACCCAGGCGGTGACCAGCCAGATCGAGGACAACGTCCTGGACGCCGACGACGTGCACGTAGGACCGTCCGACCACGTCCCGTGGCTCAAGGACCGCAAGTGGGCCTACATCCGGATGGAGGGCCGGAACTTCGGGGACGTGCCGTTGAACCTGGAGCTCAAGCTCGAGGTGTGGGACTCACCGAACTCGGCGGGGGTCATTATCGATGCGGTGCGGTGCGCCAAGTTGGCTCTGGACCGCGGCATCGGCGGTCCTCTGCTCGGCCCGTCGGCCTACTTCATGAAGTCGCCGCCCGTGCAGTACCACGACGACGTGGCGCACGCGATGGTCGAGGCGTTCGCCGCCGGCGACGAGACGACCGAGGCCTGACAGCCCCCGGACTGTCCCGCCCGGGACGGCCCTACCTCGTCAGACCAGGATGCGCTCGTCGGGGGCGCGGACGCCGACGACGGCCAGGGTGCGGCCCATGCCGAGGAAGCAGCCGCAGCAGATGGTGAGGTCGGCCAGCTCCTCCTCCGAGTACGCGGCGTGCAGCCGTGACCACAGGTCGTCGTCCATCGCCAGATGGTCGATGGCGAAGCGCTCGGCGAACTCGGCGGCGAGACGCTCGCGGTCACTGAGGCCGGTGGCGCTGCGCCAGTCCGACACCTCCGCGTAGAACGGCTCGGAGGCGCCCGCGCTCGGACCGTCCTTGGCCCTGGTGTCCCGACACACGGCGCAGTCGTTGATCAGCGCGATCGTCCAGCGCGCCGCCTCGCGCTCACGGACGGAGAGTTGCGAGTTGCCGTAGACGGCCGCCGAGAGCTTGCCCATCCCGGCCGCCATCTCGGGCCGCAGCAGCGCCCAGTCGATGTGCTCGCCGAGCCCGCTGTCCGGTGCCTGGATCCTGGTCATGACGACGACGGTACCTCGCCGGCCGTCGCCAGTCAGGCGTGGCCGTTGCGGTCGGCCCACCACGCCCGGAGCCGCTTCGCCGCCCCCTCCTCGCCGAGCGGGCCCTCGTCAATACGAAGGTCCATGAGGAAGTCCCTCGCCTCGCCGACCGCCCGGCCCGGCTTGAGGTCGAGGATCTCCATGATCTGGTTGCCGTCGAGGTCGGGACGCATGGCATCGAGCTCCTCCTGCGCCCGCAGCTCGGCGATGCGGGCCTCGAGCTCGTCCATACGACGTGCCAGGGCCCGGGCCTTCGCCGCGTTCCTGGTCGTGCAGTCGCAGCGGGTGAGCTCGTTGAGGGTGTCGAGGAGCGGGCCGGCGTCGCGGACGTAACGGCGCACGGCCTTGTCGGTCCAGCCGAGGCGGTAGGTGTGGAAGCGCAGGTGCAACTCCACCAACCGGACGACCGTGTCGACGTCGCTGCCCGGGTACCGGAGGGCCTCCATGCGGGTCCTCGTCATACGGGCCCCCACGACCTCGTGGTGGTGAAAGCTCACGCCCCCGTCGGTGATCGCCCGCGTCCGCGGCTTGCCGATGTCGTGGAACAGGGCGGCGAGGCGCAGGAGGCGGTTCTTCGACGTCTTGTCCACCACGGCGAGGGTGTGCGCGAGCACGTCCTTGTGGCGGTGGATCGGGTCCTGCTCGAGCGCCATCGCCGGAAGCTCGGGGAGGAACTCGTCGGCCAGCCCGTTGCGAACGACGAACCACAACGCCCGCGACGGGACGTCGACCATCACCATCTTGTCGAGCTCGTCGCGGATGCGCTCCGCCGACACGATCGACAGGCGGCCGTGCATGCGCCGCACCGCCTCGACCAGCGCGGGGTCCGGTTCGAGCGAGAAGCGGGCGGCGAAACGGGCGGCCCGCAACATCCGCAACGGGTCGTCGCCGAACGACACCTCGGGGTCGAGCGGCGTGCGCAGCCGCCCGGCGGCGAGGTCCCCGAGGCCGTCGAACGGGTCGATCAACTCCATGTCCGGAAGCCGCAACGCGAGCGCGTTGACGGTGAAATCGCGCCGGGACAAGTCGACCGTGATGTCGTCCCCGAACGTCACGTCGGGCTTGCGCGAATCGGGGACGTAGGCCTCGGCCCGGTGCGTCGTGATCTCGTAGACGCGGGTCCCCTTCCGGCACCCGATGGTGCCGAATCGTGCCCCCTGGGTCCAGATGTCGTCGGCCCAGCCCCGCACGAGGCCCTCGATCTCATCGGGGCGGGCGTCGGTCGTGAGGTCGAAATCCGACCCCTCGCCATCCGTCCCCAGGAACAGCGCATCGCGCACCGATCCGCCAACCAAATAGAGCGATTTGCCGGCCGCGGCGAAGCGCCGCGCCAGCTCTTCGGTGGCTTCGAGATACGGGCGGAACCGTTCGGGCACCGACGTGGGCTGCACCCGCCCACGGTAGTGCGCCCTCTAGCCTCTCCCTGTGTCGATGCGCTGGGGCAGGACCGCCCTCTGCACGCTCGCCGCGGTTGCCGCCGTACTCCTCGGCACCGCTCCCGCCGCCTCCGGAGCTACTCCGGAGGCTGTCGCGCGTGCGGCCGCGGACGCTCCCCTGCTCTCACTGGTGACGCAGACCAATTGGGTCACGCCAGACCAGCCCTGGTTCAACGCGACCGTGGCCGTGCGCACGTCCGGGGCATCGGCATCCGGACTCCGCGTCAGCATCACGTATTACTCACGTCTCGACAGCAGATCGCAGCTTCAACAGGCGATCGACGGGACGCCGAGCGGCAACGTGCTCGGCCGCCAGCCCGACATCGCCGTGACTAGCGGGGGCCAGGGCGAGGAGTCCACTGCGTCCACGTGCGTCACCGTGCTGCGCGACGAGCGTGACACCCCTCCGACGAGTGGCCCAGGCGCCTGCGCGCCCGACACGCTGTCCATCGACATGGGGTGCACGCCGAACAGCGGCACGTGCGGCGACGTGTACCCGGTTGAGATCGCGCTCTACCGGGGCAATTCGACGACGTCGTTGGCACGCCTCACGACGTTCCTCACCTATCAGGAGGCGGGCGCGCCGGGATCCATCGGTCGCGGCGGTCCGCTCAACGTGGGTCTTGTGCTCCCGGACTCATCCCTCGGGGACACGAAGACGCTCACGACAGCGCTCACGGACCACCCCGACGTGCCGACGACGCTCGATATCAGCCCCGCCGGCGTCGAGAGGTCCGAAATCGCAGCACCGAAGGCGACGTCCCGAGCCCTGGCGCAGCTGGGTTCGTTGGACAACGAGCAGGTTCTGGACCAGACCTACGAGCCGATCGATCTCGCCGCCCTGTCCGAGGCAGGGATCTCCGGTGAGATCAAGGTGCAGGCGGCAAGAGGTAACGAGATCCTCCATGCCGCCGGCCTTCGGCCCACGGCGGGCCTCTGGGTCGACACCACATCCTCGTTCTCGCAGGGCGACAGCGCCGACCTCGCCGCCGGTCTAGAGCAGGCGGGCGCGTCGCAGCTGGTCCTGAACGAGGGGGACCTCGCCAGCGCCGGCCTCACCAACTACACCTTTGCCCAGCCGTTCAACCTGGACCTGGGGCACGGGTCGACCGTCCAGGCCGTCGCCGCCGACTCGTCGCTGAGCGCCCGCTTCACCGCGGACCCCAACGACCCCGTCCTGGGCGCCGAACAATTGCTCGCCGGGCTTTTCTTCGTCCACTTCGAGAACGCGTCCCTGGCGCAAGCTCGAGGAGTCGTCATCGTGCCGCCGGCCAACTGGAACGACTCCAAGACGTTCCTCGAAACCCTCCTCGGCGGGTTGAGCGGGAACGATGCCTTGAAGCCGGTCGCCGTCAGCCAGTTGTTGACGCAGGTACCGGCCGGCGGCAACCGGGAGCCGGCGGTCCGCCATCTGCAGGCAGGGCCGGCGACACACGGCATCTCAAACGCGGCGGCCGACAAGATCGGCCTCGCCCGACAACAACTCTCGTCCTACGCCGGCGCCATCGTGGGGCCCGTCCCGACGCAGCTGGTCGCCCTCTCCGACGCCCTGCTGGGGACGGAAGCCCAGGGCCTCGGTGTCAGCCGCCGCTCCGCCGTCCTCGCCTCGTACCAACGGTCCTTCGCCGCCGAGACCGGGAAGATCACCCTCGCCGGCCAGGAGACGGTGACGTTCACCGCCCAACAGGCGTCGATCCCGATCACTGTCCTGTCGTCCGCGCCCTATCCGGTGAACGTCGTCGTGACGCTGGCGAGCGACAAGTTCACCTTCCCCGGCGGCAACACCCGACGGCTCACGCTCGACCGTCCGACCACGTCGGTGCGCGTGACCGCCCAGGCGCGCACCTCAGGTGACCGGTTGCCGATCGACGTCACGTTGCACACGCCGAACGGACAGCTCATGCTCGCTCACACCGTGCTGACTGTTCACTCGACCGCCATCTCGTTCGTGGGCGTGGCCTTGACCGTGTTGGCGGGCGCCGTCCTTCTCGTGTGGTGGGCGCGAACCTGGCGGAAGGCCCGCCGCCAGCGCCTCCGGGCCCACTGACGTGCCCGCCGCGCGCCGGGCCCGGGCGCTCCCGCTGCGCACGGCCGCCGTCTACGTCGCGATCGGCACCCGCGTCTCGCGGGTCACCGGCCTCCACCGCTTCGTCGCGCTGGCCTGGGCCCTCGGTCCCACGCTGCTCGCCGATTCCTACAACCTGGCCAACACGACACCCAACATGCTCTACGACATCGTCCTGGGCGGTGTCCTGGCGGCCACGTTCATCCCCGTCTTCGTCGACCGGCTCGCCAATCGCACCGAAGAGGAGGCGTTCGAGTCGATCTCCGCCGTCATCTCGGTCTCGGTCGTCGTCCTCGTGTCGACGACGATCGTCGCCCTCGTTGCGGCGCCGTACCTCATCCACGCCCTGACGGCGCTCGACACCCATGCCCATCCCGCCCAATTGCACCGCGTGGAGCAGGAACGGCAGGTCGCGACCACGTTCCTGCGGTGGTTCGTCATCCAGATCGCTGCGTACGGGCTCTTCGCTCTCGGTGCCGCTCTGCTCAACACGCGCCGCCGCTTCGTCGCGGTCGCCTGGGCGCCCATCGTCAACAACGTCGTGTGCATCGCCATCCTGGTGTGGTTCGGCCTCTGGGCCGGCCACGGAGCGTCGCTCACCTCCGTCGAGCAGCACCGCACCCAGCTCATCCTCCTCGGCCTCGGGACGTCGCTCGGCGTCGTGCTCCAAGGCGTCGCCCTCGTCCCGAGCCTGCTGCAGGCGAATCTCGGGCGCTTGCGCTGGCGCTGGAACCCACGCGACGAAGCCCTGCGCGCCGTCGCCCGCCTGGGCGCCTGGACGTTCGGCTTCGTCGTCGCCAACCAGGTCGCGCTGTTCATTGTGACGGTGCTGGCCGGCTCCGTCCCTGGACCCGACCCGGTTTCCTCGTATACGTACGCCTACGCCTTCTTCCAGCTGCCGTACGGCATCATCGCCGTCACGGTCATGTCCGTGGTCGCCCCGGACCTGGCCGAGAAGTGGTCGACCGACCAGACCGAGGCCTTCCTGCACCGCATGAGCGGCGGCCTCCGCGCCGTCATGGCTCTCGTCATCCCTTCCGCCGTCGGCATGCTCCTTCTGGCCAGGCCAGGAATCGCGCTCCTGCTCGGGTTCGGTCACACCACGCCCGCCGGGACGGCGACCGCCGGTGCCGCCCTCGCGATGTTTTCCCTCGGCCTTCCCGGCTTCTGTGCCTACCTGTACTTCGTCCGCGTCCTCCAGTCCATGCAAAGAACGAAGGTCGCCTTCTTCTTGTACCTGGTCGAGAACGGCCTCAACATCGTGTTGGCCCTCGTGCTCGTCCATCCGCTCGGTGTCCGCGGCCTCGCACTCTCGCTCTCCATCTCGTACACCGTCGCCGCGCTGCTCGCCCTCGCCGTCTTCCACCAATGGTTCGGTCGCCTCGCGCCGGCCGCATCATGGGCGCCGCTGACCCGCGTGGTCATCGCCACCGTCCCGATGGCGTTCGTCGTCCTGCTCGTCTCCAACCTGTCGGGTTCCACGAGCACTGCCGGCCTGTTCGCCCGCGTCGTGGGCGCCACCATCGCGGGCGGCGCCACCTTCGCGGCGGTCGTCATCTGGCTGGGCCGCCGGCACGATTCGGCCCGCCGCCGCCCGCCGCCGCCGGACCCCCCGCAGCCGCCGCCCCGGCCGGCCCGGCCGCTCGACACCCCTCGCATCGTCCCCTATCGCCCCTGATCACGACGTCCGCGACGCCCGTTGGGCCATCTCGAGCGCGGTGGGGCGTGGCAGAATCCCTGCCATGCCCGGCGTCCACATCGTGACCGACAGTGCCTGCGACCTGACCGACCAGCTCACCAAGGAGCACGGCATCGTCGTGGTCCCGCTCACCATCCGCTTCGGGACCGAGGAGTTCGAGGACCGGCGCCAACTCACCCCCGCCGAGTTCTGGGACCGGTGCCGCGGCAAGGGCGCGCTGCCCGAGACATCCGCCCCGTCCCCGGGCGCCTTCCAGGCCGCCTTCCAACAGGCCGTCGACGAAGGCGCCGAGTCCGTCCTCTGTCTGACGATCTCGTCCAAGGTCTCCGGCACCTACGGCTCGGCGGTGACGGCCGCCGAATCCTTCTCGGCGGCGCCCGTTCGCGTCGTCGACACGTTCTCACTGACCATGGGCCAGGGCCTGCTCGCCATTGCCGCCGCCGAGGATGCCGCAGCGGGCAAGAGCATCGACGACATCGTCGCCGCAACCGAGGACCGCATCCCCCGGACCCACATCTACGGCGTGCTCGGCGGGCTCGAGCACCTCCAGCGCCTCGGCCGTATCGGCAGCGCCCGGGCGCTGCTGGGATCCGTCCTGAACATCAAGCCGGTCATCCAGCTGAAGGACGGCGCGGTCGCCGAGGAGTCCAAGCAGCGGACGCGCACGAAGGCGGTCGCCTACCTCGTAGACAAGGTCAGGGCCGACGCCCCGGTCGAGCGGATCGCCGTCGCCGACGGCGCCTGTGACGACATCGTGGGAGTGAAGGCGAAGCTCCAGGAGGTCGCCACCGAGCACCCCCTCCTGCACGTCGAGCTCGGCCCCGTCGTCGGCACGCACGCCGGGCCGAACACGGTCGGCGTCTGTTACATCGTCCCAGCCAGGAGCGCCCGAACCGACGGGTAGCCCCGACCCCGACGGGTAGTCTCACCCCGTGGCTGAGAACGATATTTCTGACGCGCTGTCCGCACGTGCCCTCGACACGATCGACTCGGTCGTCGCGACCGTCAACGACAAGGCCGTCCGGCCGGCCGTCGTCGCCGCCCGGGGCATCGTCTTCGGCGTCGTGATCGCCGTGGTCGGCATCACCGTCGTCATCATGTTCTGCATCGGTTTCATCCGGGTGACCACCATCTTGGGGCACCGGATCTGGGCCTCGTACATGGTCCTCGGCCTCCTGTTCAGCCTCGTCGGCGCCATCCTCTATTCGCGGCGGGGCGTAGCGCCCGATGACTGAGTCCGCAGAGTCGGCGGAGTCCGCCGGGTCCATCGAGCGCCACAAGGTCGTCATCATCGGCAGCGGTCCGGCGGGCCTCACCGCCGCGCTGTACACCGCCCGGGCCCAGCTCGAACCACTCGTCTACGAGGGCGAGCCCTCGTCGACCAGCGACCAGCCCGGCGGGCAGCTCATGCTCACGACCGAGGTCGAGAACTACCCGGGGTTCGTAGACGGGATCATGGGACCGGAGCTGATGGGCATCATGAAGGCCCAGGCGCAACGCTTCGATGCCGACATACAAACCCAGAAGGTCAGCCGGATCGACGTGTCGCCCTGGCCGTTCCACGTCTTCGTCGGTGACCCCGACGCCGCCCAGCCGACCGTGCTTGCCGACACGCTCATCGTCGCAACCGGCGCCCGCTCCCTCATGCTCGGCGTGCCCAACGAGGAGCGCCTGCTCGGCTACGGCGTCTCGACGTGCGCCACCTGCGACGGCTTCTTCTTCCGGGACCAGCACATCGCG
>Ga0210390_10004218_pt1 | contig 12180 bp, 12 predicted proteins | sample IncBWH11OmetaG_FD_161050 | JGI IMG/M metagenome (GOLD analysis project Ga0210390, IMG submission 161050) | Forest soil microbial communities from Barre Woods Harvard Forest LTER site, Petersham, Massachusetts, United States - Inc-BW-H-11-O ...
ACAATGGCTCTTTGTAGACTTGTCATCTGATCGTGAGGTACAACCTGTATGGATATCGCTAACCTGAATTGGCCTGGCTACCTTCCACGGCTACTTTGGATACGTCGAGTATGCCCTCGTTGCAGCTCATTCGAATTCAAGGAGGCAGAGTCGCAACCCCTCGATGGCCTACTGGGCTTCTTTGCGCTCCGCCCGGTTCGCTGCATTAATTGCTGGCGCCGATACTACTGGTTCGCAAAGAGAAACACGAATTAACGATGAGAGCTACGCGATCAGACCCGCAATCAAAACTCGTGGGGCCATATCTACCTTGCTCGACAAGAGGCAGCCCATGATGGACACACAATATGCGCCCCCAATCATACGTCGAGTGATCTACTGTTCAGTTTGGACAGTGAGCGTGCTCGGCAATCACTGAATTATGAGATCGTGGCCCAAAGCGCGGAGGAAGTGCAGGACACCCAAAATGCTCCTGCCGTCAGCATGGGACCACACCTGATCGAATCTGGGCAAACGCAGCTTCTAACTACCATCAGTATCTATAGCCAGCGGGGAGAAAGCCGAGAGCAGATACGGCTGCTTTACATGAATGCTGTTGCACTTCGTGTCTGGAAAGCCATGGGCAAGCGACCAAGCCTGATCGGTGCGCACATCGTCCACCACGGAATGCACTATTAGCGTTTGGTGTTCCATTCAGTGAATAACTAATTACTTACTCGTCTTGTTTTCACTTAGATGGGCAAAGATGAGCGCGATTGTGTTCCCCGATCTCTCAGAAGAAACAAAGCATCGGTTATCAATGACGAGAACCCCGGAAGTGATTCACTTGGCCGCAAACATCAGTACGGTATCGGAGCTGCTTCGCGGGATCAGCCGGGCGCAATAGATGGAGATTTTAACAATTAAATGTGATAACGCTTCTTCTTAGCCACATGCGGCAGCTGGGTTCTGCAGGAAAGGTGAACATCCCGCTTTTCCGTGCTGTTGCCCAATTTGTGCCCACCCTGCGTGTCTGCCGCTTTCTGCATATTTGGCCCATGAAGAATCAGTAAGTTATTGACCGGCAATTCGAACCGAAGGTTCAAATCCCTCTCCCTTATGTCTCCGCGAGTGACATAAGCGGGGTGCAGTAAGGCGGCAGCATCAGCGGAGCTTATCTACGGGCAATGATGTGTGGTGATTATCACGAAGCCACAAGCATAGCGTTGAATCGCTGAGGCGAGCGAGGCACGTTCCGCCGCGATCAGCGTGTCCAAGCGTGTCCCCTCCACAGGAGAAAAGTACACGCGAAGAGTGAATCCGTCATCGGGGACCTGTACCCGACTTTATTTGCGACCAGGGGCCCTCGAAGAGTTGCGTTCAGAACCTTCAGCCGGATCTGGTTTCCCATCTGCACGCACGTGCACAGTCACGTTCTCTGCTGCAGCCGATCCTTCGAGTAAGAGTCGTCAAACCACAAGAACCGGGAGGAGAGGAACTCCCTGATGTGTCAGGCCGCTATAAGGTCCTGGAAAGCGGCTTGCAATTTATCCCGCACTTTCCCTTTGAACGAGATGTCAAAATATCGTGCAGTTTTCGATCCGAGGCCGCTCGGCGCTTCTTTCACGGCTGAGCCGTTCGATCAGGAGTTCCTGATCACTTCAGAGCAGAAAGTACGCGCGCTTACGACTGTCACCCATGTTTTTCCTTCATGCGATCTCCTGCCTGAAAATTTGCTGCGATTCTATGTTTGCTTTTCAGACTCTATGCAACGCGGACGAGCGTTGGATGAGATCTCGCTCTTCGATTCTGACGGACGACCGGTGGAAGATGTTCTTTATCGGCCTCCTGTTGAACTCTGGGATAGAACCATGCGACACCTGACGGTGTTGCTGGATCCTCGGCGACTCAAACGTTGGGTAGGTCCGAATGTTGAATTGGGCCCACCATTGAGGGTGGGGCAAGAGTACACTCTCGAAATTGGTTCAGGGATGATTGATCTCTTTGGTCGTCCATTACTTGAGCGCTTCTGTAAGCGATTCCTTGTCGGGGATCTTGTTCGTGAACCCATCGCGGTTGGGTCCTGGAAGATTCTGACTCCCATGACGGGTAGCCGACAAGCTCTCGTGCTCATGTTCATGAATCCACTTGATTGGGCACTGGTCTTGCACACTATTACGATCGGATCGGCAGATGGGTCGGTCATAGACGGACAAGTTGTAGTCGATCAACACGAAAGACGATGGAGCTTCACACCAACTTCACCTTGGGTAGCAGGAGTCTATCACGTACGCGTTGGATCGAGTCTTGAAGATGTGTGCGGTAACAGCATTACAGGGCCCTTCGATAGACCTCTTCGAAAGGAACCCCATCTGGCAACAGATTTAAACGGCTCATTGTTGATCTTTCAATTGAGATGACGCCCGTTGTAAAGCGGCTAATGGGTACTATTGCTCCCAAGTGGGGTTGTTGCTCCACACAAGCTCTGCGCAGCCGGGAGAGTCTGCGAGTGATGTTTTGGCATCAATTGAGAAATAACACTCGGGATTGTGGCCTTGCAGAAGATTAGTACTGGGAAACGCCCCTTACGTTGAGTAATGTCTGGTTGGTCGGCAAACCGGAAGCTTTCGTCCCGTTATTTCCGTGTTGCCGGTGACTCTCCCAAAATCCGGATCCCTATGGCTGGATTGTTCGAAGAGTGCATTGGCGCTAATGAGACAGTTGAAGCAGCCGTCCTCAATAGCCAGACTATTCAGCGCGCAGCGCTTCCACCGGATTCATAGCCGCTGCACGGCGAGCGGGCACAAAGCTCGCCGCCATCGACGCCAGCCCCAGCACCGCGGCCACGCAGCCTAGCGTCGTCGCATCCCACGCCTGCACTCCGAACAACAAATTGCGTATGAGCAGCGATGCTCCCACCGAGCAGACCAGACGATGACAAGACCTGTTGCGGTGAGCCATCCCGCCTGGCGCATGATGAGCGTGTAGACGGACGGGCGCTGCGCACCCAGAGCCATGCGTATGCCGATCTCCCGCGTTCGCTGGCTGACCGAGTAGGCGATGACACCATAGAGGCCGACGACGCCTGGGACCAGGGCCGTTGCGGCGAATCCGCCTACCAACCAGGTGGAGCATCGGTGCAGCCGCGCTGTTTGTGTGGCTGCGATACGTGTGGTCATGGTTTGCTCATCGAGCACGCGGAGATTGGGGTCGATCTGGTGGACGGTCTTGACGAGCGTGGGCAGCAGTGCGGCCTCGTCGCCCGACGCGCGGACTACGAGGGTGAAATCCGAGTCCTGTGACTGGAAGAGCGGTTGATACTCTGCCGGCCAGATGTCCACGTCGAGCGCTCCCTCGCGGACATCGCCGACAACGCCGATGATTTCGCGGATCGAATCAGGCGCAAGGTCGTCGTTCCCGACTTTCTTGCCGATGGGGTCTTCGCCCGGGAAATACTTGCGGGCCAGCCCCTGGTTGATGAGGATAACGTTTGGCCGGGAGGCATTGTCGGCATCGGTAAACAGCCTTCCGCGAACGAGCGAAGCCTTGAGCGTGGCGAAATACGATGGGGTCACGTATCGCTGATTCACCTCGTTGTGCTCGCCGTGAAAGGGTTTGCCGACGAATCGAATCCAGTCGGTATCGCAGTTGCAGGTTACGGGCGGATCGCTGACAAGGCCGACGGATTGAACACCAGGCAGAGCGGAGACGCGCCGGATGAGTTCCCGGTCGAGCGCAACCAACTGCTCATCTTTTTTGTAGAAATTCTCCGGCGCCTCAATCTGCAGGGTCGCGAGACGGCTGGTGTCAAAGTTCATTGGAGCATGCAGCAGCCGATAGAAGCTCTTTCCGAGTAGCCCGGCACCGGCCAGCAGCATCACGGCGATGGCGAGCTCCACGGCGACGAGGTTCGCTCCGATGTGGCTCCAGAAGCGTCCGTCGGAGCTACGACCGGCCGCGACGAGTCGTTCGCGTAGATCCTGAAACCCGAGCCGGAGCGCAGGCGTGGTGGCCAGCAAGAGCGTGGCGAGCAGTGCGATACCCGCGGCAAACGCGGCGGTGCGAGCGTCGAAGCCGACGATACCCAGAAAGGGCATGCCCGCGGCCATGTCCTTGGGAACAATGCGCGTGAGCAGGCGCATGAGCCCGGCTGCTACGAACATTCCCGCGATCGAGCCGAGGACGGTAAGCAGCAAGCCTTCGGTCACGAACTGTCCAGTCAACCGTGCCGGCGTTGCTCCCAGGGCACTCCGCACCGCAACCTCATGCCTCCGGCTCTCGGAGCATACGAGCAACAGGCTGGCCACATTGACGCACGCGATGAGCAACAGCAAACCTGCTCCGGCGAGAGCGTGAGGAGAACGGGCCGCACGTCTCCCAAGACGATTTCAGAAAACGGCGTGACGCTCGCGCCCTGGTCGCGATTTGACACGGGATACTGCCGCTCGAGTTGCTTGGCGATTCCTTTCATCTCCGCGCGCGCAATCTCATCGGTCACGCCATCGCGTAGCCTGCCGATGCCCCAGAGATCGTGGCAGAACCGGTGCTGATCGCAATAGGTCAACTTGCCCAGCGGAACCCAGAATTCCGTGTTGCCCTGCGGCGCGAAGGCGAATTCGCGAGGCAGCACGCCGATGATGGTGTATGCGTCGCCGCTCAGGTCCATCGACTGGTCGACGATGTCGCGGCGCGCGGCGAAGCGCTTAAGCCACGCAGCGTAGCTGAGGATTGCAATCCGCGAGCCTCTGGGACGATCTTCACCGGGAAGAAAATTGCCGCCCAACATGGGCCGGACACCGAGCGTGCTGAAAAAGCCGTCGCTCACACGCCCCACGGGAACGGGCTCGGCACCGGATGAGGTCCGCAGGAGATATCCGGTCTGGTGGTAGACATCGAGTGAGCTAAAAGAGTGATTCAGCCGCTTCCAGTCAAGATAGTCCTGGGCGGAGAGCGGTGATCGAGGCCAAAGGACGGCGTTCTCGTTGACATCCATTAATCGGCTCGAATTTGCGTAGGGTAGCGGCTTGAGGAGGGCCGCATTCACAAAACCGAAGATTGCCACGCTTACGCCCATGCCGAGAGCAAGAACGAGGACGGCGGTGACGGCGAAAATTGGATTCCTGACAAGCTGGCGAGAGGCGAATTTGAGATCGCGGACAAGATTGTCGAACCACACGACGCGGTTCCTGAGGTAGAAGCGCTCCTGCGCCGCACGCACGTTGCCGAACTCGACTCTCGCCCTTCGGCGCGCCTCATCTTCTCTCAAGCCTTCGCGCTTCAGGTCGTCGGCTTCGAGCTCCAGATGCGACTTGATCTCCTCAGCGAAATCATCTGCGCTGCGCGTGCGTTTGAACATGGCTCAAGCCTTCTCGCTGCCTGGTTCCGCGCTTCCTCCGAGAATTAATTCCATGGCCCTTGTCAGCCGCTGCCACTCGCTTGCTTTCTCCACGAGGTGGGCCCGACCTTTCGGTGTGAGTGAATAGAAGCGCGCCTTGCGGTTGTTTTCGCTCACGCCCCAATTCGCGCTGATCCACTTTTTGTCTTCGAGCCTCTGCAGGGCCAGGTAGAGCGAGCCATGGTCGACGAAAAAAGTCTCTTCCGACTGGCGCTGTATGGAGCGCGCCACGCCCTGGCCGTGACACGGCCCGAGCAGAAGGGTTTTCAAGATGAGCAGGTCGAGCGTGCCCTGGAGGAGAGCGATGCGGCCATCGGCTTTTTTTGGGAAGGCATCCGACCTAAGCATCTCACCCGTTGGGTCGGATGTCAACATGTATAGAGAAACTCATCCAAAGCAATCCGGACTACGTGGCTCAGTCTGTTCAGGGCTCCGGAGAGCGGGCTCTTAGTTTGGCGCATCCAGGCCATGCGCTCGTCGAGTGTCGTTGGCTCGAGTTCCGAGAGGATTGTCGGCTACACGGAAGTTTCGCTGTCTCGCCTACCAAATCCTCGTCCAACGTAGCCTCAGATTTCATGTCATCCTTGGAGGTAACGATGTCCGAAGAGAAGACAGTCAAATTCGCTGATTCCAGAAGATAGTCAAATTGGCTGATTCCATATGAGTCAACCTAAAACCTGAAGTCCTGAACGTTGGCCCAATGACAGAAGTGAGGACGCTTGCTCACATGGCTGCTATCTCCAAGATGTTCCACGGCGACACGCTGAAGTTCAAACCGGGCGACCAGATCGAATGGGATATTACACTTTCAGGTAGAACGACGGTTGACCAGCGTATGATCGAGCAGGCAATAGATCAACACATTCGCTGATGTTTTGGAATCGCTTTGGTCTTTCCGGTGGCGTCGTCCAGAAGAAGAGTCAATAGGCTTCCATCGTGCAAAATCGTGCAACGTGCCCCGGCAACGATGGCCTTTATGGGAACAATAGGATCGTGTATTCTGTAACTTATCGGTGGCATTGGGCCAAAGAGGACCGATCCCACTAGCCGCCCCAAGAGCCAGCGACACATTGTCCGCTGACGGCTTGAGTCTCCGTGGTCACCAGGACAAAGGAAGCAATGCGACGCGGCGATATTTTCATAGGCTGCTCAGGCTGGGCTTATCAAAGCTGGAAACCGGAGTTTTATCCGCCATCCATCCCGGCAAAGAAGTTTCTGGAGTACTACGCGACCCGCCTGACCTCGGTTGAGGTTAACTATACCTTTCGCAGCCTGCCATCCGAAGCCTCGGTGCAATCCTGGCTAGCTGCGACAGGGGATAATTTTCGGTTTTCCTTCAAAGCGCCGCAACGGATTACGCATATCCTTCGATTGAAAAACTGCGGCGAGACTCTGGATAAATTCGCGAATTCGATTGCTTCGGTTGGCGAGGCGAGCCGGCTCGGCGTGATCCTCTTTCAATTGCCACCGAATATGAAGGCCGATCACGAGCGGCTCGCCGCTTTCCTCGACGATGCACAACAAATCGGTTTTCGAATCAGCTTCGAATTCCGGCACGAGTCCTGGTTCGCTGAATCGACCTACGCTCTGCTCCGCAAACATTCCGCAGCGCTCTGCATAGCCGAAAGCGACGAGCTGAGTACGCCCGGCGAAATCACCGCGCCATTCACCACGTATCGCCTGCGCAAGTCAGATTATTCGGCGACCGACCTGGCGGCGATCCGCGAAACTCTGAAAGCTCAAGCAACGCACGGCGATGTCTTCGCCTATTTCAAACATGAGGATGAGCCGACGGGCGCTCTTCGAGCTGTGGATGTCCTCGAGAGCTTGCGCGAAGCGTGAGCGACAGGACTGTCCTGGCTCAAGGAAGAGCCGCACCCGCGTGGCTCAGCGACTTCGAGCCGCGCCGCCTCTTGCGCAATGGTCATCTGCAAACGTTGGCTGGAACGTTTCTTCCTCGCAAATGGTCTCTGCCCGAGCCCGAGAACCTGCTGGTAGAAGTTGAAGGACCGGTCGGCGGATACGGTCCGAGCTATGTTCTGTGCCAATGCCACTGGCAGCCGGAGAAAGTGCGAAGCGAACGGCTCACCATCGTCATTGTGCACGGTCTGGAAGGCTCGTCGAGCTCACAGTACGTGCTCGGCAATGCTGCGAGGGCCTTGGCCGCCGGCCTCAATGTTGTCCGGATGAACATGCGCAGCTGCGGCGGGACGGACGAGATTTCACCCACCATTTATCATTCAGGCCGCTCGCAGGACGTTGCCGCGGTAGTCAGGAAAATCATCGAGACCCAGGGGCCTGAGTCGGTCGCCGTCATCGGCTACTCCATGGGCGGAAACCTCGTTCTGAAGTATGCCGGCGAAGTCGCCGACGCGCCACCGCCTCAACTCAAGGCGGCTGTCGGAGTGTCGCCGCTCATGGACCTGGCAGTTTCTTCCGCTGCCTTGCACGAGCCGCAGAACCGCCTCTACGAGCTGCATTTTCTCCGCTCCATGCTCGAGCGCGTGCGCCGCAAAGCTGTGCTGTTTCCAAACATCTACTCCGGCCATGGCCTTGAAAAAATCCGCACCATGCGCCTCTTCGACCAACACATCGTTGCGCGTTACGGAGAATTCGCCGGCGCTGATGAGTACTATTACAGTGTCGCGAGTTCCCAGTTTGCAGCTCGATTCCGCGTGCCCACACTCATCCTGCACTCCCTGGATGACCCCTTCATCCGCATGCTGCCTGCTACACGCGTGGCGCTGATCGAGAACCCGCACGTCACCTATGTTGAGACGCAGTACGGTGGCCATTGTGCTTTTCTCTCGCCTGCGAAAAATGACGACGGTTATTGGGCGGAGAAGACACTCCTTGGCTTCCTGTTGCAGCAGACGTTGGAGCAAGAGAATGGAAGCTGACTGGGCTGCTGAGATTGGGGCCGATCTGCCGTCCATCGATGTTCCCTGGGAATGCTTTGTCGATCTCCGCGACGCGCCGTCCGCGGCAGCGGCTGTTGAAGAAGCGATCGATCATCCCGCGTTGCGGGAAGCTCTCCTCACCCTGAACTCAAAAGCGTCGCCTGTCTTCACTACCAAGTGCGATGTCTGGACCCTCAGCAGCTCCGAGATCGATCATGATGAATTCGCCTCTCACTTCGAAAACGCTCAAGAGGGATTCGCCTCCTATATCGACATTCTCCAACGCGACCCCGACCAATTCGCCTCGTTCGATTTTCACGAGCGCTGGTCGCGTAGCCTCACTCATCATCTGCAGGACCTCACCCTTTCCAATGGGCGCGCCGAGATTGTCATCAGGCCCGCGAACGTCGATGCATCTCCCGGCTATGGCGTCACGCTCTACGCCGCCGGTTGCGGAGCGGATGCGCTTCCGGCTTACGCCGCCTGGCAGGCTGTGCTGAGGGCTGCCGTTATCGCTACAATGGACTTAGTTGTCTTCCTCCGCCCGCGGGCGAGTAGCTCAATCGGATAGAGCACCGGCCTTCTAAGCCGGGGGTTGTGGGTTCGATTCCCGCCTCGCCCACCAAATCATCATCCAGACTCATCCAGCAACATCCCAAAGCCAGCGTAAATGCTGGTTTTTTCATCGATTTATAGTCTATTGAGGGACAATCTCGTCTCTTGACATCCGGGGGCAACTGGGGGCAACATTAGGGGCAAGCGGGTTCCACTGAAAGTGAGTTGCCCCCAATATGCCCTTGACCGATACTGCGATCCGAAACGCCAAACCCAGCAGCAAACCCACCAGGCTCTTCGATGAGCGCGGACTCTATCTGGAAGTATCACCGACCGGCGGCAAGTGGTGGCGGTTGAAGTTTCGGTTTGAAGGCAAAGAGAAACGGCTCTCCCTTGGCGTCTATCCCGATGTACCTCTGAGAGATGCCCGTGACCGCCGGGACACTGCACGCAAGCTACTAGCCGATGGCATCGATCCCAGCGAAAACCGCAAGGCGCAGAAGTTGGCCCGCGCAGACAGTGCGGCAAGCAGTTTTGAGGTCGTGGCGCGGGAGTGGCTTTCAAAGTATTTCGCGATCTGGGCCACAAACCACGGCGACCGCATCATTCGGCGCTTCGAACGCGACATTTTTCCGTGGATAGGTGTGCGTCCAATTGCTGAAATAACTGCACCCGAGGTACTGACATTGGTTCGCCGAATCGAAAATCGAGGCGCACTCGAAACGGCACATCGTACCTTGAGCAATTGCGGACAGGTATTCCGCTATGCAATCGCAACCGGACGCGCCAAACATGATCCTTCGGGTGATCTTCGCGGGGCACTTCCTCCGGTGACGAGTACGCACTTAGCGGCAACGACAGATCCGAAACAGGTTGCTGAGATTCTGCGTGCGATGGATGGCTACGAAGGCACGCTTACGGTACGCTGCGCCCTGCGGCTTGCGCCATTGGTATTTGTACGCCCAGGTGAATTGCGCAAGGCTGAATGGACAGACATAGACCTGGACTCGGCAGAGTGGCGCTACACCGTGACCAAGACCAACACGCCGCACATTGTCCCCCTCGCCAAACAAGCCTTGGAAATCCTGCGCGAACTTCATCCTCTCACGGGGCGTGGGCGCTATGTGTTTCCGAGTGCTCGGAGCAACCAGAGACCGATGTGCGACAACGCAATTCTCGCCGCCATGCGACGCATGGGCATCGAAAAGGATGAGATGTGTGGGCACGGCTTCCGAGCAGTGGCACGTACGATTCTTGATGAAGTGCTCGGCGTCCGACCTGACTTCATCGAACACCAACTCGCCCATACTGTGCGCGATCCAAACGGGCGCGCCTATAACCGTACGGCGCATCTGCCTGAGCGCAAGAAAATGATGCAACTGTGGGCGGATTATCTAGACAAGTTGAAAGCTGGTGCTGAAGTGGTCCCGATACGCAAAGGGGATTAGCCGTCGGGTTTATTGAGTTGTACGGTCACACCAGACCCGCGAAATCTCTGGTATACGGCCTCCGCAATCTCGTTGGCATCTGTTGGAGTGGCCTGTTCTGGTGCGGCTAAACTTCGCAGAATCTCGCCTTGGCGGGCGCGTTCTACCGCGCCGTAATTTGTGAACGTTGTGAGCACCTTCTCATGTCCGAGATTCTGGCTCCAAGCCTTGTAGTCCTCCGGTGACCGGCACAATTCCTGGCCGAGCCGCGCCAGCGTGTTCCTGAAACTGTGCGGATTGAAGTACGGTAGGCCGGCTTTGTTGAACGCCTCGCGAAAGATTGTGCGGATGGGCGAAGCGTTGCTCCAATGCTCGCGAGCCAGACCCGAAACTCTGAACCGGCGATCAGCATTCTGCTCAATGCGGGTGGCAGGGAACAGCGGATCGTCGTTGCCCCAGAGCCGCTCCTCCTTAAGGAAAGACACCCAGTCCTCCACGATTCGGACGACTTCGTCCCTACGGGAAAGAAATACGTGCTGAAGGTCTTGCTGAACTTTGTCTTCACCTGGCGCGCATCCTGGTCAATGCACCGCTCGATGAGGTCCAGATGCTTCAGTTTCATCGAGGCTACGGCGCTGTCTCTTGCGCCAGTCAGGATGGTGAAGGCGATGAGGGCATGGTTGCGTCGCTCGATCTCGGTCCTCGTCGGCATTGTTTGGAGGACGTGCTTGATCTGTTCCACGGTCGGCGCTCGCTGCTCTCGCTGGGCCGTCGCAATCCGCGTGTCCTTGTCGGACAAGTTGAAATACTCAGCGTCGGAATACTGAATGCGCGACTTGTAGCCGGGCTCCCGCGCAAGCCATTGGAAGAAACGTTTGAGTTGCGTCAGAGTGGCGTACAAAGTTGCCTTGCTTAGCTTTTCTCCGGACTGGAGTCCCTTTTGCTCGGCAAGATAATTCTTGAAAGCAATTGCCTGCTGCGTGTGGAACAGCTTGAAGCTCCGGAATTTTGTGTACTCCTCGAAGCGGTGGAGTGCTTTTGCAGCCGCATCCACAGTTGGCTCACTGTGCCGCTTGGCTTCCTTCAAATATGCGAAATACTGACGCTTGATTCGTTCATTTTCGGGGCTGTATTTCCTCATGGCTTCATCTCCCTACTCCAAGTCACTGTTTACGGTGGGTTCAACCCTATTGCTTACTTGTCGCTCCGCCTCCACAAACGTGACGCTCACTTTCCCCTGAATTTGTGAAATCTTGGCCAGACTGGCTCGCCGGTAGATCATCGAGTCGCACTCCGGGCAGATGCCCACGAGGTTCCCCAAAGTGCCGGTAATCGGCTGGTAGTCCACCATGTCACCGGCGGGCCGTTTCGGAACTCGGCAGCGGACACAGTAGATTTCTCCCGGCTGACAAGGCCTCTTGTTCTTAGTCCGGCGTGCCTGAAGGAATGCCGCAAGGTCGCGGCCTAAAATCAGCATCGGACGCTTCTTGTCACTGGTTGGCAGTCCGGCCTTCACCCATGTGCGCACGGTGTTTTTATGCGTGCCGAATAGAAGGGCAATGTCCTCCACCGTATAGTTGCGATGGATTTTCACGCGGCGGTGGTTGGGGTGGCGTTTGGCCATGAGTTCGTCCGCCCCATCACTCGGCTGTTTTGCGCGCCGTTTCCAGCCTGACCACCAGATCGCGAACTTCAGCATTGGATTTGCCTGCAATGCGCGCAGCGTTCAGCGCTGCCACTTCATGTGCGGGCCAACCTACGGCGCGACCGCCGAGGCTTACTGGTTTGGTAAACACGCCTTGCGCAATGCGCAGGTAAATTGTGCTTCGCGACAGCCCCGTGCTTGTCTTGATCGCGGGAAGTCGCAGTATTGTATGCGTCATCTTCAAACCTCTCTGAGCGATATAGGAGCGCTCTAGACGCA
>Ga0210390_10004220_pt1 | contig 12177 bp, 13 predicted proteins | sample IncBWH11OmetaG_FD_161050 | JGI IMG/M metagenome (GOLD analysis project Ga0210390, IMG submission 161050) | Forest soil microbial communities from Barre Woods Harvard Forest LTER site, Petersham, Massachusetts, United States - Inc-BW-H-11-O ...
ACGCCCGTTTTCAAGGAATTCGCCGCGGCGATCCGCCCGACCGAGTTCACGCCCGGCAAGGTGTTTGGGTCGGGCCGGATGGCGCCGATCGACTACCTGGTGGAGCTCGCCGAGGGGCATGTCGAGCCGCCCATCAACCTCGACATCGCGACGGTCCAGAACCAGGAGCTGGCGATGTCGTTCCGCTTTCACATCCCGCAATACCTGTCGCGGCGGGCGGCGGATTGGCGGGCGCTCGGCTTTTCCGAGACCCTGGCCGATTTTGCGGCGCTCAACGCGCGCTCGAAATTCTGGGGCGACGACGGGCGCGCCGCGTTCAGGAACTGGGAGGAGGTCGCCGACCCGCGCAACCCGTTGGGCGGCCGCCAGGGCGTCGACGAGCGCATCATGCTGCGCGAGTTGCTGAGGCGGGTCGACATGATGGTGATTCTCGAAAACCGCCTCGACGCGCTGGTGCGGCTGCACACGCCGTTGCCGCCGGCCAAGATCGGCGGCGCGCACGACCCGCTCGGCGGCCCGTCCAACCTGCGGCTCGAGACCTTTTACGGCCCAAACGCCGGCCTGACCGAGGTGCTGGTCCCGGCGGGCTACGTGACGACCGTGTGGGACCCCCTCTTCGCGCTCAGCCCCGACCACACCCGCTACATCCCGCTCGCGGCCGATGCCCCAACCGAATTGCCGCCGCCCGGCCTGCCCTTCTCGCTCGTCTTCCGCGCTGAGCCGGGACGCGAAGATTTGCTGCTCGAAATCGCATCGGCCTACGAAGCCGCCTCCAAGCGCCGTATCCCGCCCCCCGCCTTCGCCCTCCTGCCCCAGGTTTAGCGAATCCGCGTCACCCGCACAAAGCGCTCGCCCTGGCGCGCCGCTAACCGGCACTATTACTTTGCCAATCTTGTGTGGTGTATCAGGGGTTCGTTGTAGCAGGTCGGGGTATGGATCGCGAGGCTGGCGGAGCGATATCGCGCGATGGCGTGGAGGATGGCGTTGGCGGTCCTGGCCCAAAGGAACGGTTTGGGTCATCATCTCGGGCATGGATGAAGGCGTCGATGGCGGTCTCGAGTTCGTGCACGCTGCGGTGGAATCCGCGGTTGATCTGCTTCTCAGCGAGCAGCGCGAACCAGCGGTTCGACCTGGCTCAGCCACCTGGTTCAGCCAAGAAGCGCTGGTCGGCGTGAGGTGGAGATGATAGCGCGGGTGGCGGGCAAGCCAGGCCTTCACCGGCGGCGTCTTGTGAGTGGCGTCATCGTCGAGCATCAGGTGGATGCCGAGATCGACCGGCACCGCCTGCGCGACCCCGGTGAAGAACTCGCGGAATTCGACGGCGCGGTGGCGCTGGTAGCAGCGGGCGATGACCCGGATGGTGGCGATGTCCAAGGCGGCGAACAGCGAGGTGATGCCGTGGCGCTGGCAGTCATGGCGGCGCCGCCCGGCTTGGCCCGACCGATCGGCGACAGCGGCTGGGTGCGGTCGAGGGCCCTGTCCTGCCAGGGCAGGCTCTGGAGCTGCGACTTTTCGTCGATGCAGGGCACCAGATCGAGATGCGGCGAAAGCAGCGCGGCATCGCGACGCTCGACTGGATCGCGCGCGCTCAGCGTCCCGATAGAAGCATTGATCGAGGACGCTGAAAAATGAAAACTGCCGGCAGGATCTTTCGCCGCGTCTTGGGCGAAAACCGACAAGAAGGAGGAACCGAATGAGCTCGCTGCGCCGCCGTGACGGACCGCGGATCAAATACACCGCTGACGATGCCGGGCCGTACGACACGATCACGGTCGACAAGCTGACCCCGATCATCGGCGCCGAGATCGACGGCGTCGACCTGTCGCAGCCGCTCGGCAACCGGCAGATCGACGAACTGCACCGGGCGCTTGCCGAGAACCTCGTGATCTTTTTCCGCGACCAGCACCTGACCGAGGACCAGCACCTCGCCTTTGGCCGCCTGTTTGGCGACCTGCACATCCACCCGGCCGCCCCGTCGGTGTCGGGCAAGCCCGAACTGATGATCATCCACGCCGACAAGGACAGCCCGCGCGCCAACGGCGAGGGCTGGCACAGCGACGTGTCGTGCGACCCCGAGCCGCCGATGGGCAGCATCCTCTACATCCGGAAGTGCCCGCCGCATGGCGGCGACACCCTGTTCGCCAGCATGTACGCCGCCTACGACGTGCTGTCGGATCGCATGAAGATCTACCTTGACGGGCTGAAGGCCGAGCACAGCGGCGACCACTACCGCGGCCAGTACGCGAATTACGGGATCGCCGACAAGGCGGAATATCCCCGCGCCGAGCACCCGGTCGTTCGCACCCACCCGGTGACCGGGCGCAAGGCGCTTTACGTCAACAAAGGTTTCACCCGGCGCCTGATCGGCGTGCCGCTCGACGAGGGCGAGGGCGTCCTCAACTATCTATACGAGCACATGGCGAACCCGCTCTTCCAATGCCGCTTCCGTTGGCAGGAGAACTCGATCGCGTTCTGGGACAACCGCTGCGTCCAGCACCACGCGATGTGGGACTATTGGCCCCACACCCGCTCGGGCAACCGCGTCACGGTAAAGGGCGACCGCCCGGTATGAGGGTTACTCCTTCATCAGCTGCTGCTTAGCCTGCACGGCAAAATGCTCGAGCTCGAACTGGACGCGGGCCGGGGTGACGCCGGGATCCTTGGCGCAGAGGTCGGCGGTGAGCTTGGCAACGACTTGCTCGTCGCCGCCCGGCCCGAATTGCGCCGCGACGACCGCGCTCGCATAAGTCTCGGCGGCCTCGCCGGCGAGCCCGAGGAGCCCCGCCGCCCACAGCCCGAGCATGTGGTTGCGGCGCGCCGTGACCTTAAAGCGGAGCTCCTCGTCGTGCCTGAACCGGGCCTCGAATTCTCTCTCGCGGTCGGGAAACGTGGGCATCGTTCTCTTACCCCAATGACGGATTTCGGCGGTGCTCGGCTCTCGTTTCGATATGGACCGAACGCCATGCGCCGGCAAGCCGGGAATGCGGGAGGCTGAATGTGCACCGTGGTGATCCTGCGCCGGCCGGATGAGCGCTGGCCGGTCCTGATTGGCGCGAACCGCGACGAGATGATCGACCGGCCGTGGCGGGTGCCTGGCCGGCATTGGCCCGATCGGCCGGAGGTCGTGGCCGGGCTCGATGTCCTGGCCGGCGGATCCTGGCTCGGCATCAATGACTGGGGGGTAGCCGCGGCGGTGCTGAACCGGACGGGCTCGCTCGGTCCGGCCGCCGGCATGAGGTCGCGCGGCGAACTGGTTCTCGAAGCGCTCGACCACGCCGACGCGGTCGACGCCGCCGAGGCCTTGTCGCATCTCGACCCCGATGCCTACCGCACCTTCAATCTGATCATCGCGGACGAACGTGACGGCTTCTGGCTGCGCCACGCCGGCCGCCGCCATGTCGAGGTGCATCCGCTGAAGGAGGGGCTGTCCTTGATCGCCGCCGGCGACATCGACGATCTCGGGACCCGCCGGCTCGAGCTGGCGATGCCGGCCTTCCGCGCCTGGCCGGTGCCGCAGCCCGATCAAGGCGACTGGACCGCGTGGGAGGCGCTGCTCGGCAGCCCGCGCGCACCGCCCGGCGAGCCGGCGACCGCGGCGATGCGCTTTCGCACCGACGGCTATGGCACCGTGTCGAGCGCGTTGATCGCGCTGCCGGCGCGCGGCGAACCGGAGCTGCTACCGGTATTCCGGTTCGCGTCATGGCTGCCGGAGGAAACCCCGTGGCAGGACGTGAGCCTTGGCTGACCGGCGGCGCGACGTTGTTACGGGCGCAGGCGGCCGCCATATCGAGGGTGGTCAATTGCGGCGGAAGTCGCGATGAAGGCGCGCGTCCATGTGCGGCTCAAAGCCGGGATGCTCGACCCGCAGGGCAAGGCGATCGGCAACGCGCTCGCGTCATTGGGCTTCACCGGCGTCGGCGAGGTCAGGCAGGGCAAGCTGATCGAGCTCGATCTTGCGGAAGCCGACCGGGCGCGCGCCCATGCCGAGGTCGAGGCGATGTGCCGACAGCTCCTCGCCAACCCGGTCATCGAAGACTATGCGATCGAGCTGTGCTGAGGCGCCCATGAAAGCAGCGGTCGTCATCTTTCCCGGCTCGAACCGCGAGCACGATGTCTGCATGGCGTTGAAGCGCGCGACCGGGCACGAGCCGGCCCGAGTGTGGCATCGCGAGGGGAGCCTGCCGGCAGCCGACCTGATCGTGTTGCCGGGCGGCTTTGCTTATGGCGACTATCTGCGCTGCGGTGCCATGGCGGCGCACTCGCCGGTCATGCGCGAGGTCCGCGCCCGCGCCGAGCGCGGCACGCCGGTGCTCGGCATCTGCAACGGCTTTCAGGTTTTAACCGAGGCGGGGATGCTACCGGGCGCGCTCTTGCCCAACCGCTCGCTGCGGTTTACTTGCCGCGACATCCACCTTCGCATCGAAAACAACCAGACGATCTTCACCTGCGGCTACGACGCCGGCCAGACGATCCGCGTGCCGGTCGCCCACCATGACGGAAACTACACCGCCGACCCCGACACATTAGATCGGCTCGAGGGCGAGGGCCTCGTCGCCTTTCGCTACTGTGCGCCCGACGGCAGCCTCGCCGACGACGCCAATTTCAACGGCTCGGCGCGCGCGATCGCCGGCGTTTTCAACACCGAACGCACCGTGCTCGGCCTGATGCCGCATCCCGAAAATGCCACCGACCCGCTGCTCGGCGGCACCGATGGAACCGCCTTCTTCGCCGGCCTGGCGAGCGCGCTGCAGTAGTTCCGTTGGGGATGTTGGTGGACGCAACAGCTTTTCCCTCTCCCCCCGCAGGCGGGGGGAGAGGGCAGGGTGAGGGGGGCGCCGGCCGTGCTGCTAGGCCAGGACACTGGAATCCTCGCGCCTGGAGCCCGTCATTCGTGGGTCAGCGACAGCTCCCTTCGTGCGTCTCCGATACAATCCGCCCCGGCCCCTGGACTTTGGCCCCCCTCCCCCAAACCCTCTCCCCCGGGCAGACGGGAGGAGAGGGAAATCGCTATAGCCGCTTCACATGACGGCGGACGGCAGCAACGTTACCTCGACGCTGGCGGCCGACCATGGCCTCACCGAAGAGGAGCTCGCGCGCGCCTGTGCGATCCTCGGGCGTGTGCCCAACATGACCGAGCTCGGCATCTTTTCGGTCATGTGGAGCGAGCACTGCTCCTACAAATCGTCGAAGATCTGGCTCAAGACCTTGCCGACGACCGGCCCGCAGGTGATTTGCGGCCCCGGCGAGAATGCCGGGGTCGTCGACATCGGCGACGGCGACGCGGTCGTCTTCAAGATCGAGAGCCACAACCACCCGTCCTTTATCGAGCCCTACCAGGGGGCGGCGACCGGGGTCGGCGGCATCCTGCGCGACGTGTTCACGATGGGTGCCAGGCCGATCGCGATCCTCGATTCCTTGCGCTTTGGCGGCCCCGGCCACCCGCGCACCCGCCATCTTCTCGCCGGGGTCGTCGCCGGGATCGGCGGCTACGGCAATTGCGTCGGCGTGCCGACGGTTGGCGGCGAGTGCGAGTTCGACGCCGCCTATGACGGCAACATCCTGGTCAACGCGATGTGCGTCGGGCTCGCCCGCGCCGACCGCCTCTTTTATTCGGCCGCGGCGGGCCCGGGGAATGCGGTGGTCTATGTCGGGGCCAAGACCGGGCGCGACGGCATCCACGGGGCCACGATGGCCTCGGCCGAGTTTGGCGGCGACGCTGGCGAAAAACGGCCGACCGTGCAGGTCGGCGACCCGTTCACCGAGAAATTGTTGATCGAGGCCTGCCTCGAGTTGATGCAGGGTGACGCGATCGTCGCGATCCAGGACATGGGTGCCGCCGGGTTGACCTCGTCGTCGGTCGAGATGGCCGGCAAGGGCGGGCTCGGGATCGAACTCGACCTCGGCCGGGTGCCGGTGCGCGAAACCGGCATGAGCGCCGACGAGATCATGCTCAGCGAAAGCCAGGAACGGATGCTGATGGTGCTGCGCCCCGGCGGCGCGGCCGAGGCGCGGCGGATCTTCGAGAAATGGGAGCTCGACTTTGCGGTGATCGGTCACGTCACCGACACCGGGCGGCTGATTTTGCGCGCGAACGGCGAGACCGCCGCCGACATCCCGGTCGGGCCGCTCGTCGCCGAGGCGCCGGTCTACGAGCGCCCGTGGCGGCGCTGCGCGCCCGAGCCCGAGATCGATCCGGCGACCCTGCCCGACCGCGACCCATTCGCCTGCCTGAAGACGCTGGTCGGCTCGCCGGCGCTCGGCTCGAAGCGCTGGATCTGGGAGCAATACGATCACCTGGTGATGGGCAACACGGTCAAGCGGCCGGGCGGCGACGCCGCGGTCGTCAGGGTCGGCGCGAATAAGGCGTTGGCGCTCGCTACCGATTGCACCCCGCGCTACTGCGGCGCCGACCCGGCGCGCGGCGGCGCCCAGGCGGTCGCGGAGAGCTGGCGCAACCTGACCGCGGTCGGCGCCCAGCCGCTGGCGCTGACCGACAACCTGAATTTCGGCAATCCCGAGCGGCCCGAGATCATGGGTCAGCTTGTCGGCGCGATCGAGGGCATCCGTGCGGCGTGCCTGGCACTCGACTACCCGGTCGTGTCCGGCAACGTGTCGCTCTACAACGAGACGAGCGGGCGCGCGATCCTGCCGACACCGGTCGTCGGCGGCGTCGGGGTGCTCGCGGATCTGCGCAACGCGGTCGACCTTGCCCTTAAAAACGACGGCGATGCCTTGGTCCTGGTCGGCGAAACCCGCGGCCATCTCGGCGCCTCGCTCTACCTGCGCGAGATCGAGGGCCGCGAGGCCGGCCCGCCGCCCCCGGTCGACCTCGTCGCCGAGCGCCGCAACGGCGACTTCGTGCGCGCCCAAATCGCCGCCCGCCGGGTCGCCGCCTGCCACGATGTGTCTGATGGCGGGCTCTTGGTCGCGATTGCCGAAATGGCGATGGCCGGCGGACGCGGCATCGCTCTCGACCCGCTGCCGACGGGCCGGCCGCGCAACGCCGTGCTCTTTGGCGAAGACCAGGCACGCTATCTGGTCGAAGCCGCCGATCCGCGCGCGGTCCTCGCTGCCGCGGCGGCGGCGGGGGTGCCGGCCCGCGTCATCGGCACGGTCGGCGGCGCCGCGTTGACACTTCCTGGTGCTGGTGCCATATCGGTTAACGCGCTGAAGGCCGCGAACGAGGCATGGCTGCCGGGTTACATGGAGCAGATTTGAGCGAGGGGATTGGGCGATGGCGATGGACGCGGCGATGATCGAGCGGCTGATCAAGGAGAGCCTCCCCGACGCGCAAGTCTCGATCGAGGATCTGCGCGGGGACGGCGACCATTACGCGGCCCACGTCGTCTCCGGCGCGTTTCGCGGCAAAAGCCGGGTCCAACAGCATCAAATGGTGTACCAGGCATTGCGCGGCCGGATGGGCAACGAGCTTCACGCGCTCGCATTGCAAACCGGCGCCCCCGACGATTAGGCGCGACACTCCAACCCAGGCTTTTGCGACATCGAGGAACAGACAATGGACATTACGGTACAAGACCGGATCCAGCACGAGATCGCCGACACCCCGGTGGTGCTCTTTATGAAAGGGTCGCCGGTTTTCCCGCAGTGCGGATTTTCCGCGGCGGTGGTGCAGATCCTCAGCCAGCTTGGCGTCAAGTTCAAAGGCGTCGATGTCCTGTCCGACCCGCAAATTCGCCAGGGCATCAAGGAGTTCTCGAGCTGGCCGACAATTCCGCAGCTCTATGTCAAGGGTGAATTCGTCGGCGGATGCGACATCGTCCGCGAAATGTACGAAACCGGCGAGCTGCGGCAGGTCTTTGAAGAAAAGGGCGTCCCCGTCCGCGCCTGAGCCGAGCCAAGGAGCGGCGAAGCGGTCGCGCATCGCAACCCGCGCTGACGCCGTCGCGGTGCCGTCGCGACGGTTTCCGAAACTGTGTTCCGCCGCGGGCTTCAGTCGGCGCTGGCTTGATAGCCCCAGGCGCGAATTTGCGCGACCCCGGCCTGATAGCCTTTCGGACTCAGACTGAAACTGAACTCCGCGTTTGCCGTATAGACGTCGATCAGGATCAACGATCCGACATCGAGCTGCCGGACGAGGGCGAGCGACTGCCCGGTCGGAAAGACGCAGTAGCGCGGCCCGCGGCAAGCTGCGGCGGGGTTCTTGTCGATCCGCAGCACCGCCCGAGTCGGCGGCGGGGTGCCGACCACGCCGATGTTGCCGGTATCCAGCATGACGACGAGGGCAAACGAACCCTTGCCGTGGTAGCCGTCCTGCCAAAACGGCACGGTGATCGAGCATCCGCGGTTGCCGCCGCCGCATTCGGTGATCCAGTCGTCCGCCTGAAACCGCTGGGCGGCGCAAACGCGGTCAACGGCACCGGCGGTCGCCGTCAGGGCGGCAGCGGCCAGCAGCATCAGCATCAGTGGCGTCCGGGCCCGCCGAACGCGTCGGCGCGGGCGTATCGCGCCGGCGGGCCGCTCGGGCCCATTTTCCACTCTCCCGTCCCCGGATCGCGGCAAGACGTACCTCGCGCTGATTGTCGCACCAATCGTGCCCGGCGCCGCGCTGCCGTCAAGCGCGAGGCCCCGCCGCCGGCGTTGCCGCCGCCGCTTGCCACGGATTTGTCCTGCGACGGGTTGTGCTCGAGCCGCGACCGCTGGTTGTCGCGGCCCTGCTTTCGCCAAATAACTGTATCGACTTTGGACCAACCTCAACTCCGTCGCGGGCGAATTCCAAGCCGCGGCGCGGCTGCGACGGTATTGCAGAAATGTTAACCTTGATTTCGCTTTTCATCGAGCCAGATCGGCGCTAGGTGTACTCGCGCGCCGCAACAAACCGTCCCCACATCAGGATCGAGATTTGTCTACCCGCAGAATTTTGACTGAAAACGGCTTGGATTCGGAACCTTGTTGGCCGCCGGCCGTTTTCGACCGCTTTCGCACCGCTGCTGCCGCTGCGAGGCGTCGGCCCGTGCCGCAACGGCTCTGTAACTGATCCAGGGGTCTCGGATGTCTTGTTATCTGGTGACCGGGGCCGCCGGCTTTATTGGGTCGCACCTCGTCGACTCGCTGATCGATGACGGGCATGCCGTCAGGGTGCTCGACGATCTGTCGAGTGGCCGCCGCGACAACCTCCGCGCGGGGGTCGAGTTCATCAAGGGCGACGTCACCGACGCAGATGTCGTCGGACCCGCATTCGACGGGGTCGAGGGCTGCTTTCACCTGGCGGCGATTGCTTCGATCGAACGGGGCAACCGCGACTGGCTGCGCACGCACCAGGTGAACCTGAGCGGCACGATCAATGTCTTCGACGCGGCGCGGCGGCGGCGCGGGATCGCCGACGCGCCCGTGCCCGTCGTCTACGCGTCGAGCGCCGCCGTGTACGGCAACCAGGGGCCGGCGCCGGCCGCCGAGCAGGGCTGCACTGCGCCGCTCAGCGCGTACGGCGCTGACAAGCGCGCATGCGAGCTGCATGCCCGCGCTGCCGGGTTAACCCACGGGCTGCGCACGGTGGGCCTGCGCTTTTTCAACATCTACGGGGCGCGGCAAGACCCGCGCTCACCGTATTCGGGTGTGATCGCGATCTTCCTCGACCGTCTACAGCGGGGCGAGCCGATCGAGATCTTTGGCGACGGGCGGCAAGTGCGCGACTTCACCTACATCGCCGACGCGGTCTCGGCTTTGCGGCGGGCGATGCCGGCGGCGAGCGCCTCGGCGCCGCTGTTCAACGTCTGCACCGGCCGGGGCACAACGGTGCGCAGGCTGGCGGAGACCATCGCCGATTTGTGTCAAACCGAGCTCGTCATCCGGTACCGCCCCGCGCGCTGTGCAGAGGTGCCGGTCTCGGTCGGCGACCCGCGCTGGGCGGCCGAGGAGCTCGGCTTTCGGGCCCGGGCCGATCTGCTCGACGGCCTGGCCGCGACGCTCGACGCCCTCGCCGGTCGCCGACGGGCGGCCTCCCCCGCCTTGGCCTGACCGCCACCCAACCCCACCGCCACCCGGGCCCACCATGAAGGGCACGGCGGGTTGTCGCCTCGCCGGCTCCGCCGCCATGTTGACAGCGGCGCAGCGCGGTCCCAGCCTCCACGGTCGTTCGCCGCGGCGAACACGGCTGGAGGCTCGGGTGGAGGTCGCGCGGACCATCGCAAATCTGAGAGAGAGCCTCGGTCTCTGGCGGATGGCCGGCGCGCGCATCGGTGTTGTCCCGACGATGGGCGCGCTGCACGCCGGGCACATGGCGCTGGTCGCGGCGGCGCGAGCGGCTTGCGACCGGGTCGTCGCGACGATCTTTGTCAATCCGAAGCAATTCGCCGCGAACGAGGATCTTGGCGCCTATCCCCGGCGCGAGGACGCCGATCTCGCGATGTTGCGGTCGGCCGGGGTCGACCTCGTCTTTGCCCCGACCGTCGCGGAGATCTACCCGCCGCAATTTTCGACCCTGGTGCGGGTCGGCGGGTTGAGCGAAGGGCTGTGCGGCGCCCACCGCGTCGGCCATTTCGACGGGGTCGCCACAATTGTCGCCAAGCTGTTGATCCAGTCGCTGCCGGATATCGCCTATTTCGGCGAGAAGGACTACCAGCAGCTGCTGGTGATCCGGCGTCTGGCGCGCGACCTCGATCTCCCTGTGACGATCGCGGGGGTTCCCACGGTGCGCGAGCCGGATGGGCTCGCCCTGTCGTCGCGCAACCTTTATCTGTCACCGGCCGAGCGCCGGGTTGCGCCCGAGCTCGCGCGCGTGCTGCGCTCGGTCGCCGCCGCGCTCGAACGCGAGCCTGCCGCCGTTTTCCGCGAAACCGGGCGCGGCCGGGGCGAGCTGACCCGCGCCGGGTTCAGCGTCGAATATCTCGAGGTGCGGGATGCCGAGACCTTAATGCCGACGCCGAGCGTCGTCGCGGCTCTGAGCCGTGTCCTCGCCGCGGTCCATCTCGGCCGCACCCGGCTGATCGACAACGTCGCGGTCGTTCCCGGCCGAGCCTGACACCGCGCCAGCCGATGCCGGTGCCGCGACGAGCGCGTGGCACTTCCGCGTTGTGTTACTGCGCGGTCGATTTCGCGGTGGGCACGATACGCGTCACCACCATGGCGCTGCGGTCGAGGCAATCCGGCACGCGCGGTGCGATCTTGGTCTTCCAGTGGTCGCTGTCGTAGACCGCCTTGTAGAGCGTCTCGCGCTCGCCTTCGCTCTCGAACCGCCGCATCCACACATAACAGGAATCGTCGGTCTCGCCGCGAAAGCTGCCGGTGATGACCATGCCCTTCGAGACCTGGAACGGGATGATCTCCTCCTCCATGATCTTGACCCATTCGGCCATCTTGCCGGGCAGGACCTTGTATTGGCGCAATTCGTAAAAAGCCATGGCGCTGGTTCCCCGTCGGCTGGGTTGAAAAGCCGCCAAGCATAACGGCCGGCCGCCGGTCGTGGAAGCCGTCGCCGTGCTCCCGGCAACTGGCCTTTCTGACAGCCCGCCATAGGCGATACTCTGCCGCTCATCCAGCATGGGCCCGCAAAGAGGAGAACCCGAAATGGCCGACGACATCGCTGCTGTGGCCGCGGAGCCGGGACCGGTTGTCGAGACCGCCTCGGGCAAGCTGCGCGGGGCGCGCATCGCGGGGATCCATGCGTTCAAGGGCGTGCCCTATGGCGCCTCGACCGTCGGCCATAACCGCTTCATGGCGCCGCAGCCGCCGCCATCCTGGGCCGGCGTGCGCGATGCGCTTGCCTATGGCGGGCGGTCCTGGCAGCTGCCCAACCGGCCAAAGCGGCGCGCCGCGCTCGAAACCTTGCTCGGGCCGGCCGACGCGACGCCCGAGACCGAAGACTGCCTGGCCCTCAACCTGTGGACGCCGGGCCTCGCCGACGGCGGCAAGCGGCCGGTCATGGTGTGGCTGCATGGCGGCGCTTTCGCCTATGGCTCGGGCAACCGAGCGGTCACCGACGGCGCCAACCTGGCGCGGCGCGGCGATGTCGTTGTGGTCGGCGTCAACCACCGCCTAAACATTCTCGGCTTTTTGCACCTGGCCGATATCGGCGGCGGACAGTGGGCGCATTCGGGCAATGCCGGCATGCTCGACATCGTCGCCGCGCTGCGCTGGGTGCGCGACAACATCGCCGCGTTTGGCGGCGACCCCGGCAACGTGACGATCTTTGGCGAATCGGGCGGCGGCGGCAAGGTCAGC
>Ga0210390_10004221_pt1 | contig 12175 bp, 12 predicted proteins | sample IncBWH11OmetaG_FD_161050 | JGI IMG/M metagenome (GOLD analysis project Ga0210390, IMG submission 161050) | Forest soil microbial communities from Barre Woods Harvard Forest LTER site, Petersham, Massachusetts, United States - Inc-BW-H-11-O ...
CACCCTACCGCCGCCCGGGTGCCTCGCCCAGGCGTCATCCTCTGGGATCGGTTTACCAATCGCGCAGGAATTCATGAGGGGGTCACGTCGCAAGCAAGTGTGACGCGGTAAGCCCCGGTTCGGACGGATCCTCACCCTACCGCGCCTGGGAGCCTCATCCTACCGCGCCGGCTACCCGCTGAACGCTAAACGTTGACCCTTTTCAACGGTCTGGATATTGGTTGTTGTTCGTTGAGAATGTTCAGCGAAGGCAAAGGCATGGCAGACGAAGCAATGAATGATTTAATCGTGCTCACAGATGCGAAGCGCAATGTTTCCGTCAAAGAATGGAGCATTAGCTCGGATGAGTTTGGAGGCGTTGCTGGCGGGATTAGGTGGAGGATTGCCAAACGTCTGTTGGCAGGGGGCCGGCAAGAGGGTGTCGAGGTCATCGAGGTGGATAACGGCCTGCTGAAATTCACCGTGGTTCCCACGCGTGGTTTTAACGTCTGGACGGCCAATGTCGGAGACGTCCGACTGGGATGGGACTCGCCCGTGACGGAAATCGTGCACCCTCAATTTGTGAATCTGGCGGAGCGCGGCGGTCTTGGCTGGCTGAATGGTTTCGGTGAATGGATCTCTCGCTGCGGTCTGGAATCGATGGGCCCGCCGTGTAAGGATGGTTCCCAGATTTACACGTTGCATGGTCGGATCAACTATATTCCGGCGAGTTATGTGGAGGTCCGTCTCGAATCGGACCCCATGCCGCGGATCGTTCTTCGAGGAGTTGTCGACGAATCGCTGATGTTTGGCCCGCAACTGCGATTGACGACGGAGATCTCGACCGAGATCGGCAAACCGGCGTTGCGTTTCGAGGACGTCGTTACGAACCTTTCCGACTCGCCCCAGGAGATGGAAAGCCTCTATCACGCGAACTTCGGTCCTCCGGTACTGGGGCCTGGCGCCCAATTCATTGCACCGGTCAAGAAAGTGGCGCCGAGGGATGCCCGCGCAGCCGATAACGCGATGGCCGATTGGAACCTTTACTCTGGCCCCCATTCGCCCGGCTATACCGAGCAGGTTTATCTGATGGAACTCTATGCCGACGATGCGGGGATGACGGAAGCATTGCTGAAGTCTGCGGACGGAACGAAGGGAGCGCTTGTTTCCTATGATGTTCGCAATTTGCCCTTCATGACCCTCTGGAAAAACGAAGCGCCGTCGAAAGCCGGCTACGTGACAGGGTTGGAGCCCGGTACGAGCTTCCCATTTCCCAAACCGGTAGAACGCGCTGCGGGACGGATTCCGCGATTGAACGGTGGCGAGAGCTATCAAACAAAGGTGACTTTCAGTGCCCTGGTTTCGGGGGAAGAAGTCGAAAGCGCTGAGGGTGCGATCAGAAGATTGCAGCGAGCGGATCCGCAAGTGCAGATTACGCCGATGGATGCTGACTAAATTTTCTTGTAGATGATGCAGGAATTGATCCCGCCAAAGCCGAAAGCGTTGCTTAAAATATACCGCAGATCACCTTCGCGTGGTTCGTTCGCGACCACGTCGAGGTTACAATCTGGATCAGGGGTCTGGTAATTCAAGGTGGGGGGGATCAGTCCATCGCGAAATGCCAGGGCGCAGAGAATGCCTTCAATGGCTGCGCTTGCTCCCAAAGGATGCCCGTAATAACCCTTTGTTCCGCTGACGGGAATGGAATCGGTTCGATGGCCGAACACTTTCCTGATGCAAAACGCTTCATTCGAATCATTGAGCTGAGTCGAGCTCGCATGCGCATTGATGTAATCGATCTGATCGGTGTTCAGCCGTGCGTAATTCAACGCGTCGCGAATCGCACGCACGCAAGAATCGCCGGTGGGAAGGGGCGTCGTCATGTGAAACGCGTCGTTATTGAGGCTGTACCCGATCACTTCCGCGTAAATCTGTGCGTCGCGAGCCTTGGCATGCTCGTACTCTTCCAAAACGAGGCTGGCCGCGCCTTCGCCCATCACGAATCCATCGCGATCATGGTCGAATGGACGACAGGCCACCGATGGATGGGAGCGACTCATGGTCCGGATAAAGGCGAATGCTCCATAGGTCAGCGGACTTAAGGGCGCTTCTGCGGCGCCAGCGATCATGACGTCTGCCCAGTCATCGCGGATATATCGGAGCGCTTCCCCGATGGCAACATTGCCACTGGCGCAACTATTGGAATTGGTCGTTCCGACTCCCCGGAACCCGAACTCAATCGCTGCGTTACAATGTGCCGACCCGCCAAAGACCTGCAAAGCGAGCGTCTGTCGGACGGACTTTGGTCCGCCATTCACAAAGGCTTTGTGTTGGCCCTCAGCATTGGAGACACCGCCGAGCGCGGTTCCGAAACTGACTCCCACGCGGTGATTAGGAGTGTCCGGCGAATAGTCCAGCCCGCTGTCTTCAAGCGCGAGTTTGACCGACGCTACGGCGAATTGTGCGAAGCGGTCTAACCGTTTCAATCGATGCGGGGGAAAAATAGCTTCCGGAGACCAATTCGAAATTTCGCCGGCACTGGTGGCCTTGAAGATCGAAGCGTCGAAGGTGGAGACAGGGCCTATACCCGACTTTTTATCCTTAATCGCCTCCCAAAACGCCTCTTTTCCGACTCCAATGGGGGTGACTGGTCCAACCCCTGTAATGACGACCCGCCTCATTTTTTTTCCACGTGGGCTTTCATGTGCTGCAGAGTTTGCGAGGCAATATAATTGATAAAAAATCCGCCGATGATCGGTTCCGCGAACGGTGCAAGCGGCGGCACCCGGAAAGAGAGGTCATGAACAATTTGCACTTCGACTCCGACCGCCAGAGTTCGAAACTTCCAGACAACCTTCATCCCTTTAGTCCAGGCTTTCAGGTGCTTAAAACGGATTTCCCGGTTTTCGCGGTCGATGATCTGCTCGGATACCCAGGCAATCGGGATCCTGCCGCGGTTGGCAGCCATTTTCACAAGGTTCCGGACAGGACCCTTCTCATAATAATGTATGTATCGATAATGGGGCAAAAAGGTAGGCCAGCGTTCGAGGTCGGCGGCCGCTTGGAAGATATCTTCTGCGGCGGCATTCATGACAATTGCGTTGGTGTGGTACATGAGGGTCGATCTGCAACGTAATGAAGGTAACACTCCGCCGCCTCAACTTTCATCGACTTCAGCCGATAGATCCGGGAAGACGGAAGAAATGTTCCGGGCGCCCCGAGAACGCCCGGTGCCCTGGCGCCGCCCGCAATCAACGGAGCCACGGTTAAAAAAAGCTCATCGACAACATTCAATTCGGCCAGAGCCTTGGCCAGTTGCGGTCCACCTTCGCATACCAGTGTTCGGACACGGTGCGTCTCATGCAGGTCATCCAAGACCTCCTCAAGGCTCAAATGATCAATGGCGCTGAGATGCAGCTCAGCCTTGGCCCGAAGTTCGGTTTGAGTCGCGGGTGGCATCCGGGCCGTCGAATAGATGACAATAGGAGAAAACCGATGCTTGAAGACGTTCAAGTCGGTCGGGATATCGCCTGAATTCGAAATGATGACACGGATCGGGTATTCCGCTTGCGCCCGCTGGACGCGCGCTTGGCGGAGCCCTTCATCGGGCAACCCCATCGACATCCGATCGATCTGCAGGGTGTTCTTGCCGACCATCAAAGCATCACCCAACGAACGGACTTCAAGCAGGCGATGTTTGTCGAGGGCGGAAGTGAAACCGGAAGGAGTTAGCTTGGCCGTCGAAACTTTGCCATCGATCGTCATGGCGAAATTCAAAATAATGCGAGGCCGTTGCATAGGTTTAAGACTTTTAACGGGATCGATTTATTCCCAGGGATTTCTTCAGCTGGCGAATCTGCCTGGCATGCCCCGGAGCACTATTGGTCTGCCGGTGGAATCTCTGTGAATCGTTGTTTCCAATGAGTCAACGCGGCTACGATATCGTCTTTGGACGCGCTGGAACTTAACTCCCAAACCATCGGCTGCTCGCGTGCTAAGGAGGGAAGAAGGGATGCAAAATCGATCATTCCACTGAACGGCACACGGTGATCGCGGGCGGGAAACTGGACATCATGGATATGGCAGCCAATCAATCGCGAAGACATCTCGCCCAGCCATTCGGCGTGATCAATCAGAGTTAAGTTGTGGCGGACCTGGGCGTGCCCGAAATCATGCCAGTAACCGATGGTATCGTCTCCAATCTCCTTGAAAAGACGGCGAAATTCCCTTTCAGACGGAAAAGTTTCGATCCCAATACGATTCTCGACACCGAGGATGACGCCGGCCGCTTTCGCATGGACTCTGGCAGGTTGCAACCATTCGATAACGCGATCGTAGGCAGCAACGGCTTCTCGCTTCCGAATAGCGGCTATCTTTAACCTGACATAACTGCGATCGAGATATTGTCCGTCGTAAATGGAACGAATGAGCCGCTCCGTGTAGTCCGGAGCCAACACCGAGCCCAGGTGCATGACAACGCGTGTTGCACCAAGCCTGTGTGCGTAGTCAATAGTTTGTAAGGTGTAGTGGCGGGCGCGGTCTCGTTCGGCCGCGCGGACAGAGGTGCACTGATAACAGTCGGGTGCTGAACCTTGAATCTCGATGGGAAGCGGACAGAAGTTATGAAGGCTGGTCACCTTCATCGGATGATCAGCGAGAAACTGTTCGATCCCTTCCCACAGCGATTGCCGGATACCATGACCCAATTCGACATGGTCAAAGCCGAGAGCGAAGATTTCCCTCAGCATCTCGTCACCGCGGGTGTGACGGTTGGAATTCCAGCAGGTGGAGAAAGAGAGCATCGGAAAAGGAGTTGCAGGAGTTCAGGAGTTACAGGAGGAAACAACCAACTGTTCGCTGTCTGGAACCAGGTGAAGTGCCAGCCAGGCCGGAAACTGCCCTCTGAGTCTGCAACTCCTGAACTCCTGCCCTCGTCATCTCGCCCAGGTGATTAATCTTAGTTCATGATCCTGAACGAGGTTCGGATGGGTCGGAATCACGCGGACGTTGAATCCGTAACTTCCACTTTCCGAGGTCTGAATCACCCCGCCGAAGCGATAAACTCCGTTGTCTCCACCTTTCTCGACGCTCGCGAGATCGACCGTATAGGGATTGCGCAGCGTTCCGTCGTTTGATTCGCCGACATAAGCTTGAACTCGAACATGCGTGGGATCAACGGGTCCGAGGAAAACACGAGCGACGATCTCCAATTTATCGCCCACAAACATCGAAGCTCGGCCTCCCTGAGAGGTTTCCACCGAATCGATCCAGATTTTTGGCCAATCGACACGTGTGGCGTGTTTCCATTTCGCGAGTTCTATCGCTGCCTGACAATTGTTGGCACTGAGAGCCTTAAAACCTTGCGCAGCGGGTTCGTACAATCGCTCGGTGTATTCCTTGACCATCCGATGGGTATTGAAAACCGGTGTGACACTTCGCATTGACTCCCGCATGAGCTGGATCCAGGCGATCGGAACGCGACCGTCGGGCTTCGCGTAGTAAAGCGGGATGATCTGGTTCTCCATCAGGTTGAAGAGGCTATCGGCATCGACTTCGTTTTGAAAATCAGGACTCCCCTCGGTAATCTCTGGCCCAATTGCCCAACCGTTCTTGCCATTGTAACCCTCGCACCACCAGCCATCCAGGACACTGAGGTTCAAGCCGCCGTTCGGCGGCAATTTCATGCCGCTGGTTCCGCTTGCTTCAAGGGGGCGAAGGGGGTTGTTGAGCCAGAGATCGACTCCCTGATATAACCTGCGTCCGATGTAGGTGTCGTAATCTTCAATGAAAACCACGGAGTTCTCGAGGCCGGCTTCACGTGATTTATTGTAAACCTCCTGGATAAACCGTTTTCCGGGTTCATCCTTGGGATGGGATTTACCCGCGAAGATGAATTGTACGGGGCGCTCCGTGTTTTGCACCAGGCGCAGCAATCTTTCTTTCTGGCTGAAAAGCAACGTGCCGCGCTTATAAGTGGCAAAACGGCGAGCAAATCCGATTGTCAGCACATCCGGGTTTAGCACACTGTTAATCTGCCGCAATTGCTGGGGCGATTCACCGAGCCGGATGCGTTGGCTCCGGAGCCGGTCGCGGATAAAATCGATCAGCCGAACCTTCAGCAAATGATGAGTCTCCCATAGTACGTCATCGGGGATATCGATGACTCTGCGCCAGTATTCCGTCTCGGTGAGATGTTCCTCCCAATCGGCGCCGAGATATTTAGCGTAAATTCGATGAAACTCGGGAGCTGTCCAAGTTTTGGTGTGGATCCCATTGGTAATGCTGGTAATCGGCACTTCCTGAATCGGGACGCCCGCCCAGACATCCTCCCATAGCCCACGGCTTACTTCGCCATGCAGCTTGCTCACGCCATTGGCATGGCGGCTCACGCGCAGTGCGAGGATCGTCATACTGAAGGTATTGGTCGGATGGGCAGTCGGTTCTCCGAGTCGGAAAAAGTCGTCAAAACTGATCCGGAAATCGTCCGCATAGCGTGAGAAATATCGGACCATCATCTCGCGCGGGAAAGCGTCATTCCCTGCTGGCACAGGAGTATGAGTGGTGAAAACGTTGGAGGAGGCGACCACCTGGAGGGCGGTATAATATTCCAATCCAGAGTTTTGCACGTATTGGCGGATTCTTTCCAGGGAGAGGAACGCAGAGTGGCCTTCGTTCATATGATAGACCTCCGGATGGATGCCGAGGGCATCCAGGGCCCGGACTCCGCCTACGCCGAGGACAATTTCCTGCCGAATTCTCATTTCCAGGTCGCCGCCATAAAGCTGTTCGGTGATCGGGCGATCTTCTGACGAATTCTGCTGGATATCCGTATCGAGCAGGTAAAGTTTGATCCGGCCGATCTGGAGCTCCCAGACTTTGGCAGTCACGTTTCTGCCAAGCATCGAGACTGAAACGTAAAGAGGTTGATCATCGACCTTGGTCTCCAGCAACGGCAAATGGTTAAAATTCTGGTTGAGGCTTACAGCTTCCTGCCAACCATCCTTGTTGATCTGTTGCTTGAAGTAACCGTGCCGGTAAAGGAGCGTCACCGCGCAGAAGTTCAGATCAAGGTCACTGGCCGATTTGCAGTGATCGCCGGAAAGGATGCCGAGACCGCCCGAATAGTTCGGCACGGATTCATGAAATCCGAACTCCGCTGAAAAATAAGCGATCCGGGGCGCGTTGGGGCGAAGTTTTCCATAGGTGTCGGCTCGCGCCATGTAGTCCTTAAATTTTTGATAGATGGACAGCATTTCACGGATGTAATTGTCATCGGAGGCGAGCTCGATCAAACGGGCCTGGCGCGAAAGTTGCAGCATCCGGATCGGATTGTGGTTCGTTCGGTCCCATAGCTGTATATCCAGATGCCGAAAGAGCCGCCTTGCATCGGGCTCCCAGGTCCACCAGAGATTGTGAGCGAGTTCACGCAGCGGTTCCAGATTCTCCGGTAAGCGGGGTGATACATTGAATGTTTGTACAGGTTGCATCGTTTTCTTTCAGTTCTGTCCGACAGATCCTCCTATTCAGATGATCGGACCTCCGCAAGCACAACGTGTGCTCGGTTGACTTGCAAGCCTTTAGCCCGGGTTGCCCGCAAATGCTTGGATATTTGCGTGCGAGTCAGGTTTTCCTGCGGCCAAGTGTCGATCGTGCAGGTTGGTTTGACCTTCTGTTGGCCTCGCAGGATAGTGCGTGACGCACCATGAATTATCGCACTTATCGAAATACGGATCTTCGGGTAAGCGAAGTCGGCTTTGGGATGTGGACGGTGTCTACAGGATGGTGGGGCAGCTTTACTGAGCAGGAGGCTGTGACTCTTCTGCGAAAGGCATTCGATCTAGGTGTTACGCTCTTCGACGCGGCGGACACCTACGGGAACGGATTGAGCGAAGAGTTGATCGCCAAGGCGTTATCCCATCAGCGTGACAAGATTGTCATAGCGACGAAGATCGGTTACGACTTTGTGCACCATGGCAACGATCGACGGGGGCAGCGAGAAATTCCCCAGAATTTTTCACCCGAAGCGATAGTTCGCGCCACTGAATCCGCCCTGAAGCGACTGAAGACTAACTGCATCGATCTTCTTCAGCTCCACAACATCCGGATGGAACAGGTTATCGATGACGCTGTCTGGGAGACTCTGGACCAGCTCCGCGAGCGTGGCTTAATTCGATATTACGGTGTTGCGCTTGGGCCCGCCATCGGCTGGATGTACGAAGGCATTAACTGCGTGAAAGAACGCCAGGTCACCAGTGTCCAGCATATCTATAATCTGTTGGAGCAACATCCGGGCGCGGCGATTCAGAACGCCGCCAGCGAACATGGCAAGGATACGATGTTTCTGATTCGGGTGCCGCATTCTTCCGGAATGCTGGAAGGGCATTACACCGAAGAGACTAAGTTTCCGCCGAATGACCATCGGAACCATCGTCCGCGCGCCTGGCTGATCAATGGCGTCCGAAAAGTGGAGCAGCTCCGGTTTTTGGAGCGAGCGAATCGGACGATGGGGCAGGCTGCTTTGCTCTGGTTGCTCAAGGACGCGCGTGTCGCTTCAACGCTCCCGAACATCTACGACGAGAAGCAGCTCACCGAGTTCGCGTCGATTTCCGAGTGTCCGGATTTGACGGACGATGAGATGGAGCGAGTCGAGGCATTATACGCCGCTCACTTCGGCATAGAGGAGGAGCGGCCGAAGTTCAAAGGAACGATGGAATCAGGAGTTCAGGAGTTGCAGGAGTTCAGGAGTTCAGGAGCGTCAACAGGATAGGCGGCCGCCGATCCTATTCTGCAACTCCTGAACTCCTGCAACTCCTGACTACTCTCTCCGCTTCGTATCGATGGAGATCGTGACGGGACCATCGTTGACAAGGTCGATCTGCATGTGTGCGCCAAAGACTCCGCGATGGACCGGTTTGGCCACCTCTGTTTCGAGTTGTCGGCAGAATTCTTCATAGAGCTTGTTGGCTTGGTCCGGAGCCGCTGCGGCGATGAACGAGGGTCGGTTACCTTTTCGCGTGCTGGCAAACAGCGTAAATTGACTGACGATGAGGAGATCACCCGCAATCTCCCGCACGGAAAGATTCATCGCTCCATTTTGATCCGGGAAGATGCGAAGGCGGGCAATCTTCCCGGCCAGCCAAACGATGTCATCTCGCGAATCTGTGGATTCAACGCCGAGGAGGACCAAAAGACCCTGGCCGATCTGACTGACGATCTCTTGTTCAACCTCCACAGAGGCCCGTCTGACGCGTTGGATAACGGAGCGCATAGAGCAGTGTCAGTGTCAGTGTCAGTGTCAGACGGGCATCCGCCCCGAGGGCCTCTTGGCCCTACCTGACACTGACACTGGCACCAACAGTGGCACTGACAACTAGTGCGTTCGCGTGTAGGATGTCCACTCTGACGCATGGACTTTTTAATTGTTTTGCTTCTCGCTTTACTCGTCGGGGTCAGTGGCGCGGTCTACTTTCGGATATTCCGACTGATCTACGTACAGAATGGCGGGAAAGTCATTGCCAGTGAGTTTACCCGTACGGATGGATATCTGGCTCTTGGCTGCCTGACGTTGTTCGCCCTTCAATGCGTGCAAAGTCTGCAAGGGAAGGGGAGAGCACTCCCGGCCACCATTGACACCGGTCTATTAGTTGTGGTGCAGCTCGGCTTCTGGCTGTTCGTGATTGGAACGATCCTGATTTCTCTGCTTCTGCGTCGAATGCGTCCGGCGGAGCTTTTTGGGTTCGATCGCCTCGGCTTTACGAAAGTTTTTCTCTGGGGAGCGGGGTTATTACTTTCTGCGCTACCACTGATCTTCGCGAGCAGCGCAGTGGTCTCCAGCTTAATGCACGTCAATTCGCAGAAGGATTCACAGCCTATCATGCAATTGTTTGAGCGGGCCGGTGAGCCGGCCAAGCGGATCCCAATTATCATTTTGGCCATTGTCATAGCGCCGCTCGCGGAGGAGTTTTTCTTTCGCGGTTTCTTATATGGAGTCCTGAAGAGGTATGCAGGAGCGCTCCCTGCTCTCGTGTTTACCGGGGTTGCGTTTGCGCTCATTCATCTTCACGTCCCTTCCTTGTTGCCGCTGTTTTTATTGGCCTGTGTGTTGACGCTTGCTTATGAATTGTCGGGCTCGCTGCTGGTGCCGATGGCTATGCACGCACTCTTCAACGCGATTACTCTGGTCGGCGTCTTTTTTACCAGTCGATGAACCTGAGCGAACTCGGAGAAGACGTTGTCGTCACGAGATTGACTCGATCGCTCCACCTCGATGATCGGGTCAAGTTGGGACCGGGCGATGATTGTGCTGTGGTGGAGACGGCAGGACGCTTGCAGCTATTGAAGTCGGACTGCGTGGTCGAAGGAATTCATTTTTTGCCCGATGCCGATCCGAAATGGATTGGCTGGAAAGCGATGTGCCGTTCGATTAGCGACATCGCCGCGATGGGAGGAATGCCGTTGGACGCACTCGTTACTGTGGCGGTTCGGCCCGAAACGGACTTCGCCTGGCTGAAACGGGTGTATACAGGTCTGGCAACCGCTGCCAAAGTGTATCAGGTCAATTTGGTGGGTGGTGAGACCGCAAAATCGCCCGGGCCATTCTTTCTGTCGATCGCTCTGACTGGAACGGTCGAACGTGGAAGGTACGTTGGGCGTTTCGGCGGCCGAAAGGGCGATTGGTTATTTGTCACTGGCAAACTGGGAGGTTCGATCGGTGGCAGGCACTTGCGATTCCGGCCTCGGGTCGCTGAAGCGCGCTGGTTGGTTAGTCGGTTCCCGATTCATGCGATGATGGACCTGAGCGACGGGCTGGCAAGTGATCTCCCCCGCCTGGCAAAGGCCAGTCGCCTCGGGTTTGAGGTGGATTTGGCCGCTCTTCCTCTTCAGTCGGGGGCCAGCCCCGAAAATGGATTGCGAGATGGAGAGGATTACGAACTGCTTTTTGCTCTTCCGGCGGCGGCAAAAAAGCGGTTGGAGTTAGAGTGGCGGAGGAAGTTCCCGAGTTTGCGCTTAACGGCGATTGGCAGACTTGTCGAAAATGGCAGGACCCATTTTTTGGGGAAGGGCTATGATCATTTCGTGTGAAGAAAATAGGAGCACGGATGCGCCGCATCTCCAACAACCCCGAAGAAACCCGGCTGATCGGTTCGGAAATTATCAGAGACACGCCGACGGTAACGGTCTTGAGCCTGATCGGTGATCTCGGCTCCGGAAAAACGGAGTTTGTCAAAGGGCTTGCCCTTGGGCTCGGCATCGACGCCGAAGTCACAAGTCCCACTTTTACCATTATTCATGAATACAGAGGAGGTCGATACCCTCTTTTCCATATGGATTTCTATCGCCTTCTTGAAGAACGAGAACTGGAGGAAATCGGATTTGACGGGTATCTACGGGCGGGCGGCATTTGCGCGATTGAGTGGGGCGACAAATTTCCAAGCCGTTTACCGCGTGATGCGATCAAGGTTTCTTTCCGTATGAACGACGACGATACCAGGGAGATCGCATGGTGAGAAGCCTGCTGATCGAGAACTCAACCGAGCACGGAACCGTGGCAGTTGCCGGTGAAGTAGAAATCCTGGTGCGCCGTGAATTTTCCAAGGCTGGTGAGCTCGCGATGGCGATCCAAGAGGTGTTTTCCAATTTTGGTGCTCCGGACGAGATTATCGTCGGGATTGGTCCGGGTTCTTACACCGGCTTGCGCGTAGCCTCGGCGACGGCTATCGGGATGCAATTGGCGCTTGGTTGTCCTGCCTTCGGGTGTCCGTCCGTTTTCGGCTACCAGACGGACTCCTACCATGTGGTGGGCGACGCCCGGCTGGGCACGGTTTTTCTGGCCAGCGTCGAAGACAAACGGTTAACCCGCGGTCCTGAATTGCTGCCAGTAGAAGAATTTCGATCCTTGCGTTCGAAGTTGGGGGATCGACCCACTTTTGCGATCGGACCGGTTCCGGGGTTCACCGACTTGCCGATCGTTCGCCCCGAAGCGGAGTACCTCATCCAATGCCGGGCAAGCTTCACTCAATCTCTGGAGCCGCTTTATCTGAAGGAGCCCCACATCACTAAACGCGTTTAGCGTTCGGGGTTCAGCGTTCGGCGGCGCTCGGCGCAGTCAGGACAAGTCGGCTGCGAGGCTGTCGATCATCCGCGTCGGAGGAATCAAGAAGCGAGTCGTGGCGTGACTGCGCCCTCCGAACGCCGA
>Ga0210390_10004222_pt1 | contig 12171 bp, 13 predicted proteins | sample IncBWH11OmetaG_FD_161050 | JGI IMG/M metagenome (GOLD analysis project Ga0210390, IMG submission 161050) | Forest soil microbial communities from Barre Woods Harvard Forest LTER site, Petersham, Massachusetts, United States - Inc-BW-H-11-O ...
GATCAAATGGTTCCCCGACCGTCGCGGAATGGCGACCGGCATGGCGATCATGGGCTTCGGAGGTGGTGCAATGATCGGCGCGCCGCTTGCAAATCTGCTCATCAACTACTTCAGGACGCCCACCGATGTTGGCGTCTGGAAGACTTTTGTTGTCATGGGCGTGATCTACTTCGTGTTCATGACGATCGGCGCCTTCGCCTATCGCGTGACACCCGCCGGATGGCAACCTGACGGCTGGACGCCGCCGAGTGAAAAGAAGTCAATGATATCCGAACACAATGTGCACCTCGACAACGCGCACAAGACGCCGCAATTCTGGCTGATCTGGTGGGTGCTGACGCTGAACGTTTCCGCAGGCATCGGCGTGATCGGGATGGCCTCGCCGATGTTGCAGGAAATCTTCGCCGGCAAGCTCATCGGTTTGCCCGACTTGAAATTCGGCGCTCTGTCGGCCGAGCAGAGGACGTTGATCGCGGGGATCGCTGCCGGTTTTGCCGGCCTGCTCTCGCTATTCAACATCGGCGGACGTTTCTTCTGGGCGTCGTTGTCGGATTACATCGGCCGCAAGAAAACTTATTACACGTTCTTCATCCTTGGTATTGCACTGTATGCGCTGGCGCCGACCTTCGCCAACATGGGTGCGAAGGTGTTGTTCGTGCTCGGCTTCGGCGTCATCCTGTCGATGTATGGCGGCGGCTTCGCCACCGTGCCAGCCTATCTCGCCGACATGTTCGGAACGCAGTTCGTGGGCGCCATTCACGGGCGGCTGCTGACGGCATGGTCAACCGCGGGCATCATCGGGCCCGTTGTGGTCAACTACCTACGCGAGTTCCAGCTCGCTGCGGGCGTTCCCCGCGACAAGCTCTATGACAGCACCATGTACGTGTTGTGCGCCATGCTGGTCGCGGGCTTGATATGCAACTATTTGATCAAACCGGTCGATCCAAAGTGGCACATGAGCGATGCCGAGGTCGCCAAACTTCAGGCTGCGAACGCCAAGAGCGCGGCCGCGGTGCAGGCCGGGTCGTTTGGCATCGGCAAGGGAGGCCTGGATATAAAGGCTGCGGCGTTCTGGGCCTTTGTCGGCATACCGCTGGCTTGGGGCGTGTGGAAGACGCTGGAAAGCGCGGCCAAGATCCTCTGATCGGCAACGTCATCGCTGCGGGACGCCCATCGGTTGGCGTCCGGCTCAGCTGCCTCTGCAATCATCAAAGAAATTACCTTGAGGGGAATCCCATGTTTCGTACTTTTACCTGTTTGTCCGCGGTGCTGCTCGTCGCAGGCAGCCTCCATGGCGCGTCGGCGCAGTCGTCAAATCCGGCACCTGCCGAAGCAAAGCCTTCGCGAATGAAGCTGACCGCCGAGAAGCTGAGGGAAATGAAAGCCAAGTGGCTTGCCAACAAGGGCAAGCTCAGGGCCTGTCGCAAAGAGGTGAAGCAAAAAGGACTGGCCGGCGACGAGCGCTGGTTCTATATCGAAGACTGTATGGAAAAGACCTAAATACCTGCGGATTGCCGATAGCGACCAACAAAGGGGCATGACAGCTGGGGCTGCGTGCCCCTTAAATGCTTATGAGGGCTGTGTAATTACCCTTGGCATCTGGCATGCCACCAACTAGGATTGCAGCGCCGCTGGAACCTTTGAAGGACGCGGGCAGGAGCGAGACGTTTCGATGAGTCATGACGCGCAGAAGGTCCGCCCGTTCGAACATCCGGGCGAGGGGCGCAGGCGGGCGAAATCGACGCCCAAGGGACGCCAGATCGATCCGGCCGCCGCGCACGAGATTGAGCTCTTGCTCGGCGACCGGCCACGACGGCGCGATCTCCTGATCGAACATCTGCATCTTATCCAGGACAAGTATCATCAGATTTCCGCAAGCCATCTCGCAGCACTTGCGGACGAGATGAAGCTTGCCTTTGCCGAAGTTTTCGAGACCGCGACCTTCTACGCCCATTTCGACGTGGTGAAGGAAGGTGCGCCGGACATCGCACCCCTGACCATCCGCGTCTGCGATTCACTCACTTGCGCGATGATGGGTGCCGACAAGCTGCTGCATGATTTGCAGAGCACCGCCGGCCCCGGCATTCGCGTGGTGCGCGCGCCCTGTGTCGGCCGTTGCGATACGGCACCCGCGGCCGAGGTCGGTCATCACTTTGTCGACCACGCCAGCGTCAAGAGCGTGCTCGCGGCGGCCAAGGGCGGCGATACCCATGCGCATCTGCCAGACTATGTCGGCTACGATGCCTATGTCGCCGATGGCGGTTATAAGCTGCTCAATCGCCTGCGTTCGGGGGAATTGAAAACGGAAGATTTGCTCAGGGCGCTCGACGATGCGTCCTTGCGCGGGCTCGGCGGCGCAGGCTTTCCCACCGGGCGCAAATGGCGCGCGGTGTTAGGGGAGCCCGGCCCCCGGCTGATGGCCGTCAATGGCGATGAGGGCGAGCCCGGAACGTTCAAGGACCGCTATTATCTCGAGACCGATCCGCATCGTTTTCTCGAGGGCACGCTGATCGGGGCGCATGTCGTCGAAGCGAGCGACGTCTACATCTACATCCGCGACGAGTATCCCGCCTCGCGTGAAATCCTGGCGCGCGAGATCGCGAAATTGCCGCCCGGCGGGCCGCGGCTGCATATGCGGCGCGGCGCCGGCGCTTATATTTGCGGCGAGGAATCCTCGCTGCTCGAAAGCATCGAGGGCAAGCGTGGACTGCCGCGGCATAAGCCGCCGTATCCATTCCAGGTCGGGTTGTTCGGCGCACCGACGCTGATCAACAATATCGAGACGCTGTGGTGGGTGCGCGACATCGTCGAGAAGGGCGCGAGCTGGTGGAAGAGCCATGGCCGTAACGAACGCTTCGGTCTGCGCAGCTACTCGGTTTCGGGGCGGGTCAAGAATCCCGGCATGAAGCTGGCGCCGGCGGGCGTCACCGTGCGCGAATTGATCGACGAGTTCTGCGGCGGCATGGCGAAGGGCCACAAATTCCACGCCTATCTGCCGGGCGGAGCCTCCGGCGGCATCCTGCCGGCGTCGATGGACAACATCCCGCTCGACTTCGGCACGCTGGAAAAATACGGCTGCTTCATCGGCTCGGCCGCGATCGTGATCCTGTCCGATCAGGACAGCGTGAAGGGCGCGGCGCTGAACCTGATGCGTTTCTTCGAGGACGAGAGCTGCGGCCAATGCACGCCCTGCCGCGTCGGGACGCAAAAGGCGGCGATCCTGATGGAGAAGCCGGTCTGGAACCGCGAATTGCTCGACGAATTGAGTCAAGCGATGCGCGACGCCTCGATCTGCGGTCTCGGCCAGGCGGCCTCGAATCCGTTAACATCCGTCATTAAATATTTCCCAGACGAGTTCAAGGACGCTGCCGAATGACGAAAATCCAATTCGAACTCGACGGTCAGCAGGTCGAAGCCAACGCGGGCGAGACCATCTGGCAAGTTGCAAAACGCCAGGGCCGCGAAATACCGCATCTGTGTTACTCGCCCGAGCCGGACTACCGGCCGGACGGCAATTGCCGCGCCTGCATGGTGGAGATCGAGGGCGAGCGGGTGCTGGCGGCCTCCTGCAAGCGCACGCCAAGCGTCGGCATGAAGGTGAAATCGGCAAGCGCGCGCGCGGTCGCGGCGCAGAAGATGGTGATGGAGCTTCTGGTCGCCGATCAGCCGGCGCGCAAGACTTCGCACGACCCGGATTCAAAGTTCTGGCATTGGGCCGAAAAGACCGGCGTGACCGAAAGCCGCTTCCCCGCCGCGGAGCGCTGGGAGGGCGACGCCAGCCATCCGGCGATGCGCGTCAATCTCGATGCCTGCATCCAGTGCGGCCTGTGCGTGCGGGCCTGCCGCGAGGTGCAGGTCAACGACGTCATCGGCATGGCCTATCGCAGCCACGGGTCCAAGATCGTGTTCGATTTCGACGATCCGATGGGCGAATCGACCTGCGTTGCCTGCGGCGAGTGCGTGCAGGCCTGCCCGACCGGCGCGCTGATGCCGGCGGTGATGCTGGACGACAAGCAGACCCGCGTCACCTATCCCGACCGCAAGGTCGACTCGCTCTGTCCGTTCTGCGGTGTCGGCTGTCAGGTCACCTATCAGGTCAAGGACGAAAAGGTGATCTACGCCGAGGGTCGCGATGGCCCGGCCAATCACAACCGGCTTTGCGTCAAGGGACGCTTTGGCTTCGACTATATCCATCACCCGCATCGCCTCAAAAAGCCGCTGGTGCGGCTGCCTAACGCGAAAAAGGACGCCAACGACCAGGTCGATCCGGCCAACCCGTTCACCCATTTCCGCGAAGCGTCGTGGGAAGAGGCACTCGACGTCGCGGCAAAGGGCCTTGTGAAAATCCGCGACGAAAAAGGCGTCAAGGCGCTCGCCGGTTTCGGCTCCGCCAAAGGCTCCAATGAAGAGGCCTATCTGTTCCAGAAGCTGGTGCGAACCGGCTTTGGCTCCAACAATGTCGACCACTGCACGCGGCTTTGCCACGCCTCCTCGGTCGCAGCGCTATTCGAGGGTCTCGCCTCCGGCGCGGTGTCGGCGCCGTTCGCAGCCGCGATGGACGCCGACGTGATCATCGTGATCGGCGCCAATCCCACGGTCAATCACCCGGTCGCGGCGACCTTCATAAAGAACGCGGCCAAGCGCGGCGCCAAGCTGATCGTGATAGACCCGCGCCACCAAGGGCTGTCGCGCCATGCCGATAAGCACCTGGCGTTCAAGCCGGGTAGCGATGTCGCATTGCTGAATGCGATGATCAACACCATCATCACCGAGGGCCTCACCGACGAACAATATATCGCCGGCTACACCGAGGGTTTTGAAGACCTCAAGGCCAAGATCAAGGACTTTACGCCGGAAAAAATGGAGCCGATCTGCGGCATCCCGGCGGAGACCTTGCGCGAGGTGGCGCGGATATATGCGCGCGCCAAGGCCTCGATCATCTTCTGGGGCATGGGCATCAGCCAGCATGTGCACGGCACCGACAATGCGCGCTGCCTGATCGCGCTCGCGCTGATCACCGGCCAGGTCGGCCGTCCCGGCACCGGCCTGCATCCGCTGCGCGGCCAGAACAACGTGCAAGGTGCCTCCGACGCAGGCCTGATCCCGATGTTCCTGCCGGATTATCAGCCGGTCGGCCGCACCGACCTGCGCGAGCCGTTTGAAAAGCTCTGGCGGCAGGATCTCGATCCGGTGCGCGGTCTCACCGTAGTCGAGATCATCAACGCGATCCACGCCGGCGAAATCACCGGCATGTATATCGAGGGCGAGAATCCGGCGATGTCGGATCCCGACCTACAGCATGCGCGCGAGGCGCTGGCAAAACTCGATCATCTGGTGGTGCAGGACCTGTTCGTCACCGAGACCGCGTTCCACGCCGACGTGATCCTGCCGGCCTCGGCATTCGCGGAAAAGTCCGGCACCTTCACCAACACCGACCGGCGCGTGCAGCTCGCGCGCGAGGTGATCAAGCCGCCGGGCGACGCGCGGCAAGATCTCTGGATCATCCAGGAGATCGCCAAGCGCATGGGACTGCCCTGGACTTACAGCGGTCCCGATGAAGTCTTCACCGAGATGGCCGAGGTGATGCCGTCACTGAAGAACATCACCTGGGAGCGGCTGGTGCGCGAGGGTGCGGTGACCTATCCGGTCGACGATCCGCACCAGCCCGGCAACGAGATCATCTTCACCACGGGTTTCCCGACCGAGAGCGGCCGCGGCAAGATCGTGCCGGCGCATGTGATCCCGCCGGACGAATTGCCCGATGCGGAATATCCGATGGTGCTGTCCACCGGCCGCGTGCTCGAACATTGGCACACCGGCTCGATGACGCGCCGTTCGCATGTGCTCGATGAGATCGAGCCGGAAGCGGTGGCGTTCATGTCGCCGAAGGACATGCGACGGATGAGCCTGCGCCCGGGCGATTTCATCCGGCTGGAAACGCGGCGCGGCGCGGTCGAGATCAAGGTGCGCTCCGATCGCGACGTGCCGGAAAACATGGTGTTCATGCCGTTCTGCTATGCGGAAGCGGCCGCGAATCTGTTGACCAACCCTGCGCTAGATCCGTTCGGCAAGATTCCCGAATTCAAGTTCTGCGCGGTCAAAGCCGAACGCGTCGAGATGCGCACCGCCGCGGAATAGTTGAAGTCGAATGCGTTGAACGCAAGGCCGCCCGACTCGGCGGCCTTGTCGATTCTCAGCGCGGGAAGATCACTGAGGGCGGCGCCCGGACGATGCCACGAGCTTGCCGATCAGCTCGGCGATCCGCTGCAGCGCAAGAATGGCCAGGCGCGTGAGCGGCCTCAAATACTCGATCAGCGGATTTCCCTGATTTTCCAGATCGAGTTCGAACCGCTCGGATGGAAATATCGTCGCGCATCCCGAAGGCCAGGAATTCCTTCTCGCGAACGCGAGCGCCGAGCCTCTCAACAGGAAAATTCCGCCGGTCTGTCCCCTGACGTCGCGGGCCAGCCAAAAGCCGTCCTTGTTGCGGCCGATGAAGAACGCCGGGATCGACGCATTGAGGACAGCGGGATCGAGCGGCAGAAACGGCGTGGATACGGTGACAGCCGGACCGGACGCCACGTCATGGCGTTTGCTGTCGGGTATTGCCGCGGGTGCCAGCGGCGGTTTCGGAAAATTCTGGTGCATCAGCGACATGGCGATCATGGTGCTATCAACTGTTTGGGGTGCGGGTCTGCTCGGCGTCGGCTGCAGTCCGTCGCATCCAGGCGCTGACAAGGGCGTCGAGCGCTCGGCGCAGAACGACTTGAATCTTCGTGAACACGACCGCGGCCATGGCGCTCCTCGCGAATTCCGAGAATCGCGAATCCCCACCGCATCATGTGCAGATAAGGTTGTAGGAATGCGAGAGAGACGGAAGCGGCATCTCATAGGAAAAGCATAAAGGCGGGCGGATGAAATGTGGGTCCAGCGGTCTGCCGCGATGCTTATGAGGCGCTTATGAGAGGACGCGGCGCGCCGTCTCGAATTCCTATGCGCCCGCATGCATGTTCCAGACAACGGCTCGTGCGTGAGTCGGTGCTTGGAGATCAAGATGGCCCACTTTCTCGTCAGCGATGACCGGTATCGCGACCTGATTTACAACAATGACCGGCCGCATCGCGCCGACCTCGGCAAATCGCCGGGCGACTATCGCTTTGGCAGGGCACGCGGCAAATCCGCTCACGGCCCTTTGCACCGCATCGGCGGCCATTTCCGAAACGTGGTCGAGGCGATCGCCAATTCGAAACTGCGGCGGATGGAGCGCGAGCTTGAGCTCCGCGGCATTCCGACCCGCGTCGAACGTTAACGCCGATACCCCGTGGAGCGTAACATGCGACAATTTTCGCTTAACCCATCCGTTCTGATTTCCCGTCTGCGTCACGCCGCTAGCGCCGCGGCGTCCTATTTCGGCCCACTCTGGGACGTCCGGAAATATCACCCGGAGCGCCACTACATGCGTGGGCCCGGACCGAAATGGCGGGAAAAACATTTTCCTCGGCATGCCCCGTCCGCGCACGGCTGAGGTCGAGGCATACGCGAGCGGTGACGTCGCGCCGCCGGCAGATTTCGGTTTACGTGGCCTTCTGAAGGCGACCTTCGTCCCAGTCTTCGCAGGCCAGATCTTCTTCGCCGATCGCCGCGAGCGCGCTGGCGATCTCGGCCTTCGCCGCATCCGCCAATTCGACGATCGGCAGGCGGGTGTCGGAACGCATGAAACCGAGCAGGCACAGCGCATATTTCAGCGCGGCCGGACTTTCGCTCGCAAGCAGCGCCGCCAGGGGAGCAAGCCGGCTCTGCAGATAACGGGCGGACTGCCATCGTCCCTGCCGGCAGCTTGAAAAGATCACCTGGCACAGTTCCGGCGTGACATTCGACACCGTCGAAATGCATCCGTCTCCGCCATTGGCAAAGAAGGCGAGCGCCGACGTATCGTCGCCCGACAACAGGCGGAAGCCCAACGGCACCATCGACCGCAGTCGCATGGGGCGGGCGAGGTCGCCGGTCGCATCTTTCAGCCCGATGAACTGCCGCGATTGCGCAAGCTTCGCAAGGGTATCGTCGGAAAGCTCCCGGATCGTCCGCGCAGGAATATCGTGCGGGATGATGGGGAGCGCGGTTGAATCGGCGATCGCGCGAAAGTGCGCGGCAATGCCAGCCTGCATCGGCTTGTTGTAGTAGGGCACGACCGAAAGCACGGCATCGGCGCCAGCCAGTTCGGCGCGCCGGGTCAACTCGATCGCGTGGCTGGTTGAATTCGATCCCGTCCCGGCAATGACGCGGACACGGCCGCGCGCGGTCTCCACCGCCGTGCGGACGACGGCCTCGTGCTCGGCCGGGGTGAGGGTCGAGGCCTCGCCGATGGTCTCGCTGGCGACGATCGCGGAGACGCCCGCCTGTATCTGGCGTTCACAAAGTTTTGCGAACGCCGTCAGCTCGATCTCGCCGGCCTTATCGAATGGCGTTGGAAGATCGGGGATGTAGCCCGTGAGCCAGGTGGCGGAGTTTGCGAGAGGTGTCATCGAATTTCACGCGGCGTTTTCCATTTGACCGAAGTCCGGCCGGCAGGCGGAGAGCACCAGCCCCTGCCGGCACCGCACGCCGGCCTCGATCTGAAAGCCCATCTGCTGAAGCCTCATGCGGATGCTGAGGCTTGAGCCGCTTTCGCGCGAATCGATCAGCAGGGCGACGGCCGCATGGCTGCACAGAAACGGCGATATCTCGGCCAGCGCATTTTCGATTGTCTGCGGCGAGTCCTGGCCCGCGATCAGGCCGACCGCGTGCTGCCCCCGCACAATCCGCCATGCCGAGGACGTGGCGACCCGGATGAACCCGCGCCGTCTGAGCGCGACACACAGCTCCATCCGGTCGCCGCCCGCGACGATGGCGCGTTGCTGACTGGAAAGGCGCGTAAGCCCGATCATGGTATCGATGACCTGCTCGCGGCCTGAAATGGAATGAGGCTGAACCATCTGGCCCTCCTGAACGATGGCCGTTGGGTTTGTCAGGCGGCTTTCTGTGCGCCGGCTACGGGCAGTGAAGGGGAGCCGCGTTGCGTGCCGTTCAGATCGAGCTCGATTTCGCGCGACAGCTCGACGATCGTTTCGGGATGACGGCCGTTTTCAAAGAGCGCGTATTTGACGGCTTGCGCGCGGTTGACGAACAGGCCTCCATAGAGGCCGCTCTGTTCCTGGGCCACCCAGTGGCCGCGGCTGTTCCTGCCGATAAAGACGATCGTCGATGCGGAACTGCACGACGGAGGTTCGACGAGTTTCACGTTGGTATTCCCTTTTGTGTCGAGCAAGGTTGGCTTCCTCAGCGGCGACCTGTCCGCCGCCTGCGTTGTTCAGCGTACAAATGTCCGAAAGGGGGGTCAGCCGGGAAGCTGCTTCACTCATGCGCCCAATATCTTCTGGGGCGGATATGAATTCGAGAGCGGCAAGCCCGCGATCTCATAGGGGCCGCATAAAGGCTCGTGCAGTCTCAAATTGGAACAGGCGGATCGAACCCGCTGATCAGGCAGCACAGCGCCGCGTAGGCCATCGTTTCATCCCAATGATTGAGAACGGCATCGAGCGGCTCTTCCTGCTCCAGGGTCGCCAGCGCCGCGCTCAGTATGGTGGACATCCACAATAGCGCCGTAAGGCTTCGGTCGAAGCCAATGCTGCCGAACGCGGCGAATGTCACCAGAATGAACATGCGCAGGCAGAAGCGAACGATCACCTGGGTTGATTTCAGCTCGTTGGTCAAATGCATGTTCGGGGGTTGAGCCAAGATAGCAGTCCTCTTAAGCAAAATTGTCGCAACAAACCGGCTCGTAGAGCGGTTTCGCCGCGTTTGGTGCGGTTGGAACGCTTGTCTTGACCGACGGGACGCTGACGCGCTGTGCGTCGACGAACGCGCTCAAGATCGCAAGCGGCAAATCCGCATGCTGGGTTTCTATACAAGAATCGAGCCAGTCGGGGAGCTCGCGCTGGCGCGATAGGGCGCAATGCCATTCGCCTTCATCATAGACGATACGGCGAACCTGCCATTGCGGCAGTTCCAGATCGATCAATGCAAGCGCGGCATCGGTCCAGGCGCTCGAATTGATCAGCCGTTCGATTCGGGCGGACTTTTCGGTCCGTCGAATCGGGGGAAAGCGCCAACACGCCTCCCTGATAACGTCCGACAGCAGCTCTGCCGTCATGGCAGGCGCGTCGTGGAGCCTGTCGCCCAAGTCGCGGGAATCGTGATGTTCTGCATGCAGAGGCATGGCGCTAAACTCTTGGAAGCGGCGGCCGAAACCTGCGACCGCAGCCCGCAATGTGGTCAAAACGCCATTTGAAAAAAAGGCGAACCTGGGGTCCGAAATATAAAGTTTTCATAAGCGCCGGCGGACCGCAGGTCGCGTTCATCCTCACGCACCGGCAGGCGTGGCTATAGGCGAGCGGCACTATCTCCTGCTCAAAACGCGCTTCGGGCAGCCGGCTGAGAAATAAGGTGCAACTCGCCCGGATTGGCGGGGTCACACAGTACCCGGAACACCTGGCCTTTCCGGGGCGGCGGTCCCTGCCAGGGCATCCTGTCCTGCAAGGTCGTTTGATAGCCGTTTCCGTTTGGCCGCGTGATTTCAAGGGTCACTTTGACGAGCCAGGTGTCTGCGGGCGCAAACGGCAGCTCTTCGGAATGAATGACTTTCGCGACGCATGGCAGCCTTTGATCGAGGGACGACGCCTGCGCCGCCGATGATGCGCTTGCCAACATCGCGCCCCCCAACAATGTCGAGCCTGCCAACAACGTCGCTGCGGTGATGTTGTTCTTCATGACCTGTTCCGGTCGGGATGCGTGATCTGCGATAAAGCCAGTGATGATCCTGCAAACGACATTGCTTGCGGCGCATCATAAAATCAAGTCGCATATCTGCGAACAATGATTAGAGAGCCTGCTTGGCAAATCTAGGGTGCGATCACCATGACGTAACGGACAGCAAAATTCGGCCGGGATTGTCCTTCGCGTGTCAGCTCCGATTGCCGGTGCTGCGAACAAAAATAATGAAAATAGCAATCATCCCAACCACGGCGAGCATCCAGTACTGGACGTCAAAACCAAGAAAGGAAAAATGCTCAATAAGGAATTGCAACGCTTCCTGCCCCCATTTTTCCGGCCAGAATAAGCACTTTCCTTAGGCAGGAAATTCATCTAAGGGCGTAAATTATATTATTTTTATATTATTTCTAGCGCCCGGCTGCTGCGGGGGTAACCCGCAATGCGCCCGTTATGGCGCCCGGGAAAATCAGGGAAGGGGCTGGGCTGAGCCGACGAAAGGGTCTGTCAGTCGGCGGCAATATCTTCAAGGCGTGCCTGCAGCCGATAGCCGACGCCCGATTCGGTGACCAGAAGCCGCGGATGATTGGGATCGGTTTCGATCTTCTGCCGCAACTTGCGAACCAGAATTCGCAAATACTGGATATTGTCGCGCTGGTTGCCGCTCCAGATATCCTTCAAGAGCTGGTCGTGTGTGACCACGAGGCCGACATGGGTGGCCAGGATATGGAGCAGGCGATACTCCTTCCGGGTCAATCTGATTTGCTGCTTGTTCAGCGATACGGTTCGGGTGACGAGGTCGACCGAGAGCGGCCCGGCCACCACGACCGGATTTTCGGTCGCGCTCTTGAAATAACGCCGCAGCGCGGCTTCGCTGCGCGCCAGGAGCTCGGCCATGCCGAACGGCTTGACCACATAGTCGTCGGCGCCCGCCTGCAGAAGCCGGACCTTCTCGTCCTCGCCCGACACGACCGAGAGGATGATGACGGGCACGTTCGACCATGACCGGATGCGCTCGAGAACTTCCGATCCATGAAGATCGGGGAGCGCCAGGTCGAGGATGATGAGATCCGGCGCACTGAATGTCGCGGCCTTCAACCCGTCCGCGGCGTTCTCGGCCTCGATCACGGTGTAGCCCTGAAGCTCGAAGCCGGCACGAAGGAATCGTCTTATTTTCGATTCGTCTTCGATCAGGAGCACTGCGTTGGCAGGTCTACTCATGGGTGACGGGCCGTTGGTTCGGGGTGCTTCATCGCGGAGCCGGGCAGGGTGATGGAAGCCGTCGTTCCCAGGCCTTGCCCCGGGCTCGTGATGTCGATGCTGCCGCCGTTTGCGCCGACGAAGACGGATGCGATCCAGAAGCCG
>Ga0210390_10004224_pt1 | contig 12165 bp, 10 predicted proteins | sample IncBWH11OmetaG_FD_161050 | JGI IMG/M metagenome (GOLD analysis project Ga0210390, IMG submission 161050) | Forest soil microbial communities from Barre Woods Harvard Forest LTER site, Petersham, Massachusetts, United States - Inc-BW-H-11-O ...
CGCAATATTTGGCCAAGTCGTCCCACTCGTCGCCCGGCGCGGCCTACGCGTGATCGCGACCCCATTCCTGACGATTCCACGCAATCGACGGCATCCGATTCGTCTCCTCGGATGATTCCGACAATATGGCCGAAACATGCGCTAACGCGGGGTGTCGCGCACCGCGCCTACCGCGATGCCGCGAGGGTTATCGCCGATCACCGGAGTGGTCGCGACGGTTCGCAGAGCGTCGGTGTCGATCACCGACACCGTGCCCGAGTACATGTTGGCGACGTAGAGGCGACGCCAGTCGGGGGCCGCGGCCATGCTGCTCGGGGCTGCGCCGGTCTCGATCTCGGCGATCACGTGCAGTGTTCGCGTGTCGATGACTGAGACATCGGCGGAATTCTGGTTGGCGACGAAAACGTGCTGTCCGTCAGGGCTGACGGCCAGCGCGCACGGGTACTGGCCGACCTCGATCGGTTCGCCGACCTGCTCGGTGGTGGCGGTGTCGATCACCGTGACGGTGTCTTTGTAGACGTTGGTTACGTATGCTCGTGCGCCATTGGGGCTTAGCGCAACCTGGGTGGGGGCGTCGCCAGCCGGGATGGGATCATCGATCACCTCCCAGGCACGCGTGTCGATCACCCGCACGTCTTTCTGGTACTGGCTCGTGGCATAGAGTTGCGCGCCATCAGCGGTGATGCCCAGGCCGCCGGGCGCATCCCCGGTCCGGAGCGGGCCGCCCACCGTCCGCAGGGTGCCGGTGTCATAGGCGCGGACATCGTGAGACCCGCTAGTGACATAGAGGCGCCGCCCGTCGGGACTGACGACGACGCCGAACGGGTAGTGGCCGACCGGGATGGGCTGACCAATCCGGCGATGGCTCCTGGTGTCAATCACGGTGAGGTTGTCGTCGGTCGGGCTCAGCACGTAGGCGCGGCGGCCGTCGGGGGTAATTGCGATGTCCGACGGAAATGCACCGACACCGATCGGGGCGCCCACCGGGGCCATGGTCGCGGTGTCGATCATCTGCACATCGCTAGTTCGGGCGTTGACCACGTAGATGTATAGCCCGGGAGGCGAGGGCTCGGAGGACGGCGTGTGATCGGGGGAACACGCGGCGACCGCCGCGGCGATGATTGCGACGGCCAATCGGGTGGCGGCGCGGGTCAGATGGGGTGCCGACGCGGCCCGTCGGGCAAAACTAGGCATCACGGCCCGACCTCGCGTGTCGACGGGCGTGCTCAAGGTTGGTCAGCGAACCGGTGGCCAGGTTGTCCAGGCCGACGACCTGGTGTCCGTCCTGCAGCAGTCGGTCGACCAGGGTGGAACCGAGGAATCCGGCGGCGCCGGTGACAAGGGTGTGCATGATCAGCTCGCTCCAATGCGATCGTGGCTGGTGGGTTCTCCTCGCTAGACGTCGATGACGCCGCGGCTGGATCCGGGTCCGCGTGCGCGCCGGTAGCACCGCCACACGGCGGTGCGCCACCGCTGCCGACAGGGGGCCACGCGAGCACCGCGGCCCGCGAGCCAGTCACGCATCTGCTCGTCGCTGGTATCGCTGCGGACAGTCAGCCGGGCCAGAGAGAAGACGTCGTCGGATTCGGAGCTAAGCGCGTTTATCACAGCGCATGCCGAGTGGTACCCGGCCGCCTCGACTGCCCGGCGGAGTCGGGCCGTGTGGAACCCGTGTGGGTAGGCGAAGCTGTGCACCGGCGCCGCGAGCGTGTCCTCGAGCAGATCTTTGCAGCGGCGAATTTCGTCGGCGGCCGCCTGGGGGCGCATGATGTCCAGCGCCGGGTGGGTATGGGTGTGGCCGCCGATCTCGACGCCCAGCTCGGCAAGTTCGGGAAGTTGCGACCAGTCCAGCATGGGGGCCGGTGGTATAGCCATGTCGGCGGCGGGGCCGCCGCCACCACGCAATGCTCCGGTGGTGACATAGAGGCTGGAAGGCAGCCGGCGGTGAGCCAAAACCCTTGCGGCGCTTTCGAAGTCGGAAAAGCCGTCATCGAAGGTGATCGCCACGGGCCGCTCAGGCAGCGGGGTGAGGCCGCGCAGCGCAGCACCTAGCTGCGAGATTGTCATCGCGTCCAGCCCGCTCTCGATCATCAGGTCTACGTGACGGGCGAAGGCGGCCGGGGTCACCGTGTACGGGGCGATCCAGCCGGGCGGGTTCTCCGATACCGAGTGGTAGAGCAGGATCGGGATGACTGTCATTGCCGCGCCCCCGCTTTCCTTTGCAGAACGGCGGCGCGGGCGCGAATCCTGATGTTGCCCGCGAGCACCCCCGCTTTCCGGTGCAGAACGGCGACGCGGGTGCCGCGAATCTTAATGTTGCCCGCGAGAACGGCTATTGAGGTGATCGCGGCGAGCACCACGAGCTGCAGCGTCATCGAGTTGTTACGCGCCACCGTCGCGGCAACGCTGACCAGGACCGCCAGCGACATGCTGAGCGTCACGGTAAGCACGCAGCGTTCGATTGTGTCGCGGCTGACCAGGCGCGAGATCGCCAATCCCGGGCAGGTCAGCATGAAACCGAACGCGGCAACGATTCGGGCCGGGTTACCGGGCGGCAGCTGCGCGGCGACCAGCGTGAGCCATCCTGATGCGCCCAGCAGCAGCTCCCCGACCGGAACCCGGGCAAGGTGGTCAAGGAGGGCGTGGCCGGGGTGCCGGCAACTGTCGGGCAAAATGGTCTGCGTCATCTCTGGGCCTCCTGTGGTGGTAGGGCCAACGTGATCACCATGGCTTCGGGGTTGCGGTAGATCATCCTGAAGTACGGTGAAGTCGTCAGGGCAAGCTGGATGTGTTTCATGCCTTGCGTCCTACAGACGCTGCTAGCGCAGGACCCATGTTCGACGATGCGCGGGAAGGCGCCTTCCATCTCGGTGTCGAAGATCTGGCTGCGTGTGATGACCAGATAGGCATGGTGATGGGTTGCCATCAAGTCATGAAGCCGCCCGACGGGGTCGTTGACGATGGCCCGCCGTTGCTCAGGCGTGAGCGTCGCGATCCGCTCGTAGTCGTAGAACTCGAAATTGGTGAAACCCCACGGGAAATCGCCGGTTTCGCCGACGATGAGCGAGCCACGGGGGGCGATGCCGAAGACGAACCGGGCTGCGTCGATCTCGTTGCGAGTGAACAAGTTGGCCTGTTCCTTGCCGTAGTAGCCGGCGACGAACCCGGGGACCAGTGCCAACAGCACCACCGGCAGGGCCATCCGCGCCAATCTGCTCTGCCCACGGGTGTGGTGGGAAAAGAATACGCTGGCCGCGCAGAACGCCACGAACGGCAACGTGAATTCGTATACGCGGAAGATCATTTCGCTGCCGTAGTCGTTGGTCGCGAACATTGGCAGCGGCGCGAGAGCCAGCGCCGCGATCACGGGTTCGCGGTGGCGACGCCAACGGTGGGCGAAACCGACGATCCCCAGGGCCCAGACCGCGGCGCTGTGCGCGCGGTCGATGTGGGCGATCACGACCATGCTGGGGCTGACGGCGGAAAGGTTGACGAACCCCGACTTGGCATTGTGGCCGAGCCTGCCGATCGAGCCGGTGTACTCGGCGTGGTGTTCTACAATCCACGGCCAGGCGAACGAAAAATCCCATCCGGCCCCAAGCGCGATGGCGGCGATCAGCAACACTTTTACCCGGTATCGGCAGCACGCCAGCGCCGTGAGCGCGACTATGATCATGATCGGGCTGAGTTGGTGTGTCGGCGCGACCGCGGCGACGAGCACCACCGCGGTAGCGATGATCACCGCGCGACGCCGCCGGTCAACGGCATCGCCCCGGGGACCGGGCGCAAGATATCGGAGGCACAACGCGATCAGCGTCAGATAGGAGAAGTAGCCGAATGTCTGCGGCGCGAAGTAGTCCTGACCGACCCAAGAGCCCAGGATGAAGATGACCACGGCGGACCAAATCAGCCGACGGTCGGTTGTGAAGGATCGAAAGATCAGCCACAGCGGTGCGAGCATCGCAAGGTTGACCAGCGGCGGCGCCCAGGCTGCGTAGCCCAGCGCCGAGTGCAGACCGGCGCCCTTGACCAGTGCCGCGTTGAAAGTGAAAAAACCGGGCCAGTTTTGATAGGCGTCGAGTTCAATGATGGTCCGGTCGACGCCAGCGTGGTGCATGAAGAAGTCGGTCATTCCGATGTGCTTCCATGCCCAGCAATACCGCAACGTCTCGTACCGCACGCTCGGGGTGGCGTGCAGGATCGCGATCAGCACGACCGGGTGCGCGGCGAGCAGCGCCGTGCGGTTTTCGCCGCGCAGAACCGCGGCGGCGAAACCGACCAGTACCACCGCCACCGCAATCCAGAATGTCGCCGGTAGCAGCGGGATCAGCCCGTAGTCGCCGATGCGGTCCAATCGGATCCGGGGCAGCGAAACCAGCCACAACACAACGGCAACGAGGAGACCGAAGGCTGCGATCCGCTCGCTCGGCTCGAACGGCGGAGGTCTCAGTTTCGCGAATCTCCCCGGGTTCGGGGCGGCCGTCGCCGCGGGAGCGAGTACCCGCCCGACCGCGTACCCGAACGCGGTAACAAAGACGCCGACCAGCAGGGCGCCCATGGTGGCCAGCGAACGCAGTTGGCCACGCACGGCCTGGACCAGGTAACGCGCGATGCCACGGGGAATCGTCGAGCGCAGATACGACTTCTCGGCCGCCAAAGCCCGAGACGCCCCCGCAAGCCTACTCACTGTCGCTTTGGAAAGGCCCTCGGAGTAGCAGCGTGATACGAAGTACGACCAGGTGGCCCGCGAGCCCGGCACCCGGTGGCGTACCAGCGCCCCCGGCTCATACAAGTGCAGCCCGTTGGGATTATCCCGCTGGACCCGGATGCACAGCTCGGTTTCTTCACAGCCCAGTGGCTGCGTACCGATGCGGCCTAGCGAGGTGGCGAAGCCGCCGGACACCAGGAGAACGTCGCGGCGCAGCGACATGTTGGCCCCGATGAAATTGCGCACCGGTGCTCGCCCGGACGGCAGGCCGCGATAGCTGCATCCGACGACCCAGTCGAATTCCACCGGGAACCAACCGGGTCGCCCCGAGCGCCAGTCCGGCACCACCCGACCACCGACACCCAGCACAGCAGGATCGCTGTAGGGTGCGAGCAGCACTGCCAGCCAGTCCGGCGCTGCGGCGGCATCGTCGTCGAGAAATGCGACGATATCCCCGCTGGCGGTGGCAATGCCGGTGTTGCGCGCACCGGAAAGCCCCTTCGCATAGCGGTTTGCGGATACGGTCACACCGTCCAGCTCCCGGGCGGCGCGCGCCTGCAACCCGGGACAGTAGTCGATCACCAGCACGATGTCGGCGACCGGGATACTCTGACTCCGCACCGACGCGACGGCGTCCACCAGTTGGTCCCAACGGTCTTCGGTGTAGGCGCAAATTACCACCGACACGGTGAGCTGGGTGAGCGCCCCATCGGCGCGTCCTGGGTCCTGCTCGTTGTGTCCGACCGACATCGCAGTCATCGGCGCACCGTCGCTGTGTCGTCCCTCCCGCTGCCGCATGCGGGTCCGGCGGCGACGGTGCGGAGCACCGGAGCGAAGTCGGCGGCCCACCAAATGGGATGAGTGCGGAAGGTGCCGCACTTGCGCCACAGGTCGGCGATGTGGTGCAGCCAGGCCGGCAAGATCGCGGTGCACTCATCGAGACCCTCGCCGCGCTCCTCTTGGCCACAGCCCGCGTTCGACAGCGCATGCGCGGCGTGCACGTCCCGATTCGACAGGCCACCGGCCCGCAGCGGCGGCGTCACCACGGCCCCCAGTTCAGCCCGCTGGACTATGCGGCCAGCGGTCAGGGCCATGAGGTGTTCGTCAATCAGGGCCGGCCGCCCCAGCCGCGCCCCACCCCGGTCCACGATGCCGGTGACCGGGCCGCCGGCCCCAGCCAACCGAACATTACCGAGGATGTAGTCCCCGTGGGTCCAATTCACCAGCGTTCGCCGCCCGGCCAAGGCCTCCGGCGTGTCCGTACCCACGCCGCCGCCCGGTCGGCGAACCGCCGCACCCGCAGGGCAGTGAACAGGCGAAGGACGATGATTGGGATCGGCATGTGCAGCGCGACGCCGTTCCGTGCACGGGCAGTCGAAGTGATCGCATGCGAATCGACGCTGAGCCACAGGTCGCGTCGAATCAGCAAGAACCCGGCCAGCACGCACTGGGTGATCAGCCATGCCCACCCTGGCCCGGATGGGCCGATCACGTGCATCAGCAGCCAGGTCAGGGACAGCACCAGCGCGCACATAGCGGCCTGGATCGACACCAGGAATCTGAGGCGGCGTTGCACCCGCGCAGAGCTGATCGCGACCGCAAACAGCAAGTGCGGCAGGGTCGCCAGAGCCAGAAGCCGCAGCGTTTCGGTGGCCGAGCGATAGCCGGCGCCGAAGACGCCGAGCAGTACGGGGGCCGCCAGCATGATCAACATCACCACCGGTACCTGCAGTTTCGCGGTGTGTGCGACGACGTGGCGCACGCTGTGGGCGAGGCGCGCAGGATCGCGCGCGGTTTCGGCCACCAGCGAGGTGCCCATGCTGATGTTGATGAGATGCAGAGAGTACGCGATCATAAACGCGATGCCGAAGTAGGCGGCTTGCTCGGCGCCAAAAGCGCCGAGGACCATGATCGGCAGCAGTTGTGCCGCCGCGATATGGCAGACAGTGCCGCCGTAGTCGGCCGCCACGAACCGCGCGAGCTGGCGCACCGGCGGCAGCGTCTCGGTCGGCGCGCCGCGTTCGCGGCGTTGATGACCCCGAATAGCCCACCCGAACAAGTAGACCCCCACGGCCGTGTCCACAGCGCCTAACGCCAGGACCCACGCGGCGAAGATGCCGAGCGAGGGCATGACTCCGGCGAGCACGCCGACCAGCGCCAGCTTGATGACCGAGACCGCCAAGTTTTTCACTGGTACCACGGCCGCCCGGCGCAGCGCCACCAGAACGCCGTCCTGGATGACGGACACCGGGTACGCGGCGACGGCTACGATGAACATCGCCGTGGCCAGGGGGCCGTGGAGGAACTTCGAGCTCGGCGAGATTATCGGCACCGCCACCACGCAGCCGATGCCAACCAGTAGGGCGAGGCAGCCGCACACCAGGTGGGCGCCCGCGACCAGCCGCCGGACCTGCTGGCCAGCGGACGGAACAAAGCGCACCATCGCGCTGCCCAAGTTGACCTCCGCGACCTCCGACGCGAGCCTCATCAGCGAAATCGCCGCCGTACTGCAGCCCACGACGACTGGGTCGTATTTCCAGGCGGCGACCGTCCAGAAAAACAACCCCACCACCGCGGTCGATCCCGAGTTGAATGCCAGTAGATACCCGTTGCGCAACAACGGGTTACGCAACACACCGAGAATTCCCCGCGGTGGCGCCGACGGCGATGAGGCCGCAGGTCCGGAGCGGACGAGGAGGTCGGAGCTCACTCGGCGCACCCGGTCGTCGTGCGAGTCGACCGCGCCTCCAACGGTGATCACCGTGCGCGCCGCGGTCGTGGCGCCGTCAATTATCACGCTTCGCCGCTCGATGCGCACGCAACCTGCTCACCGCATATGCGGCCGGCCCGAAAACCAAGCCCCGCTTCTCCAGGCGAGCCAGCGCGCTCGGCAAGCCATCGTAGCGTTGGTGGTTGCGGGCCGATTTGCGGTTGAATGCGTAGGCGATGCCCGCCGGCAGCCGGCGCAGCAATGCGCCCCACATCCTGGGCTCGTGCACCAGTGCGCTGGTCAGGTATGCGCCCAGCCCGACGCCATAGCCGAACGCTTGGTTGTGCAGCGCCGCCATCTCGCGGTGATGGCGATGCCACACGACGGCGCTGGGCTGGTAAACGAGTCGTTGTCCGGAAACCACCACGCGGAAAAACGCCGCCAGGTCATCTCCTCCGCGCGCGAACGTTCCGGCGCCAATGGCGGAGTCGAAGCCGCCGAGCCGACGCAGTACCTCGACGTCGAAAGCCATATTGGCTCCCGAACCGAGTCGCCCCGGGGTGAATGGGAACAGCGGGTCCTGCGGCCGGTGTGAATCGGTGTCGACGATCCGCTGCTTGAAACCCTTGTCAAAGCCGCCGTGGCGCTCCAGCAGCAACTGGGCCGGTGTATCCAGCTGTGCGGGCAAGATCAAGCCGGTGACGCACCCCACCTGGCTTGTCGCGGCGAACCCCTCGGCGATTCCCGTCAGCCAATGCCGGTCGACGACCACGTCGTCGTCGACGAAGGCCACGATCTGGCCCTGTGCCTGCGCGAGGCCGCAGTTGTGCGCCGCTGCCAGCCCGCGCCGATTCTCGCGGACGTAGCGCACCAGCGGCGCGAACCGATCTGCGATAAGGTCCGCGGTCCGCGAAGTCTGAGGATCGTTGTCGACAACGACAATCTCGAAGTCCACATACTCCATCGACAGCAGGGAGTCCAGGCAGACCCATAAACTGTCGGGCCGTTCGCGGGTGGCGACGACGACGGTGATGGGTGGCGCGTCGGCCAGTACCGCCCGGCGCCGGCGTATGCATCGAGGCAGGGCGCCGTGGCCCGCGATTAGGTCGTCGGGTTCGCGGGCCGGCGGCAGCCCATCGGCGGCAAGGTGCGAATCGATCGCGTCACGCAGCGCCGACCAGACTGTTGCCGAATGCGTCCGCCAATGATGGTTCGCGTTCCCGTCGAGCACGACAACGCCGAGTGGGTGACCGTGCAGCCGGACCAGCGCGAGGATTTTCTGTGTGTCGGCCGTTGCGTTCTCGGGCCAGAGCGTGTCGCCGGGTGCGCTGAGTTCGATGTCGGTGCGCTCGATCGGCAGGTCGGCCAGGTCGAGCAGCCGCGCGGACGGAAGCGGCTGCGCTGGCGCGGCTGGGCGTGCAGTGCTCGTCATGCTGTCAGCTCCGTCGGCACGGCCGGCGGTCGCCCTGCAGCCTGTCGCACCGCTTGGTAGAGGTGCCCGGAAACGCCGTCGCGGTGATGGCGCAGCACGGTTCGTAGGACGCGGATGCCGTCGCGGATGGCATGAAGGTTCGACGCACCGCTGCGACGGGGCAGCTCGAGGCTGGGAACCTCTGCGATGCGCAGACCCGCCTGCATGGCCCGCACGGTCATCTCGGCCTCGATTTCGAAGCCGGTGGCCGACAGGTGGAGGTGCTCGAGATAGCGACGGTGAAATGCGCAGAATCCGTAGCACAGGTCGGACAGGTGGGTCTCGTAGACCGTGTTGAAGACCGTGAGCAGGAACCAGTTGCCGAGTCCGCGAAACCGGGTGATGTCCAGCGATCCTCCGCCGCTGATGAACCGCGACCCCTTGACGAAGTCATAACCATTGGCGAGGAAATGCACATAGTGGCGGATCTCCTGGGGCGACATGCTGCCGTCCGCGTCCATCATGACGATGATGTCGCCGGTGGCGGCCTGGAACCCGGTGCGCAATGCGCTGCCCTTTCCCGTGCCTTGCTGCGGCACGACCCGCACGTCCGGCCGGTATGCCCGCGCGGTGGTCACCGTGACATCGGTCGAGTTGCCGTCGACGAGAATGATCTCGTCCACATCGTCCGCGACCTGTTCGAGCACCGAGGCGATGTTGCGCGCCTCATTCCTGACCGGGATCACCAAGCTGACGGTCAGGTGGTCGATGGTCGATGGTCTCGGGCGAGAGCCGGAGCGCAGGGTGAGCGAATGTTCGGTGGTTCCCGTGGGATGTGCCGGCTGCAGCGCCGACACGCCGTATCCCAAGTCGGTCGAGTCGGTTGAGTTTGAGGATGAAACGGTGGTCATGTTCGGCTGCCAATCTTTACGTGGAGTGCTGCGCGACTCGCAGCCTGAGTGAGAAGTACGTTGTTTACGAGATGCGACCCGACCACGTCTTGGTCGCCCCGTCGCTCGGCCGGAAACCTCGATGGGGTTGGTTCGGCGTCGAGGAAACCTGTTTTGGCGCTTCGCCAACCGCCGCCGACCGGCCCTGACGACCGTTGGTCCAGCCGCGGCCCGCACCGGAGCCCGCCGCGGGGCGGACGTTCGCAGACGCCGGTTCCGATGGTTTTTGCCGACGCTCTGCCCGCCTCAGCTTTGGGGCGCGATCCAGTTGAATAGCTCAGGGTGTTAACCGCCGTCTGCCTAGGTCCCATGTCGCTCCTAGTGGAAAGCAGGTCGACTCAGAGGCGGGCCGCGGTTACGGCGGCGCCGGGTGCAACCGTATGTATATACCGGTAATGCACCTAACTGGGCAGAGTACATACTATTTGGCATCACGTAAAGGAATTACCAAACGTTGAGTCTTTGCAGAGGCGATAAAGCATGCATACACCCGGGATAGCAGGTCTGAACGGACCGCGAACCAACGGAAGACGCCAACGGACACAGCGCCGCCAGGCGGGCCAGCGCGCGCCCTGCGCCCAGCCAGCCCAGCACGACCCCCGACACCGGGTCGCACCGCCGCGGCCCTCCGAGCCGGCACTGCCGCGCTGACCGGTCACCGCACCCGGTGACCACGCAGCGCGCACACCCGGCGGGTCAGCGTCCCGCGCATGCGCGGACATGCAACCCGACTTGGGTCAATTTAGTGCACACCGGCGGGTGGATTGATCTTGTCGAGGGCTCGGCGGAGGTCGTCGGGTTGCGGGTCGGCGGCGGTGAGCACCTGTTGTCCGGCGCGGACTCGATCCTCCGGCACTACTCGCGTGCTGGCCCAGGGGAGGGCCAAAGGGACCACAACGTGAGGTATGCCAGCCCGAAGAGGGCCCCAACCGCGAGCGCCACACCGGTCGACTGGACGTAGGCGAGCGGCGAACGCACCCAATTGAGCGTCGTCGCCGCCACCGCGCCCGGCCGCGTCACCAAATCCCAGGAGTTCCACCGCTGGAACCGCCCGATCACCACACCTATCGCGCACAGGCCGGCCGAGACGACTACCGCGATCCATCCGGTCACCGCACCGAACTCGCGCTCGATCCGTTGATGCACCAGATGCATCGACACCACACCGAGTATGACGCCGGTCCACGCCGCGACCCCGTATTGCATGACGTGCCGCCACAATTCGATGACGCTGCCCAGGTGCACCAGATCGGTTACCAGATACGGGGCATTGGGCAGGAACGCCAGCCACCCCAGCCCCAATGGAATCAACCAGATCCGTCGGCGTACCACGGCGAAACCGGCCGCAAAGAACACCGGGATACATGCCAACACCAGATTCCACACGAAAAATCGGGTCGGGTAGAACAGGGGCGGGGCCGGATCGGTGACACCCAGCACCAGCGCCAGCCCGATGGTGGCCACCAGCGACACGATCAGCACCACACGGCGTGAATCGGTCATCAGTGCATTCTGGCAACCGTGTGCAGTGGCCGAGACGAACGACAAGCAAGACACCAGCCTGGGCGCCTCACGGCAAGGGCATGATCGAAAACCGTTCCAAGCTGATGTGAGTCGCAATTTTCATTTGCATCATGCGGCGCCTGCTCCCGCCCACCCCGGGTAGGCCGGCAGGGCGGGGTAATCGGAACGCGGAAGTGAGCGCGCCGCCAACCACGACCGCGGGTGTCACTGGGCACCCATGGCCGGTGTTCGGCCGTCGGCGTGCTCAACCCAGCCGAATACAAGAATCGAACTTACTCACAAATGCCGCCTGATTCTGTGTCCGCCAAACGGGGTCAAGCCCCTGCCGACGCTATCGTTCGCCCATCCACAGCCGCTCCGTCAAATTCTCAAACGTCACCACAACCGGATCATCGCAACGCATCAACGCCGACTTACTCATCCTGGCCCCCACCGTCCAACCCTCGCAATGCTGCAGCTCCACAACCAGATTCGCCAGTGCATCCACGCCAGAAAGCGCGCATAACGCGGCCGGAACGGTATGGAAGATCTCAGGGAACGCCAAACCCGCTAAGCTGTCCTGCCGGTACCCCACCATCTCGGCAAACGCCGTATTAGCGAACAAGATGATGCCGTCCCGCGCCATAGCGAGCAAAGGAACCGGGACCCGCTCCAACACCACCACAGCAGGCAACCGCGTCAGGACGTCCATCGGTGAATCGCCGGACCTCCCATTACGCCGCCGTTCCACCCACCGACCGCCGTCCCTACCAGCGCCGTCGTGGGGATGGCCGTGCGAGTCCTCGCTAAGTAACCGCGCGTTCGGCATCGATGGCGCAGACGTCAGCATCTCCAGCTGTGGGGTCGCGACCGACATGTGCTC
>Ga0210390_10004225_pt1 | contig 12165 bp, 7 predicted proteins | sample IncBWH11OmetaG_FD_161050 | JGI IMG/M metagenome (GOLD analysis project Ga0210390, IMG submission 161050) | Forest soil microbial communities from Barre Woods Harvard Forest LTER site, Petersham, Massachusetts, United States - Inc-BW-H-11-O ...
CCGAACAGGATTCAGACGTTTAATTATGCGGGCGTGAGCTTGGGCAAAAGCCGTTGGGGCGACCAGTATTTGCGGGCGCGGGATTTTTATTTCCATGTTTCGAACGACGATATTTTGCAGGGGTTTCGCGTGGCCGCGGGATTGCCTGCGCCGGGGAAACCGTTGGGCGGGTGGTGCGAGAAGGACAGCGCGACTGTGTTTGGCCAATGGTTGAGCGGGATGTCACGGATGTACCGCGCCACGGGCGACACGGCGATGCGGGATAAGGCTGCTTATTTGCTGACGGAGTTCGCGAAGACCGTAGGAGCGAACGGCGATTGCCGGATGAGGCCCTATCCGTACGAGAAATTGACTTGCGGTTTGGTGGACATGCATGAATATGCGGATCATCCGGAGGCAATGCCGCTGCTTTCCAAGGTGACGGATTACGCTAGCCAGACTTTCGATCGCACGCGGACGCCGGCGAATCCCGAACCTTGGGAAATGCATTCGGGCAAGCCGCTGGAGTGGTACACGTTGCCGGAAAACTTGTTTCGCGCTTATGCGCTGACGGGCAATGCGCAGTTCAAGGATTTTGCTGAAGTGTGGTTGTATCACTCTTACTGGAACAAATTCGCGACGACGGCCGCGCCCGCGGATGCTTCGGGGGTGCACGCTTACAGCCACGTAAATACTTTCAGTAGCGCGGCGATGGCTTACGCGGTGACGAACGATCCGGCGTATCTGCAAATGATCAAGAACGCTTACGACTTTTTGCAGAACACGCAAACTTATGCGACGGGGGGATACGGGCCGGTGGAACGCATCATGCCGGCGGGTAGTTTGGGCAAGGCGCTGGAATATCAGCAGAACTGTTTTGAGGCGCCTTGCGGTTCTTGGGCCGGGTTCAAGCTTTCTCGCTACTTGACGCAATTTACGGGAGAGGCGCGTTACGGCGACTGGGCTGAGCGATTGCTTTACAACGGGATTGGAGCGTCGCTGGAAATCAATGGTCCGGGGCGGCATTTTTATTACGCGGATTACCGCATGGCTGGAGGCGTGAAAATTTTCAGCCGCAATGCTTATACGTGTTGTTCGGGGACTTACATTCAGGACGTCGTGAATTTTCACGATTTGATTTATTATAAGGATGATCCAGCGAAGACGGATGCGGGCTTGTATGTAAGCTTGTATGTCCCGTCGGAAGTTGTGTGGAAGCGCGTCGGCGGCGATGTGAAGATTATGCAAGCAACGCAGTATCCAGAGGCGGAGACGAGCACTTTGACTCTGCAGATGGAGCGTGGCGCTAGGTTTCCGCTGCGTTTTCGGATTCCGGGATGGGCGCAGGGCGCGTCGTTGAAAGTGAATGACATTCCCGCGCAAGTGAATTGCACGCCGGGAACCTGGGCGACGATTGATCGGCCGTGGATCTCGGGCGACCGCGTGGAGATTACGATTCCTTTGCCGTTGCGCATGCTGCCGGTGGATCCGCAGCATCCGCATCGCGTCGCGATTGTGCGCGGGCCGGTGGTTTTGGTGCAGGACGGCGGAGTGCATGAGCCGGTCTTCAGGCTTCCGTACCATGATGAGGATTTGAACAAGTGGCTGGTGGCGGACGACGAGGGGCCGAGCGTCTATCGCGTGGTACCGCCGGATGGGAAGCATGTGATGGCGAAGTTCCGGCCGTTTTATGCGCTGGGGCCGGATTATTATTACCGGATGTATTTTGATTTGGATTCTTTGCCGGTTTATTTGTGGCAGTACGAGGGGTAGCGGGGCTTGCTGGATACTTAGCGCGGTTGACGTATTCAGGATTTGGCACGAACGAACTAGACGACTGGGATTTGCAACGGGTGCGCCAACCCCTGTGTCGCACCTACGGCGCTCGGAATTCCTTTGCCACCTTTCCCAGCCTTTCCAGGGTGGGCTCATTTATGCCGCGCCTACGGCGCTGGCGTTACGCTCCTGGGTATGCCGCGACCGGGAGACAGCCTCTTTTCTTGACCTTAGAAAGGTTTCCTGATACAAAAGGCCATTCTGGTCTGTAACTTCTCGCTGTCAGCAGGCTCCCCTATTTACGGAGTCTTCATCCGGAGGAAGAATGTCGGTACAAGTACGGGGTTACATGTGCGCCAAGGTGCGTATGGCGGGGGGCAACTAATGCGGCAAGTGCTGCAAATACTGTGGAAGCTGGGATGTCGCGCCGGGCGAGTGGGCGCGGCGGGGTGTACCGCGATTTTATTAAGCGCGGCGGGAGCGCAGGCGCAGAAGGCGCCAGAAACGGCGGGCGGCGAGGCAAATCTGAAGTTGCCCGATTTGTCGTCGGTAAATTTTTTGGGAATAAATGGGCACAAGCTTTTGCTTTTTGGGATTTTGTTCTGCGTGTTCGGGCTGGCGTTTGGGCTGGCGATTTACACGAAGCTGAAAAACCTGCCAGTGCATCGCGCGATGCGCGAAATTTCAGAATTGATCTACGAAACCTGCAAAACTTACCTGATCACGCAAGGGAAATTCCTGCTGCTGCTGGAAGCGTTCATCGCCGTGGTGATCGTGCTGTACTTCGGCGTGCTGCTGCATTACGAAGCGGCGCGCGTGATTATTATTCTGGCGTTCAGCATGGTCGGAATTATGGGGAGTTTCGGCGTAGCGTGGTTCGGGATTCGCGTGAACACGTTCGCGAATTCGCGCACGGCGTTTGCGGGGCTGCGCGGCAAGCCGTTTCCGATTTATCACATTCCGCTGGAAGCGGGCATGAGCATCGGGATGATGCTGATCAGCGTGGAACTGCTGATGATGCTTTTTATTCTGCTGTTTATTCCGGGAGATTACGCGGGGCCGTGTTTCATCGGATTTGCGATCGGAGAATCGCTGGGTGCGGCGGCTTTGCGCATTGCGGGCGGAATTTTCACGAAAATCGCGGATATCGGGTCCGACTTGATGAAGATTGTGTTCAAGATCAAGGAGGATGACGCCCGGAATCCGGGGGTGATTGCGGATTGCACGGGCGACAATGCGGGCGATTCGGTGGGGCCCAGCGCGGATGGGTTCGAGACTTACGGGGTGACGGGCGTCGCGCTGATTACGTTTATTTTGCTGGGTGTGAAGAATGCGGACCCGGCGGTGCAGTCCACGATTCAGGTGCAATTGTTGGTGTGGATTTTCGTGATGCGCATCGCGATGCTGGTGGCTAGCGCGGCTGCTTACTTTTTGAATGATTTTATTTCCAAGGCGCGTTTTGCTGCGGCGGACAAGATGAATTTTGAAGCGCCGCTGACTTCGCTGGTTTGGATTACTTCGCTGGTTTCGATTGCGATGACTTATGCGATTTCGTCGGTGATTATTCCGGTGCTGAACGGCGACGCGAGCCAGTGGTGGAAGCTTTCGACGATTATCTCGTGCGGAACTTTGGCCGGGGCGATTATTCCTGAGTTGGTGAAGGTGTTTACTTCGACGGAATCGCGGCATGTGAAGGAAGTGGTGTCTTCCGCGGAAGAAGGCGGGGCGTCGCTGGGAATTTTGTCGGGGTTCGTGGCTGGGAATTTTTCGGCTTATTACATCGGGCTGGCGATGGTTTTGCTGATGTCCATCAGCTACCTGGTGAGTTTGCAGGGGCTGAGCGGTTTGATGATTGCGGCGCCGGTGTTTGCGTTTGGACTCGTGGCTTTTGGATTTCTGGGGATGGGGCCGGTGACGATTGCGGTGGATTCCTATGGGCCGGTTACGGACAACGCGCAATCGGTGTATGAGCTTTCGTTGATTGAGACGATTCCGAACATCAAGCAGGAATTGAAAAAGGATTTCAATATTGATGTGAATTTCGAGCGTGCGAAGGAGCTGCTGGAAGAGAATGACGGGGCTGGCAACACTTTTAAGGCTACGGCCAAGCCGGTATTGATCGGTACGGCAGTGGTCGGCGCTACAACCATGATTTTTTCGATCATCATGGCGCTGACGAATGGGATTACCCAGAACGTAGACAAGTTATCACTGCTGCATGCGCCGTTTTTTCTGGGATTGGTTACCGGCGGCGCGATGATTTATTGGTTTACGGGGGCTTCGACGCAGGCGGTTACCACCGGGGCTTATCGCGCGGTGGAATTCATCAAGGCGAATATCAAGCTGGAGGGTGTGGAGAAGGCGTCGGTGGAAGACAGCAAGAAGGTAGTGGCTATCTGCACGAAGTATGCGCAGAAGGGGATGCTGAATATTTTCATCGCGGTTTTCTTTGGAACGCTTTCGTTTGCGTTTGTTGAGCCTTTCTTTTTTATCGGGTATTTGATTTCGATCGCGATTTTTGGTCTGTATCAGGCGATTTTCATGGCAAATGCGGGCGGGGCCTGGGACAACGCGAAGAAAATCGTGGAAGTGGAGATGAAGCAGAAGGGTACGCCGCTACATGACGCTACCGTGGTGGGTGATACGGTGGGCGATCCGTTCAAGGATACTTCGTCGGTCGCTTTGAATCCGGTGATCAAGTTCACTACTTTATTTGGATTGCTGGCTGTCGAGTTGGCGGTGCAGCTTACAGCTGAAACGGGCGGAAATTTGACGCATATTTTGGCTGCAGCCTTCTTTTTGGTTTCGTTCTTCTTTGTTTATCGATCGTTTTATGGGATGCGAATTAAGGGGTCGGAGTAGGGGCCACTTTGTTTCCGCAGCGCGACCGGCTTGCTGACGATTTCTTGGGCGAGGCAAGCCTCACCCGGGTCGACCGCGATGAGTCTTGCGTTTTTGCGAAAGCGGCGGCAAACCGCCGCACTCCATCCCGGTGTTGGCTCACGGACAACCTCGCTGCTCAGCCTCCGCTTGTTTCCGACCTTACGCTTTGACCAAACCTAGGAATTGATGCGGGTCGTTGGCGAAGCCGGGGAAGACTGTGCTTAGGTCGCGGTCGCCCAGGTGTTTGTTGATGATTTCGCCTAAGACGCTGCGATAGTCCGTGGTGACCGCCAGGTCGCGGCCTTGGTTTAGCTGGCCTTCGGCTAGGCCGGGCCAGCGGGTGTAGACTCGGCCGCCTTTGATGTCGCCACCCATTACGAACATACAGTTGGCGTGGCCGTGGTCGGTGCCGCGGTTGCCATTTTCGTGGGCAGTGCGGCCGAATTCGGACATGCTGACGAAGACTACGTCGGCCATGCGGTCGCCCATGTCTTGATTGAATGCGGCGACTCCCTGGCCCAGATCCCGGAGCAGATTGGAAAGTTGGCCCTGCACGCCGCCTTCATTGACGTGATGATCCCAGCCGCCGCTATCCAGGAACGCGACTTCCAGGCCGACATCGGCTTTGAAAAGCTCCGCGATTTCCTGCAGGCTTTGGCCGAAACGATTTCCGGGATACGCCGCGCCGTTTTCTGGTTGATACTTGTCGGGATTTATTTTTTTGAGTTGGTCAATGGCTTCGAAAGTTTCGCTGCCTACGCCGCGCAGCGCGTGATCGATCGTTTGCGCGTACATCGCTTCGAATCCGCCTTCGGTGGTTTGTTGCGGGCCGTTCATTTTGAATTGCTTCAGATCTGGGATGGCTACTGCTGAGGCGCTGCCTTGGAGCGTGCGCGGGAGATAGGGGCCGAAGGCTACCGCGCGAAATGGCGACGGTTTTTCTTCGGGCATGGTCTGCAAGGCGCGATTGAGCCAACCGTCGTCGGTGGCTTTGCGGCCCGGGGTACCGGATTCCATAAAATCTTGGGCGTCGAAGTGCGAGCGCGTGGGATCGGGGGAGCCGACGGCTTGTACGATGGCTAGTTGTCCGTTCCGGAACAGAGGGAGCATCGGGGCGAGGCTAGGATGGAGACCGAAGAAACCGTCGAGATCGAGCGTGGCATCTGCGCTGCCTTGGCGGGGTTGAGGAATCGCGATGGTGGGGCGCATGCGGTAGTAATTTGGCTCGCCGAAGGGGACGACTACGTTGAGGCCGTCCATGGCGCCGCGTTGGAAGAGGACTACCATTTTCTTTTGATTGGGCGCGGGGGTGCCGACGACCGCGCGTTGCAGGAAGGACGGGAGTGCGGCCATGCCTAGCATGGCTACGCCGCCGTTTTTTAGGAAGTAGCGTCGGGAGATGGTCATTTGGTGCTCCTTGTTGCTGGCTGCGTGAAAACCTTACTTTGGCGGCTGAAGCCGCACGTCCTTTTTGCGTGCTGATGTCGTGGCCAAAGCCACGACCGACAAAACAACGGCGATCGTGCCGAAAGCAAAATCAACGACGCGCGCCTAAGAGGCAAGAGGCCGCTACAAAATCAAACCAAGGTCAAAGGCTGCCCGGTTCGATAGAACTGAACCGGCCGCTGCAGATTGAAGGGCAACGTCAACCGCGAAAGAGCCGGCGGGACGCCGGCGCTACAAAGTCAAAATCGATCCTAGCGACGCTGAAATTCTGGGGTGCCTAGGACTAGCCCTACGATCAGGCCTTCGTTTACTTGCTTCACCGGATCATCTAGGCGCGCTTGGAGGATTTGCGGATCTTTCAGGCGCGCTTGTAGCGTTTCCTGTGTTGATTGTGAAATCTGGCCATCGAGGAAAATTTGTATCGAGCGGGCCAGCGCTGCGCCGGGATCCTTGGAGCCCTCTTCGCCGAGCATGGTATTTAGATCTACTGTGGCGCCGCCCATTTTGTCTCCGGCGAAGGCCAGGGCGAAATTCAGGCGGTTTAGCAGCGCGCCGGTGTTCACCCAGGTTTCGGCTTTATCGGAATATCCCGTGGGAGGCTGACAGAGATAGAGCGGCTCGCCCATGCGTGCGACCCATTGCGAGAGGGGCAGAGAGATGGTTGATTCGGCATTGAGCGCGCGCGACGTGCTGACTACTAGTTCGAATGGTGTTTTGACTTTCGAGCGATAGGCGTCTTTCGACCAGAACTCGGGCGAATAAATCATGGTCTTGAGGACGACGCGGATGTCGCCGTTGCTTGTCGTGAACATTTTCGCCATGCGATCGATGAGAGATGCGGGCGGGTTGTCCGAAACGAAGTGGTGTGCGAGCTCGAGGGAAATAAAATGCGCGGTGGCTGGTTGGCTGGCGAGCATTTTCAGGGCTTCTTCGCCGTCTTTTTCACCGCCGTAGCTGAAGGCGCGGCCCATCACTACTTTCCTGCCTTCGCCGTGAACTTTTTCGTCGAAGAAAAATTCGGGATCTTTGCGCGGTTCGTGAATGCTCCATCCCGTCAGGCACTCTGCCATTTGAATCACGTCCTGCTGAGTGTAGCCGGCGTCCACGCCGACGGTGTGGAGTTCCATCACTTCCCTGCCGTAATTTTCATTCAGGCCGCGGTCGGGTTTCTTGGGGGTGGCGACGCTATTCGCCGCCGGAGGACCGCTGGTGGCTGGCCCTGGAAACGTGCCCGGCGTTGGCATGGAGCCGCCGGCGAATGCGCCCTGGTAGCGCGCGCGGCGAAGATTTTTCTGGGCTTCCATACGCGCGACAGCGGCGGGATCGGCGCTCAAATAATTGTCGAGGTAATAGAGCATCGCGGGACTCTGCGCGGTGGCCAGCAGCAGGTCTTGAAATTTGCCCATTGCGCGAGGGCGAATGGTGTCGCGCTCGTAGGCGGTGAGGAACCACTTGTCGTCGCCTTTGTTCGCGAAGACATTGAAGTGATTGAACCAGAAATCTTCCATCACGGCCTGAAGTTGGCGGTTGCTGTAAACGGCGCGGTCGACCTTGGCCATGGAAAGTTCTGCGATGATGCGGTTGGGGCCTTGCAGTTTGGCTAGTTGCTGCTGCGCTTTGTCGAGATTGTCGTTACCGGTGACGATGATTTGCGATTCGGCTTCCTGCTGCTTGGCTTTCAGCTGTTGTTCGTATTGATCCTTGGCTTGTTCTTTCGTGAGGCCTTGTTGTTTGGCGTTCTGATCAGGGTGCGGAAATTCTTCGAGCAGGCGTTTGGAAGACATCTCCAGGCTTGGATAGCGCTGCAGGCGCAGATTCAGGTCCGCGTCGTTGATTGATTCGGGATGGAGTTGTTGCTCGATCCACTTTTCCAGGCCCATGTGGCGGACTTGGTCGACGTCTCCGGGGCGGGGGCCGTAGGCCAGGCGATTCATGGCGTGGAGGATGGCTTCGTCCTCGGTTAGCTCGGTGATGGGGAGCTTGCCTTTGAATTTCTTGTCTAGGGCGACGTGGTCCGGAGCTTTGCTCGGACTCATGCTCGACTGGTCGTTGGACCGCGCATCGTTTGAGGCGCTGGCGTGCGGGACGGCCATGGTGAGGCCGAGCGCGAGCAGACCAGCAAGAAGAGCGGCGCCGGGGGCGTCCAAGCGGGTGCTGCCGCTGTTCTGAAGGATTCGTTTTTTGTGCACTGCAGCAGCCTCGGAGCGCACGATGCGCTGAGAAATACGAATGGCGTTGCTTGCTTTCATTTTAACCCCGGCACGGTGCAAAAGTTGCGAGTGGGGGCCTAGTGGTCAACAAGCGTTGCGGATCTCGCGCGCAGGTAGTGGAAACGGAGTCTAGCCGAGGAGGGTTTGGCCCAGCCGGTCTAGGGATTTCGCGGACTGGTGGGATTCGGCGTTGTAGGCGGCGCCGATCAGGACTACCACGGCGGTCAAGTACATCCAGAGCAGTAAGCCGATCGCGGCTGCAAGGCCGCCATAGACCACGTCGTAGGGCATTTTGCGGACATAGACGCCGAAGACGACGTCCACGACCCACCAGAGGACCGTGGAGACGATTGCGCCGGGAAATAGACTCCTGAATCCACGATGGCCTGGGCGGCCGATGCGATAGAGGAGCACGAGAGCAACCATCGAGAGGACGAAGACGACCGCGGCCTGGAAAACGATCTCCAAATCGTGAATCAGGATAGGCTGCCCATATTGCTGGACGAGCCAGGCGCGCAATTGTTTACCGAAGACGGTGAGCGCGACGACATAATCGTGGGAGCGATCGTCAGCAGCAGCAGAAGGAGCGCACGCAGGTGAACGCGCCAGTAGCCTGGGCGCGCGAGATCGCCTTCGATGATGCGAAAGCCTTCGATGAAGCCGACCATGACCTGCGTCCCGGCGAGAAGCGTGCCGCCTAAGCCGAGCAGGAACCATTTCCAGGGATGCTGGCCCTTGCGCACGAAATATTGCGTGACGATGTCTGCGCTGCCGGGCGGAAGAATGAGCCGCAGGCGATCCGGGACTTCGCGCAGCGCGCTATGGAACGAGGCGGTGCTGCTGATTATGCCCAGGGCCAGAAGCAGCATGGGGAAAAACGCGAGGAACATGTTGAAGGCGATGGCTTGGCTGAGCGTGATGCAGTCTGGAAAAATACGGCCGAGGCCGCGGAACAAGTTTTTCAGTAAGCGGTCCATTAAGGTTGTCGGCGGGATTATACGGGTAGTGTGCGTGAATCGTGTGCGATTTCTGAGAGGCGAGGTGCGGGTGGTACGTTTCATCGGAGATTGAGCATCGCGGCGCAGAGGCTGGCGGTGCGGTTCGCTTGCCGCTTTTCACGGCGCAGAGTAAACTTTGCTGACGATTTGCTGCGCGCGGGAGGAATTTGATGTCTCGTATGGTGCGTTGTGGATTGATTCAGGTGCATTGCGAATGGTCGCCGGAGAAATATTCGATTCGTGACATTTCCAAGAAGATGGTGGAGAAGCACGAGAAGCTGATCCATGAGGCGGCGAAGAAGAAGACGCAGATTTTGTGCTTGCAGGAACTGTTTAACGGACCTTATTTTTGCGCGGAACAGCAGGCGCGTTGGTATGAGATGACTGAGCCTGTGCCGGACGGACCTTCTGTGCAGCGGATGCAGAAGCTGGCCAAGAAATATTCGATGGCGATGGTTGTGCCGGTTTATGAGCGCGAGATGACGGGGCTTTTTTATAACACTGCGGCGGTGATTGACGCGGATGGAAAATATCTTGGCAAATATCGCAAGCATCATATTCCGCAGGTGGCGCCGGGATTTTGGGAGAAGTTTTATTTCACGCCGGGGAATACCGGGTATCTGGCCTTTCAAACGAAATTTGCGCGGATTGGGGTATACATCTGTTATGACCGGCACTTCCCCGAAGGGGCGCGCGTGCTCGGATTGAACGGCGCGGAAATTGTGTTTAATCCTTCGGCGACGGTGGCGGGGTTGAGCGAATATCTGTGGGAGCTGGAGCAGCCGGCGCATGCGGTGGCTAACGGATACTTTGTCGGCGCAATCAATCGCGTAGGCAAGGAGGCACCTTGGAACATTGGCGAGTTTTACGGCAAGAGTTATTTTTGCAATCCGCGGGGCAAGATCATCGCGCAGGCTAGCCGGGACAAGGATGAGGTGCTGGTAGCCGACCTGGATTTAGAAGAGATGGATAAAGTGCGGCAGACATGGCAATTTTATCGCGACCGTCGGCCGGAATCGTATGGAGAGATCACGCGGACGCATGCAAGCGCGAAAGCGGTGGATGCGGCGGATTAGGCGAAAGCGAAAATGGAAAGGTGACAATGAAAATTGGGAACTGCGCAGCTCGACCAGGAGTGGGTTCTTCCATTTTCGATTTTCTCTTTTCCATTTTCATGTAGAAATTAGCAAAAGATAAAAAGAGGCCAACGACCATGACGACTACGCCGAAAGTGGCGCCGACGCGGAGTGAAGAGGTGGTGCGGAAGCATAAGGAGTTTATTTGGCCGTCGGTGACGAATTATTACCAGCATCCGTTGGTGGCGGACCATGCTTCGATGCAGTACCTGTGGGACATTGAGGGGAACAAGTACCTCGATTTTTTCGGCGGAATTGTCACGATCGGCGTGGGGCACTGCAATCCTAAGGTGACGGAGAAGATCAAGGCGCAGGTGGACAAGCTGCAGCATACTTCGACGCTGTTTCCGAACGAAGCGGTCGTGGCTTTGGCGGAGAAGCTGGCCGAGATTACGCCGGGGAAATTGCAGAAGAGTTTTTTCACCAGTTCGGGAACCGAGGCGAACGAAGCGGCGATCATGCTTTCACGGATGGTTTCGCCCAGTTACGACGTTGTGGCGCTGCGGCATGCTTATTCGGGCGGGTCGTCGATCGCAAAGTCGGTGACGGCGCAATCGGCTTGGCGCAAGGGCGGAGTGATCAGCGTGGGGATTTCGCACGCGGTGAATCCTTATTGTTACCGCTGCCCTTTGCATCTGACTTATCCGTCGTGCAACGTGGCTTGCGCGAATGACGTGGAGAGCGTGATTCAGACGACTACCAGCGGGTCTATTGCTGCGTTCATCGCTGAGCCGATTCAGGGCGTGGGCGGATTTATTACTCCGCCTCCGGAATATTTCAAGATTGTGTACCGCATAGTGAAAAATTACGGGGGACAATTTATTTCTGATGAAGTCCAGACTGGTTGGGGACGCACCGGGAAAAAATGGTGGGGGATCGAACAGTGGGAAGTGACGCCGGATATTATTACGTCGGCGAAGAGCATGGCGAATGGCGTGCCGGTGGGATTGACGATCACTACGGCGGAGCTGGCCGACAAGTATCAGGGATTGAATATTGCTACGTTTGGCGGAAACCCCGTTACGTCCGTGGCTGCTCGGGCGGTGATTGCAGTGATCGAGGAAGAAAATCTGCGGGAAAATACTTTTGTGGTGGGCGGATACTTCCGCAAGAAATTGGAAGAGCTGCAGCAGAAGCATGCCTTGATTGGCGACGTGCGCGGGATGGGGATGATGCAAGCGATGGAGCTGGTGAAGGACCGTCAGACGAAGGAGCCTGCCCCGCAGGAGACCAATCAGATTTTGGAACGGACGCGGGCCAATGGTTTGCTGGTGGGCAAGGGCGGGATGTATGGGAATGTGATTCGCATGGCTCCGCCGATGAATATTTCGAAGGCGGATGTGGATGAGGGCATACGTTTGCTCGATAAGTCGTTTGCTGAGGTTCGCCTGTAAGAATGCAAGCCGCACACGGTGCTGAGAGTAACGGGTTAAGTTCGCGGTGGCGCGCGTCTTGGCTCTTGATTATCGCAATGCTTCAAGGTCTGCTTATTTGGAAATTAATCGACCAACTTTCAAAGGGCAGCTGGGCAATTGTTTGGCTTGCTGTTCCCGCCACGGCGGGTTTAGTTGCGACAGCATACGACGTAGTGATGAGTGGAACGTTGACTCAAAAAATCCTCTGGTGGATCTTTCTCACCCTCGGGAGTTCCCTTGGAGTTGATATCTTCAAGCTGTTGCACCACTCCCTTACGAGGGATCCCTTGTTGACCATTTTCAACGGTTCTTTATGGATCGG
>Ga0210390_10004226_pt1 | contig 12165 bp, 10 predicted proteins | sample IncBWH11OmetaG_FD_161050 | JGI IMG/M metagenome (GOLD analysis project Ga0210390, IMG submission 161050) | Forest soil microbial communities from Barre Woods Harvard Forest LTER site, Petersham, Massachusetts, United States - Inc-BW-H-11-O ...
GAGACGCCCCCCAGCGATCGCCCGCACGCTGGGCAGCTGGTATAAAGATGGTGGGCTGGGGCAGTAGGCCGAGACTATTGTCGCGAACGTCGCCTACGATCCCGACAATTTGGCGCGCAGGTTCTTCAAGTCTTGGCCCTAATCCTTTCCCAACGATGATTTGGGCTCCTATCGCATCGGCGTCAGGCGACAGCTGGCGGGCCATCGTTTGATTGATGATTGCCACCGGCGGGCCAGTGAGGTCGTCGGCTTCCGCAAAAATACGTCCACGAAGCAGCGGAATCTTAAGTACCCTGAAATAGCTGGGTGAGATGAACATCTCGCGCCCAAATTCCTGAGAGGCTCGGTCCAGCTCCTGGCCAACGACGTTAACGGCAAGGCTATTGAAACCGCCGTCGAGTGGCAAGAGAGTTGTGAAACCGGCCGCTTCGACTCCGGCCAGATTGTCCAGACGCTGCAAAGCGTTCTGAGCGATTTGATTTACCCCCGGTGACTTTAAAAGCTTCGGGTCTAGTGGCGTTCGCGTCGTCAGCACATTGTGCGCATCGAATCCCGGGTCCACTGAGCGCAAAGCCACCAAGGTCCGAATAAATAGAGCCGCTGCGATTAGCAAGACGAGGGTGAGACTCAATTCGGTAATGACTAAAAATGAACGCGCGTTGCCTTGTATCGAGCCCGTTCCGGTTCGGCCACGGCTCTGATTCAAACCCCAATTGGGATCAGTCAGGGAGATTGGAAGTCCAGGGACTAAGCCAAACAGCAGTGCGGTGATCAGCGTGACGACAAGCGTGAACAACAGAACCCGCCAATCCATCGTGATATTCGAGCCGGTCGCACTAATGCGAGGAATACTTGAGGGAACGAAACGGAGCACAGCACGAACACCAACTAGTCCCATTCCCGCGCCAAGCAACGCGGCGGCGGCTGAGAGCACGATGCTTTCTGTAAGCAGCTGTCGAATGATTCTCCCGCGGGTTGCTCCTAACGTCGTGCGAATCGCGATCTCACGCGTCCTGGATGCGGCGCGTGCCAGAAGCAGATTGGCAGCGTTCACGCAGGCGATCAGCAGTACAACACTAACAGCAGACACGAGCGCCAGAAGGGAGAAACGCACGTCCCTGACAATGCCGTCCCGCATCTTTTGGACACTATATGTGTCACCGCGCTTTGCTGAGACTGTATTTGGGTACTCACGGCGAAACTCCTCTGTCATGAGCTTGAGCCGCGAGTTTGCCATCTCTAGCGTGACGCCATCTTTGAGCCGTCCGGCAGCTTGAAAGTAATGAACCTGATTATTGCTGGAGGGGGACATCGGGAACGGCAACCAAATGTCCGGCTGTTCTGCGGTTTCGATTTGAACGTGCTCGGCCATGATGCCGACAATTTCATAGGGATTGCCGCTCAAAGAGACCACCTTGCCCGTAACGCGAGGATCTCCGCCGAAAGCACTTCTCCAGAATCCGTCGCTAAGCACAACCACATTACCATTCTCGAACAAGCGTCCGGTACCAAGCTCGTCGTCCGCAGTAAAGCCGCGGCCTTGAGCGATGGGCAAGCCAAACAGACGAAAATAATCGTCCGTAACCAGCATCGCCTCCACTTTCTGCGGTTGGTCAACACCGGTCAAATAATATGAAGCAGACTGATAACCCGATACATCCTGGAAAACGCTCGTCTCTTTGCGCCATCGATTGAATTCAATGTCCGAGGCGAGGAAGCCGGAACCATTCCTGTTGGTATCGGTGAAAATGACCACACGGTCTGGTTCCGGAGCACGTAGCGGCTTCAACAGGACGGCGTCAACCACACTAAAAATTGCCGTATTCAAGCCAATACCGAGCGCGAGGGTAAGTACAGCGACGGTGGTGAAGCCGGGATTCTTGCTCAGCACGCGCAGCGCGTAGCGCAGGTCTTGAACGAGCTGTTCCATGCGGCCTGCCGCCTTTCAGCGAGGGTGCAAAGCGGACCAATCTTATCGCAAGAATCCCGCGTGATTCCAGCTCATCCGACAATCCTGATCAGCGGATCGGCCATTCGAACAACCGCTCACTACAGCTAAGTCCTGATTAGCCCTGACTGCGTTATCGGACACGTGGTTTTCACCGGTTGTCTGCACGTTCGGGCCGTGGATTGAAAGTCCACCACCCATCAGAACAATGGACCTGCTGAAGCCTTCGACTTTTCTCCATTAAGACATCGACCAACCGGCTGACTACGGGTTCGGGTCTTACCGCCGCGAAATTATCCGCCCACGAAACTCTGTTGACGAAACCGAACCCCATGAAAGAGCACACGCGCATGCCAGGAACCTCATTGTTCGCGGACTAGATGCTAGCCACTGGCCATACTTGTCCGGCCGGAATCTTGCGACTACATGAGTCGTGGCCCGCAGTGTGAGTGCTCAATTGATAATACACTCACGCGATATTCACAGAATTATGAAAGTACGGGCTTGACATCATTACTTCATTAGTATAAAAGCTGCCGCATTCTCGATCGATTTATTTTCGAGATTTCTCGATCGAGACATTATTTTCGGGCAAAGCCACTCCGGGAGGGCGAGTACAGTGAAAAAAATCCTTGTGGGATTGCTGGTGTGTGCGAGCATTCTGCCCGCATTTAGCGCTCCATTGCGCGCGCAGGCGAACAATTGCACAAACTGGATTGGCAACGGGTGGACCCTCACCGGCGGTTGTCCGTCTTGGGCGATTCAAGTTGTAGTCGAAGGCCCCTTCTTGGATGTCTGTCTCGTGGTAACAGCGAGCTGCGCGCCACCCGCTGCAGCTTCGGAAACCCACCCGATGTGCCCGCCGCACCGAGCTGGCGCCTTCGCGAGCCAGCCCATTTGCTTGGCGGACGGCAACACGTTTATTGATGAGACCGATGTCAACCTTCCGGGATTGGGAGGCGGGCTGTCGCTCGTACGGACTTGGAACAGTCTGTGGCCCGCAAGCCAAGCGGCGGTTCAAGTCGGATTATTTGGGCCAAACTGGCGATCAAATTTTGAGGAGAGGGTCTTCGTCGGCTCCGATGGTTACATCAAGTATGCGCGGGGTGATGGCAGTTTCTAGTCCTTTGGATTCGTCGGCTTTCAGGGGCAAAGTGTGGCAATGGCCGCCGCTGCTCCGGCTACTGCCAGCGCCACGATGCTCGTACAAACCAGCCAAAACTGGACGCTGACATTCACGAACGGAGAAAAGAGATACTTCAACAGCACAAGCGGAAATCTGGTCTCGATCGTCGATCGAAACGGGAACACCACCCAGCTTTCCTACGACTCAATCAACCGTCTCGTTACAGTTACCGACCCGGCGTCACGACACCTGTACTTCTCATATGCAAGTGGATCAAGCTATCTGGTTACATCGGTCACCTCCGACTTTGGAGTTTCGCTTTCGTACGCTTACGACACTCAAGGGCGCTTGATCCAAGTTACGAATCCCGACTTGTCCACGATAGCGTTTTCCTACGACAGTAATTCCTTCATCTCGTCCGTCACCGACTCACAGGGCAAGATTCTTGAGTCGCACACTTACGACAGCGTTGGGCGCGGATTAAGCGGATCGCGCGCGAACGGAGTTGACGCAGTCACTGTTTCATACGGCAATCCGTAGCTCATCGTGAGGATGCAAGTGTTTAGACCCTACCAGTTCTTGGTCGGTGTGACATACGGATTCGGAGGATTGGCATGCTGCTGAGAGGCAAAATTGCTGTGATTTCTGTCGCCTCGCTCTTACTTTTCTGTTGCGCCCAAGTCCACGCGCAAGCACCAACGATTGCGAACCTGACTCCCAGTTCAGGCCCGGTAGGAACCTTAGTGACGGTGACAGGAACGGGGTTTGGCACGGCGCAAAGCAGCAGCACCGTTTCGCTCAGTGGAACGAATGCAACATCAGTAGGTTGGACCGACACAGAGATCCAGGTACTCGTGCCGAGTGGAGCATCTTCTGGTCCCTTGTCGGTAACCGTGAACGGCCAGACAGCCAACAGCTCGGCTTTTACGGTTACGCCACTTCCTGCCGCATGGTCCGATCAAGATATCGGTTCGGTCGGACTGGCTGGAGCTGGACAGTTTGCAAACGGCACGTACATAGTTAGCGGAGCAGGGCAAGGCACCTTCTCGACCAGCACGGATGAAGTCCATTTCGATTACCAGCCGCTGTCGGGTAACGGAACGATCGTAGCGCAGGTGGTGAGTGTCCAAGGCAGCTCCGCTGCACAAGCCGGGCTGATGATTCGCGAAACGCTAAACCCCGGTGCCAATCACGCGTTCGCGTTTGAGTACTCATCAAATGTCTGGATGACGCAGCGCACAACGACAGGGGCAAGCAGTTCTTACGAGACTCTCGGCGGATCAGCCCCGCCATACTGGTTGATGTTGACACGCAGCGGAAACACCTTCACAAGCTACGGTTGTGTGGACGGCGTGAACTGGGTGCAGCTTGGTTCTAGCCAGACGGTCGATATGGCGACGAATGTGTACGTGGGATTGGCAGTAAGCAGCCGCAGCACGTCTACACTTGCTACGGCAACCTTCGCCAATGTCTCAATTAGTTCGACATCGGCTCCAGCGCCGGTAATCACCGGCGTATCCGCTACGACCGGCTCGGTAGGGAGCCAAGTCGTGATTAATGGTACCGGATTTGGAGCGGTAGGACTCGTCACGCTGAACGGTGCGCTGGTCACGATCAATGTGTGGAGCAGCACTTCGATCGGCATCACCATTCCGTCTGGAGCAACGTCTGGTCCGTTGACCGTATCCGTTGCTCCAAACATGAACAGCAGCAATCCCGCGACCTTCACGGTTACCTCGAATCCGCTCCCAAGCGGCTGGCTGGATCAAGATATTGGTTCGGTCGGACTGGCTGGAGCTGGACAGTTTGCAAACGGCACGTACACAGTGAGTGGAGCAGGGCAAGGCACTTTCTCGACCGCCACGGATGCAATTCATTTCGCCTACCAACCCCTGTCAGGCAACGGGACGATCATTGCGCAGGTGGTGAGTGTCCAAGGCAGCTCCGCTGCACAAGCCGGGCTGATGATTCGCGAAACGCTAAACCCCGGTGCCAATCACGTGTTCGCGTTTGAGTACTCATCAACTGTCTGGATGACGCAGCGCACTAGCACTGGAGCGACGAGTTCTTATGAATCCCTAGGAGGATCGGCCCCACCCTACTGGTTGACATTGACACGCAACGGAAACACCTTCACCAGCTACGGTTCTGCGGACGGGGTGAACTGGGTGCAGCTTGGTTCTAGCCAGACGGTCGACATGGCGACGAATGTGTACGTGGGATTGGCAGTAAGCAGCCGCAGCACGTCTACGCTTGCCACGGCAACTTTCGCCAATGTCTCAATTAGTTCGACATCGGCTCCAGCGCCGGTAATCACCGGCGTATCCGCTACGACCGGCTCGGTAGGGAGCCAGGTGGCGATCAGTGGCACGGGATTCGGGGCTTCGCAAGGCGGGAGTTTGGTGACATTGAATAATGTCGACGTGACGATCAACAGCTGGAGCAGCACGGCCATCGTTTTCACGATTCCAACGGGAGCGACGTCGGGCTCCTTGGTGGTGTCACTCGCTCCGAGCTTGGATGACAGCAACCCAGTCGATTTCACGGTTACCGCACAACCGCTACCAGCCGGATGGCTGGATCAGGACGTCGGAGCGGTGGGCGTCGCGGGCAGCGCGACCTACTCAGGCGGCGTATTTACGCTGAACGGAGCAGGACACGGACTCTACTACTCCACTGACCAGTTCCATTTCGTGTATCAGCCGTTGCTGGGTGACGGCACGATCGTCGCGCGCGTGGCGACCCAGACTGGTAACAACAGCCCAATAGCCGGAGTTATGATTCGCGCGACCCTCAATACTGGCGATATCAGTGCATTCATCGGCTACCGTGCTTCGACCATGTATTTCATCGAACGAACGACGGCCGGCGCGAGCAGCACCTACCAAACTGGCTCAGCCGGGTCGCTACCATACTGGGTCAAGCTAGTTTCGAGTGGCGGCACGTTCAGCGCCTATTCTTCGGCGAACGGCTCGACGTGGGTGCAGGTCGGCACAACGCAGACGATCTCGATGGCGCAGAACGTCTACGTCGGACTCGCCGTCAGCAGCGATACTACCTCTTCGCTTTCCACGTCTACGATCGACAACGTGAGCTTTACCCCTGGTCCAGCGCCTAACATAACGAACCTGTCGCCTTATACCGGAGGCGTAGGTACTGAGGTGACTATCTACGGTACCGATTTCGGCGCGACCCAAGGAAGCAGTACTGTCACATTCTACGGCTTGTCAGCCGCGTCCATCAGCGGTTGGAGCAACACGCAAATCGTCGCCATCGTTCCGACCGCGATTCCCGAGGGAGCCGGGCCCGTGGTGGTCACCGTAAACTCAGTTGCGAGCAATGCGACAGTCTCGTTCACAGCAACTGACCCTGTAATTACAAGCTTGGCACCCCCAGCGGGTCCACCGAACGGAATTGTCGTCATTAACGGCACAGGATTCGGGCCCTATCAGGGTACGGTACAATTCAACGGTGTCGTCGCGCACGTTATGCTGTGGAGCGACACCAGCATAACCCTGGACGTTCCATTGACCGCAACAACCGGTCCGGTAACGGTCACCGTCAACGGATTCACAAGCGCGGGCGTGACCTTTACGGTGATCGAACCTCTCTCGATTTCAGGAATATCGCCGACCTCTGGCCTCGTCGGTTCCACGTTAACCATTTCCGGTGCGGGATTCGGAGCGACGCAAAGCGACAGTGTTGTTGCACTCGACACCGTCCCCGTAACGCCCACGAGCTGGAGCGATACGGCGATTGTCGTAAACGTACCGCAGGGAGCCGCGACAGGGCCGGTAAGCGTTGAGGTCGCTGGTAACACGGTTACCGGTCCGACATTCCAGGTACAGATGTCGCTGACGCTCACGGATTCCTTCGGCAATCAAACCACGTACTTGTCGGAGATGATTGGTGGAAAGTGGTACGTGTACAGCTCGCAGGGATCGGGCTGCTCCAGTTGCACGCTTCGCGGGAATATCACCCGGCAGTTTGATGGCTTCGGCAATGTCATTTTGACTACGGACGAGCTCAGCCACACCACTTCATACACTTATGATGCGAATCAAAATACGACGTCGATCTCAACCCAGGCAAACTCAGGCTATGCCACCACTACCTACACCTACAACAATTTTGCGGAGCCGCTGACGGTTACGGATCCACTGGGCAACGTCACCACCAACACTTACGACGCCGCTGGGGATTTGCTCACGGTCACAACTCCTGCTCCAAACGGAACCACCGCTGCCAGCGTCACGCAATTCGCATACAATCCGCTCGGCGAGATGACGCAAATCACCGATCCGCTGGGAAGAATTACCAAGATCGCCTACACCTCGGTCGGGTTGATTAACACAATCACCGACGCGCAGAACAACGTCACTACCTACTCCTACGACTCTCGCGGCAACCGCACCAGTGTGACCGACGCGATGAGCAATCAAACCACTTTCACATACGATTCGGGCAACCGCTTGCTGACGATCTCCTATCCGGGCAACACGACCACGACTTTCACCTACGACTACCGTGGCCGGCGCACATCCGTGACAGACCAAAACAGCAAGACGACATCCTATGCCTACGACGACGCGGACCGGCTGACCTCGGTCACTGATTCAAACAACCACGTCACTTATTACGCGTATGACACGGAAAGCAATCTAACAAGTATCGAGGACGCGAACGGCAACACCACATCGTTCGGCTACGATGCCTACGGCCGAGTCATCCAAACCACGTTCCCCTCGACTCACTACGAGCAGTATGGTTACGACGCGACCAACAACCTCACCAGTAAGACGGACCGCAACGGCCAAACGATTCAGTACGTTTACGATGATCTGTACCGGCTGACGCAGAAGAACTACCCGAACTCGACCTCCGTGGAATATGTCTATGACTTGGTAGGCAAGCTCCAGCAGGTCACCGATCCCACCGGAACCTACGATTTCGCCTACGACAACATGGGTCGGCTGGTCGGAACTACGACGCAGTACACGTTCCTTTCGAACACAACCTACACGAACGCGTACACGTATGATGCTGATTCAAACCGGGTGTCCATGACCGACCCACAGGGTGGCGTGACGTCGTACGTTTACGACACCCTGAACCGGCTGAGCACTCTCACGCCGCCATCCGCGTTCGGCAGCGGCTCGTTTGGGTTCAGCTATGACATGCTGAGCCGGCGCACGCAGATGACGCGCCCGAACGGCGTCACCACGAACTACACCTACAATAATCTTTCGCAATTGCTTTCGGTGCTTCACCAGGTAGGCACAAATACTATTGACGGCGCGACATACACGGTTGATCCTAGTGGAAACAGGACAGCGAAGACGGACATGTACGCGGGTGTGACGTCGAACTATACCTATGATCCGCTCTATGAGCTGACGCAAGTGACCCAGGCAACGAACACCACGGAGAGCTATTCGTACGATTCAGTCGGCAATCGGCTGAGTTCACTGGGCGTATCGCCGTACACTGTCAATTCGTCGAACGAGCTGACCTCGACTCCCAGCGCTACCTACACCTACGATGCCAACGGCAACCCCCTCACCAGCACCACCGGCTCGAACACGATTACGTACACCTGGGACTTCGAGAACCGCCTAAGCAGCGTGACCTTGCCAGGTACCGCTGGCACGGTGAGCTTCAAATACGACCCCTTCGGTCGGAGGATTTACAAAAGCGCGCCGAACTTCACGGGAATTTTTGCTTATGATGGCGACAACCTGGTGGAAACAGTAAATTCCAGCGGCACCGTGTTGGCTCGCTACACGCAGACGCAAAACATCGATGAGCCGCTCGCGGAACTTCGTTCCACCACTGGGACGAGCTACTACGAAGCGGACGGACTGGGGAGCATCACCTCGCTGACTAGCTCGGCCGGGGTGGTCGCCAACACGTACACGTTCGACTCTTTCGGCAATCTTACCGCGTCCACCGGAACGCTTAGCAACCCGTTCCGCTACACCGCCCGCGAGTTCGATTCCGAAACGAACCTCTACTTCTATCGCGCCAGATACTACGATCCATCCACCGGCCGCTTTCTCGGCGAAGACCCGATTGGATTCCAGGGCGGCGTGAATTTATATGCGTACGTTGACAACAACCCGCCGAACTTTCGCGATTCGTCAGGCCGTTGTCCCGGCAAGGACCCGTGCGATGAAAGCCAACCGAAGAACAAGAGCTATCTCGACTACATGAAGAATCATCTTGCCGACGCTGGTCGTGTTGCCGCGAACCTGAATGTGCCAGTGCAGGACATCTTGGGGCTTTCGGCAGAGGAGTCGGGTTTCACAGGTACTAGCAATGCGGTGACTCAAGCGAAAAACTACTTTAGCCTCCACGGCGCGCCGCCGAAGGGATTTTCCCTCCCTCCAGGTACAGTCGGAGGCGGTTTCTATCGTTCGCTAAAAGACGGCTACTTAATAGTCTTCACGGGCTACCTCGATTCCGGCATGTACTTCGCCAATAAATACTCGAATCTGATCAAGGGTGTTGGAGACCCAGACGAGTTCGCGAAGATACTCCATGGCCACGGTTACGGCGTCGGGAACCAGCATTTCGTCGGCGACCTATCTTCGATCATCGGCGAGATGGCAGCGAGGCTAGAATGCAAGCAACTTCAATAATTGACGGCAAGTGTCTTAAGCCGCTTCTAGCGCTGGTGCTGTTACTTGCAGCGTCGGCCTCGGTGAGCCCACAGGGGGTAACGCCACGCAGACTCACCTTTGAAGAAGGTCGCAAGCTCGCGCTGGCGGCCTTGGAGTCCGACTCCAAGAAGTTGCCCGGGCTCGACGTCGAGAATTATAGCAATCCCAATTTTCCGGACTTTTACTTCTTTAGCGTAACGTGGGGCACGGCTCGTTCGGAGAGAGGAGGCACGGTAGAACAAATCGCGGTGGATGCGATTACTGGCGACGTCTGGGACGGCGTGGTTTGTCGGAAAATTACGTCGCCCTCGCTCCGAAAGCTTCAATCATCTGTTCGCCAGCAGATCGGGCTTAGTAAGAGCGAATATTTGAAGCTCACAAAAAAGGGGCCAATGTGTTAGCCGAATTACGATGCGTGGACCGGGCGTTGACCGTTCAATTTGAGACCGTCTATTTTTCTGATTCTGATCCGCTTGTGGGTTCGTCGCGTTATCGCCAACTGCCCGAGCAGGACGCCGACTATTTGAGCTCTCCTTTCGAATACCCGCACGTAGGGCTTGAGTCAATTCGGCAGAATGGCTCGAAAGAAATCCTCAACGGAGCTGCAGGCATCCTCGTTGGCACAGAGGATTATCAAGCACCTGCGGGTCTGGGAGCTGTGAGGTCCAAATATTGCTATGTTGCAGTCGGCGCAAGGATTTTCGAAATAAATGAGCGCTTCCCGGAGTTTAGGTAAAGTTCCGGGAGTCAGGGAGCCGATGTGGACTTGGTTCGCGAAGCTCGGTGAGTACGGTGAACTGGACCGAAGGCTTAGCATCCTCTACATGGCGAAGCCGTCGTCGCGATATCTCCTCGTTGCTGATGACAGGCATGAATAGCAAGCATTGGCGTCCAGACTGAATTCACCTGGGAAGATGCCTGAAGGCTTGGCTAAAGAGTAGGACGTCCTTGCCGAGCATCACATTTGGGCATATCGGAAGTATTGTCACGACCATACAGATCCTGTTGCCGCAGGTGCCAACGCGATCACGTTAGAAGCTGAATCGCTAGTCTTGATCATTGACCTGGACAAAATGAGTTCAAAACTCTGGCTGTTCGCCGCCGATGACCAGACAGCCCGCAATCTGAACAAGAAAAGTCGGAAGTTGGACAGCTGGACTCCAGTTCGAAATGGCGTGTGGGAAACTCGAATCCCGTTCACGGCGAATCGAGACGCCTCAGAACGCTTGTTTGACGCGATGACCCTATTGGAATTCGACGTGTACTTGTGAGCGCTGGCTTCAAATACGATCCCTTCCTATAGCGCATCTACAAGGCGGGTGCGCTGATTAGATCACGTTGTCGGGCTGGCTGTTGGAACCAGATTCCACTGCGGGGATTCGAGCAGAGAGCCTTCGTCAAGATGAAGGAAACAGAAAAGGCCCTAGTAAGAACGAGCTGCCCGCAGCTCGCAAACTCAAGGTGTCCCTTGACAGAGCCGAGAACGTCGTAGAGGGTGACACACCCTTCCGCCCCACCCAAATGAACGCCTTTGAATTGTCGGGTGTAAACCGCAGATGTTGCTGTTTGGTTTCCGAGATCCAATAGTAACGGTCTGCGTAAACACATTCCATGACGCCGCTTTGAACCGCATGTCCATGCCCGATCCGCAAGGTGACCGCGATCATGCTTGCTTGTCTTTCGTTCGGAGAAACGCCCTCGAATGACGTCCCTGTAGGTGTTTCGTCTTTGCAGTTCAACCGTGCAACACGCTCAATACAGTGGGGAAGTCAACCTGTGGCAGCCATGACACGAAATCGGCCAGAAAAGTTCTAAGATCGTCCCCTTGGGTGCGCCACTTCTCACTGGGTCCAGCCCGGACACATGAGTTACACAACGTACCTAAGACATAGGTAACACTTTTGGGCCGAAGGGATTTTGCAGCGGTTTCAGCACTCGCGTAAGCTCAATGACTATCACCGCCAGTCCGCCGCCTATCGTTCCTAGAGAGATCTTCTTGACACGTGGCTTAGCAATTTGCTAAGATTCTGATGTGCAGATTATCGGCAAACATCTGATAGAAGCTGCGCAAAAGAAGCATTCGAACTGGAAAGGCTCTCTTGGTTCTTGGGTCAGGATCGTGGAGGGAGTGGCGCCGCCCAGGAGCACCTTGCCCGCAGTCAGGCGGACGCGCAAAGATGCGGACCCGGTCGGAGACTGCGTAGTGTTCGATATCAAGAACAATGAAGCCAGGTTGATATCCTACATAGACTACAAAATGGGAACGGTTACGGTATTGGCCGTGTTGACCCACAAGGAGTACGACAAAGGAGGGTGGAAAAGTGCCTGCAACTGCTGAACGGCTGCCAGCTAAATATCTTGTCAAAGAAGAGGCTCCTCGGACCATTTCTTCGCCCGAGCAACACCAAGCTTACATTTCCCGCCTTCTC
>Ga0210390_10004229_pt1 | contig 12156 bp, 12 predicted proteins | sample IncBWH11OmetaG_FD_161050 | JGI IMG/M metagenome (GOLD analysis project Ga0210390, IMG submission 161050) | Forest soil microbial communities from Barre Woods Harvard Forest LTER site, Petersham, Massachusetts, United States - Inc-BW-H-11-O ...
TTGTGGCCGGCATGGTGGTTTCTGCATCCACTGCGTCGTTGATGGGCAGTTTGCTTTACGGCGTGCGCCCGCATGATCCGGCTGTGTTTGTGATCGTTCCTCTGCTTTTGTTTGCCGTCGCCGTTCTAGCCAGCTATCTTCCGGCCCGGCGCGCGACGAAGGTGGACCCAATGATTGCCCTTCGCGAGGCATGAACTTGCCGGTTTACGGCCGGTTCATCAATCGCGCGATTTCGGATACGCAGCGGAGCTGTAAATAAATGTTGGGTGGCAGGACGCCGTGAGCGCGGTTGAACCAGGGAAATTTGCGGATCTCGTTGCTGGGGCTGGCCCACCTTTACGTTTTGTTTGTAAAGGTAGGGACGGCAAGGTCGACGGTCACAGCTTTTCTTTTGCCAGGTGCGTAATTTCCCGCACCCGCCCCTGCAAAAAGCGCAAAGGACGGGGCACCCAAAACCTGTTTATTGGCTGTTATGAAGGGTGGGCCACCCTTGAGCCGCTCCGGGCGATAGAACTTGCTGGGGGATCAATCCGGATTGGTTTCGATCTGCTCGGGCGGCAGCACTTTTAAATCAGGATGGTCTGGATCTTTCCAGAAGGTTCCGAAACATTCGCCGCGTTCCTCCGGCCTCCACACTGTGCCGTCGTCGTACAGGATTTTCGTTGGCAACAACACCCAACCGAATATGTGATCGGCTCCTGATCCTGAATATGCCTTCATCTCAATCGTCTGCTCGTGGTTAGGATCAAGCGGTTGGTCGGAACTCCAGGTGTCGATGTAAGGGTGATTCATCAGTTGGGGCGCGACAAAGTGCTCGAAGGTGAGCGTAAAGCTCTTGATCTTTTTGTTGCCCGTATTCTTCACAGTCAGAGTGTACGCAGGCCCGCCATTCCAGAACTGGCCTGCCACGAAACGCAGCGGGCATATTTTGGTGGAGGGTTTGTAGATGGTGAAAGAGGCCATCATCCCGCCCTCCATGTGGTCTCTTACGTGGCAGTGGAACATCCATGTGCCGGGATTGTCGGCGATCATGTCGACGACATTGGTGCTGGCCGGGAGAAGTTCGAGGACGTCTACGTTGCGGCGTCCGTCGGTGACCGTCTTGCCGTGCCAATGGGGACTGTGAACATCGATCTCGTTCCCCATTCCCATCACATACCAGCGTACCTTTTCGCCTTGTGCCATGATCAGGCCGGGCAGATTTCCAAAGATGTAGCCGTTGATGGAATAGAACAGGCCCTCGGGTTTCGCCAACAGCTGGTCGAAGATTACGAAGGCGGCAACGAATTCCCGATCCACACCTTTGGGAGAACCATCAGGTTTCGCTTTGCCTTTAGCCGTAACAATGATGGGCCCGAGGAGTCCAGCGTTGGTCTCCTTGGGTTCGTCGGTATGCGCGTGGTACCACCAGACGATGGAGCTCAGCTGGCCCGGCCTAGGCCCGCTGCCTTCGTCGGCAAACCAGTGATAGGTAAAGCGCGCGCGTGGGCCCACCCGGGAGCCATTCCCATAGGGCAGATAAAAAGCCCCCTCGCTTTCTTTGTCGTAGCGCAAGCCGTGAGGATGGATGCTGTGCATTACTTTCGAGCGATTGAGGAACTCAACTTCGACTTGATCTCCGACTTCGGCACGAATGATAGGCCCCAGAATTCCCAACCATTCGGGTTGCGGTTTGCGAACCGAAAAAGTGGAGTCGGTGTATTCGATGAAACGGGTTTTTGGCCACTGGGTATGCAACGCCCAAGGTGGGGGAAGCAGACTTCCGCGCAGTAAATCGTGTCCACTGGGAGCGAAGTCCCAGGTGACATCTTCGGCGGCAATGTAATAGTGGCGAGTTACCGCGACCGCCGGCGTGACTGCGAGGAAAATCGAGAAGAATAGCGACAGTGGCAGTAGCTTCAAAGTGATGTCCGACACCCAACTTCGCGCTACCGGCGCGGGCCGAGAGGGCACCAATACCGGACGCAACACATTGTAGCCGGGGCGGCGCACAACTCACAAGGTCATGTACTCCCGGAACCGTGGTGATAACTCGGGTGCGCCCGTTTCTATTTGACAGTCAGTTCGTGGCTGGGGAGAATGGCGAAATATCCATACGCGGGAAGAAGTTAATCCACATTTTGAAAGGAAAGATATGAAGAAAACGATTGCAGTTTCGGTTCTTTCTGTGTGTCTGTCGTTTGCTGCCGGAATCGCAGTGGGGCAGGCTCGCGACTGGCACGACCTGGAAGGTGTCCACCAGCACGTACAAGAAGCCATCCACGAAATGGAAAATGCCCGCGCCGCGAACCATTACGATATGGCTGGGCATGGCGCCAAAGCAGAAGAGCATCTGCGGTTGGCCGAGCACGAACTGCATGATGCCATCGAGGCAGCCAAGAGAGACGGACGGTAAACGGCCTCAGCTTTAGCTGGGATCGATGGAATTGACTCGGGTATCCGGCGAGCTTAATGGGCCCCACTCTTCACGAGAACACAAAATGAAGAGTGGGGCAGCCTTTTTGCTCGACTAGGGTAACGCGTGGTCCGGCCCCAGAGAGGTCCTCGCGGGTTTTGGCCCTACTCAGACAATCTCAAGAACAAATAGCGGCAGCCGCCAAGATGAGGAAAATGGACTGGTCTGGAGCGAGCGGGAGAACAGCGTCCGCCGCTACGTGGGCATTATTTGATCGAAACCAGCTTCTCTACCAATTCTGAGTAGTCTTTCTTTTCCAGGCCGTGGACTTGTTTGTTGTACTCGTCGACCTTGCTGGAATAGTTCATCGAGCAGAATTTGGGGCCGCACATAGAGCAGAAGGCGGCTTCTTTGTAGTAGTCGTCGGGCAGGGTTTCGTCATGCATGGAGCGAGCGGTTTCCGGATCGAGCGAAAGCGCGAATTGTTTCTCCCAGTCGAATTTATAGCGGGCGTAGCTGAGCGCGTCGTCGCGGTCTTGAGCGCCGGGCCGATGGCGGGCTAGATCTGCCGCATGAGCGGCGATTTTGTAGGCAATGATTCCGTCTTTTACATCTTTCTCGTTGGGCAGCCCGAGATGTTCTTTGGGGGTCACGTAGCACAACATTGCCGCACCGTGCCAGCCGATCATGGCCGCGCCAATCGCCGATGTAATGTGGTCGTATCCGGGCGCGATGTCCGTCACCAAGGGTCCCAGGGTATAGAACGGTGCTTCGTAGCAGAGTTCTTTTTCTTTGTCGACCTGCTCTTTGATTTTGTCGAGCGGCACATGGCCGGGGCCTTCGATCATCACCTGCACATCGTATTGCCAGGCTTTCTTGGTCAGTTCTCCCAGGGTCTTCAACTCGGCGAATTGCGCTTCATCGCTGGCGTCGGCGATGCAGCCGGGACGTAGCCCATCGCCTAGCGAGAACGAAACGTCGTGCTTGGCGAAAATCTTACAGATATCATCGAAGCGGTCGTAGAGAAAATTCTGTTTGTGATGGTGCGCCATCCATTGCGCCAGAATTGCGCCGCCGCGGCTCACGATTCCGGTGATGCGTTTCGAAATCATCGGCAGATACTGAATCAGCACGCCCGCGTGAATGGTCATGTAATCCACGCCCTGCTCTGCCTGCTCCTCGATGACTTCGAGCATCACCTCGGCATTCAAATCTTCAATGCGCTTCACCCGTGAGATCGCTTCATAGATTGGCACTGTTCCGATGGGAACTGGCGAGTGGCGCAGGATGGCTTCGCGAATTTCGTGAATGTCACCGCCGGTCGAAAGATCCATCACCGTGTCAGCGCCGAAGTGCACGGAGGTGTGCAACTTCTTGAGCTCTTCATTGATGTTGGAAGTGACGGCGGAATTCCCAATGTTGGAGTTGATCTTGCACAGCGAAGCCACGCCGATGCACATCGGCTCCAATTCCGGATGATTGATGTTGGCCGGAACAATCATGCGGCCGCGCGCGACCTCGTCGCGAACCAGTTCGGCGGAAAGCTTTTCGCGCTCCGCCACGTAGAGCATTTCCTCGGTGATCAGGCCCTGGCGGGCATAGTGCATCTGGGAGAAATTGCCGTCTTGGTTTTCCGACTTACGGCGAGTAATCCACTCGGAGCGCGGCCGAGGTACACTTTGCCCGTTGCCTTCGTGAGAATGATTGCCGTTGCCGGGATTACCCTTCGCGGGAGCCATGTGGTTACCACCTTTGCTGGATTATTCAAAAGCCGATTATACGCCGCCAAATGACATCGAACGCGATAAGCTGCACGCTTCATTTCAATTTTCTCACCAGCTCGCAACCACTCCTTTCCTTGTGTCGGATTGCAGCATATCCTTTTCTTGCCTTGTCCGTCCAAAAACTTGGGCTTACAATTTCCCTTCTACGATCAAAACGAGGTCTTATGCGCATACACCGTCTCTTGCCGGCATTCCTGCTGCTGGGAACCATTTTCGCTTGGCCCCAGTCCGATTCCACCGCGAAGTCCGGCCCAGGTTTCAGTATCGATAACATCGACAAGACGCTTGATCCCTGCGTCGATTTCTATCAGTATGCCTGCGGCAACTGGCTTAAGACCGCCGAAATTCCGCCAGATCAGAGTGCATGGGTGAGCTTTGTCGAACTGGATGAGCGTAACCTGGTCACGTTGCGTGACATTCTGGAAAAAGCTTCCGCCAACGATCCGAACCGAAGTGCGATCGATCAAAAGATCGGCGACTTCTATGGCTCCTGCATGGACGAAAAGGCAGTGGACGCGAAAGGCCTCACTGCGCTTAAACCTGAGCTTGACCGCATCTCTGCGGTGAACGACAAGACTTCCCTGATCGATGCCATTGCGCGTGTGCACCTTATAGGTCCCAACCCGCTGTTTAATTTTTATTCCAATTCTGACCTTCACAACGCGGATCAAGTGATCGCGTATATCGATCAGGGTGGGTTGTCGCTGCCGGACCGCGATTACTACATCAAAGACGACGCGCGCATGACGGATATGCGCAAACATTTGGTGGAATATGTGACGCAGACATTCGTGCTGGCGGGGCAATCGTCGACGCAGGCGGCGGACTCGGCGCAAACCGTGTTGCGCATCGAGACTGCGCTGGCCAAGGCCTCCATGGACCGCACCATCCGCCGCGACCCTCATACGCGAGACCACAAGATGACGCGGGACGCGGCCGCCACCCTGGCTCCGAATTTTCATCTCGATCAATATTTCGCGGCTACGGGAACCCCCAGTTTTTCTGAATTGAATGTCAGCAACCCGGAGTTTTTCAAGCAGGTGAATGTCGTGGTGGAGTCCGAATCATTGGACAACCTGAAAACTTATGTGAGCTGGCACCTGCTGCGCGGCGGCGCTCCCTGGCTCTCGCAACCGTTCGTGGAGGCTAACTTCAAAATGCGCCAGGCGTTGACCGGCCAGAAGGAAATCCAGGCGCGGTGGAAGCGCTGCGTGGAACTGACCGACCAGTCCTTGGGCGAAGCGCTCGGCCAAACATATGTGGAACTCACCTTTGGGGCGGACGGCAAACAGCGCATGTTGAAAATGGTGGATGCGCTGGAGAAGTCGCTGGACGAGGATATCCAGGGCCTGCCCTGGATGACCGACGAAACCAAGAAACAGGCGAAGGTTAAGCTGCAAGCCATTCGCAACAAGATTGGTTATCCCGACGTGTGGCGCGACTACAGTTCATTGACGGTGGTTCGCGGCGACCTGATGGGAAATTTCTTGCGCGCCAATGAATTCGAATCCAAGCGCGAAATCGCCAAGATCGGCAAGCCGCTCGACCGCAAGGAATGGGGTATGACGCCGCCCACGGTCAACGCCTACTACAGCGGTTCCTACAATGAGATTGTGTTTCCCGCGGGGATCCTGCAGCCTCCATTCTTTGACAAGAACATGGATGACGCTGTGAACTTCGGCGGCATCGGATTGGTGATTGGGCACGAGTTGACTCACGGCTTCGACGACCAGGGGCGCAAGTACGATCCGCAAGGGAATCTACGCGACTGGTGGACGGATGAGGATGGTAAGGAGTTTGAAAAGCGAGTTAGCTGCATTGCCGATGAGTACAGCAATTTTGTCGCAGTCGACGATCTCAAGCTCAAGGGTCGGCTCACGCTTGGCGAAAATACTGCCGACAACGGTGGGGCACGCATCGCGCTGATGGCGCTCGAGCACATGATCGCAGACGACAAAACCGGGAAAGAAGGCCAGAAGATCGATGGCTACACTCCCGAGCAGCGCTTTTTCCTGGGCTTTGGGCGTGTGTGGTGCGAGAAACGGCGTCCGGAGTATGCGCGCAACCAGGTGACTACGAATCCTCACTCGCCCGGCAAATGGCGCGTCGATGGCGTGGTGCAGAACATGCCCGAGTTTCAAAAGGCATGGGGCTGCAAGGCGGGACAACCCATGGTCAGCGCGAATGCCTGCCATGTGTGGTGAGGCGTGAGCGTTACTTGATAAATCCTTTGCGCCGTTGCTCACTGTAATGGCGCAAAGCATCATTGATGATTGGATAGGCCTCACCCGCGGGGCGGATTTCGTCGACCTCGACCTCTTTTCCTTCGAGCTGTTTGTAATCCTGAAAAAATCTTCGCAGCATCAGCAACCGGTGCGGGGGCATCTCCGAGGCCTCACGGTAGCCGTTGAATTCTGGGTCTTCGGTAGCGATGGCAATGATCTTGTGGTCTTTTTTTCCTGAGTCAATCATGGTCATAAGGCCGATGGCTCGGGCATGAATGATCGTCAACGGAACCACGCTTTCCTGGCAGAGCACCAGAACGTCGAGCGGATCGTCGTCTTCGGCCAGCGTCTGGGGAATGAAGCCATAGTTCGCCGGATAGTAAACCGCGGAGTAAAGCACGCGATCAAGTTTGATCAGTCCGCTGGCCTTGTCCAACTCATACTTCACACTGGAGCCGAACGGAATTTCGATCACCGTACTGAACTCTTCCGGCAGATTTTCTCCGGGAGTTACGTCATGCCAGGCGTGGATCATCGGGAACGCTCTCAATCAAGAATCAGCGATAGGGAATTGTAACGCGTGGAGATGTTTTCCGTTCTTGACCCGTGCCTGAGCCGAGGAATAGAGTTTTGTAATAGGCATGGGGTGTTCTTATGTCCAACGAAACCAGCAGATACCTTAAATTTGGTGGAGCGACGGTTGTCATCCTGTTAGCACTCGGATACTTGGCGTACACTGGCGTGCAGGAAAGCAAGAGTTATTACGTCACCATCAAGGAATTGCGCGGCATGGGCGACTCTGCCCACACCAAGCGCCTGCGGGTTGCGGGGAACGTTCAACCCGGTTCGATCAAGCGCAACGGCACGAAGGTTGAGTTCGTCCTGATCGAGAACGATCAGACTCTTGCGGTCTCGTATAGCGGCACCGAGCCTCCGCCGGACACCTTCAAAGACAATTCCCAGGCCTTAGCCGACGGCAGTTTCGGACGCGACGGCGTCTTTCATGCCAAGCAATTGCAAGCCAAGTGCGCCTCGAAGTATGCGCCGCAGCAACCGGGAGCGCCCGCCAGCGGCACGTCTCCGAATGCGCCTCCGAAAAGCATGACCCAGGTTCAGACCAACGGCTCTGACCCGATGTCTAATTAAAGACCACGCAGTCCCGGACGCCTCGTCCGGGGCGGCGCGAAAAGCTCGCCAGCAAAGCCGCCGCAAGCATTCGACTTGTCCCGACGCTTCGCGTATTCTTCTTCGAATCCAGGAGGATGAGATGAGATTTCGTCGTGTAGCCGCCCTTCTTATTATCTGCGGTATCGCTTTTTCGGTCCTCGGGAAATCTGGAATGGCGCAGAACTCCGCGACCAAGCAAGCTGCGAAGTCAGACGATATTCCCAAGTCCATTGCGGAGAGCGTTAGCGGTACGCTTCAGTTCGCGGAAGGAAATTTTCTTGGCATCGCCGAGGCCATGCCTGAGGACAAGTATTCCTTCATCCCCACGACTGGCAAGTTCGACGACGCTCGCAGCTTTGGCGAACAGGTGAAGCATGTCGCCTGCGCCCAGTTCGCATTCTTCAACGAATTCGAGGGCAAGAAGCCGCCCGACGATTGCGAAAAGGGCGGCCACGATCCGGCAAAAACCAAAGCTGAGCTGATCAAATATCTCAAGGACTCGTTCGACTACTCCAACGCTGCCCTAGCAACGCTCAGCGAGAAAAACGCGCTCGATCGCGTCGAGGGCCGTTATGCCGGGCCGAGCACGAAACTCGGTATCTCCGTTGTTGCCGTCTGGCACATTACCGACCACTATGGACAGCTTGTCGAGTACCTGCGCTTGAACGGCATCATCCCTCCCTTCACACAGAAATACGGCATCAAGGTGCGGTGACCTCCGCGACTGCGGCGCTTCGCACCGCCGGGCGGACGACGGCGTCCGCCTCTAGGTGAGTCCTCCTACTGCCCTCGACTTCACGAGGCGCTTCATTTATCTTCGGTTCCGATGTCTGCCGCTGTTATTGTGACCGGTCTGGTCAAGCAATTCGGACGCTTCGCCGCGTTGCGCGGCGTGAGTGCGGAGTTCGCTGCCCAGCGTCTCTACGCCATCCTCGGCGACAACGGGGCAGGGAAGACCACGCTGTTGCGCGCTCTGGCCGGGCTGACTCCTCCCACTGGTGGAAGCATCTCGATGTTGGGAACAACCGATCTCCGTTCGGTCTGCGGACAGCTGGGATACATGGCCCACCCTTCTTTGCTGTACGACGAAATGAGCGGAATGGAGAACCTGCGATACTTCGCGCGATTGTACGATGTGGCCGACTGCGATTGTCGTTGTGCCGGTGTTATCCATGCCGTAAAGCTTGACCCATTGCTGACGCGGCCCGTGGGCCAATACTCGCAAGGCATGCGGCAGCGGATGTCACTGGCCCGAGCGCTGCTGAACGATCCCAAAATTCTTCTTCTGGATGAACCCTTCTCCAACGTGGACCTGCGTTCCGCGCGCGAGATGGTGAGCTTGCTGATGGGATTGCGCGATAACGGTAAGACCATCTTCGTGGTCACGCATCAAGCTTCTTTGCTCGAAGGCGCGGCTGATGAATTCGTTTGGATGGAAGCGGGACAGATCGTCAGCCGCACTCCTGACCTGCAGCCTCAGGAGACACGATGAGCACCGTTGCGAGTCTTACGCGAGCGACTCTGGCGAAAGATCTTCGCCTGGAGTGGCGATCGAAAGACGCCATCAACTCCATGCTGTTTTTTTCATTGCTCGTGGTTGTGATCTTCAGTTTTTCTTTTGATCCAACCGCCGAGGAGTCACGACAGATCGCGGGCGGACTGGTGTGGGTGGCATTTCTGTTTGCCGCGGTGGTGGCCCTGAACCAGACCTGGGCGCGGGAGATGCGTAATCAGGTGCTGGATGCATACCGGGTTTCTCCGGCTCCACCGAACGCTTTATTTCTGGCCAAGGTCATCGGGAATTTCATCTTCGTCACCGTGCTGCAGGCATTGATGACGCCGCTTTTCATTGTTTTTTACAACCTGCGCGCGCTCGGGCCCGCATACCAGTTGCCCATTGTTGCGGCGTTGGGAACATGGGCGCTGGTAGTGAACGGGACCTTCTTTGCGGCCATGTCTTTGCGCACGCGCAGCCGCGAAATCATGCTCCCGCTGTTGCTGTTTCCCATCTCCATCCCGGCCTTGCTCGCCATGGTAGAGGCCACGGGCGCCATTCTGACCGGAGAATTTTCCGCCCGGTTCTGGATCGTGTTGCTTGCGGCCTACGATGTGGTGTTTACTATCGCTAGTCTCTTCTTATTCGGATTCGTGTTGCAGGCAGAATGAAGCGCGCTTTCCCCATCCTCGCCGTTCTCACGGGTGTGCTGCTCGGTTATGCGCTCCATCAGGCGCTGGTTACCGCTCCCACCGAACAGACTATGGGCGATGTTCAGCGAATTTTTTATTATCACGTGCCGTCGGCGTGGACGGCTTTCATTTTATTTTTCGTGAATTTCTTCGCTTCGATCGTGTATCTCATCTGGCGCGCCAACAAAGCAGATATCGTTGCCCTGGTGACGGCGGAAGTGGGCGTCGTATTCTGCACCGTGGTGCTGGTGACGGGGCCGATCTGGGCGCGTCCGGTATGGGGGATCTGGTGGACGTGGGACTTGCGCCTGACCTTGACCCTGGTGCTGTGGCTGATCTACGTCAGCTATTTAGTTCTGCGCAGATTTTCCAGCAGCGGGCAGACTCCGTTACTAGCGGCGGTGCTAGCCGTGTTTGGCGCCCTCGACGTCCCCCTGGTTTATTTTTCCATCTGGTTTTTCCGCACCCAGCATCCTCAACCAGTGATCGGCGGAGGCGGTTCCATTGATCCCCGCATGTTGCATGTGCTCCTGATTAATTGGCTTGCATTCTCGTGTTTTGCCGCTTTGGTGTGCTGGTCCCGCTACCGACTGGAAGTGCTGCGGCGCGATGTGGACGAAACCCTCGCTCTCGAAGCTCTGCTCGAACCTCGAGGTTCACAAACCAGAATTTCACCGACGGGACGTGCCGGATGAGTTATCTTTACGCCGCATACATTGCGACTTGGGTTATCCACATTGCGTATCTCGGGAGTCTGCTGCGCCGTTATACCCGGCTGCGAAATGAGATCGCGGAATTTAAGGGACGAGTCGACGAAAAGACTTGAAGGGAAAAGTAAGAGCTGCTGAGGATCCCCTACGAAATCTTCTCAGCCGCCCGGCGCACCCGAGCGCAGGAATTCGTAATCCTCGATAACCGCCGCGATGCCGACGCGGGAGGCCGGCAGAGGCGCTTCGGTTCGCAGCACGCGAGCGGTAAAGCGGACGCGCACGGGATCAGTCAAGGTAACATGCGGGGGAAGCGTTAAGGTCACCTGAATACGGGAGCCTTCTGCGAGCGGCCGGTCGAGGTAGAGAAACACCCCGCGGGCACTTACATTCTGAGTCTCGGTCAACAGTTCGCCGACGCTGGCGTCCTCCAGTTTGACCTTGGCGGGCAGGCGCATATCGAAGCGCCTCATGAGCCGGCGTTCGTGCGACGCCTCCAGCATTGCGCTTTCTTGTTTTTCGAGCATTCCAGATCCCTCCGGTCACTGAAATCACTCTGTCACTCCAAAAGACGCAACGAAGCCATTGCCTTAGGCCAAAGATACTTAATTGTCAGAAGTTTACAAGGTCAAACCGGCTGAGGAACTGAATCGGTTAATGGCTGCGCAGGCGGAATCTGAACGCAGAGCCGGGAGTTGGAGAGAGCGTCGCCCAATGGAAAGAGCGATTGGGTTGTGCCGAAAATGGCGCATGTCATGAGCAGTGAAATACTTTCGATATGATCTGCGACATCACGACACGTTAACCGCCGAGCTCCCGGCACCGTACTTTTCTCCTGAAGGCGGCATCTCGGGCTATGCATCTCGGGCTATCCCAGGCCGCATCTGAGGAATCTTAAGGCGAAGAACAGGGTTGCGCATCTTGACAGGCTATCCGTCAGATGTTTAAGTAATTACTTAACTTTTGCGCTTATTTTTGATGACAAGTAGGCAAGCCGCTTCGCGGGCGCGACTCGGAGTGCTGTTTTTGCGCCGTTTCTTCTTCCTCTCCTTGAAATCGGAAAAAGACATCGCGAAAAGTCGGAGGAGTGCAGTGAGATTGAATCGCCGTCAATCGGGAAATACTTGTTCGCAAACCCGCGTGTTCGTGGCCATCACGCTGCTAGTGATATTCGCAGCCGTCGCTCTCACCGCGGGTTCGAGGGCCGCGAAGCTCGGGGTTGCGAACGCGGCAAATTCCCAACGGCTTTTTGCTTCCCGTTCCACTTCTTCGGCTACGGCGCCTTCCGCGCAACAGCCAGTTCTGGCCACTTACAGCCACCTCCCGCTCATTTTTGAGCCGAACCAGGGACAGACGGATGCGAGTGTGAAATTCCTGGCGCGAGGCGCCGGTTACGGCCTCTACCTCACCGCGCAGGAAGCTGTGCTCGCTTTCCAGCAGGCCGCCGCTGACTCGCCGCATACTGTCGTTCGAACTTCAGTGGTGAGCATGAAGTTAGCGAGGGCTACCGCGGCTGACCCGGCGGGTGAAGTCCGACTCCCCGGTAAGAGCAACTACTTCATCGGCAACAATCCCGCCCAATGGCATCTGGACATTCCGCAGTTTGCGCGGGTGCGCTATCGCAATGTGTATCCCGGCATCGATCTGGTGTACTACGGCAACCAGGGGCGGTTGGAATATGACTTCGAAGT
>Ga0210390_10004231_pt1 | contig 12149 bp, 7 predicted proteins | sample IncBWH11OmetaG_FD_161050 | JGI IMG/M metagenome (GOLD analysis project Ga0210390, IMG submission 161050) | Forest soil microbial communities from Barre Woods Harvard Forest LTER site, Petersham, Massachusetts, United States - Inc-BW-H-11-O ...
GCCCGCGGACCTGCGCAGGGTCATGCGGCTGATCCGGCGCGACGGCGCGCTGTCCATCCGCGATATCGACGATGATGTTTTGGTGGACAAGTATCATCCATGGGCGAGCCGGAAGCCGTCGAAGGGTGCGCTGCAACTCGGCTTCTACGGTGGGCTGCTCACCATCTCCGAGCGTAACGGCATGCTCAAGACCTACGAGCTGATGGAGCGGCATTTCGGCTGGAGCAAGCCGCCCAAACCCGCTTCCGCCAGCGAGATTGCCGGCTATCTGCTCGGCCGCGCCCTGCGCGCGCAGGGACTGGTCAGCCTCAATTCGATCTGCCATCTCGACGCGCCGAGCAAGCCGGCCGTCCGCCAGTTGATCGCGGCAAGAGTTCGCCGCAACGAGCTGGTGCCGCTGGTGATCGAAGGCGCGGACAAGGAGGAACACTGGACGCTGCCGGAGACCCTGGACGGCGTCAGCCAGCCGGCGCCCGCACGGGTGCACATCCTGTCGCCGTTTGACCCCCTGATCATCCAGCGCAAGCGGACGCTTCTCTTCTTCGGCTACGAACACCGCTTCGAAGCCTATGTGCCGAAGGAGAAACGTCGTTTCGGCTATTTCGCGCTGCCGGTGCTGGTAGGGGACGACATCGTCGCTGCGCTCGATCTCAAGACCGATCGCAACAGGGGAAAACTCCTGCTGCAAAAGTGGAACTGGGTCGGCGGGCCGAAAGGCACGCGCCGGGACCTCAAGCGGCGGATCGAGGAAGAGCTGCACCGGTTCGAGCGTTTTCAGCTCGCCGAGTGAGTCGCCGAGCCTTCAATGGCCTCATAAGGCCTTTTGATCTATCTTTGGGTTGGGCGGCTTTCGAACTCCATGGATGTTGTGTGTCCGACCGCAAAACTCCGGCGCACATAACAGGTGGAGCTGCCTTGCCGGGCGGCGAGACTTCACCGTGCGCTGCGCCCACCCGGGCTGCACTGATTTGGACCGTGTTGGCATGGGCTGCGCTGCTGGTGACGATCGCCGTGTCGTTCCGGCCGGCGGTTCCGGTCGTGTGGGGCGACACGCCACCCTTCGTGGAATCTGCACTTCTTACGCTTGAGGCCGGAAAGCCGACGGTAGCGGGTGGGCGCGACCCCGGCTACCCGGCGTTCCTCGCCGCGACGTTCGCGTTCGGAGGCGACCTTGCAACGGTGGTCCGCGTGCAGCAGGTGGCGTGGGCCTTGCTGATGCTGGTGCTCGCGGCAACCGCTCAAGCGGTGACGCGCAGCGGCGTTGCGCTCGTGCCGATCATCCTCGTTGCCATGTATCCGGGCCTGCTGCTGTTCAGGAACGTGCTGACCGCGGAGCTCCTCTTCGCGGTCATCCTCAACCTCGCTGTGGCTGGATTGCTCGTTGCCACCTGCGCCGGCAAGACGGCGCGGTGCTGGACAGTGGCGGTCTCCGTGCTGTGCGCGGCGCTCGCCGCCTGCTTCAAATCGCAAGCGTTCCTGGTCCCGATCGCAGTCGTCCTGACAGGCCTTGGCCTCGCCCGGCCAGACACGGCCGCCCGGCGTGCCGTGATCGCAGTATCAGTCGCGGCGGCACTGGCGCTAATTGCCGCCGGTTCCCGGTTCGGAGCTTCCAACTCCGACCAGGCCTCGGTGGTGTTTGTCTCCAAGACACTGTTTTGCAATCACCTGAACATCGTGCTCGCAAGCGATGCGGCGCGACGCGAGATAACCTCGGCGGCCGGCGACCGCGCCGATGCCGTGATGACGCGGCTTGCGACCGATGTCGCCGCGGAGCCGGAGCGCTGGCCCGTGCTCGGGTTCTTCGGTGACGTCTGTCTCTTCGACACCGCCCTTGATCATGACGTCGCCGGCGATACCGCGATTGCTGGCGGCGCGGCCGCGACCTATCGGCGCATTTTCCTTGCCGCCATACGCGACCGGCCGCTTTCTTACGCAACGAAGTTCGTCCGTCAGATGGCCTATGGGGCCTTGATCGCCTGGCCGCCTTACGGGCTCGAACCGGTCATTCCGGTGTCGAGCGACGACGTGCCGCACGTCAACGAGATCATGACGCGCCACGGCCGCTTGGCTCAGTCCATCGATCTGAAAGGTGAACCGGTTCGGATCGGCCTGTTGTCCGATTTTCCGGCCTTTTCCACCTATCTGTTCGGGGCACTGAGCATCGCCTTCGTTGTCTCCCTGATGTTTTGGACGCTAGCCGCTGTGCGGCGCCGGCGGCACGGCTTCGTGAAGCGTGCGGGCATCGTGATCGCGATATGGGCGGCTTCGATCGCGACCGCGGCCGCTGCACATACCCTCGACGTCTGGCGATATCTGATTCCCGCCGTGCCCATGGTGGGTCTCATGCTCTCGCTTTTTGCCGCCGAGATGGCCGAAACCATCGCCGGCACGAGAAGGAGCTAATTGCCCGGCGAGTACCAGCGCGCCGACGCAGCTGAACCAGCCAGTCATGCCAGGGTTGGAAGAGACCGCCGTTGATCACAGATTCCTGATTACTGATGAATATTGACTTTTATCATTCAATAATCAACACTCCTTAGAGATTTCGGCCGAAGGAGTGTTCCAATGTTCGTCCGTTCGATTTTTGCGAGCTATTCCAGGCTTTTGGCAGGGGCTTCGCTGGCGTTGATCGCAATCGCCTTGGCCGGTTGCGATGAGACGGTTGCCGAAAGGGCGGCTCCGTCCCGGCCGGTTCTCGTCGCCACTGTCCATTATGAGCAGGAATCCCCGGAGCGCAGTTTCGTCGGCACCGTCAAGCCCCGGATCGAAACCGACATGGGTTTCCGCGTGCCGGGGAAAGTTGCCCGGCGTCTGGTCGAGGTCGGCCAGACCGTCGACGTGGGCCAGCCGCTCGCAACGCTCGACGAGGTCGATCTGAAGCTTCAGGCCGAGCAGGCGGAAGCCGAATTCCGCGCAGCGACGGGCGTGCTGGCGCAGGCAGGCGCCGCCGAGCAGCGCGCCAAGGACCTTCGCGCCAAGGGCTGGGCCACCGACGCCCAGCTCGATTCCGCCAAGGCCGCTGCGGACGAGGCCCGCGCGCGGCTCAATCGCGCCGAGCGCTCGGTCGAACTCACCAGGAACTCGCTGTCTTATGCGACGCTCATGGCCGATAGCCGCGGCGTGGTCACCGCGACCCTGGTCGACCCCGGGCAGGTGGTCGCCTCAGGTCAGACCGCCATTCGCGTTGCCCGCTTTGCGGAGAAGGAAGCGGTCGTCGCAATCCCCGAAACGTTGGTCGGCCGCGCCAAGGACGGCACGGCAACCGTCACCCTCTGGTCCGAACCCGACAGGAAATACGCCGCGAAGCTGCGCGAGATCGCGCCGTCGGCGGATCCTGCGACGCGCACCTATCTTGCCAAATTTTCGCTGCCGGACGCCGGCGAAGAAGTCTCGCTCGGCATGACCGCGACGCTGACGCTTGCCGATCCGCAAAGCGAGCGCGTGGCAAGGCTGCCATTGTCTTCGCTGTACAGCCAGGGCGGCGATCCCTCGCTGTACGTCGTCGATCACAGGGGCGACGTGACGCTGAAGCCGGTCGCCGTGAAATCCTACGAGAGCAACAACGTCGTCATTTCAGGCGGCGTGGAGGAGGGCGCCAGCATCGTCGTGCTCGGCGTGCAGAAGCTCGATCCGAGCCAGAAGGTCCGGGTCGTCTCGTCACTGTCGTTCTGAACTTGCCATTGTGAGGAGCAGAGCGACAAGCAATCCATACTTTCTCTCCGGCACCATGGATTGCTTCGCTTCGCTCGCAACGACGACGCAATGCACACGGTTTTTGAATTTTGGAGACCTGTCATGAAGCGCTTCAATCTTTCCGCCTGGGCGGTCAGCCATCCCTCGCTTGTGCTGTTCTTGATTATCGCGCTGGGCGCTACCGGATTCTTTTCCTACCAGCGGCTGGGCCGCGCCGAAGACCCGTTCTTCACCGTCAAGGTGGTGAACGTGTCGGCGATATGGCCGGGGGCCACCGCCGCCGAAATGCAGACGCAGGTCGCCGACCCCATCGAGAAGAAGCTGCAGGAGTTGCCCTATTTCGAGAAGGTTCAGACCTATTCGAAGCCGGCGTTCACGGCGATGCAGGTCACCTTCCGCGACTCGACCCCGCCCAGGGACGTGCCGTATCTGTTTTATCTCCTGCGCAAGAAGCTGGTCGATGTGCAGGGCCAGCTGCCTTCCGGTCTGCTTGGCCCGGTCGTCAACGACGAATTTTCAGACGTCGACTCGATTCTCTACATGATGACCAGCGACGGCGCCGATTATGCGCAGCTGAAGAAGGCTGCTGAAGGCATGCGCCAGCGGCTCTTGAAGGTGCCGGGCGTCACAAAGGTCGACCTCTACGGCACCCAGGATGAGAAGATCTATGTCGAGTTCTCGCATGCCAAGCTCGCCACGCTCGGCATCACGCCGCAGGCGCTGTTCGATTCGCTTGCCAAGCAGAACAACGTCGTGCCGGCGGGCACGGTCGAGACCTCCTCGCAGCGCGTGCCGCTGCGCGTCACCGGGGCGCTCGACGGCGTCAAGGCCGTGGCGGAGACGCCCGTTGAAAGCAACGGCCGCGTGTTTCGCCTGGGAGATATCGCAACCGTCACGCACGGTTTCGCCGATCCGCCAAGCTTCGTGGTGCGCCAGGAAGGCAAGCCCGCCATCGGCATCGGCGTGGTCACGGAAAAGGGCGCCAATATCCTCAAGCTCGGCCAGGATGTCGGCACTGCCACTGCGGACTTCATGAAGGCGGTGCCGCAGGGCATCAATGTTGACCGCATCGCCGACCAGCCGGAAGTCGTCGAACACGCGGTCAGCGAGTTCGTGCATTCCTTCATCGAGGCGCTCGCGATCGTGCTCTTCGTCAGCTTCGTGGCGCTCGGCTGGCGCACCGGAATCGTGGTGGCGATGTCGGTGCCGCTGGTGCTCGCGATCGTCTTCATCGTGATGAATGCGATGTCGCTCGATCTGCATCGCATCACGCTTGGTGCCCTGATCATCGCGCTGGGGCTACTTGTCGACGACGCCATCATCGCGGTCGAAATGATGGTGGTGAAGATGGAGCAGGGCTGGGACCGTTTCCGCGCGGCATCCTTTGCCTGGGAATCGACGGCTTTCCCGATGCTGACGGGAACGCTGGTGACGGCTGCCGGATTCCTGCCGATCGGCTTTGCCAATTCCGCGGTCGGCGAATATGCCGGCGGCATTTTCTGGATCGTGGCGATTGCGCTCGTCGCCTCCTGGTTCGTGGCCGTGATCTTCACGCCCTATATCGGCGTCAAGCTGTTGCCGAATATCAGTGTCAGCCACGGTCATGATCCCCATGCGATTTATGAGACCCGCTTCTACCGCCTGCTGCGCAGCATGATCCAGTGGTGCGTCAGCCATCGGCTCACCGTAGTGCTTTCGACCGTCGGGATTTTCGTGGCCTCCATCCTGGCGTTCGGCCACGTCCAGCAGCAGTTCTTCCCGCTCTCGGAGCGGCCCGAGCTGTTCCTGCAGTTGCGGTTGCCCGAAGGCACGGCCTTCAACGTCACCGAAAAATCGGTGAAGAAGGCGGAATCGCTTCTGAAGGGCGATCAGGACATCGCGACCTACACATCCTATGTCGGCCAGGGCTCGCCGCGCTTCTGGCTCGGCCTCAACCCGCAATTGCCGAACGAGGCTTTCGCCGAGATTGTGATCGTGGCGAAAAACGTGGAAGCCCGCGAGCGCATCAAGGCGCGCATCGAGAAGGCGGTCGACGACGGCGTCATGAGCGAAGCGCGGGTGCGGGTGGATCGGTTCAATTTCGGTCCGCCGGTCGGCTTCCCCGTCCAGTTCCGCGTGATCGGTCCCGATCCCCAGATGGTTCGCGAGATCGCCTACAAGGTTCGCGACGTGGTCAAGGAGAACAAGAACATCAAGGACCCGCAACTCGACTGGAACGAACAGTCGCCCTACCTGAAGCTGGTCGTCGATCAGGACCGCGCCCGCGCGCTCGGTCTCACGCCGCAGGACGTGTCGCAGGCGCTCAGCATGCTGATCTCCGGCGCGCCGGTCACGACGGTTCGCGACGGTATCGAGAAAGTGGAAGTGGTGGCACGCGCGGTACCGTCCGAACGGCTCGACCTCGCGCATGTCGGCGATCTCACCGTGACCTCGCGAAACGGGGTGGCGGTGCCGCTGCAGCAGATCGCCAAGATCGAGTATGCGCACGAGGAGCCGATCCTGTGGCGGCGCAACCGCGACATGGCCATCACCGTGCGCGGCGATGTCGTCGACGGCGTGCAGGCCCCCGATGTGACCAACCAGATCTGGCCCAGGCTGAAGGACATCCGCGATCATCTCGAACCGGCCTACCGGATCGAGCCGGGCGGCGCTTTCGAGGAATCCGCCAAGGGCAACGCCTCGATCTTCGTGCTGTTTCCGATGATGGTCATCGTGATGCTGACGCTGCTGATGATCCAGCTCCAGAGCTTCTCTCGCCTCGCGCTGGTGTTTCTCACCGCGCCGCTCGGCATTGTCGGCGCTTCGCTTGGGCTCAACGTCGCCAACCAGCCCTTCGGCTTCGTAGCGCTGCTCGGCCTGATCGCGCTTGCCGGCATGATCATGCGCAACACGGTGATCCTGGTCGACCAGATCGAGACCGATGTCGCCCACGGCCTGACCCGAAGGGAAGCCATCGTCGAGGCCACGGTGCGGCGCGCCCGTCCAGTGGTGCTGACGGCGCTTGCCGCCATCCTGGCCATGATCCCGCTGTCCCGTTCGGCGTTCTGGGGGCCGATGGCGATCACCATCATGGGCGGCCTGTTTGTTGCAACCTTCCTCACCCTGCTGTATCTGCCGGGTCTCTATGCGCTTTGGTTCCGCAAGAGCCTTGAAGAGAGCGGGGGAAGTGAGCATCTTGATCTTGCGCCGCAACATCGGGGCGTCGCCCAGGAGGACATCACCCAAGCCGCTTTTCCGCTTGCTGCGGCGGCGGAATGATTCAACATTGAGATTACCGGTTTGAGCACAGGCATGACCCTGATTTCCGAACATATCGAGCCAGACACAAGGGAACGCATCCTCGTGGTCGCGGAGCGGTTGTTTCGCGAAATCGGCTACCAGAAGACCACCGTTGCCGACATCGCCAAGGCGCTGCGCATGAGTCCGGCCAACGTGTACCGCTTCTTCGATTCGAAGAAGGCGATCCACGAAGGCGTCGCGCGCAGCCTGATGGGCGAGGTCGAGGTCGACGCGCAGCGCATCGCCGATGCGCCGGGTCCCGCCGCGCGGCGCCTGCGCGAGCTGTTGACGACCGTCCATCGCATGAACTCGGAGCGTTATGTCGGCGATTCCAAGCTCCACGAGATGGTCGAAATCGCGATGGAGGAAAGCTGGGAAGTTTGCGTGGCCCATATCCATCGGATCACCGAAAGCATCGGAGCTGTGATCGCGCAAGGGATGGCTTCAGGAGAATTCGAGAAGGCGGATGTGCCGCTTGCGGCACTATGCACCTGCACCGCGATGATCAGATTTTTCCACCCGCAGATGATCGCGCAATCCGTCAACAAGCCGGGGCCGTCGATCGACCAGATGATCGATTTCGTGCTGGCCGCCCTTGCGCCACATGGACCGGTGAACAAGAGCCGTGAAAGCTGAGATTTTTCTGTCATTGCGAGCCAACGGGTCCGCGCAAAAGCGCGGCCCGATGACAGGCTCGACGAAGCAATCCATGGGGCCTTGTAACCTGATCTGGATTGCTACGTCGCTTTGCTCCTCGCAGTGAAAGTAAAACCGGAGATAGATCGTGGACGCATCCAGCCCAAAAGACTTGCACTTCTACGAGCCACGCAACGGTCATGGACTGAAGCATGATCCGTTCAACGCCATCGTCGCCCCGCGCCCCATCGGCTGGATCTCGTCCCGCGACGGCAGGGGCAACGTCAATCTCGCGCCCTACAGCTTCTTCAACGGCTTCTGTTACACCCCGCCGATCATCGGATTTTCCTCGACCTCGTGGAAGGACAGCGTCGCCAATATTCAGGAGACCGGCGAGTTCGTCTGGAATCTTGCCACCATGGATCTCGCCAGGAAGATGAACGCAACGGCTGCGCATGTTCCCCACGAGGTCAGCGAATTCACCATCGCCGGGCTGACGCCCGCGCCTTGCAGGCTCGTCAAGGTGCCCCGGGTCGCAGAGAGTCCGGTCTCGTTCGAGTGCAAGCTGGCGCAGATCATCCAGCTGCAGGGCGCCGACGGCAGGAAGGCGAATGCATGGCTTACCCTTGGTGAAGTCGTTGCCGTCCATATCGACAAGGCCATGATCAGGGACGGTATCTATCAGACCGCTCTGGCGCGCCCCATCGTGCGCGCGGGCCGCAAAGGCGACTATTTCGAGATCCGGCCGGACGCCATGTTCGAGATGCAGCGTCCGGATTAGCCACCGTTCGTGTGTCGTGTTCTTGGAACTGTCGGCCCGCGCCGGCTGTTGTCGACGCGGCGCATTCCGCGTCAATTTCATCTTATTTTGAATGCTAAGTATCAACCAAGTTCCAACGCATTCCGCTAAGGTAGGCCGTTTATTGGCATAAGTGTATCTCGCCCCATCGCGCCGCTAACGCCGACCAGGAGGACATCGCCATGAGCTCCTTTCGCCGTGATTACATCACCAAGCCGATCTTCTCCTGGGCGCGCGGCGTGTTGCCGTCGATGTCGGATACCGAGCGCGAAGCGCTGGAGGCCGGCGACGTCTGGTGGGATGCCGACCTCTTCACCGGCAATCCCGACTGGTCGAAACTGCTTGGCCAGAAGCCGGCCGCACTGACGGCGGAGGAGAGCAGTTTCCTCAGTGGTCCGGTCGACGAGCTCTGCGCCATGCTCGACGACTGGAAGATCAATTGGGAGTGGCGCGACCTGCCGCCCGAGGCCTGGGACTTCATCAAGCGTAAAAAATTCTTCGGCATGATCATCCCGAAGGAATTCGGCGGGCTTGGCTTTTCGCCCTATGCGCATTCGGAAGTCGTTCGGAAACTGTCCTCGCGCTCGCTGGCCGCTGCCGTCACGGTGATGGTGCCGAATTCGCTGGGGCCCGGCGAGCTTCTGATGCGCTTTGGCACCAAAGAACAGCAACAGCGCTGGTTGCCGCGGCTGGCCGATGGCCGTGACATTCCCTGCTTCGGACTGACGAGCCCTGAGGCCGGCTCCGATGCGGCCTCGATGGTGGATTCCGGCATAATCTGCAGGGGTGACTTCGAGGGGCGCGAAGTGCTCGGGCTTCGCCTCAACTGGCACAAGCGCTACATCACGCTTGGTCCGGTCGCAACGCTGCTGGGACTCGCCTTCAAAGCCTACGACCCGGATCATCTGGTTGGATCGCAGGAAGAACTCGGCATCACCGTTGCGCTGATCCCGACCCGTCTTCCCGGTGTCGAGATCGGGCATCGTCATTTGCCGGCGATGCAGGTGTTCCAGAACGGCCCGAACTGGGGCAAGGATGTCTTTATCCCGATGGACTACATCATCGGCGGCCAGCAGCGCCTCGGCCAGGGCTGGAAAATGCTGATGACGGCACTTGCCGCCGGTCGTGGCATCTCGTTGCCGTCGTTGTCGGCGGCAGGCGCAGCCTTCGCGGCGCGGACCACCGGCGCCTATGCGCGGATTCGCGAGCAGTTCGGCATCGCAATCGGCAAGTTCGAAGGCATCGAGGAGCCGCTCGCCCGCATCACGGCTACCGCCTATCTGCTCGATGCAGCGCGGCGGTTGACCTGCGCCGCGCTGAACGAGGGACGTCATCCCGCGGTGATCTCCGGCATCATGAAGCTGCAGGCGACTGAGCGGATGCGGATCGCAATCGACGACGCGATGGATATTCATGGTGGCAAGGCGGTGATCGACGGCCCGCAGAACTACATGGGCAGTCTTTATCGCTCGGTTCCGGTCGGCATTACGGTCGAGGGCGCAAACATCCTGACCCGCAACCTGATCGTGTTCGGGCAGGGCGCGATCCGCGCGCACCCGTACCTGCTGCAGGAAATGAACGCGCTCGGCGAGCAGGACCGCGCCAAAGGGCTCACCGATTTCGACGCCGTGTTCTGGAAGCATGTCGGCCACAGCATAACCACGCTGTTTCGTGCCTGGGGCCGAAGCTGGAGCGGCGGGATGTTTGCGCCGGCGCCCGATGCCGGCAAGGCGACCGGGTTTTATCGTCAGCTCTCGCGCTATTCTGCGGCCTTTGCGCTTTGCGCCGACATGGCGTTGTTGACGCTCGGCGGCGCGCTCAAGCGCAAGGAGATGCTTTCCGCGCGGTTCGGCGACATTCTCTCCGAATTGTATCTGCTCTCGGCAGCGCTCAAGCGCTGGCAGGACGAAGGATGCCAGGCGGCCGATTTTGCCGCGCTCGAATGGTGCATGGCCAGCGGCTTCCGCACCATCGAAAACCGCTTTGCCGAAATCCTCGGCAATCTGCCGAACCGCTTCATTGCCGGAATCCTGATGTTCGTCGTCCAACCGTTCGGCGCGCGCGTTCTCGGCCCGTCCGATCGCACGGTGCATGAATGCGCGCAGCTTGTGCTGGAGCCGTCGGCAGCACGCGACCGGCTGACGGCGGATCTGTCGCATGTCGATGACGACCGCGGCGTTGCCAGGCTGGAGAAGGCATTTCTTCTCGTTACCGCTACTGAGGAGATCGCCAGGCGAATGCACGCCGCCCGCACACATGACTGGCAGGAAGCAGTGAAGCGGGGTGTCATCACGCAGGCGGAGGGCGAGCAGATCGCCAGCGTGCAAGAAGTGGTCGCCAAAGTGATCGAAGTCGACGATTTTCCTCCCGAGGCGCTGTCGCCGATCTACCGGAAGGCGGCGGACGTGCACCAGTTCTTTCAGGAATTGGGTGAGCAGAGGGCGGCAAGCTGATGGCTCGGCCGGTTTATATCGTCGACGGCAGCCGGACGCCGTTCCTGAAGGCACGCAGCGGGCCCGGCCCGTTCACGCCGGTCGATCTCGCGGTTCAGTGCGGCCGCCCGCTATTGGCGCGGCAGCCATTCGCGCGCTCCGCCTTCGATCAGGTGATTCTGGGTTGCGTCAACGTCATTGCCGACGAGATGAACCCGGCGCGCGTCGCCGCGTTGCGACTCGGCATGGGCGAATCGATGGTTGCCTTTACCGTTCAGATCAATTGCGGCTCCGGCATGCAGTCGATCGACACGGCGTATCGTTACATCCAGCAAGGCATCTCGGATCTGATCCTGGCCGGCGGCACGGAAGCGCTCAGCTATGCGCCGCTGGTGTGGCCGCAGCAGGGGGTGCGCTGGTTCGCGGGCCTTGCGGGCGCGAAGGGAATTCTCGCAAAGCTTGCAGCGATCGCCAGGGCCCGACCGGCTTATTTCAAGCCGATCATCGGACTCGAGCGTGGCCTGACCGATCCGATCACCGAATTGAACATGGGCCAGACGGCCGAAGTGGTCGGCCATCTCTTCGGTATCACCCGTGAACAGTCCGATGCCTATGCCGTTGAGAGCCACCGGCGGCTTGCCAACGCGCAGGCGCAAGGTTTCCTCAAGGGCGAGGTCGAGACCGCCTTTGCCGGCGACGGCAAATTCTACGATCACGACGATGGCGTCAGGCCGGATTCCACGCCGGAGAAGCTGGCCGAGCTCAAACCGGTATTCGAACGGCCGTGGGGCCAGGTCACCGCCGGCAATTCTTCCCAGATCACCGACGGCGCCTCCTGGGTAATCCTTGCTTCGGAAGATGCGATCAAGGAGCATGGGCTGATGCCGAAAGCTGCCATCGTCGATAGCCAGTGGTCGGCGCTGGACCCATCAATCATGGGGCTGGGGCCGGTGCTCTCGGCGACCCAGCTTTTGAAACGCAACAAATTGTCGCTCGCAGATATCGAGACCTGGGAGTTGAACGAAGCATTCGCAACCCAGGTACTGGCCTGCCTTGCGGCCTGGAACGATGAGAAATTCTGCACCGAGATTTTGCGCCTCGACGGCGCGGCTGGCGAGATCGACCGCGGCCGGCTGAACGTCGACGGCGGCGCGATCAGCCTCGGCCATCCCGTCGGCACCAGCGGCAATCGCATCGTCCTGCACCTCGTCAACGCGATGAAACGGCTTGGTACCAAACGCGGTATCGCCACCGAGTGCATCGGTGGCGGCCAGGGCGGTGCCATGTTGATCGAAACGGCATAGGGTACG
>Ga0210390_10004236_pt1 | contig 12140 bp, 11 predicted proteins | sample IncBWH11OmetaG_FD_161050 | JGI IMG/M metagenome (GOLD analysis project Ga0210390, IMG submission 161050) | Forest soil microbial communities from Barre Woods Harvard Forest LTER site, Petersham, Massachusetts, United States - Inc-BW-H-11-O ...
CTTGGGCTGGGGTTCAATCGAGATGGCTAGTCCGACCCAGGTATGAAAGCCTCCATTCGGGCTGCAGTAGGCCAATACGGTGCTGCACGACTTGCCCCCGGAATTCTGGCAGTAGCTCAGAGCCTCACGATCGTCTGCGACGAGGTCTCCGTACGTCCTGCTGTAACCCAAGGCACCGTTGTCGCTGGTCGCGAGGGCGATGCAATTACGTGAAAACGTGCTGCGTACCGTGCAATCGCGCTTGCCCTTCATGATCGAGTTGCAGCTTTGCAAGGCCGCGGCATTGGCAGCTTCACTGGACGGATAGTCGTACGAATAGCCGAAGTTGGTCGTCGATCTCGAAACGGCGAGCGCTCCCCAGATCGCCGGCACGCCGGCGCCTCCCTGCCCGCGCTTGCCATGCCAGAGTTCTTCGCAGCCGTTGTAGCCTAGGGTCTCCTGACAGCTGCGCATCTGCGTGTCCAGGGAATTCTCGGGCCCCGGTTGCTCGAATTGAGACTGTGGAATGAAGGGCTCCGGCGCTGGTTCCGGTTCCTCTTGGGCCACGGCCGCCGACGCGCCGAGCGACAGCCAGGCCGAAACCGCTACGAGACACGAACGCGCTATGCAGGAGGTGTCCTTAACGCTGCTTTTCAGGCCCATCGTTCGTATCCTTAGCTCAGGCGGCGCGCCGGAGAGATGCGCCCGTGATCGTCCGAACCCGTCCATTGCGAAGCGTAGTTGATGAATACGGCGGGCGCGCACGCTCGCCTGATCCTCGCCAACGCCTTCGACCATCTCCAGCCCCCCCGGACAATTGTTTGGCATCGTCGCGGAAGCCTTCCGGGTTGGCAACCGGCGTTGATTCGGAGGAAAGGATGTCCGCTTCGAGCGGCGATTTCAGGTCGCCGTAGGACGGCTCTTCGCCGGGCCTGCCTGTCGGACGCTGGCGGCGCCCGACTCCCGGGGTGCGACCGGGTTTGACCCGAGGCCGCCCGTCACTTTCCTCAAAAGCGGACAATCGCACGCCGGGAAGCGGGCGGTCGCGTCGGGACCGCCGCAGGTGTGCGTCAGCGGCAGAAGGCCCCACGACATTTAAACGAACTCGTCGCCGTACGCCTCTAATGCAAAGCACGGCTGACCCGGAGAGTTTCATGCGCCAGCGGAACCGACCATACGTTGTCCGTTTCTGTCTTGCTGCCCTCTTGTTGCCGTGTTCCGTTTACGCCCAACCATCGCTCAATGGGTTCTGGACCGGGACCATGACACGCGATGGCGCCACGCAAGAGATTAGCCTGCGCATTAGCGGAAACACAGACGGCTATAAAGCCAACTTCGACTGGCCCGACTCCGGGTACTTTCACGAAGACGCTATCAGCATAAAGGTACGGGACCGCGATGTTCTGGTGAGTCTTCCGATGCCGCGAGGCGCGCTGAAGCTCACCGGTACCTGGGAGGGGGACTCGGTGTCCGGCGGATTGCTGGAAATCGGCAATGTCGCCGGTGCCTGGAAAACGATACACACGGACGGATCGTTCCGACTGAGTCGTGCCAGCGCGCCAACCCTTCCTTACCGGATGGAAGAGGTCTCCTTCAACGATAGTACGGTCACCCTGGCCGGGAGCCTGCTCATTCCACGCGGAGCCGGCCGTCACCCCGCCATGACGTTCCTGCACGGCGGGGGCGATGAGACTCGCGGCGATGGAATGTTTATCGGTGACAAGCTGGCGCGTCGCGGAATCGTGGTGCTCATCTATGACAAACGCGGCAACGGAAAATCCACCGGCGAGTGGCGTCAAGGTGGCTTCGAAGAACTGGCCGACGACGGTGCGGCGGCGCTGCGTGTGCTTCTGGCACGGCCGGACGTCGACGCGAAGCGCACTGGCTTCGTCTGCTATAGCCAAGGGTGTTGGATTGCGCCGCTGGCGATTTCGCGCGGCGCACCCGCGCAATTTCTCGTCAGCATTTCCGGACCCACCGTCACGGTCGAGGATGAGGGCTTCGCGCAATACGCTAACCGCGTGCGCGAAGCCGGAATGCCGAACAGCGAACTGGCGAAGGCGCTACCGCTTCTGAAGCTCGACAACAGTGTCAGCAAAGGTCAGGCCAGTTGGAGCGATCTGCAGGCGCAGATCGCAAAAGACAAGGACCAGCCGTGGTACAAGGCCATTAACTGGTCGCCAGAGGATATGAACGATCCGGAGCGCAGGTTCTATGGCAAGATTTTAACGTACGACCCCAAAGCTTATATCGAGAGCCTCAAAATTCCGTCGCTCTGGTTTTTCGGCTCCGCAGACATCACGATTCCCGCTCAGGCCAGTTGGGAGCGGCTTAGAGGGATGTCGGTTTCACCGAAGCCCTGGATTGTCATCATGGAAAATGCTGACCATGCTATGACGGTGCGAGAGGGCGGTAAGTTGCCGGCGCTCGCCCACGGGTTTCCCGGGATGATGGTCGATTGGATTTACACAGGACGTGGACGTCCGCTTAGTGGAAAAAAGCCAGCCGAGGGGGAATGACTGTTCTTGGCCGAAACCTGCCGTCCGCGAGCAGCGGTCGCTAAGTGATCCCCGCCGTCCAGGAGGCTGCTCTTGACCCCCTGCTGCCGGCTGTGAACGGCAGGTATCGGAAGAAGCGATCTACATCGCGATGCAGGTCCTGCGGTCTCTCGTTCTTTGCCTTGTACACGGCGGGCAACACGTTCCGACCACATCGCTAACGGACTAATCCGACCGTGTAATATGCGTAGTGATCCAACCTGAGGAGCCTGCGTGGAGACGATAGGCGAAGATCTGCGCCAGATGATACGGACACCACTTTCCCGCTCGCATGTTGAGGCATTGCGGGCGGCGGGGAAGGTAGCGACGTATCCCAAGGGCACGATCATGGTGCAGCAGGGCGAAAAGGCGGACCGCTTCGTGTACGTCGAGGAGGGCGAGATTGAAGTGGTTAATCCGTTCACTGGGGAGCGGCATTATCCGTCCACCATTGGGCCAACTCAGTTTATGGGGGAGATCAGCCTGCTGTACGGCGGTACAGCCTCTTTGCCGCTGCGCACGGTAGTCGATACGCGAGTAATCGAAGTACCGCGCGAGGCCTTCCTTACGCTCATGTCGCAGATCCCCGAGATGTCGGACATCATCATCACCGTGTTTGCGGCCCGACGCCGCCGGCAACTCGACGATCGCCGCAGCGGCCTCTATCTCATAGGCGAGGAGGTCGATCGCGACGTGCGTCGCATCGCTGAGTTCGCGAGCCGCAATCGGTTACCTTACGCGTCGGTGCCCCTGCACAGCCCGGAAGCCGAGACATCGGCTAAGAGTTGCGGAATCGATGCCAGTACTCCTGCGGTTATCTTCGGCAGCAAAGTACCGATCATGGATGCGACGCCGGATAAGATAGCGCGGCTCCTCGGGCTCAACATCGACTTCAGCGGCGACGAGCATTTCGATGTGCTCATCGTCGGTGGGGGGCCGGCCGGCGTGGCGGCGGCCGTTTACGCCGGCGCCGAGGGTCTACGCGCGCTGGTCGTCGAGGACGTCGTTTTGGGAGGTCAGGCGGGAGCGTCGAGCCGAATCGAGAACTACATGGGTTTTCCAACCGGCATCTCTGGCGCGGACCTCTTGTGGCGTGGCCAGGTGCAGGCCATGAAGTTCGGCGCCCGATTTGCGATACCGCGCCGAGTCACGACGCTGGAGGCGCAAGAGAACGGTGCCTTCTGCGTCGCCTTCGAGAATGGCCAGCGCGTCCGTGCCGGTGCAATCGTAGTCGCGAGCGGGGTGCAGTATCGGCGGCTTCCGCTGGAACGACTCGCCGATTTCGAGGGCTCGGGCGTGTACTATTCGGCCACCGACATGGAGGCTCGATTTTGTAAGGACACCGAGGCCGTAATCATTGGCGGCGGCAATTCTGCCGGCCAAGCTGCGATGTTCCTATCCCGCTATGCGCGGTGCGTCCGTGTGCTGGTGCGGGGTTCTTCGCTCGCCGCTTCGATGTCGAGCTACCTCACCAGCCGCCTTGAAGCTGACCCGGGTATCACGATCGAGTACAACTCTGCGGTCACGGCACTGGAAGGCGGCGAGCATCTGGAAAGCGTCACCATCCGCAACGCCGAGACCGCGCAGTCGCGGAAGGTTGCGGCGCGGGCGCTATTTATCATGGTGGGTGCCGCGCCAAACACCGAATGGCTATCGGGTTTGGTGAAGCTCGACGACAAAGGATTCGTCGTCACCGGCGTCGGTCCGCCGGCTTCGCCGTTCGCGACTTCCTACCCCGGCATTTTTGCTGTCGGCGACGTGCGGGCGGGGTCAGTAAAGCGGGTGGCCTCGGCGGTAGGCGAAGGCTCCGTCGTGATCTCCAAGGTCTGGGAACACGTCAAACAGAACACGACCTGAGGCGCCCACGCGAGCGGCCGAAGTTGACCGAAACCTGCCGTCTGCGTGCAGGGGCGTGGCCGGTCGGCCGCTAACGACCCCGAATCGGTCATTGGCAAGTGGCGGCTTTCTCACAGGACGAGGCCAGCGGCGAGCCGCCGCTGGCCTCTTCGCGACCGACCCGACTGGACTACTGGTTCTGGACCATCAGCGCCGACGTGTCCACCTGCTTGACGCCGGGGACATGCTGAGCGGCCTGCCGCGCCTGCTCTGCCACATCCTGACTCGGCACAGAGCCCGCCAGTGCCACGATGCCGCTGATGGCCTTGACGTCGATGTTGCTGCCGGGCGCCAGACTCGCGATCGAAGATCGGACTTGCGCCGTGATCTGCCCGTCCGTGTCCGCGCCGCTCCCGCTGCTGTCAGACGAGTGCTCAGAGGCGGGCTTGGACTCGGCGTCGGAGGACGCCACCGCATCATTCACCGCCGGCGGTGATGACAGCGTGGTGACGCCAGTGCCACTGTCGCCGTGGGCATTTGTGAGGGTGCTGTCGTTCGTCGGCGCACTCGACTTCTTCACATTAGCGGTTGATTGGGCGTTATGGCTTCCGCGCTTGGGCTTGGGCACATTCGTGTCATTGCTCGACGCGCTGCTCTCGTTCGCATCGCTGCCCAAGGTGGTGGCGCTATTGGTGTTGTTGAGCGCCGCCTGATTCGCCGCGTCCGGCGGATTTGACCCCAAAGATCCGGGACTCGCAGCGGCAGACGGCGCCGGGGGCGCGGTGGCTGCGTTGCGCAAAGATGCCATGGCGTCCGCCGCAGGCGGATTTACGGCTATCTGATCACTCGATGCAGCTGCGGTCGGAGGATTGTTCGCAGCCTGGTTCTGCGCCCCCTGTTCCATGACGAGCGAAACACCGACGCCGAAGACGACCGCAAGACCAACGCCAATGACAATTCTGCTGGCGGCTCGTGAGCTCATGGGAGGCCTCTCTCGTCTGCTGATGGATGAGGGACACAGTCTCACCTGCCGGATAGCGGACATGACGTAAGCGAACCGGAAGACGCGGCATCGAACGAACCTGCCTTTGATGGTCGGTAATGTCTGAAAATGTTGCTCTATTCGCAGCTAGTAGCCAGATTGCCATTCTGGTTAAGGCGGGATTCAGCGAAAGGAGAGTGGGTACGCTCAGATCAAGATCGAGACTTTCCCAGTGCAGGCCTCCGCCACTACCAACAATCTCGACCGCGCGCACATCGCGAGGTGTGGCTTCTCCTGAGACAGGGTACGAGCTTCATCGGCAATGTGATTGCCGCCCCGTTCTTGAAACTCGATCCACAGCGCGTGCTCCCAGGATAAAGCGCGAGTGACCGCCGGTCGCGAAGTGTCGGCGAGCTCGCTCACGAGGTCAGACCGTAGGCCAGCGCCATGGCGCCGTTCATCTGCCACAGGATATCGAGCTTGAACTGCAACACTTCGAGCGCGCGCTCCTGGGAAGCACGTGTCGTGAAGCGCTCCAGCGTCGCGGCGAGTGCAAACTCAACGTCGCGCCGTGCGCGGCCGGCGCGCGTCTGGAAATACTCCAGCCCCGACGGATCGATCCACGGGTAATGCTGCGGCCAACGGGCGAGCCGTTGGCGGTCGATCTCGGGGGCGAAGACCTCGTTGAGCGAGGCACACACCGCCTCAGGCCAGGGCGCGCAGCGCGCGAAGTTGACGTAGGCATCGACCGCGAAGCGGGTTCTCAGGTCGACGGAAAATTTCAAATCCCGCTCGATCGCCTGGAAGCGCGGCTCCTTGGGCAAGGGGTCCGGGCAAGTGCGTCCGACTGGCAGAATTTCTGGGGCGTTCGCGTGCTGCAACGTGTCTAGGGTACAGTCCCCAATGTGACTCGATTCGGCGGCGTTCTACAACTGGCAGCGCTGATGATCCTTGGCCCTTATGATTCGTAAGAGCATAGCCTCACTCCTCGCGTCAACTTGCGTAGGCACCGTATTAACGCTCGGCTGTGTTTCCACTTCTAGACTCCCTGCATCGGATGAGCGATTCAACTTCGCCTCGCCGGTCGGCTTTCCTGATCCGGTGCGAATTGTCGATACCGGCCCGGCGTCATTTAAGGTCCATTCGGTGGAGGTCGTGAATCGGCTACGCAAGTCCGCCAGCGGAGGTGAAATAAATGTACTCGCACTGTCGGGCGGAGGGGCTGGCGGTGCATTTGGAGCGGGGGCGTTAGCCGGACTTACTCAATCCGGTGCCCGTCCGACGTTTCACCTGGTGACTGGGGTTAGCACGGGAGCTTTGATCGCTCCTTTGGCGTTCCTAGGTCAGGATTGGGACCCGCAGTTGAGGGTGGCATTTGCGGGTGAGAGCGCGCAGCAGCTGCTCAAAAGGCGCGCCGTCGCCTTTATCTTCGGGGCCGCGCTCTATGATGGGCAACGGTTGGTGAGTCTCGTCGATCGCTTTGTCACCGACGAGTTGATGAGTGCAGTGGCCCGAGAGGCGCGGAAGGGTCGCATGCTCCTGGTGGAGACCACGGATTTGGACAAAGAAGAGCCCGTCATCTGGGACATGGGTGCAATCGCAATCCGTGGTGGCCCGGAAGCCAAGAAGCTATTCCGCGACGTACTCGTGGCTTCGGCCAGTATCCCAGTGCTCTTTCCACCAGTCGCGATTCGGGTCGAAGATCACGGCGCCCTGTTTGACGAGTTGCACGTCGACGGTAGTACGACCACGGTATTATTCATTGCGCCAGAGATGGCCGCCGTCGTACCCGAGGCATTTGAAGGAGCCAGTAGAATAAACGTATACGTCGTGGTTAACGGGCAACTCGGCGAATCGCCAAAATCCACCCATGTCAGCTCGGTTAGTATCCTATCGCGGAGTGTCTCAGCGAATCTACGCCATAACACCCGGGCAGCTGTCGCTCTCGCATTCAACGTGGCGACGAACCACAACATGACCTTTAAAGTGACGGCGATACCGGATAGCTATCCCTATTCAGGGCCTCTCGACTTTCGCGCGGCAGCTATGCGATCACTGTTCGATTTCGCGGAGAGCTGCGCCTCACGCGGTCTACTTTGGAAGACGCCGGAGGATGCATATGAGATCGCCGATAGAACGAGCTCACATTCTAACGGCGATAGCCGCTCGAGCTGTCCCAGGCAAGCCGCTGCAAACAATTGACCGGTAGGACCAAGACAGGGTGCGCAGCCTACCAATCTCGTGACTGTCCGCTTTATGGCGGGCATTTCGGGGGCTCGTACGACTGAAGTCGGCCGGAATGGCCCTGCCAATTTGAGCCAGCGCGCTCGGCGAAATACACTCATTCGCTACCGCGCTCGCTCGCGCTCAATTGCCGAACGCACATTTGCACGGCGGTGCGACAGGCGCGTAAGTGACAGCGGTACCGGAGAAACCTCGCGTGAAGTTCAGAATGAAGGTGGGCTGCTTGGCAATGGTGTGCGCCACGGTGACGGCCTGCGACACGAAGGATTCCGCGCAATTCAAGGCCGCTCTGACGCTTCAAAGAAGGATCGCGGAGATCGCCGGCCAGGCTAACGGCGCCGCCCCCGCTGCAGTCGATCCGGATACCAGATTGGATGGCGCGAGGGCCGGGCCAGGACTGAGACTGACCATCATGTACACGCTCGTGAACGCCGAATCGAATGGCGTCGACAGCACGACATTCGAGGCGAAATTGACCCCGACGATAAAGGAAGGCAGCTGCGCAAACCCTGACTTGCGTCCGCTGATCGACCAGGGCGTCGTTGTAGTTCTGGAGTACAGCGGCAAGCAAGGTAACCCAATAGGAACGGTCAACATCAATCGCGGGACGTGCGGCGCACTAAGTGACCCACGCACAACCTAACCGCGAATGGCTGCTCCTGGCCGAAACCTGCTGTCCGCGGGCAGCGGTCGCTAAGTGATCGCCGCCGTCCCGGACGGCTGCTCTTGACCCTGAGCCGCCGGATTGAACGTCCCAAGAGCAGCCATTCTGGCGAGGTAAAGCGGACAGTCGGCTGAATTGCTTGCCACGCCTTCTCAAGGCATTCTCTGTCCGTCCGCAGAAAATCAAGAGGAGGCGGATCGGGGGAGGCGTCGTCAAATAGCACGGTGAGGACACCGACGGGGGCGAATTTAGCGTCCCGCTTCATGAGGTAATTTCGCGTTCTGACTGGTGCCAGGGTGTACGGGAATCCTATTGCGAGTGTCCTGTGGAAATTCATAAGCCGAAGCCTGCACGTAATCTGCGAGAGTTTTTCAGTGAGGTCGCCGTCGTCCTCGTGGGCATCGTCATCGCCTTGGCCGGCGAACAGATGCTGATTAGTCTCGAATGGCATCACAAGATGCGACTCGTAACCGAGGAGATGCGTCAGGAGGTCTCCGGCGATGGCGGGCCGCAGGTCCTGGAGCGCGTAGCGCTTTCCCCATGTATCAGCAAGGCGCTGGACGCAATTCGCAGTTCAGTTGAACAGAATGCGGGGCGATCGACGGTGCTCGAGGCGGTCGATCGCTTTGCGACACCCCGGCACACGTGGGACAGCATAGCGTTTCAGGCGGCGGTTTCCGCCGGCGTCTTGGCACAAATGCCGGTAGATCGCGTCGATGCGATGTCGCGTTTCTATTCCCTCATGCCGGCGCTCGAGAACGCGAACGAGCGCGAATTCCGGGACGGCGCTGCGCTTGCCGCGCTAAGTCGGACGGGCGGCCCACTGACAGATGTAGAGCGAGGACATGTGCTCGAGGCCGTGGAGACGCTTCGTCGAGATGACGCCGAGATTCTCAGGTTCTCAATCCTAGCCGAGACCGCAATGCACCAGCTCGGCATCAGTGTCGGGGATTATCATCCCCTGGCCGGAAGCGTTTCGTTGTTGCAGGATCCGCAGCGCGTGGTCATCGAGTTGGAAAAGTCGCCGATGGCACAGCAATGCGTCAACGATCTCAAGAGGTCGCTCCAGATCGTTCGGTGAAGATCGGACGGTCGGGCGCTAGCGGTACCTCTGAGTGTGTTGCCGCTAACCCTGACTGCAAAGGAGGCCGGGGGCAGACACTCGCCGACGGGCGCCACCCGCCCTCTGTGAGCAGGGACGTTCTAAGGACTCCCCGATCCCCGAATCCGCGGGCGACCGCGTTTCCTCCCGAGCCCACGACGCTCGCCGCACAGCAGGTGGCCCCGAAGATCGGCTATCGGGCCGAGCGCGGTTGCGCGAGATCGGCATCAACGCGCCGCTTTGACGCTTCCAACATGCTTGCAGCACGTAAAATGGGCACCGCGAAGTTCGAGCCGGAGAAGTCCGACAGGACGGCGAAGTTCACTCCAATCACTTTTCCGCTGGCATCAAACACTGGGCCACCCGACCCGCCATGAGTAGTTTGTGCGTCGTAGACCAGTCGGTCCGGGCCAACGACGCCAAGGTGGCCCTGGGTCACCAGTGGTCGAATCAGCTTTCTGCGCGCCAGCTCTTGCACCAGGCCTTCCGTGGAGTTCCCCGCTGCTCGGGCAATCTGTTTGAGCGTGGGCTCATCGATACGTGCAAGAATCCCTTCGACTCCCGTGGGGTATCCGATCAAGACGACTGGGCTGCCGGAAATTGCCGCTTGCTGATCGATCGCGACCGGCCGCGGACGGCTCTGAGGCAGATCGACTGATGCAAGTCCGAGGTCAAAATCCTCACTCAAGCCCTGTACGTGCAGCGGCATTGGCGTTTCGTACCCAGGAAAATAAGCCGATATCGACTCGATGGTCGGCTCGAAAGTGTCGCTGGGTACAGGGATCGCTTGCGCGTTGTGCCACCACGGTTGGAGTACGTGGTGATTGGTGAGGATGTGACCGGCGGTATCGATCAGAAACCCGCTTCCAAATACATGTAGGTAAACGGGCCGGCTGCCGCCCTCAGTGGTGAGAATGACATTTCCCTCGTTATCGGCGAGCGGTTTGCCGTTCGCGTCAACACCGGCAAACATGAGTCGAGCGCCGCTCTTCCTGTCGCGAAACCCTACGATCGCGTAGATCAGACAAACGCTGTTTGAATAATCCCGGACGATCTCCTGTGCGATGCGCGCGTCGTTCTCGAGTTTCCCGATGCGGGAGTCGGTTTGCTTCAAACGGCTGTCAAGATCAGCCACGGAGGCGCCGCTCGAAGTTGATATCTGCTTGCGCAGGTCCGCACTCTCCGCCTGCAGTTCTTCCAATTGCCTGCTCACCGAAGCACTCAATTCCTGATTCTGTGCTTCGCGGCTCTTTTGTACGCGCTCCAGAAGCTGATCTTGAATGAGTATCTGTGAGCGCAGACTCGCTAGCTGGATAACCAGGCTCGCGTTCGATTTGCGACTGACTTGGGCGTTTCGGACAGCAATACCTACGCCGATCACCGCCAGAGCAGCCACCGCCCCAAGTGCAATCCAGCGCTTCCTCCCAGTCTCTTTTTGCGCAACGAGCGCGGCAAGCGCCGCTTCAGCTCCGAGTTCTTTCTTCTTCGCGTCGAGCACCTCCAAGCGTAAGCGGTCATCCGGTGCCTTCTCGCGCAGCTGCGCCCGGATTCGGGCGAAGAGCTCAACTCGCTCGAAGGGAATACTCAGGACATCATCCGCACCCAGATCGAGGGCACGGCTGCGCTCCAAAGGCCCACCGTCAGCGAGCAGGATTATCTTCACTGGAGCCGTGGCCTCACTGCCCTTGAGCTGCGTCAGAAGACCACAGCAGTCGAGTGTGCGCACATCGGTCTGCAGCAGGATGAGATCAGGCTGCTGCTGAAGCACTGTGCTCACATCCGCGGTTTCCGGCGTGGCAACGTCGTAGCCGGCGCGAGAAAGGTCCGACACGAGGCTCGCGCTCAAATCGTGAGCGACGCGAAACAAGAGAATCTTCGGCATGCTCCATTCTCGCTCGAAGCCGAGCTTTCGCTCAACATACCCCGGGGGCGCAAAGCGTAGCGCCAGGAACCCGTGCACATGCGGTTGCGGTCAACTGACCCCGCGAAGACGTCGCACATTCCGCTTGAGGCGATCTCCTCCGGCCACGCGCCTCTCTCGTGGGAGGCACTCCGGAGCGCCCGGATGGTGATTTCATCATCTCTCGATCGTCGATCAGCTGCTGCGATGTTGACGCAGGCGCGCCCGGCCATGCAGGATTCGCGATCACTGTAAACGGTTCAGTTCAATTGCAGTCCCACGGACGCAGTGATTCCTCCAGAACGGCGGTGCCATCCGGATGGCGCACGCGGGGATGCGGCTGCTTGGCTGCAGCAGCGCTGTGCGTCACGGCCTGCGCGGTGGGCCCGGACTATCACAAGCCAACGGTGCAGATGCCCGAGAGCTTCAAGGAAGGCGCTGACTGGCAGCGCGCGCAGGCCAATCCGCAGGGCGCGTTGTCGAGCACCTGGTGGGTCGAGTATCACGACGAGCAGCTATCGCAGCTGGTCGATGCAGCCTTGCAAGCGAACCAGTCCATCGTTGCAGCGGAAGCCGCCTACCGGGTAGCGCAAGCTACTGTCTCAGCGAGCGTTGCAGCTCTTTATCCCACGGTCAGCGCGAGCGTGTCTGCCACGCGCGCCGAGGCCGGTCCCGGAGCCGCGGCCACCGCACTTCCGGTGGGTGTAAGCCATTTCGTTAGCGCCAGCGCCGCAGCCAGCTGGGAGCTCGACCTGTGGGGCCAGACTCGTCGCCAAATCGAGTCCAGCAAGGCCGGTGCGCAAGCCAGCGACGCCCAGCGCGCGGGCCAGCGCTTGTCGATCGCAGCCAGTGTTGCAAGCGATTATTTCGCGTTGCGCCAGGCAGATATCGATATT
>Ga0210390_10004237_pt1 | contig 12139 bp, 15 predicted proteins | sample IncBWH11OmetaG_FD_161050 | JGI IMG/M metagenome (GOLD analysis project Ga0210390, IMG submission 161050) | Forest soil microbial communities from Barre Woods Harvard Forest LTER site, Petersham, Massachusetts, United States - Inc-BW-H-11-O ...
GATGCCGCTTGGTGCAACTGGCCGAAGCGGAACAGGTAGATGGCCTGCGACAACGTTCGTCGCACCCAAGGTAACCAGAAAAAAAATGAGTGCGCGTACGGCCGCCAATGCGCTTCCAACCGGGTCTTTCGGCACAGCAGCGAACGGCCAGAGGAACCAAGTGATTACCACTAGTGCCGCAACTGTCGCAGCAAAAAAGGGGCTGAGGCGCATATAACTTGTCGGGCTCCCGGTTAATTCCTTTCAGTACTTCTCATTGTTGGGTAACGCCCTTCCTTCAGTTTTCGAATGGATATATTTCATCGGAGACCCAATAAAACGCGATCACGCCAGCAAATGCGACACCAATCAACCATAGAGCCCAACGCCGCTTGCGCCAGGAAATTTGAAAGGCTGAGTATTGCAGCGGAATATCGACGAGGTAGGCGGCGCAATAACAGACGTTTGCCAACACGGCGAGGACAAATAACGCGAGAAGGGATGGCCAGATAAATGCGCTGCGAAAATGCGGCCAGGTCAGCACGATCCAACCCAGTACAATTGCGGCAAGGACCAGGTTGTACCCGACGCGGCGCGGCTCCCAATATCTAATCGCGTCGGTAATTACGTCTCGAAACGGCGACGGACTCGCTGCGGTTGGGGCGAATGGTGGCCGTGACTCTGGTGTATCCATTGGCGTTACCTCCAAACTGCGATGTGGCGTAAAACGATGAGGTTGAGCGAACTGGTTGCGCCTACGGTCACCGAAGCTGATTTGTCCCAATCATCGACACCCCCCTTCCAACCGATTGTTGGAGGCCGGCGCTATTAGCTTTCCGGAATGACTCGTACAATCCCGGTCATTCCATCAAGAGCATCGATTATCCGGGTGCGAGCGCCGATGCCCATGGGCTCTGGCAAATCGCTTCGTCCAAAGTAACCAATCTCTGAAATCTCGTCGTTTGGCCGCCATTGATTGCGACCGAGCACGCGAGCTCGTAAGAACAGCACCAGGTCATCCTTCAGCGGCTTGGAATAGACACCAACGAGCCCGTCTTCAATCACATCCAAGCCAGACTCCTCAAGAACTTCCCGCTTCAGCGCAGCAAAGGGCGATTCGCCCACCTCAACGCGACCGCCAGGTGTAGTCCAAGCGCGAGTTGCGTAGTTCATACGCACGCAAAGGATACGCCCGCTGTCATCAAGGATTGCCGCGAAGACGCCGAGAGTTGGCATCGATATCCAATAGCCTCTAAAAATCAGATCGAGCGGCGCGGGCCGCGACAAGGTTCACAATCATTGAGCTACACTTTCCTTCGCGCAAATAGCACGCGCTGCCTCAAGCTCTTCCGGCGTGTATTTGTCCTGAATTTTGACGTATCGAATCGCGTCCTTCGTAGCGCGACGTTGGAGTTCGTTCATGTTTTCATCGTTTTCAACCCAAACCTTTGGATCTATGGAGTAACCGTAAGTTTCTACTACCTCCAGCTCGCCATGACTCTTGGTCGTTACGACCACCACCCAAAATCCGACTTTTGTCTTTCGATATTCTCGGAATATCACACAACCCTTGCTGTGTGAGAGAAGACCCCAGGCGACAGGTTCACGCGATTCAGTACTAGCTTTCGTGTCGGCACCAGCCGCGCGCGGGCATATTGCATACGATGCGCAAAGCATCGCAGCAATCATTGCGGATGCAGGGCGAGTTAGTAGCCAAGAACGGCTGATGAAATGCGTCGAAGGCCGGCCATATTGCGTTGGGCGTTTGGACATGTTCCAGATTTCCTTGGAATCGATTGTGTTCCTGTCGCGTAGCACTTCGAGGACGATTATATGCCTGAGGCGCGGGGCTTGTTCGGCGTCAAAAGCCCGCTGGACGACAGGGGTGAGACCTTTCCTAACTGGCCCGGTCGAGCGCGCGCAGATTCACCGCTTCCGCGACATCGATAGTGCGGATATCCGGCGCCGCGGCCAAGTCCGCGCAGGTGCGCGCCAAGCGCAGCACGCGGTGGTAAGCCCGCGCCGATAGGCCGAGGCGCACAATCGCGGTTGCCAGCAGCGCTCGCGAATCCGCCGTAAGGCGGCAAAAGCGCGCCACCTCGGATGGCGTGAGGCGTGAGTTCAATTTTTCCTGGCGCCGCAGCTGCAAGTCCCTTGCGGCGGCCACACGCAGGGCGACGGCTGACGACGCTTCCGACATTTCCGGCGCGTCGAGGCTTTCGCCCATCAAGTGATCCACCGGCAGCGCCATGAGTTCGACGTGAATATCGATGCGGTCGATGAGCGGTCCCGAGAGCCGATTTCGGTAGCGCGCGATCTGTTCTGCCGTGCAATGGCAGCGGCCGCGCGGATCCCCGGCATATCCGCAGGGACAAGGATTCATCGCGGCAACCAATTGAAACTGCGCGGGGAACTCGCAGCTGCGCCTGAGCCGCGACACAACCACTGAGCCGCTTTCCAAAGGTTCGCGCAAGGCCTCGAGTGCGTTGCGCGGAAATTCCGGCAGCTCGTCGAGGAACAAGACGCCGCGATGTGCGAGCGTTAGCTCGCCGGGCTTGAGCGCACCACCGCCGATCAGCGCTGCCACCGACGCCGTGTGCTGCGGACTGCGAAACGGCCTGCCATTCCCAATGTTGGGTCTGCGGCCTGCGGCCGATTCCAAGCTCGCGACTTCCAAGGCCTCGGGCGCCGACAAGGGCGGCAGCAAACCGGGCAAGCGTTGCGCCAGCAATGTCTTGCCGGCTCCAGGCGGGCCTATCAGTAGCAGTCCGTGTTCGCCGGCGGCGGCTATCTCCAAGGCGCGCTTGCCGGCGTATTGGCCGCGAACCTCGGCGAGATCCGCCGGAGTCGCGATGCGGGGTTGCTGTGCTGAAAGTTTGCTCTGCGGCGCCGCGCAGAGTGGTGCTTTGCCTCTGAGCGCGTCGATAACCTCGCGCAATTGTTCCGCCAGCCCAACTTTCGCGCCGGCGACCAGGCTTGCCTCCAGCGCGTTGGCGGCCGGCAGAATCATTTCGCTGCCGAATTTCTCTCCGGCGATGAGCGCGGGCAGCAGCTTCGGCGTCTCGCGCAGTTCGCCGCTCAACGACAACTCGCCGTAGAACTCTCGCTTCATGAGCGCGCGCGCCGGTATTTTGCCGTCGGCTGCCAAGATGCCGACGGCGATGGGCAGATCAAAGCGGCCGCCTTCTTTCGGCAAGTCCGCTGGCGAAAGATTGACGGTGATGCGCCGCTGCGGAAAATCAAAACCCGCGGTCACCAGCGCGGCGCGGACGCGCTCCTTGCTTTCCCGAACCACCGTTTCGGGCAGGCCGACCAATGCAAATGCCGGCAAGCCCAACCCTAAGTGAACCTCGACGCGCACCAGGGGCGCCACGACTCCCGCGGGCGCGCGGCTGAAGACTGTGCTCACGTCCCTGTGAGTGCTCATGCTAAACCCACGGCCTTCTATTGGGGCGAAAGCCTCCCTTCAATCTCCTTCAGACGCGTCTCCAGCGCCGCCAATTTACTCATGGTCCGTTCCAATATCGCGGCCTGCACATCGAAATCCTGTCGAGTGACAAGATCGAGTTTGCCAAGCTGCGCCTGCAGCACAGCTTTGAAATTGCTCTCCATATCACGGCCAAAGGCGCGCAGCGACTCCGGCACTGAATCGGCCAGGCGGCGCGCCAACTCGTCCAAACCATTCGAATTCATAAAGCTCATCGAAACCTCCAACAGTTACCCCGCAGCAGGCGCCGCACCCTGGTAACGCACAACCAGGGGCGCCGCGCGCTAGCTCGGTGCGCCGCTTGCGCTCGACGTCGTGCAACTCCTTGATTCCTCAACCTTCCGACCTTGGCATGGAAACTGCAATATTCGGGAGCAATACTACGCGGAACGGACAATGGGGGCGGTTTGATTTACCGGTGAAAGCGCGGACTAATGCATGAAGCTGATCACCGCCGTCATCAAACCTTTCAAGGTGGACGAGGTCCGGCAAGCGGTGGCGGATATCGGCATTCAAGGCGTCACGGTAACCGAAGTACAAGGCTACGGCCGGCAGCATGGGCACGCGGAACTTTATCGAGGCGCCGAATACCGGATCGAATTCCTGCCCAAGGCCAAGATCGAGCTGGCGGTGGACGATTCCATCGCCGAGCAGGTGCTGGAGGCGGTTTGCAACGTGGCGAGGACGGGAAAAGCAGGCGATGGAAAAGTCTGGGTACTCGAATTGGAACAGGCGCTGCGTGTGCGGACGGGTGAAACCGGCCCGGACGCGATTTGATACCGCGCCGCTGAACAAGGGATTTTCTTGGAGGATTTCTGAAGGCCCCGCCCGCTTTCGAGCGAGGCCGTAACTCTTGACGATTTAGGAGCATCTCGCGCCGGCAAGCCAGCCAACTCCCCCGTCGGTGCGATATCCCGGCGGCGCGGGTCTTTAACAGGGCCCGCGCCGTTTTTTATACCCCGACGCAAGACGCTCGCGGTTTTATACATGAGAAGAATCCAATTCTCCATGCTGTTATGCAGCAAAATCCCTTTGAATTAACGCTGGTAGACTGGTGCTTGTCAGAATCTGGAGCCCGTGGCATGAAAATGGTGATCGCCATCATCAAACCCTTCAAACTTGACGATGTCCGTGCGGCGCTGGCGGAGGTGGGAGTTCAGGGCATTACCGTGACAGAGGTCAAAGGCTTTGGCCGGCAAAAGGGCCACACTGAGCTTTATCGGGGAGCGGAGTACGTGGTCGACTTTCTGCCCAAAGTGAAGCTCGAATTGGCCGTGGACGATGAGCAGGTTGATCGAGTCGTGGAGGCCATTATTGAAACGGCGCGCACGGGTAAGATTGGTGACGGAAAGATATTTGTTGCGGATCTCGGCCAAGCGGTGCGCATCCGCACCGGCGAGTCGGGTTCACATGCACTGTAGCTAATCGCGAGGTTCGGACGATGAAACGCCTATTGTTGTGTGCCGCGTTGCTGGCCTGGTCGGGTCTGGCCTCGGCCGTCGTCTACAAATGGGTCGACGCGCAGGGCAAGTTGCAGTATGGCGATCGGCCGCCGGACGGCGTGCACGCGGAAGTGGTCGAACTGCTCGGCACTCATTCCGCCAGTAACCGCAACGCTTCTGCCCCGGCCAGGACTGCGGAAACAGCTCCCAAGATCGCCAACAACAACGCGACGCCGAAGGACTCTGAGACCAAGCGCGAGGTGGACCAGGACGTTGCTCAAACCAAAGAGAAGCAATGTACGGATGCGCAGGAGCGCTACAAGAAGCTCATCGAGGGCCGGCGCATCTACAAAGCAGGCGCGGACGGCGAACGCCAGTACATGAGCTCCGAAGAGATCGACACCGAGCGTCTCAACGCGAAGCGCGACATCGATACCATTTGCAATAGCACCACGTAGGTTGCGCTAGCATCTCGACAGACCGCCCTTAAAAGGTCTGGTTCGAATCCACCGGTTCAGTGCGCGCTTTGCCGCGGACCATCATAAGCCTTAGGCTACGGTTCTAAGACAACCGCACTTAAGGACAGCGCATATGCAAACAGGCTTCGTCGGATTGGGTGCCATGGGCGCGCACATGGCGCGCAACCTGCATCGCGACGGTCTCCTCACCGGCGTGTGGAATCGGACCACGGAAAAAGCCACGGCGCTGGCCGCGGAATTGAAGGTACACGCATTCGCGAGTTTGACCGAACTCGCGGGTAACTGCGAAGCGGTGGTGATTTGCGTATCGGCCGACGATGATTTGCGCGCCGTGATCGCAGGGTTGGATCAGGGTTTGAGCCCGAACATGATCGTCATGGACTGTTCCACCGTCGGCAAGAATACGGTGCGTGAGATACATGAACAGCTCGCCGCGCTCGGCGTCGGCTTCCTCGACTGCCCGGTGAGCGGCGGAGTCGAAGGCGCAAGGACCGCCTCGCTTGCCATCATGGTCGGCGGCGACGAAGCGGTGTTCACACGCGCGCAGCCGATCTTGGAAAAGCTCGGCAAGGCCGTTGCCTACATGGGCTCGAGCGGCGCCGGCCAGGCGGCAAAAGCCACCAATCAAATCATGTGCGCCGGCATCATCCAGGCCGTGGGCGAAGCCATGGCATTCGCGCATGCGGAATGCCTGCCGTTGAAACGCGTGATCGATGTGTTGGGCAAGGGTGCGGGCTCGAGCTGGTATTTCGTCAATCGCGCGCCTTTCATGGCGAACAATAACTTTCCGGCCGGTTTTCGCGTGCGGCTGCACGACAAGGATTTGAAAATCTGCCGCGACATGGCGGCGCGTCATGGCGCCGTGCTGCCGGTCGTGGAATCGACCCTCGAAGAGTACGCAAAATTGATCGCTCAAGGATATGGCGATGAAGACATATCGGCTATTTATCGATTGAAAACCAAGCTGTTTCCGGACTCAGAGTCGACGTGAGCGCAGCCCTGCGCATAGCAACGCGCAAAAGCCAGCTGGCGCTATGGCAGGCGCAACATGTCGCGATGCTGCTGCGGCAGGCGCACGCGGGCCTAACCGTGGAACTGGTGCCGCTGCTGACACAGGGCGACCGCATTCAGGATCGGAGCCTGGCGGCCATCGGCGGCAAGGGTCTTTTCATCAAGGAACTCGAGGTCGCGATCACCGAGCATCGTGCCGACATCGCCGTGCATTCGATGAAGGACGTACCCGCCGAGCTGCCGGATGGACTCATGATCGGCGCGGTTCTGAAGCGCGGCGATGCGCTCGATGCGCTGGTCACGGTAACCGGTATCAAGCGGCTCGCAGATTTGGCTCCGGGCGCCCGCGTCGGCACCTCGAGCCTGCGGCGGCAAGCGCAGCTGCGCGCCTTGCGTCCGGATCTTTCCATCCTGGCTCTGCGCGGCAATGTGGACACGCGGCTCCGCAAGCTCGATGCGGGAGAGATGGATGCGATCGTACTGGCGTGCGCCGGATTGATTCGATTGGGATTGGAATCGCGCATCACGGCGCGCCTCGATCCGGAAGAATGCCTGCCGGCGGTGAGCCAGGGCGTAATCGGAATCGAATGCCGAAGCAGCGATGCAAATACTCGCCGTTTGTTGCAAGCGCTCGAGGACTCATCCACGCGTGTGGTGATGGACGCGGAGCGGGCATTTGCCGAGCGATTGGGCGGCAGCTGTCAATCGCCGATAGCTGGATACGCCGAGCGCACCGCGGATGAAATCACCCTCCGCGGTCTGGTGGCCGAGCCGGATGGTTCGCGGCTGCTGCGCGACAGCCTGTCGGGCGGCAGCGAAAACCCGGCCGCGCTGGGGCGGCGGCTGGCCGAACGGATGCTGGCCGCCGGCGCCGGACATTTGCTAGAGCGCTTGCGCACGGCCTAGCCCATGCCTCCGCTGCACGGTGTGGGCGTTTTGGTTACGAGACCGGAGTTGCAGTCGATGCCGCTGTGCCGATTGCTGGAAGCTCAGGGCGCGAGCACGCTGCGCCTGCCCGCCGTGGAAATCAAATCCCTGGGCGATCGTCGCGCGCTGGCGGCTGACTTGAGCGCGCTCGAAGGCTTCGATCTCATCATTTTCACCAGCGCCAACGCCGTCAGGTTCGGCGCGTCGTTTCTCGGCCAAAAGCGCGATCTGCCGCTCGCCGCCCTCGGTGCGGCGACGGCGCGTGCCTTGAACCAGGCGGGCTACCGCGTGGCGGTGCAGCCCGTCGGCACCACGGACTCCGAGGGTCTGCTTTTGCATCCGCGCCTGGAACGTTTGGCAGGCCATCGCATATTGATAATCAAGGGCAGCAACGGCCGGCAACTACTCGAGCAAGAACTCACTCGCCGCGGCGCGCAGGTCGTGCAGGCCGATGTCTACGAAGTCGTGCCGGCAACTCCCAGCGCGGCGACGCTGGCGGTGGTGCACGAAAGATTCGCCGCCGGAGAGCTGCATGTGATCACGGCAACCAGTTTGAATCTGGCGGGTGCATTGCTCGAGCTGGCTCCCCTGAAGCTGCGCAGCGAGTTCGAACGCGTGCACTGGCTCGTTCCGGGCGCGCGCATCGCCGCCGGGCTACGCGAACGCGGGCTGAAGGCGCCGCTGCTGCAAGCCGAATCCGCCGAAGATCAGGATTTGGTGGCTGCGCTTCTGCGCTGGCGCTCGAGCGTGTCCGGGGCATAGTCGAACGAATCGAAATACAATCGAGAAGCGGAAACTCCGCGCGCCTTAAACTCGCGCTGTACGGCGGCTATCATCGCGGGAGGGCCGGCCGCGTATACCTCATGAGCATCCAGATCATCGATATCCTGAAGTGCGGCCTCGTGCACCCAGCCGCTTCTGCCGCGCCATGCAGGCGTGGGCTCCGACAGTACCGGTACGTAGCGCATGCGGGCACGCTTGCTGAGATTCTCAAGCCGCGCATGCGCGTACAAGTCGCGCTCGCTGCGCACTCCCCAATAGACGCGCATGTCGCGGTCAATGCCGTTTTCGATGACGTGGCGGAGGATGCTGATGAGCGGTGCTATGCCGGTGCCGCCGCCGATCAGCAACATCGGCGGCGCAGCGCCGCCCGGCGGTTGGCCGCCCCGTGGTTCGGTGCCCGGCGCTTGGACCTGCCGATATACAAATTGTCCGAGCGGACCTTCCATCGTCAGCAGTGTGCGGTCCGGACTCTGGAGAAATAGACGGTCGGTGAATTCGCCGCCGGCGACGCGCCGCACATGCAGTTCCAGCGGTCGGGAATCGTGCGGCGGCGATGCGATGGAGAAGCTGCGCCGCCGGCCGCCGGCAAGGATTATGTCGATGTACTGACCGGGTTCGAACGTAAAGGCTTCCGCGACGGGCAGTTGCAGCCATACACCGAGGACATCGTGCGACAACGTCTGGGTGCGCTCGATGCGACAGGGCAGGCGTTTGCTGGTGGCTGCATGCGCCGGCCGCATTGCAAATGTTTCTATCAATAGATCGGATCGTCCGGTCGCCTGACACAGCAGAATCAGGCCCTCGGCCGCCTCGGCATCGGAAAGACCCAGCGGCGGGCCATTGGGATAATGAATCTCGCCTCGCAGCAGGCGGGCGCGGCAGGCGCCGCAGTTGCCGCCCTTGCAGCTGTGCGGCAGATTCAACGAGCAATCAAGCGCTGCGTCGAGCAGCGTCTGATCGGGCGCGGCGCAAAATTCTAAGTTCGAATTGAATACACTGATGCGCACGCGCGTGGTCGACAGTCATTCAGTCCCGGTCAGACCGCGGGTTGACTGCGTTTGCTGTCCAGCCATTCGCCGATCGGCTGCCATTGCTTCCAGTCCGGCCAGGCGAGATATTCCGGCAGTTCGAGCACGCCCATGCCTCGCGAGTAGGCCCGTATATAATTCTGCGCTTCGCGCAGAGCCCCCAGATATGGCACTTTGAGCTTGCTCAAGTATTGATCCAATTCCTCGTACACCAGGGTGTATTCGCGCACGCGATTGGCGATCAATCCCAGACGCGCTTGCTTGCGCGATACCTTGCCGATCTCGAGCAATTCAGCCATGAAATGTCCGCAGGCCTTGATGTCGATGCTGGAAGGCAGCACCGGCACGATGATGGTTTCGGCACGGCGCACCAGTTCGTTGAGTTCGGTAGCGTGTACGCGAGCCGGCGCATCGATCACCAGGATATCGGTGTTGCGCGGTACATGGCGCAGTCCGTCTTCAAAAGCGGCGACGCCATTGATGACCGGCAGATCGGCTGGCCTCGAGGCCAGCCAGTCAAGGCTGGATCGCTGCGGATCATAATCGGCAAGACAAACTTGATGCCCGTCGCGGGCGAAAAAAACGGCAATGTTCGTGCTCAGAGTGCTCTTGCCGCATCCACCCTTCGAATTCAATACCATTATGTGACGCATAATCCCCCAGCTTCGATGTTTGGTAAGGTTGAACGAGAGAGCCGCGGTGCGCAACCCCCAGGCATGAGGAAACTATTCGCGCCGCTGCTCTCGCGACGAACAGCCGCATCGGCTATGCTCGCATCATGCGCATCGAGTTTCTGAAGATGCAGGGGTTGGGCAACGATTTCTTGGTATTCGACGCCGCTGCCATCGCGGCTGACACCCGCCTGGACTCCGGGTTGCTGCGCGCTCTCGCCGATCGCCATACCGGAGTCGGCTTTGATCAAGCGTTGATGCTGGAAAGTCCGCGCGATGCGGCGAGCCGCGTGTTCTACCGGGTGTTCAATTCCGACGGTACCGAGGTCGAACAATGCGGCAACGGCGCGCGCTGTATCGCGGCACTGCTTTACTGTCGCGCGCCGCAGCTGGGCCGCGAACTCACGATGGGCTGCCCGGGCGGAACCGTGCATGCGCGAGTCAGAGACGACGGCTTGGTTTCTGTGGACATGGGCGTGCCGAACTTCGATCCGCGCTCCGTGCCGATACAGGCCGACGTGTATGCGGACAGCTATTCCCTGAACGTCGACGGCGCCGACCTCGAGGTCAGCGCCCTCTCCATGGGCAATCCGCACGTGGTGCTGCGCGTAGCCGATGTGAAAGCCGCGCCGGTGGAGCGGCTCGGACCCAAGATCGAGCGGCACCCGCGTTTACCGAAGCGCGCCAATGTGAGCTTCATGCAGATTGTGGACCGCAGCCACATACAGCTCCGCGTGTTCGAACGCGGCGCCGGCGAAACCTTGGCCTGCGGTACGGCCGCCTGCGCGGCCGTTGCGGTCGGCAAGCGCTTCGGAATGCTCGACGGCGAAGTGCGGGTCGATTTACCAGGCGGCACCGCGCTGGTTAATTGGGCGGGTGCCGAGCAGCATATTTGGCTGACCGGACCCGCTACCACGGTTTATTCGGGTTCCATCGATTTAACGCGATTCACGGGAGCAAAACAATGACGACGAGTCACGCGCGCGGGATCAAGCAGGATGTTCTCAATGATTCAAGTGTCGGCGACTATTTGCAGACGTATCCGGACTTTTTCGAGCGCAACTCGCAGCTGTTGACCAAGCTGCGCCTGCCGCACCTGCGCGACGCGGGTGCCACCGTGAGCCTGGTGGAGCGGCAAATCGAGGTGCTGCGCGAGCGCAATCAGTCGCTCGAGCGCAAGCTGAAGGAGCTGGTCGATGTGGCCCGCGCCAATGACGCGTTGGCCGATCGCATTCACCGCTTGAGCCAGCGGCTGATTCGTGCGCATTCGCTGTTGGAGTCGATCAACGCCGTCGAGACATCGCTGCGCGAGGATTTCGACGCCATGCATTCGGTGATGGTGCTGTTTCTCGAGGAAGCACGCGCGCTGGAACCGGAAGCGGGTCGATTCCTGCGCATCGGTCATCCGGCGGACGACGATATCAAGAGCTTCGAATCGCTGTTGACGTCGGGCAAGCCGCGCTGCGGGCAGGTGCGGGACGCGCAGCGCGACTATCTGTTCGGCAAGGATGCGATCGCCATCGGTTCGGTTGCCCTCACGCCGTTGGGGCAAAAAGGCTCGCTCGGAATCCTCGGCATAGGCGCCAGCGACTCGGAGCGCTTCCACCCGGGCATGAGCACCGAATTTCTATCGCGCATCGGCGAGCTCGTGACCTACGCCCTCATGCGCTGAAGATATCCTTGTGGATGCCGGCGAGCGCGAATGGATCGAGCGGTTTTTAGCGCATCTTGCGCAGGAGCGGCGAATGAGCGGCCATACCGTTGCCGCCTATCGCCGCGATTTGCACACCATCACCCGGTTCTGCGAACGCCGCAAACTTACGCGCTGGGACGCGCTGGATAATTCCCAGGTGCGCGCCTTTGCGGCGGCCGAACATGCCGGCGGCATGGCGCCGCGCAGTATCCAGCGGCGCTTGTCGGCGCTGCGCTCGTTTTACGAATTCCTGCTGCGCGAAGGCGCGGTGGCGCGCAACCCCGCACAGGATGTCCGGGCGCCGAAAACCAAGAAGCGCCTGCCACACACCCTGGATGTCGATCAAATGGCGCGGCTGCTGGACTTTCGCGTCGACGATAGCCTGTCCTCGCGCGACAAGGCGATCATGGAATTGTTTTATTCATCGGGATTGCGCTTGAGCGAACTCGTGGGATTGGATCTCTCCGCCATCGATCTCAAGGACAGAACCGTGCGGGTGCTCGGCAAGGGCAACAAGGCGCGAATCGTGCCCATTGGCCGCCATGCCATCGGCGCACTGAACAAGTGGCTGGTGCAACGGGCCGGGCTGCTGAAGCAGAGACCTGACATACCATCGCGGCGCGCCGGCGCGCCCGCCAG
>Ga0210390_10004238_pt1 | contig 12136 bp, 9 predicted proteins | sample IncBWH11OmetaG_FD_161050 | JGI IMG/M metagenome (GOLD analysis project Ga0210390, IMG submission 161050) | Forest soil microbial communities from Barre Woods Harvard Forest LTER site, Petersham, Massachusetts, United States - Inc-BW-H-11-O ...
ACCGATGCCAGTCATATCGGCGGCGGCCTGCGCGATGCTCACGCCTGGTTTCAAGCGGCCTTTCACCGCGAGCCAACGCACATCGCGTTTTTCCAGACCGTCGGCACCACTGAGACGTGGAAACATCGCGATAGGGACGAACATGGACGGCTTGACGAACTGATCGATCCCGGTGAATTGCTGCGGCATGACGCCGATTACGGTGAGCGGCACGCCGTTGATCCAGATCGTCGATCCCACCGCCGAGGGGCTGGAGTTGAACTGGCTTACCCAATAATCGTGGCCGAGCACGACTACGCCGTCGCGTCCCACGGCTTGATCTTCCGATTCTAAAAAACCGCGGCCAAGAGCAGGCTGGACGCCAAGCACGCGAAAGAAATTGCCCGAGACATACATGCCGTAGGTAACTTTGGGGAGCGCCGATGCGTTGGGTTTAAAGCCGAAGGAGGTAACGCTGGACGCCAATAGGCCATCGAAACTGCGGTTGCCGTCGCGGTAGTCGCGATAGTCCGGGTAAGACAGCGCGGTATTGGCGAACGCGGCGGAACTGGAGGTGCTGATGGCCGCGATTCCCGAAGGCTCAAGAACGGGCAACGGGCGCAAAATCAGCGCATCCGCAAAGCTGAACATGGCCGATGTGGCGCCGATCCCGATGGCGAGCGAGCAGACGCTCACCAGCGTGAATCCTGGACTTTTCAGCAATAACCGCAAGGCGTGTCGTAACGACTTCAGCATTGAACTGACATACGACGCCTCGGCCGAAAAGGTTCGATCGAATTAAACGGTAATTACCACTTTCCCAACCTGTTGGTTGGACTCCAGATATTGGTACGCTGCGGCCGATTGTGCTAGCGGAAATGTCTTGGCGATCTTGGGATGGAATCGGCCGTCGGCCAGGCGATCGAAGACATATTGTTTGGCGGATTTCAGTAGCCCGGGATCGTGGCGGATTTCGTTCAGCGAGTAGCCTCGCAGGGTGAGCCCTTTCTGCATTGTGAGTCCGAACGGGAAGGGGGGCGGCTGCATGGAAAGCAATCCATAAAGGAAGATAATTCCGTGATAGGCGGCGGCCTCCGCCAGCTTTTCCATCATCGGACCACCGACTGGATCGAAGATCAACCGTGCGCCGGCACCGCCGGTAATCTCTTTGACCTTGGCCACTAAGTCCTCTTCCTCAGTGGCGATCACGTGGGCCGCGCCCAGCGCGAGCAATTCGTCGCGCTTGTTGGATTTTCGTGTCGCGGCAATCGGAACGGCGCCTTCGGCGTTCACGATCTGAATGGCAGCCAGACCAACGCTGCTGGAGGCCGCGGTGATCACGACAAAGTCGCCGCGCTTCAATCCGCCATAGGTCATGAGCGCGCCATGCGCCGTCAGATATTGCATCCAGATGGCTGCGGCTTCGGTAGGGGAAAATTTCGCCGGATATTCCCCGAGCACGCCTGCGGGGACGATGGCTTCTTCGCCCAACACGCCGTTCCTGCTCTGCGCGACACCGGGAACGGTAGCCACTTGTTTGCCAATCCAACTGGGTTCGACGCCCGGACCGACGGCTTCCACCACTCCAGCTGCTTCCAAGCCGACTCGCGACGGCAGCTCTGGCGGCCCCATGTAGAGCCCGCGCATGAACAAGGCCTCGGCTCGATTCAAACCGACCGCTTGCACGCGCAACTTCACTTCGCCTTCGCCGGGCGCGCGCGAGGGCAGTTCGTCGACCTGGAGATTCTCAGGGCCGCCGATATTGTGGAAGCGAACGATCTTTGGCATGTACTATTGCGGGCTGACTTTGCAGGTGAAATTGTCCGCATCGGTGGTGAGGCCGCTGCCCTTGTAAACGGCTACTTGCGGATAGGGGCAGAGCGGACGAGTCATCTCCACTTGGCCGTTGGCCACGTGAGCGGCGACGATTTGATTGGGTGCAACACCCTCTTCGCGCCAACGCTCGATGACCGCCATTTTATTGAACTGATCGGTGCCTTCGCCGTCCCGGCAGTGCTGCATGCCAGGGATCATGAATAAACGAAGCCAATCGCTTTGATTGGGGCCCATGGTTTGGAGCACGGCGCTGTAGAAGTTCACTGTGTTGCCGGGCGGAATGGCTTGATCTGCCCAACCGTGATAAAGCAGCAGCTTGCCGCCGTGATTCTTGAACGGCGCGAGATCGGCGGTGTGGGCGTCGATGCCGGATTTGTCGGCCAGCGCGACGTCGGTATCGAGATCGAACTTGTGGAAGTCGTAAGCGGCGTCCTGGTGGCCCAAGATGCGGATGCTGTCCCAACCGCCGCCGGCTTCGGTAGGAATGCGCTTGAGGCCGGCATATTGCAGCTCGCCGCCGGGTTGAAATCCGGTCCAGATGATCTCGCCCTTCTTGGTTTTCACGTCGGCAAAGACGATCTTCACAGTTTCCACTTGGGCGGCAGTGAGGCAGCCGTCGGTTTCTTCGCCCTTGCACTGGATCGAGGCCGGATCGAAATGGCACTTGGTGGGATCGCCAATGAGGCCGTCCTTGACGCCGTCCAGCGCGTCGCACTTGGCGAGGATCGCTTTATGCAAGGTCTCTACATTGGCTTGCGAGAGAGCGCCGTTCGGATTTTTCATCATCTCGACGGACCGCTCGACACCGGCCGCATGCAGATGGATATGAGGATTGGCGGGAGCGCCGGCGAGTACGCCATCGAAATCGTCCGGGAATTTAGTCACTTCGACCAGCGCTTGCCGACCGCCGGTGGAGCAGCCGTTCCAATAGGAATATTTCGGGCTTGCGCTGTAGTAGGCCTGGATCAGGGCTTTCGATTTGACGACTGTTTCGTGCACGGCGCGCCATCCGAAGTCGACGATCTTCTCCGGGTGCCCGAGCGCGAACATGCCGTTGCCGCCTTCGTGACCGGTGTCGGTGGATGCGGTGGCGTAGCCGTCGCGGAGCGCCGCGGCCATTTGCGGGAAGCTGATGATGCCGGCCCATCCGCCGTTGCCTACCATTTCAAATTTGCCGTTCCAATTGTCGACAGGCAGCCAGAGTTCCATTTTGATGTCGGAGTCCGAAGACGGGCGGAGAGTCGCGGCTACTCGGCAATGGGCGGGCAGCATTCTTGGCGGAATTGCAGGGCCGCCGGCTCCACGTCCAGCGCCGGCGGGAGCTTGATAGGGTCCAGCGGCGACGATTTCAACGGCAGTGAACTCAACGCCAGGGAGCGAGAGTGATTTCAGGTTTTGACATTGGTTCTCCGCGGCCGTCCCGGCGTACGCGAGAGTGGCACACAGCGCGGCAAACGGAGTCACGAACAGCAAAGTTCTCATGCTTCTCTCCTTCGGCAACAGTCACGGATATTGTGTCACACCGCAAGAAAGATCAAGCGCGCGGCCGCGCATCCGGGTTAGATTCGTAGAGATGACGACGCCGCTGAAACAAGTGCAGCCGGTGATGGCGTACGCGGCGAAGCACTTGGATGAGGATGTTTCGCTAGGCGCGTTGGCCGATCGAGCGGGGCTGTCGGCGTTTCATCTGCATCGCGTGTTTGCGCGGGTGGCGGGGGAAACACCGAAGCAGTTCACGTTGCGGCTGCGGCTGGATCGTGCGGCGACGCTGCTCGTAACCGGCCAAGATTCGGTGCTGAACATTGCGCTGGCGTGCGGGTTCCAGAGTCATGAGGCCTTCACTCGGGCATTTCGCAAGCGGTTCGGATTGTCGCCCAGCGCTTATCGGGCGCGCGGGCTGGCGGGCGATGCACGGGAACATGCGGCGGTGGTGAGCAGTGCCGGGGCGTGTCTGGGATTGTTTCATACGCGTGGTGACGGGAGGCCGAAGGAAAACGGAATGGCTTATTCAATCAGCAAAAAGGAAATCGCGCCGCAGAAGGTGCTGGCGGTGCGGCGGCGCGTGAAGCAGGCGGAGATCGCGGCGATGCTCGGGGAAGTGCTCGGACGAGTGTTTCTGCACGCGCAGCAGAGCGGGATCGCGCTGGCCGGGCCGCCGTTCGCGCGATATCTGGAGTGGGGGCCGGGATTGTTGACCATCGAGGCTGGGTTCCCGGTGGCGACGCATGCCGGCGCGGGTGCGGACGGCGAGATTCGGGCCGAAACATTGCCGGGCGGGCTTGTTGCGACGACGGTTCATCCCGGGGCCTACGACAAACTGACGGAAGGTCATGCCGCGGTGCAGCAGTGGATCGAAGCGGAAGGGCTGCGTTCGGCGGGGGGCCCGTGGGAATCGTATGTGACCGATCCGGGGGAATACCCAGATCCCAAAGATTGGAAAACCGAAATTTTCTGGCCGCTGGCCTAGTTTGACCGCACTGCCGTCGCAGGATAAACTAGCCTCCTTAGCCCCGTTTTAACGCGAAAGGCGGCGTGGAACATGTGGAATCGGCTATTTCTGTTATCGGCCCTGATGGCCGGCGCATTGTGCGCGCAGCAGGGCTACAGTCCAGCCGATATTCAAACTGGTAAGCAGCTTTACGGCGTCAATTGCTCGAATTGCCACGGACCGAACGGTGATTTCGTTTCGGGAGTGGATCTGGGTCACGGCAAATTCCGGCGCGCTTCCACCGATAATGAGCTGGTGGCGATCATGGAGCAAGGCATCAACGGAACGCCGATGCCGCCGGCAAATCTGAGCGACCAACAAGCGCACCAGATTGTGGCGTACCTGCGATCGCTGGCCGCTGCCACCGATTCCGGGGCGAGCAAAGCGGATCTGGCGCACGGCAAGGCGCTGTTCGAGAGCAAGGGCTGCCTGAATTGCCATCGCGTGGAGGACCATGGCTCGAGGGTGGGGCCGGATCTGACGGACGTGGGCGCGCGCCGCAAAGCTGCTGATATCGAGCGCTCCATTGTGGATCCGAATGCCGAGATTCTGCCGGAAAATCGCTACGTCCGCGTGGTGACGCGCGACGGCGCCACCATCACCGGAAGGATCCTCAATGAGGATACATACTCGCTGCAACTCATCGACAGCAAGGAAAAGCTGCTCTCATTTCAAAAGGCGGATCTGAGCAAGTTTGAGTTTCTGAAGAACTCACCGATGCCTTCGTATCGCGATAAGCTGAGCGGCAATGAACTGTCGGACCTGGTCGGCTACCTGGTTTCGCTGAAAGGATTCTAGTGCACATTATGCTGCGCCCGATCTTTGTGCTGATGCTGGCTGCCGCGTCGCTCCCGGCGCAGGTTTCGTTCGATCGGCTGGTGCGAGCCAGCAGCACGCCCCAGGATTGGCTCAATTACTCGGGGGGCTATCTCAGCCAGCGTTACAGCGCGCTGAACCAAATTACGCCGGACAACGTCAAGAACCTGGAGCAGAAGTGGATTTTCCAGGCGCGTTCGCTCGAAAAGTTCGAAGCCACGCCGCTGGTGGTGGATGGCGTGTTGTACACCGTGCAGGCGCCCAACGATATCGTCGCAATGGACGCGGCGACTGGACGAATTTTCTGGGTCTATTCCTATAGCCCGGCGCCGCAAGCGCGTTTGTGCTGTGGGCGGGTGAACCGCGGGCTCGCGATCTTGGGCGACACATTATTCATGGGAACCATCGACGCGCATATCGTAGCCGTGGATGCCAAGAGCGGGCACCTGCTGTGGAATACGCAAGTCGCGGATCCGCTCGCCGGCTACGCGATCACGCACGCGCCGCTGGTGGTGAAGAACAAAGTGATCGTGGGGACGGCGGGCGGCGAGTACGGAATTCGCGGCTTCTTGGCGGCGTACGATGTTCACTCCGGCAAAGAAGTTTGGCGCTTCAACAATATTCCAGGGCCGGGCGAGAAGGGTCACGAAACGTGGGCGGGCGATTCCTGGAAGCATGGCGGGGGCTCTGTTTGGATGACTGGCTCCTACGATCCGGATTTGAATCTCACCTATTGGGGCATTGGAAATCCAGGGCCCGATTGGAACGCCGATTTGCGCAAAGGCGATAACCTGTACGCGGATTGCGCGGTCGCGCTGGACGCCGATACGGGCAAGCTGAAGTGGTATTTCCAATTTACGCCGCACGACGATTTTGATTTCGATTCTGTACAAGTGCCCGTGCTGGCCGATCTCGATTGGAAAGGCGCGCGGCGCCGAGTGTTGTTGTGGGCCAATCGGAACGGCTTTTTCTACGTGCTGGATCGTGCGACGGGCGAATTCCTGCTGGGCAAACCGTTCGCGAAAGTTACGTGGGCGACGGGCCTAGACGAAAAGGGACGGCCGATGCGCGCGGCGAACATGGTGCCGACGCCGGACGGCACGCTCATTTATCCAGGCAATCAAGGCGGGACGAATTGGTACTCGCCGTCGTACAGCCCGCATACTGGTCTGTTCTACATCCCGACCTGGGACAACTATTATTCGGTGTACGTGAAGGAAGATGTCGAGTTCAACGAAGGGCGATTGTTTACGGGGCCGCTGCCGAAATCGCCGGTGCCACTGATTCGTCCGCCGCAGATCACCAATCGGGCTGTAGAAGACGGCTACGGAGCGGTTCGCGCGATCGATCCCGCTACCGGCGATCGCAAGTGGGAATACAAGATGACCGACGTCACCGATAGCGGCATCCTGACCACTGCGACGGATCTTTTGTTTACCGGCGGGCGCGAGGGATATTTCATGGCGCTGGATGCCCGCAGCGGCGCGCTCTTGTGGAAAGCTTCGGTGGGCGGACAAGTATCGTCGGGCCCGATGACATATTCGGTGGGCGGTAAGCAATACGTCGCGATCTCGGCCGGAAATTCGCTGTTCGTGTATGGATTGAGGCAATAAAGATTGAACTGGATGGCGCCACGCGTCCGTGCAATCCGAGCCGCGTTGAACGGTCTCGATTGGACGCGCGACGAACTCGATCAGAACCGCGATGAGTGCCTGCGGGAACTGGTGCGGCACGTGTATGACAACGTGCCGTATTACCGCGCCGCGTTCGATCGAGCCGGACTGCAGCCGCAACAGATTCAAAGCTCGGCGGACATTGGCCGGATTCCTATAACGACTCGCGCGGATATACAAGCGGCGCCGGGGCAATTCATCGCCAGCGACGCGCGGCATACAAGTCTGATCAGCCATCTTTCCAGCGGATCGCGCGGAATGCCGGTGCATACCAAACGCACTCTTTTCGAGGAGCGGATACTATCGGGTATTCGCCTGCGGGTCTTGATGCGATACGGCATGCGGCTCACCGACAAGCGCGCCTCTGTGTCGATGGAAGACGCTGGCGATCGTCCTCTGGCCTCATATATCGGATTCTTCGGGCGCACTTTGATTGACGCCGGTATGCCGCCGCAGGATGCGCTCCGGGCGTTGTGCGCGGCGCGGCCCGATGTCATCATCGCGTACCCGGCTTCGTTAGCCAGGCTGGTGGAATTCATCACGCCCGAGCAGCGGCGGAGGATACAGCCGCGCCTGATCACGCTGGGAGGCGAGATGGTGTTGACATCCTTTCGCCGTGACATAGCGGAATGCTTCCAGTGTCCGGTGCGTGAAACTTACGGAGCCACGGAGGCAAATCTGATCGCGTGGGGATGTCCGGTAACTGGGCATCTGCATATCGCGGAGCATTCCGTGATTGTGGAGATTTGCAAGGAAGATCAACCGGTGGCAGTTGGCGAAGCCGGCGAGGCGATCATCACGGTGCTGCATTCGCGCGCCATGCCATTTCTGCGGTACCGCTTGAATGACTTAGTGACACGCGGCCCCGCGCCTTGTCCATGCGGCCACCCTGCGGCGACGTTGATCGCCGTTCGCGGGCGGACGAACGATTGGTTCAAATTGCCAGACGGACGGCTGCTACATCCTTTCGTGGTGAGCGATTCGGTGATGGATCATATCCCGGGCTTGCGGCGCCTCCAAATTACTCAAACTTCCGAGCGGGAGCTGACGATCGCGATCGTGCCGGGGCAAGTGCTATCGGCGGCAAGCCTGGCCGAGGCCGAAGGTAAGATTGCCGCGAGCGTGGGATATTGTTTTCAAATCAAACTGAAGACGGTTCAGGGCCTCGATCGCGGGCCCAATCAAAAATTCAATCCTTTCGTTCCTCTTCGCGACTGGGGTGGCGGGCAGTAGGCCGCTGCGGCAGAACGCCAGTGTATAATTCTTCCGAGATGAAAACGGGGTTCTTTCGATTCCTGGCGGGCTGCGCGGTGCTGGCGTCGCCGCTAGCGATGTGGGGGCAAGGCAGGGCGGACCTTACGGGCGTTTGGTCGCCCGATGAAGTGCTGTCGATCGCGCCGCGGGCGAACGCGCTATTGATCAATCGCAACGCGGCCGAAGTCAAGGGCGATCCGGACGCGAACTGCACGCTGTCGGGCATCCCGAGAATCGAGTTGGGGCCAAAGCCGTTCAAGATCCTGCAGTCGGCCGATGAAGTCGTGATTTTGTACCAAAACTACACGGCTTTTCGACAAGTGTTCACGGACGGCCGCGCGCTGCCCGCCGATCCGCAACCCTCGTGGCTTGGATATTCGGTGGGCAAGTGGGATGGTGACACGTTGGTTGTGGACACCGTCGGGTTCAACGACCTCACCTGGCTGGATAACGCCGGCACGCCGCACAGCGAAGCCTTGCACGTGACGGAGCGCTTTCATCGCCGCGACAAAGAGCGCCTGGATATCCAGATCACTATTGAGGATCCAAAGACCTTTTCGAAGCCATTCACCGTCACTGAGCATGCGCGTCTGCTGCCGGCCGGAGAGCTTACAGAAATGATCTGCCTGGAGAATCGGAAATGAAAACGGCGTGGAGCGCGATCGTATTTTTGTTTTTGGCCGCGAGCGCGCACGCGCAATGGCTGAATTACCCAACGAAAAACGCGCCCCGATCGAAAAACGGCAAGGCGGACATGTCGGCGCCCGCGCCGCGCACCAAAGACGGCAAGGTGGACATCACGGGCATCTGGGAGCCGAACGGCCTGAAGTATTTGATCAGCATCGCCGCGGACTTGAAGCCGGACGAAGTACCGTTTCAGCCGTGGGCCGCCGAGCTGTACAAGGAACGCCGCGCGACCAATGGCCGCGACGATCCGAACAATCAATGCCTGCCTTCGGGCGTGCCGGAAAAGGACGCCGTGACATCGCCATTCAAAATCATGCAATTTCCGGGCGAGATGCTGATCCTGTATGAATCGCGCACGATTTACCGGCAGATCTTTACCGACGGGCGCGCGATGCCGAAGGATTTCAAACCTTCGTGGCAAGGCTTCTCGACCGGGCGTTGGGACGGTGACGATTTCGTTGTCGAGACCACCGGGTTGAACGGGAAAATCTGGATGGATACCAACGGGCATCCCCTGACGGAAGCCGCGCACGTCACCGAACGATTTCGGCGCCACGATTACGGCCACATGGATATTCAGATCACGATTGACGATCCGAAGGCGTACACCAAGCCGTGGACCATTACGGAGAATCCGCATTTATTGGCGGACACGGAGCTGCTCGAATCAGTTTGCGAGGAGAACAACAAAGACGCCCGCCACATTGTAGGCAAGTGACTCGCTATTGCTTCAAGCTGATATTGCGTTCCTTCAAGATGGTCCCGGTCGCCAGTTGGAATTGAGCGATCGCCTCGCTCATGTCGGCTTCCGAGCGCCGCTCCTGGCTGCGTGCGGTGATCATGGTGGCCTGGCGCTGCTGCACCAGGAACAACGTTGACGTACCCGCTTGAAACTGGCGCTGCTCACTTTGATACTGCTCTTCGGCCGATTCCCGCGCCACCTGTGCCGCCTGCAAACGTAACTGCGCCATCTGCAAGTTCTCCATGCCGGTTCGTACGTCGGATTGGATATTCTGCTGCATTTGTTGCATTTGATTGCGGATGCGGCGCGTTTCCGCGAGGGACTTGCCGAGATTGGCGTCGGCGGTGCGGTTGCGAATCGGCAACGAGATGGTGAGTTGGAGTTCGGTCGTCGGAAAATCTCCGTTCCAAATCCCAGCGAGCGAATGCGCGTAGTTCCCGACTAGGACCGGAGGGATGGTCGAGCTTCCAAACGAAACACCGGTCAGCGGAGGCAGTCCCGCTAGAGCCGACAGTTCATTCAGCTGAGTGGTTAGTGGGCCAAATGCGGAGGTGAACGGATTGGGTCCGGGAGGCAGCACCACGCCGGCTAATCCGGCACGCGTGTAGAGAGCCGTCAAGTTCACTTGCGGCTTAGTCTGCTCGCGATAGTAGCGTATGTCTTTTTCATTGATCTCGCCGTTGATTTTCACTTCGGCGATTTCGGGACGATTGGTCATCGCTTCGGCAATAGCGTCGGCCAGCGGAGTAATCGGCGCCTTCACGTTGGGCGGCGTCACCGGCACCAATGCGGTGGACCAGAGCGGGTCCGACCGATCCGGCAGGATCAGCTCCTTCAACGAATTCTCCGCGCCGGTCAATGCAGACTGAGCCGTGTAAGCGCCCACTTCGAAATTGGCGAGCTGCGTCTGTGCGGCAACCACGTCGATTGGAGCGAGCAGCCCTTGTACTTCCTGTCGGCGATTGCTCTCGTCCTGCTGGATACCGATGCGCACGGCGTCAAGTTGGACTTCGAGATTGTTGTAGGCGTACGCCAGCTCCCAATACCCTTGCTCGGCCTGCTGGACGATCGTCATCACCCGCGCGCGAAACTGCTCGTCCGTCAAAGAGCGGTTTTTCTTCGCGACATCGATCTGGTGGCGGTTACTGTCGTAGAGCAGGTTTCGCCAGAGAGGCTGCGTGTAGGAAAAGTTGAGCGATGTTTCGTACTGCGGATTGAGCGAAAGGAATGTGTTGTTCGAGAACGCATCCTCGGACGACAAATCCGCCTTGACGGTGCCACCGAACCAGGGCAGCGGCTGCGTGACTCCGGGGTCCGCCAGCAGCGTCTTGTTAAAGAGGCTTCCCGTGGACGATCCGCCCAACGACGATGCAATGGGATTGATCTGCTGCTCCCAATAAGTGTTGACGTTGAGCGTCGGATCGTAGACTCCTTGCGCGGCGGTCAGGTTATAGACCGATTCCAGTTGATCGATCCGCGAGGATTCGATGTCCTTGTTGTTCGCCAGGGCCATGCGGAGAACCATGTCGAGCGTGATCTCCATCTGGGTCTCGACGCCGGTTCGCGGAGGCAATCGAAAAGGCCGAACGGGCGGCACGAGCGTGCTAGTCTCCTGCGCCAACATGGATGGCAGCGTGCAGGCAAGCAAGGCCACAGCCACGCGGCGCGACTTGAAAAAGAATCGGCTCATCAAGCGCGCTCCCCTCCTTCGAAATGCATGGGTTGTGGCGCGACGTCCAAACCAGAAGCCGCCTGCGTTTTATCGCGCTTGTGGAAAAGCTTGCGGAACATTGGTAACTGCTTCATGTCGTCAAAGAGGGAATAGAACACCGGTACTGCGAGCAAGGTCAGGAGGAGACAGAGTGTTTGTCCGCCGACCACCAGCACTCCGATCGACCGGTTACTAGCCGAGCCTTCGCCGTTCGAAAGCACGAGCGGCAGCATGCCGGCCACCAGCGCGGTCGTGGTCATCAGGATGGGACGCAGCCGATCGCGATTGGCTTGAATGATGGCCTCATAGCGGTTCAAACCCGCCGCGCGCAATCCGTTGGTGTGATCGATCTGTAGAATCGCATTCTTCTTGACGATTCCGAAGAGCAGCAGCAAACCGAGTCCCGACATGATGTTCACGCTTTGTCCGAACATCAGCAGCGACAGAATACCGAAGGGCACGGCGAGAGGCAGCGTAAGCAAAATGGTGAAGGGATGCAGGAACGATTCAAACTGCGCCGCCAGCACGATGTACATGAAGATGAACGTCAGCGCGATCGCGACGATGAAATAGTAGGCGGTGCGGTTCAGTTCCTTGGAGGTGCCGAGAAGTTCGGTGCGATAACCGGCGCCCATATGCAGATCGTCGGCCAGTTGATTCAGCGAAGAAATGATCTTCTGCTGCGATCCGCCCGGCAACACGTTGGCGCTCAGCGTAACCTCACGCTGCCGATCCAGACGCCCGATGCTGGAAGGCGCGTCGCCGCTCTTAATGCGCACCACTTGATCCAGCGGCACCCAACCGCGCGTGTTGGTAGAGAAAACCGTCAGTTGGCGCAGCCCTTCGGCGCTGGTGCGGAACTGCATGTCGGCGCGTAAACGCACATCGTATTCTTCGCCGCCCGACGGGAAGGAGGAAACCACTTGGCCAGCCACCATGGTGTTCAAGGC
>Ga0210390_10004239_pt1 | contig 12134 bp, 9 predicted proteins | sample IncBWH11OmetaG_FD_161050 | JGI IMG/M metagenome (GOLD analysis project Ga0210390, IMG submission 161050) | Forest soil microbial communities from Barre Woods Harvard Forest LTER site, Petersham, Massachusetts, United States - Inc-BW-H-11-O ...
TTGGGAAGACGCGTCGCAGACCAATCGGGACGCACTCCGCGTCTTCTTGGCGCCCGAGACGACCGTTTGGCAATACACGCACGGGGTTCCCGACGCTTCGACTGTTTCTCCAGACGGCTACTCGCTCGACAATTTCTACCTCGCCCGGCCCAACGCGGATGAGTTGCAGCTCGACCTGTTCGGCGACTACAAGAGCAATGTCGCGCTCTACCCCACGTTCCAGCAGTATTTCCGCACTCACAAGCCGCCTTTCCTTGCGGTGTGGGGCAAGAACGATCCGTTCTTCCTGCCGGCGGGCGCCGAGGCGTTCAAGCGGGACATGCCGGACGCGGTGGTGCGATTTTTCGATACCGGACACTTCGCGCTGGAGACTCACGCCGCGGAAATTGCCGCAGCGATCCGCGACTTCCTTTCGCGTTCTAAGTGAGAATCGTAGGCCGCCTCAACTGCCCTGTCTTTTCAAGTAATCCCGTAACAAATCGGAGCCCAATAGATGGCTACTCTTCCTCTGATTGTCTTTGATGTCGATGAGACGCTGCTTGACCTTCAAACAATGGAGTCGACCTATTTACTGAAGCAGGACGTGAGAAGAATGTCCCCTTTACGCGGCGACTGAGCTAACTGTAGACCGCAGCCTCGGTCGAAAGGTCTTCAGAGTTCGCCGGCCGCGGCGCGCCGACGCGGGTTTGCCCGCGCATCGACGACATCAACCGCGGCAACGCGGCGATACCGCCAGCGTTAGCCCTTTGACGATGACGGCCGCACCCGGAGGGGATCATGTCTCAACCAGAACGCTTTGAAGTATTGGTCCTTGGCAGTGGCTTTGGTGGCAAGCTGCTGGCTTGGCATATGGCGCGCTCGGGGCGCCGGACCGCCGTCGTCGAGCGCCGGTGGATCGGCGGCTCCTGTCCCAACATCGCCTGCCTGCCGAGCAAGAATGAGATTTGGAGCGCCGGGGTCGCACACCTGGCGCAGCACGCGGCACAGTTCGGTACGGTGATCACAGGTTCCGTCACGACCGACATGGCGAAAGTTCGCCAGCGCAAGCGGAACATGGTCGAGCGTGAGATTGCCCTGCATTTGCAGAACTACCAGGCGAGCGGCGCCGAATTGATCATGGGGACCGGACATTTCGTGGCGCCGAGGACACTCGAGGTGCGCCTGAATGACGGCGGGACCCGCGTGCTGGCGGGAGACCAGTTTTTCCTCAACGTCGGAACGCACGCGGCGATGCCGAGCATTCCCGGCCTCGAGGCCGCCCGGCCGCTCACCCACATCGGGGCTCTCGAGCTCGACTACTTGCCGACACACCTGATCGTGCTCGGCGCCGGCTATGTCGGCCTCGAATTGGCCCAGGCTTATCGCCGCTTCGGGAGCCGCGTGACGGTGATCGAGCCGGGACCCCAGCTTATGAGCCGGGAGGATCCCGACGTCGCAGATGAAATGCGGCGAATACTGAGCGACGAAGGCATTGAATTTCTAACGGCGGGCGAGACTGTCGATGTGCGCGGCCGATCCGGCGGGGAGGTCCGGCTTACCGTGCGCACGGCGTCCGGCGAGCAAAACATCGAGGGCAGCGACATCCTGGTCGCGGCGGGGCGCGTTCCGAACACCGCCGGGATCGGGCTGGAAGAGGCGGGGGTCGAGTTGGACGGTCGCGGCTATATTCGCGTCAATGAGCGGCTGGAGACGACGGCGTCCAGCACCTGGGCGATTGGGGAATGCGCCGGCAGCCCACAGTTTACCCACGTCTCGATCGACGACTTTCGGATCATCAGCGACAATTTGGCGGGCGCGAAGCGCAGCACGCGCGATCGGCTGGTTCCTTACTGCATGTTCACCGAACCTCCGCTCGCTCGCGTCGGACTGAGCGAGAGCGAAGCGCAGCGCCAAGGCATCGGCGCGCGCGTCGCGCGGCTGCCGATGAGCGCTGTACGACGGACGGCGACGACGGACGAAACCCAAGGTTTTATGAAGGTTCTCGTCGGTGAGACCGACGACCGCATTCTCGGTTTCACGATGATTGGCGCCGAGGCCGGTGAGGTGATGACCGCAGTGCAAATGGCGATGCTGGCAGGCCTGCCATATCCGATGCTCCGCGACGCTGTTCTCGCGCACCCGACGATGGCGGAGGGGCTCGGCTCGCTGTTCTCGAATGTGCCGCCTCGGTCCGAATAACGGGTCCCGCCGAAAACGCATCGCTGGCGGGCTGGTGCCCGCCGCTGATGCGTGCGGCCAAAGGCCGTCGAGAAACGGCGCCGCGGAGTACCGCCGCGGCCGCCGACCCAGCTCAGGATCAGTCTCCTGGAGCGGTCGGGATGAATTGGAAGTCCTCGGTCGGCACCGTCTCGAAAAACGCCTGGTGCTCGCTCTGGGGAAATGGCCACAGGACCGGGGTGGGCTGCCGGCTGGTGTACCAGTTCTTGCAGCCGCCGACCCAAACGGTTCCGGGAAAGGCGGCGCCGAGGCGGGCGAGGAATTTCTCGGTCGCTGCGACGGTCGGCGCCACCGCGGCCCGGCGCGCGCGGGCCTCGGCGACGAGCCGCATGATGCAGGCGATCTCCTGATCGAGACCCAATGGCACCGGCACGTTGTTGACCGGGGCGAATGGCCCGTAGAGCATGAACAGGTTTGGGAAGCCCGGCAGCGCGATGCCGCCGTAGGAATAGATCTTTTCCCGCCACGCCTCGTCGATGGTTGTGCCGTTGAGGCCGGTCACCGTCATCGGGCGCATATAGGCATGCGCGTCGAACCCGGTGGCGTAGACCAGCACGTCCAGCGCGACCTGGGCGCCGTCGGCCATGACCACGCCGTCCGGCGCGATGCGGGCGATCTCCCCCTTGACGACGCGGGCGTTCGGCAATTGCACCGCTTCATAGTAGTTTTTGTCGGATTTCGGGATGCGGGTGCAGCCGAGATTGTAGTCGGGCGTCAGCTTCTGCTTCAGCTCGGGGTCCTTGATATAGTCGAGAAATGACCGGTACTCGCGCTCCATCGCCTCGCGCTGCGGCCCGGCTTCGAGCCGCCACCGGTCGCCTTCGTTGATCAGTTGCCACAGCCGGCGCTGCTCGCGCCGATAGGCGAAAGGCAGCCGCAGCTTCAGCCGCTCGCGCCAAGTCGAATGAGGATTGTCGCGGATATGGACCCATTGCGCACGGCGGATGAATTGGGTGACCTCGCATCCCGCCCAAGCCAGCGCTTCGGTGATCTGCACGCCGCTGGCGCCGCTGCCGATGACACCCCAGCGCTTGCCGGCATAGGGGACGCTGTGGTCCCAGCGCGAGGAGTGGAAAGACGGGCCGGCGAAACTCTCGCGTCCCGGAATATCGGGATAGAGCGGCTGGTGCAGAAAGCCGGTGGCGCAGATGAAGACGTCGGCGATGTCGGTATTGCCCTTCGCGGTCTCGATCTGCCAGCGGCTGCCGGTGAAGCGAGCGGCGACGATCTCCTCGTTAAAGCGAATAAATTTGGCGAGGCCGCGGTCGCGGGCGACCTTTTTCACATAGGCCCAGATCTCGGTCGCCGGCGCGTATTTGCGCGACCAGTTGTAGTTGGGCTGAAACGGGAATTCGTATTGCCGCGAGAGGACGTCGACAAAAAGGCCGGGGAAGGTGTTGTCCCGCCACGTCCCGCCGACCTCGCCGGCCTTTTCATAAACGGTGAAATCGATGCCGGCGCGCTTCAGCGTCTCGGCCATGAACAGGCCCGACACCCCCGCGCCGGCGACGACAACGCGAAATTGCGGATCGGCCATCACGCCTCACTCGACCATCCGGGCAAAGTTTAGGCCGCTTGCCGCCGTTGCGGCAACCCGCCTCGCCGCGTCCGTCGCCGACGGGCGAAAGCCGCAGGCCGGTCTAGCCTCGCAGTCCGGCGCGACCGCCCAGCCGATGTTGCACAAGCCCGGCGTGGCCTGTAGCACAATCGGGGAAACGACAATCGGAGAGCGGCGATGACCTCACGCGTGCCAATGGTGTCGGCCGAACGCGCCCGCGAACTCGGCGAAGCGATGGGGATGCCCGCGCGGCGTACGCAGAGCGAGGCGTTTCGCGTGGTGGCCAACAACCCCGGCGTGGCGAGGGTCGCGTTCGGCCAGTTGATGCAGCTGTTGGAGAACAATAAATTCGACACGAGGCTGCGCGAGCTGATGATCATGCGGATCGGCTGGGTTACCGGCTCGGCCTACGAGTGGACGCAGCATTGGCGGGTGGCGACGACGGCGGGGGTCCCGCCCGAGGATATCCTGGCGGTGCGCGACTGGCGGAACGCCGCGCGGTTGACGCCGGCCGACAAGGCGATCCTTGCCGCCACCGACGAGTGTCTCGCCGGCAAATCGATTTCGGATGCGGCCTGGGCCGAGGTAGCGAAGCATGTGACCGAGCCGGGACAGCAGGTGGAATTCGTCATCGCCATGGGCAACTGGATGATGTTTTCGCTGTTGTTTCGCAACCTTCGCATTCCGCTGGCGGAGGGCGTCGCGGTGTGGCCGCCCGACGGTCTGGCGTCTCCGGCGGCGGCGGGATAGCCTCGTCGGAGACGCCGAGGAATCGATCGCGGCTCCCAAGCCGCCCGACCGCGCGGCGCGGCGGCGGAGCGCGCCCATACCCGGCGACCGGAACGGCGGCAGGAGGAGCCAATGGACACGATGGAAATGGACGCAAGCGCCGAGGAGACGCGCTTGCCGGCCGATGTCGACGCGCAACCCGTGGTGCGGGCCGCGGCGGCGCTGCGGCCGGTGCTGCGCGGGTATCGCGACGAGATCGAGCGCGAGCAGCGCCTGCCGCCGGCCCTGTTCGAGCAGTTGCGCGACGCCGGCTTCTACAAATTGGTGATCCCGCGCACTCTCGGCGGCCTCGGGTCCGACCCGCTGACCTATCTGCGGGTTGTCGAGCTGTTGGCCGAGGGTGCCGGCTCGGTCGGCTGGAACCTCGGCAACGGGGGCGTCGGCCAATTGGTCACGCTCGGGTTGCCGGACGACGGTGTCCACGAAATTTACGGGAAGCGGGCGGATACGGTGATCGCCGGAACCGCCGTGCCGGGCGGCGGGCAGGCAACGCCAGTGGCGGGCGGCTACCGCGTCAGCGGTCACTGGCAGTTCGGCAGCGGCTGCCAGGAGGCCAGTTGGCTGCTCGGAAGCTTTCAAGTGATTGGCGATGACGGCCAACCGCGCCGCCACCCGGATGGCGGCTCCCTCTATTGGCGCGGGGTATTCGCGCGCGCCGAAGCGGAGATCGTGCCGGGGAGCTGGGACGTGGCCGGCTTGCGCGGCACCGGCAGCTTCGACTGGACGGTCAAGGACGTCTTCCTGCCCGAACGGCGGACGATGCCGCAAGTCGGCATCCCGCTCGAAAACCAGTGGGCGCGCTGGCCGGGGATCACCTATGCCCTTCCGGTCCAGTGCTGGGTCGGGCCGCACCACAGCGCCGTGATCACCGGCATCGCGCGGGCCGGCATCGACGCGCTGATCGATCTCGCCGGTGGCAAGACGCCGCGCGGGCGCACCGGCGCGCTGCTGTGCGAGAACCCCCAGGTGCAGGACGCGGTCGGGCGGGCTGATGCGATCCTGAACGCCGGGCGCGCCTATCGCACTGCGATGATCACCGAATTGTGGAATACGGTCGCTTCCGGCAACGAGACCACCCTCGAGCAACGCGCTCGTTGCCGGTTGGCCTCGACCTACGCCGCCGACAGCGCGCGCGAGGCGATGGACTTGATGTACCGGCATGGCGGCAGCACGTCGTTCAAGCGCGAGAGCCGGCTCGCCGAATGCTGGCGCGACCTGCACGTCGTCGGCCAGACGGTCACGATCGCGCCGGAGTGGTACCCGATCGGCGGCCGGGTCTATCTGGGGATGGACCCGGGCTCGCGTCTGCGCTAACCCGCGTCTACTCCCAAGGCATTTCGGCCGCGGCGTTGCGCCCGGAGATGCGGCCGAACGCCAGGCATTCGCCAATATTGCCAGTGCCCTGGTAGAGATAGCTGTAAATTGAGCCGAGTTCTCCGGCGCTGTACAACCGGGCGATCGGCGTGCCGTCGGGCCGCACGATCTGGCCCTTCTCGTTGCGTCGCGGGCCGCCTTGGGTGTTGAGCATCGAAGGCGACAGCTCGACCGCGTAAAACGGCTTGTCGATGAGCGGCGACAGCATCAGGGTCCGGCCGAAATCGGGGTCGTGTTTCGCGCCGCAATTGCGGTTCCACCGGCCCACCGTGTCGACCAGCCGGGCAGGGTCGAGGCCCACGGCCGCGGCGAGGCCGGCGAGACTGTCGGCGGTCTTGATCCAGCCCGTCGCCAACTCCGCGCTGTTGTCCTCGCTCCAATCGTAGCGCTCGATTATTTGCGTCCAGCCGTGGCTCGGGTGCTTGTCGTAGAGCGGGCCGGCAGAGAAGAGCGCGTGGTCGAAGACGAGAAACATCGGGCACGGGGTGGCGAGCGGCAGCCAGCACCCGTGGACCGGGATTTTACCGTGGCGGGTCTTGAATTTTTCGTCGGTAAAGCGTTCAGCGTCGGGGCCGACCACGATCATGCCGCCCGGCATTTTCTTGCTGTAGTGCAGCGCCTGCATCGAAAACGTCGTACGGATTTCCGGAACCTTCAGCGCCATTGAGGGGCCGGCGTAATTGTTCATGTGCCAGAGGTCGGCGCCGACCGACATCGCCATCGCGATGCCGTCTCCTTCGTTGTACGGCGTGCCCGAGGTATAGCAATAGGGAACGCCAGGGAGATAATTGCGGATCATTTCCTGGTTGTTTTCAAAGCCGCCGCAAGTCAGCACCACTGCCTTGCGCGCCTTGACATAGACCGATTTATTGCCCCGCTCGGCTCGCACCCCGAGAATTTCCTTGGTGATGCCGTGCTGGATCAGGTCTCGCCCTGGGGTTTCATAGAGAATGGGGATCGGGCGTTCCCTGACCAGGCGCTCGAACAGTTTCCAGGTGTACGAATAGCCGTAGGTGGGTCCATCGTGGAATTTATGCACACAGTCCGAGCCGGGCAGATTGGGAAATTCGATGCCGACCGGCGGATGTTGATGCTCTTGCGGGTCGCCGCCGAGCCTTCTGAGCCATTCATTGTTGCGGCACATCTCCTCCGCCCACGCCCACGCCATGGTCTCGGGTATTGTGTAGGGGCCGCAGAGCGCGGTCAGATAGGCGATCGCCTGCTCGGCCGACGACGTATTCAGGTATCCCTGGCCGGCGACGCGGGTGTTGCCGCCTTCCTCGCCCTCGGGCGCTTTTTCCAGGACGACGACCTTGGCTCCGAGGTCGTGGGCGGTGACCGCAGCGGCGACACCCGCCGCCCCGAGGCCGACGACGACGACATCTGATTCCACATCCCATCTCTGTGGTGCTGAAGGTTGATCCTTCATGGTCTATTCCTGATGACCGGAGGTTGTCGCGATATCGCGTAGGGTGGGTTGGCACAGCGTAACCCACCGTTGGCGTGAAGCAATGGCTGATCCCGCCGGCATACGCCAAAGCCTATGTGTGGCGGAACAAGAACGATGCGGCCGATGCGTGGGCCTTCAGCCCCGGAGTTGCATGGGCTGTTTGGTGTCAAGGGCGTTTGGGAGGATGACCTGAGGGGCGCCTACCACTGGCCAAGGTTGGGTTGCCAACAACACCAACGGAGGGAGCCATCCATGAGCGAGGTTATCAGGATCGGGCTGGATCTGACCCAAGCGGGTTTTTCAGGTGCATGGGGTCGACGCGTCGGGCGCGGTGGTGCTGTGGCGCGAGGTCCTGCGCATCCGCGTCGTTGTCTCGGGCGGTCGAAGGCGTGGATGGCCGGGCCAAGCCCGGCCAAGGCGAAATAGGCGCGCCGATCGCTTTCCAGTGGCCGCGCTAAATTTCTGAAGGAACAGCCCTGCTGACGATTGCGGCTCGCCCAGCGCCACGAATTCGCAAGACGCCCGCGTCGTTTTACGGCTAAATTGTGTCCGGCCGTAGAAGCCGGATTACAATAGGCTAACGGCAACAACACCGGCCCGGCGCTCGACGCGCAGCGCTTCCGCCATCCCGTAACCTCACTAGAATGAAGCGCTTGGCCCGGAAAAAGGTTTCATCGAAAGGACACTGACATGCCGAACTTTGACCACCATGGCGCTCATATCTACTACGAGGAGTCCGGCCGCGGATTTCCGATCCTGACCTTCGCGCCCGCCGGTCTGCGATCGGTGATTGCGGTCTGGGGGCAGCCCTCGGCGCCGATCAACCCGACGAAGGAATGGGCGGCTGAGTACCGCGTCATCGCGATGGACCAGCGCAATGCCGGCGGAGAGAGCCGCGCCCCGATCACCGCGCACGACGGCTGGGACGCCTACACCGCCGACCACGTGGCGCTCCTCGACCATCTGCGCATCGACAAGTGCCATCTCTACGGCCAGTGCATCGGCGGCTCGTTTATCATCAATATGCTCAAGCATCACCCCGAACGGGTGCAATCCGTGGTCTTGGCGCAGCCGATCGGGCGCGTCGGCCCGCTAAAGCCGGAGTGGAACCCGAATTACAGGGGCTGGGCCGAAACGCTGACCGACCGCCCCGAAGCGACCGAGCAAGTTCTGAATGCGTTCTACCAAAACCTCTATACGCCGGGCTTTGTCTATTGCGCCGACCGCGATTTCGTGAGGACGGTGAAGGCGCCGTGCATGGTATTGGCCGGCAACGACGAGGCGCACCCTTGGCCGATCTCGGAAGAGCTGTCGAAATTGCTGCCGAATTGCGAGTTCATCCCCGAGTGGAAGACCGAACCGGCGCTGACGCCGGCGAAAGCGCGGATCAAGGAATTCCTGGCGAAGCACACCCCCGCGCGAGGCTAGCCGGTTCCCACCCCGACCTCCGATATGCGAGGGGAATGGGAAATAGGATAGGAGGTCGTTCGACATGACTGAGCCGCATGGTCCGCTCCAGGGCGTCAAGGTTGTCGCCTGCTCCACCGCGCAGGCCGGCACTGTGCCCTACATGCTGATGGCCGATCTCGGCGCTGAGGTCATCAAGATCGAGGTCCCGGAAGTCGGTGACAATTCGCGCGGCTCGACCGTCCTGCCCGGGTTGCCCAGCACCTATTTCGAGACCAACAACCGCGGCGTCAAAAGCCTCACCCTGAACCTGAAGTCCGGAGAAGGCCGCGACGTCCTGCGCAAGCTGGTCGCGACGGCGGACATCTTCGGGCAGAATTTCCGCCCCGGCGCGGCCGAGAAAAACGGCTTCGGCTACGACGAGCTGAGAAAGGTGAACCCGAGGCTCGTCTACGTGTCGGTCTCGGGCTACGGCCCCAACGGGCCGCACGCCGGTCTGCCGGGGACCGATTCAATGGCGCAGGCATTGGGCGGCGTCGCCGAAGCCTATTCGACGCCGGGTCAGCCGATGAAAACCGGCATCGTCTCCGTCGCGGATGAAACCTGCGCCATCCTCGCCTTTGGCGGGGCGCTCGCGGCGCTGACCCATGCGCGCAGCACCGGCATCGGCCAAAAGGTCGATTGCTCGTTGCTCGGCGGGCAAATCCGCCTGATGGGCTGGACCCTGACGACGGCGATGTGGCGCAACCGCGATCCGGTGACCGGCCAGGCCCGCATCACCGGCACGCCGCAGCGCCCTGGCCTCAGCGCCAGCTTCAACGACCGCGACGGCAAGCCGCTGGTGTTTCAGCTGAACGGCGCCCGCAAATGGCGCGACGCGATGGGGGCGCTCGGGTTTTACGAAGCCCTCGAAAACGCCGGGTTTGGCGATCTCGGCGTCGTCGTCATGTCCGACGAAAAGCGCGCGACGTTGCTGCGCATGCTGGACGAATTGTTTGCGACCGGGCCGCGCGCCGACTGGGTAGCGCGGCTGCGCGGTGCCGACATCGTCTCGGCGCCGATCAACACGTTGCTCGAAGCCGCAAACGATCCCGACGTGCTGGCCAACGGCTACGTGACCGAAATCGACTACCCGGAATACGGCAAGACGCTCAAGGTGCACGGCTCGCCGTGGCACTTCTCCGAAACCCCGGCGCAAATCGGCGTCGCCCCGAAACTCGGCGCCGATAACGACGAAATCCTTGCCCGCCTCGGCTACACCCCGGCGCAGATCGAGGATTTCCGGGACCGCAAGATCATCTGACGCCCGCGGGCGCGGGATCAGCCCGAGCGGCGCGCTTCGACCAGAAAGATCGTCCCAGGCAGCCGGATCGTGCCGCTGCTCGCCTCGGCGGCGAAGGCTGCCTCGATCTCGCAGGCGATCGTCTGGCGGGTCGCCTCGGCGGGCTGCTTTTCTTCGATCAGGCGCGCTGTCGGTCCCATCGCCAGCGCCTGGCGCGCTTCTTCGTCGGGGCTGCCGCCGATGATCGTCGGGTGGGCGCGATCGACCGCGATCTCGGCGAACCCGGCCGCGGCGAGAAAGCCGCGGATATAGTCGGGGTCGGCAAGAGCGAGCGGCCCCGGCTCGTGCGCCGGCCGCGGCGCCGGCGGCCCCAAGTGGCGCACCGCGACGTCGTGGGCAATCAGCCAGTGGCGGTTCTCCGCAAGCGGCCCCCAGCAGGCAAAGACGAGACGTCCGCCAGGCTTCAGCGCGCCGCCGATGTTGCGAAAGGCCGCCGCCGGATCGGCAAAAAACATGACCCCCATCCGCGAGGTGGCAAGATCAAAGCCGCCCGGCTCGAATGCAAACACCTGCGCGTCGCCGAGCAGCAACGTGACATTGCGCAGGCCGCGCTCGCCGACGCGCTGCCGGGTCGCCGTGAGCATCGGCTCGGAGATATCGACGGCGACGACGCGGCCGCGCTCGCCGACCGCCGCCGCGAGCGGCAGGGTCAGGGCGCCGGTGCCGCAGCCGATTTCGACGACGCTCTCGCCGCCGGCGAGGTCGAGGCGCGCGAGCAACAGCGCCAGGCTTTCCTGGTTGCGCCGCTCGCGCAATCCCGGCTCGGCCGCCCAGCGCGGCCCCGCGACCGTATTCCAATAGCGGCGCTGCGCCGCGTTTGCGTCGAGAGCTTCCCCAGCCATGTAGCGCGATCCTCCCGTCTTGGCCCCGAATTGCACCGATCCTAGCGCGGCCGTGTGCACCGCGGCCAGCGCATCGGGCTGATCCGGGAGCGCCGTCCCAGCGAAATGTCGCCGAAACCGCCGCCAGCCCAGATCATTTCGAGCCGTTCTCAACTCCCCCGCGCGTACCCGGCAGCGCTTTTGCCGGCGCGGCGGCCGAAGACGAGGCCGGACATCAGCCCGGTGCCGCTTGCGTAATTGTGGTAGAAGAGCCCGCCGACCATTTCGCCCGCGGCAAACAGGCCGGGGATCGGGTGGCCGGTGGTGTCTTCGACCTGCGCGTCGTTGGAAATCTTGAGCCCGCCGAAGGTGAAGGTGATGCCGGTCGTCACCGCATAGGCCTCGTAGGGCGGGGCATCGAGACGCTGCGCCCAATTGGTCTTGTCGATCGCGAGGCCGGTCGTCGAGAGCCCGTCGCGAATATTGGGGTTGAACGGCATCTCGGGCCGCGGAGCGGCGTTGAACGCGCGCACGGTTGCAAGAAAGCGCGCCGGATCGACGCCTTCGAGGCGCGGCGCCAACGCTTCGAAACTCTCGGCCTTTTCCTTGGTGATGCGTGGGATGCGGTATTCCTCGCGCAACAAATGGACCACCTTTTGGTCGAAAATTTGCCAGGCGAACATGCCTGGCTGGTTCAGCAATTCGCCGCCGTATTTGGCATAGGTGTAGCTGTGGAAATCGAGGCCTTCGTCCAAAAAGCGCTCGCCCTTCGCGTTGACGACGATGCCGAACGGGTAGTTGTGTTTCTGGAACCGGTCGCCGACATCGAGATCGCCAAAGGGCGGCGCGTTCAGATCCCAGGCGACGGCATGCGCGCCCGACCAATGGCCGTGCACCGCCGCACCCAGATCGAGCGCCATCTTCAGCCCTTGGCCGGTGTTGAAACGCGAGCCGCGCACCTTGGCGAGGTCCCAATTGGGCCCGAGATAGCGCGCCCGCATCTCGGCATTGGCCTCGAACCCGCCTGACGCCAGCACCACCGCTTTCGCCGGCAGGTCGCGCAACCGCCCCCGATGGCGCACCCGCACGCCCTCGACCCCGCTGTCGCCGGTCAACAGTGCCACCGCCGGCGTCTCGTACAAGACCGCGATGCCGTCGCGCGCGGCGCGGGCATGC
>Ga0210390_10004240_pt1 | contig 12133 bp, 8 predicted proteins | sample IncBWH11OmetaG_FD_161050 | JGI IMG/M metagenome (GOLD analysis project Ga0210390, IMG submission 161050) | Forest soil microbial communities from Barre Woods Harvard Forest LTER site, Petersham, Massachusetts, United States - Inc-BW-H-11-O ...
GTGGCGCCGCTCGGCACCGCGCTCGGCGAGTTCCAATTGCAAGAGCTGTGGCGGCTCGGCCCCGAGCCGATCCTGTGCTTCGACGGCGACGCCGCCGGCCAGCGTGCCGCCGCCCGCGCGTTGCGCCGGGCCCTGCCGCTGCTGCGCCCCGGCCACAGTGTCCGCATCGCGGCATTACCCGCCGAAGAAGACCCTGACTCGTTCCTCCGGAAACACGGACGGACCTCTTTTGATGATTTGCTGAAAGCGGCACGACCTCTCTCGGAAAAGCTTTGGCAGATTGAATTTGAGGCAAAGCCCACAGATACCCCCGAGCGCCGTGCGGATTTTCGCAAGCGATTGAAAGAATTAACAGACAATATCGCTGAATCGTCCGTGCGGTCTGAATATTGGGGTTTCTTTTCAGAAAAATTCTACGATATTGTCAGATCATTCCGACTAACCCGGCTTCGAAGCTCCCGTTCCGGGCAGGTTGGACATTTCGGTGAAGTTCCTCCTCCGTTTCCCTCTGACCCTGATCCTGTACAACGCAGTATCCTATTTTGGTGTCTAATCCAAATACCAAATGAAATCCCATCACGCGTTGAGGCGCTAACCGCTCTCGAAATACCCGAGCCCGAAATAGACAAGCTCCGATGGGAGTTGCTTGAGATAAGCGACATCAGTCCCGACCTCGACTCACGGGGTGTGTCGCGGCATTTGGAGCAAAGCGGCCACGGTACAACGGTTGGCGCCCTTGCGGGTCGTCTTTCCCGTTACGGTCTATCAGTGGTCCCCGGACGGTCTCAGCTAGAAGCGGCAAAACTGGCCATTGACGATGCACTGGGGTCGCTGCTCCGTGGAAAGCTGGAGCAAGATATCGAGCGCGCTGCTAATAGGTGGACCGGAAACCCGAGCGACGAAAATTGGGAGAGGCTGCGATTGCTCATTGAAGCAGCCCGAGAAAATGCTGCTACCCGGGGCTGGGCTCATGATGCCGGTTGAAGTGGGTGAAGCTTCGAGATTTCGGTCGGCTGCCTTTGATGGCCGGTGCCCTGAACCAGAGCTTGACAAGCTTCGCCGCGAAATTTTAGAGATCGAGGCTCTTCGGCCGGGGCTTGACGCCCCGGCGCTCCGGCAACACCTTCTGCTGAACGGGTTTGCAGCGACCGTGGATGCGCTTTTTTCGCCTTCGGTCGACTCGGGCTTTCTGATCCGGCGCTCTGAGGCGCGCGAGGCGCGCGCGGAATGGGCTCATGTGGTCGGGATGTTGGCGGGAGGTGAACGCTCGGCTCTAGCCGAGGCCAGCAATCACCTGATCGATGATATCTCGCCGGCGAGCTGGGAGCGTTTCCTGGCTGCCCGAGACCGGGCGCTGCAACACGGCCGGGGCGATGACGACCCGATGTGAGCGTTTCGCGCGCCGGGGCGGCGGTGTCGGCAGGCCCGCAATAGAAGCTCGCCGGTCCCGGGTGCGACCGGTCCGGTTCGAAATCTGGCTAGGATGGTGGCATGGCGAGTAAGGCGGCAAACACGGCTGAAGCGACGGAAACCCGCGAGGAGGCCGCCGAGGCGCCCTTGCTCGACATTCTCGCCGCGGCGATCAAGAAGATGCTGGCCCGCGGGCGAGAGCGCGGATATGTGACCTACGACGAGCTGAACGCCGCGCTGCCGCCCGACCAGGTGTCCTCCGAGCAAATCGAGGACACGATGACGATGCTGTCGGAACTCGGCGTCAACGTGATCGAAAGCGAGGAGAGCGAAGAGCCGGCCGCCGCCGAGGTGGAGGAGGCCGACGGCGAGGCGCGCGGCAATCTCGACGATGACGACATCGGCCGCACCGACGACCCGGTGCGCATGTACCTGCGCGAGATGGGCTCGGTCGAATTGCTGTCGCGCGAGGGCGAGATCGCGATCGCCAAGCGCATCGAGGCCGGCCGCGAGATGATGATCGGCGGCATCTGCGAGAACCCGCTGACGATCCGCGCGATCGTTGGCTGGCGCGACGCGCTGGCCGAGGGCAAGATGCTGTTGCGCGACATCATCGATCTCGATGCCACCTACGGCAGCGCCGGCTTTGACCAGGCGGCGGTCGCGGGGGCGCCCGTCGCGGCCGCGACAGACGGCGCCGAAGCCGGGCCAGACGAGGCTGCTTCGGGTGAAGCGGGCTCGGGTGAAGCGGGCTCGGCCGAAGCGGGCTCGGGCGACGCTGGCTCGGGCGAAGCTGGCTCGGGGGAGGCTGGGGCCGAGCCGGAAGCCGAGCTTGCCGAGATCGAACCCGAGCTCGCCGCCGAGGAAGGCGAAGGCGAGGAAAGCTCGATCTCGCTCGCGGCGATGGAGGCGCAGCTCAAGCCGAGCGTGCTGGCGACGTTCGAGGCGATCGCCGAGTCGCACAAAAAGCTGCACCGGCTTCAGGAGCAGCGCATCAACGCGCTGCTCAAGGGCGAGCCGCTGCCGAAAGTGACCGAGCGCCGCTACGAAAAGCTCAAAAGCAAGGCGATCGAGGACGTCAAGCGGATCCGGCTCAACAATACCCGCATCGAGCACCTGGTCGAGCAGCTCTATGACGTGAACCGGCGGCTCGTCGCCGAGGAAGGGCGGCTGTTGCGGTTGGCGGAAAACGCCGGGGTCAAGCGGCCCGATTTTCTGCGCGAATATTTCGGCAGCGAACTGTGCGGCGATTGGCTCGATCGCGTGGCGGTGTTGCCGGGGCGGGGTTGGGCGAGGCTCGCCGAGCGGCACCAGGACGACGCGAAGCGGCTGCGCGGCCAGGTCGCCAAGCTCTCGTTCGAGGCAAAGCTCCCGATCGCCGAGTTCCGACGCGTCGTGCAGACCGTGCAGCGCGGCGAGCGCGAGGCCAGCCGCGCCAAAAAGGAGATGGTCGAGGCCAATCTGCGGCTCGTCATCTCGATCGCCAAGAAATACACCAACCGCGGGCTGCAATTCCTCGACCTGATCCAGGAAGGCAATATCGGCCTGATGAAGGCGGTCGACAAATTCGAGTACCGCCGCGGCTATAAATTCTCGACCTATGCAACGTGGTGGATCCGCCAGGCGATCACCCGCTCGATCGCCGACCAGGCGCGCACGATCCGCATCCCGGTGCACATGATCGAGACGATCAACAAGCTGGTGCGGACCTCGCGCCAGATGCTGCACGAGATCGGCCGCGAGCCGACCCCCGAGGAGCTTGCCGAGAAACTGGCGATGCCGCTCGAAAAGGTGCGCAAGGTCCTGAAGATCGCCAAGGAGCCGATCAGCCTCGAAACCCCGATCGGCGACGAGGAGGATTCGCACCTCGGCGACTTTATCGAGGACAAGAACGCGGTCCTGCCGCTCGACGCCGCGATCCAGGCCAATCTGCGCGAGACGACGACGCGGGTTCTGGCGTCCTTGACCGCGCGCGAGGAGCGGGTCTTGCGCATGCGCTTTGGCATCGGCATGAACACCGACCACACCCTCGAGGAGGTCGGCCAGCAGTTCTCGGTGACCCGCGAGCGCATCCGCCAGATCGAGGCCAAGGCCTTGCGCAAATTGAAGCACCCGAGCCGGTCGCGCAAATTGCGCAGCTTCTTGGACACCTGAGCCGGGCGCAGTCTCTCGTCCGGCGGCGCTCCCGCGCCCGGCTGCGGGAGCGGGGCGACAGCGCGCGCGGCGATCGGCTATGCTGCAACTAGCGGGCCCGTAGTTCAGCTGGTTAGAACACGCCGCTCATAACGGTGTTGTCGCAGGTTCGAGTCCTGCCGGGCCTACCATAACGCGGGCCTACCAAAACGCGGGTTGTGCGGCGGCGCCCCGTAACCCGCTCGGGGAGGGTGGCAATGGTGGCAGACCGCGACAAGCAGCCGATCGTGCACTTTGTCGGCAGTATCCCGTTGCCCGACGCCGAGACTGTGTTCCGCACCTTGGCCGGGGCCGCGGGGCCCTATCTCCGGCGCCTGCCGGACGGCGAGACCGGGATCCGCAAGACTTGGATCCGCTTTTTGCAGCAGGTCCTGGCCGAAAACCCGGCGATCGAGCGCGCCACAGACGTGCCGCCGTTCAAATTCACTCAATGGGACGGCAAGGTGCTGCGCGAAATCCCGCGGCTGCGCCTGCGCCCCGGCGCCACTCCCGACCCCGAGAGCTTCGCCACCGCCTATGCCGACATGGCGATCGCGTCCTGGGGCTCGTTCCAACGCCTGCAACAGGCTGGCGCGATCCCGCCCAAGGTCAAGTTTCAAGTGTCGTTGCCGACGCCGGTGGCGCCGACCTACAACAACATGGTGCCCGCTGACCGGCCGGCATTGCTGCCGGCGCTGACCGCGCACCTCGCGGGCGAGGTCGCTAAGATCGCCGCCGCGATCCCCAACGAGCGCCTCGCGCTGCAGTGGGACGTGTGCCAGGAGGTGCTGGGCTGGGAGGGTTATTACGAGCCGGGGCCGGTCGATTTCCGCACCGAGACGCTCGAAGTCTTGATCCGGATCGGCGACGCCGTGCCGGCCGCGGTCGAGCTTGGCTACCATCTCTGCTACGGCAGCCCCGCCGACGAGCATTGCGTGCAGCCGCGCGACATGACGATCATGGTCGAAATGGCGAATGCGGTCGCCGCCGGCGTCGCGCGCCCGATCCAGTTCTTCCACATGCCGGTGCCGAAGGACCGCACCGACGACGCCTATTTCGCGCCGCTCGATGCGCTGCGCCTGGGTGCTGGGACCGAGCTCTATCTCGGTCTCGTCCATCATGGCGACGCGGCCGGCGACGCCGCCCGGCTCGCGGCGGCGCGGCGGCACGCGCGCGTCGACGGGGTCGCGACCGAGTGCGGCATGGCGCGCGGCGACCCCGCGCGGCTTGCCTCGCTGCTCGCGGCGCACGTCCGCGCCGCGCAAAGCGCCGGGGGCGCGTAGCCACCGGGGTAGACCGCCCCCCCGACCCGCGACTTGCGCGAGCCCGCCTCGTCCAGCGCGGCTTGATAATAGGCCGCTCGCCGCCCAGTCATCCGCGCTCGAATTGGCGCAGCACCCGGCTCAGCGCCCCGAGGTTCGGCCAGTCCTCGCAATGGTCGACGGCCCGTTCGGCCGCGGCGGCGCCTTCGGCGGTCAGCACGGTCGCCGCCAGCTCGCGGAACTTGGCGCGGATTTCCGCTTCGGCAAAGGGCTCCTGGAAATCGCCGCGGTGGCTGTCGCGCGATTGCGTGCTTTGGCGGCCGTCGGTCAAGGTGACCGTGACGCGCGCCGGCCGCAGCCGCGGCGCCAGCGCCGTCATCGCCGGGTCCTCGGCGATGTGCACCCGCCGGCGCAACGCCGCGACCGCCGGATCCGCCAATGCGCTGTCGTCGAGCGCCGCGAACCCGGCGCCGCCGCGCACCGCCATGACCGCGGCGGCGTGCGGCAGCGAGTATTTCGAGGCGAAATAATTGGGCGGCTCGGGGTTCTTCATGACCGAGGCGAAACGGTAGGTCGCGACCTCGATGCGCTCGATCTGGTCGGGGCGCGGGCGCAACTCCGCCAGTGCCGCCGAAAGGCAGTCGAGCGCCGGGTGGATCGGGTTGCAGCACGCGTAAAGCCGGAAGTAATTGCGGGTGATGTGCCAGGTCGCGCCGAGTTCGTCCGATAGATGGCCGGGCGTAAATCCGTCGCCGACGAGATTGGCGAGCGCCTCCTCGATCGCGTCGGGCTGTGCGGCAAACCCGGCGAGCGCCAGCTCCGGCGCCAGCGCCGCTGCAAACCCGCTCATACCCCCGGCGACATTGAGTGCCGTGGCGCCCGCCACCGCGTTCGTATAGCTCGGCGTCAGCATCAGCACCGCGGCAATGCGCATCGCAAGGCTGATCCCGGCGGCGTCGAGACCGCGCAACCGCGCCCCGGCCGCCGCCGCCGCCAGCAGCGACACCTGCCCGTTCTGGTGCGCCAGGGCGCGCGGCGTGAACCCGCCCGCGATCCGTGCCGCGACGTCGTAGCCGAGCACGAACGCGGTCAGCATCTCGCGGCCGGTGCTGCCGGCATGCTCGCCGACCGCCAGGGCCCCCGGCAACACCTGCATCGCCGCCTGCCCCGACACAAAACGCAAGCCCTCGCACAACTCGATCGACCGCCCGGCAATGCCGTTTAGGAGGGCCGCGGTGCGCGGGTCGGCGCAGGGCCAGCCCTCGGCGAAAATCGTCGCTCCCGCACCCGCCGTGCCCAAGAGCCGCTGCCGTAGTGCCGCGACCTCGGGCCGCGCCGACCCCGCGAGGATCACCCCAAGGGTGTCGAGCAATGTCAGCTTGGCGTGACGCCGCACCGCCTCGGGCACGTCCTCCCAGCGCGTCTCGGCGACAAACGCCGCCAAGGTTTCGATCTCTCGGCCCATCGTTGCGGAACTCCTCGCGGTCACGATGGCGACGATGGTAGCCTTGCGCGGCCCGCAGCGTCACGCGTTGGAGAAGGAGCCAAGGGATGGCCGTCGTCGAGACCGAGCGTTTGGGACAGATCCTGGTCGTGCGGATGAACCGGCCCGAGCGGCTGAACGCGCTCAACCGCGAGATGCGCACCCGCCTCGCCGAGACCTGGACCGAGTTCCGCCATTCGAGCGAGCTCGAAGTCGCCATTTTCACCGGGACGGGCCGCGGCTTTTGCGCCGGCGAGGACATGAAGGAGTCGCTCGCCGCCGGGCGGCCGGGCGGCAGCCGGCCCGACATCGAGGACCCGTTCATGACCGGTGCCCTCGAAAAGCCGGTCATCGCCGCGGTCAACGGCTTTGCGATGGGCGGCGGGTTTATGCTGGTCGAGCGCACCGACCTGCGGGTGGCGGCCAAGGGTGCCGTGTTCGAGGTCTCCGAAGCCAAGCGCTGGCTGCTGGGCGGCTACAATCACGGGCATCTCGCCAACTTGCCCTACCCCGTCGCGATGGAGATGGCGCTGGGCTTTCGCTTCACGGCGGAGCGGTTTTACGAGATCGGCTTTGTGAACCGCCTCGTCGAGCCCGAGCAGCTGATCCCGAGTGCCGTCGCGATGGCCGAGCACCTGTTGACCCTGCCGCCGGCCTCGCGGGTCAACACGGTCCACATGATGCGCCAGATGCGGCCCATGCCGTCACCCGATCAGCAGCGCCTCGCCAAGGCCTTGCACGAGCACGGCGCCAAGAGCGACCTGATCGAGTCGCGCGCCGCCTTCGCCGAAAAGCGCCGCCCCAACTTCAAGGGTTGGGACGACCCCGACGACCGCTACCGTCTGCCGACAACAGACAGGGCTCGCGAGTGACCATCGCCATCGCCATTCCGGTGCAGGCCGGGATCCATTGATCTGCGATTAGCGGCCTAGCCGGGATTGCGCCAATGCCGCTGCCGATCTTCAAGCAGAGTCGTAGCGGAACTGTGGGTACTGGCCTTCTCCGGTATGCCGACGAGGCAATGCAATGACCGAACACGATAACCCTCCGCTCGCGGGGGTGCGGGTGCTCGATTTGACCGAGCACATGGCGGGGCCGTTTTGCACGATGATCCTCGCCGACATGGGCGCGGAGGTGATCAAGCTCGAACGCCCGGGCAAAGGCGACTCGGTGCGCGCCTGGGGCGACGGCAGCGAGCGCAACCCCTATTTCCGTTACATCAACCGCAACAAGAAGGGCATCACCCTCGACTACAAAAAGCCCGACGGGAAGGCGCTGTTTCTGCGACTCGTCGAAACCGCCGACGTGTTGGTCGAGAATTACCGCCCGAACGTGATGCCGCGCGCCGGGCTCGGCTGGGACAGTTTGCGAACGCTCTACCCGCGGCTGATCTACGCCCAGCTGTCCGGCCTCGGTTATGACGGGCCCGCCGCCGGGCGCGGCGGCTTCGACCTGATCGCCCAAGGGATGGGCGGCATCATGCACGTGACCGGCGAGGCCGACGGTCCCCCGACCTCGGTCGGTCTGCCGATCTGCGACCTCGGCACCGGGATGTGGGCGGTGCAGGGGATCCTCGCCGCCCTCTACGAGCGCGAGCGCACCGGCCGGGGCCGGCTTGTCGAATGCTCGCTGTTGGAGACCGCGATCGGCTTCAGTTCGTGGACCTCGGCGCAATGGCTCGCCGACCACGAGGAGCCGACGCGCCAGGGCTCGCGCCACCGCCAGAACGCCCCCTATCAGCGCATGAAGACCAGCGACGGCTATCTGATGATCGGTGCGGCCGGCGAGGCGATCTGGCAGCGCTGCGCCGCGGCCCTCGGCCATCCCGAGTGGTGCGACGACCCGCGCTTTGCGACGAACGCGGCGCGCATGGCCAACCGCGCCGCTCTCGAAGCGGAAATGGAAGATGTGCTCGCGACCGCCGCGACCGAGCACTGGCTCGCGGTGCTGGAGGCGGCGGGGGTGCCGTGCGGCCCCGTCTACAGCTATGGCCAGATGTTCGCCGACCCGCAGGTTCGCCATCGCGACCTGGTGCAATGCGCGGACGACCCCGAGCTGGGCGAAGTCCCACACATCCGCACGCCCATCAAGATCGGTGACGCGATCCGGGTGCGCGCCGTCGCCCCGAAGCTCGGCCAGCACAACGCCGAAATCTTTGGCGGGCTCGGCCTGACCCCGCCCGAGATTGCGCGATTACAGGCCAGCGGCATCGTCTGACCGCGCCCGGCAACAGGGTCAGCGAAAATCGCCGGTCCCGGTTCTCGGTGAGGCGCCACCCCCCAGCCCTAAGCTGCGGGCCGCGGGGCGGCGGCGCGGCGCAGGCGGTCGTTGATCGCACGGCCGAGGCCGCGCTCGGGGATCGGCATGACCGCGATCCCCGAGAACATCGGGCGGTCGAGCTGGCGCAGCATCGCGAACAGGTTGGCGGCGGCTTCGGCGAGGTCGCCCGAACGGCTGAGCCAGGCCACCTCGGCAAAGCCCGGCGGGATGGCGGGGCCGAAGGCAAGCAGGGCTTCGCCGGGGCGCGCGTCCAGCGCGTCGGGGCGTAACGGCAATGCCGGCGCGTAGTGGCTTGCCAGCATGCCGGGCGAACGCAGCTGGCCGGCAACAGGCAGCGTCAGCGGGCCTAACAGCCCGGTCAACTGCTCGACGGTGACGCCGCCCGGGCGGAGCAGGGCAGGGGCCTCGTCCGTCATGTCGAGCACGGTCGACTCGAGCCCGACTGGGCTGCGCCCGGCGTCGAGGATCAACGCGACATCCTCGCCAAGCTCCACGGCAACGTGCGCCGCCGCGGTCGGGCTGACCCGGCCCGAGCGGTTGGCGGACGGGGCCGCGATCGGGCGGCCGGCCGCATGCAACAGCTGTTGCGCCACCGGATGCGCCGGGACGCGGAGCGCCACCGTGTCGAGCCCGGCGCTCGCCAGCAGCGACAGCCCGCTGTCGCCGCGGCGAGGCAGCACCAGCGATAGCGGCCCCGGCCAAAACTGCGTGGCCAGGCGCCGCGCCGGCGCGTCGAATTCCGCCAAAAGCTCCGCCTCGGCGAGACCCGGCACATGCACGATCAATGGGTTGAAGCGCGGCCGGCGCTTGGCGGCAAAGATTGCCGCGACGGCCCGCTCGTCGGTGGCGTCGGCGCCGAGCCCGTAAACGGTCTCGGTCGGGAACGCGACAAGCTCCCCGGCGCGCAGCAGCCGCGCCGCGCGTTCGATCGCGTCCCGGTCAGCCGGGGCGAGCGCCGCGGGCACGGCACCTCGCGTCCGGCTGCGGAGCCGGAATCGACGGCATTGACATTCCTCAGACCCGCATTAGTTTAGAACTATTCTAAGAACAACATCGCGCTCGGAGCCTTGGAGGGTAGGATGGATTCGAAAACCAAGCTGACGACAGAGGCCGGCATCCCGGTCGGCGACAACCAGAACAGCCTGACCGCGGGTCCGCGCGGGCCGTTGCTGGTGCAGGACTGGCAGCTCTTCGAGAAGCACGCCCATTTCAACCGCGAGCGGATCCCCGAACGGGTGGTCCATGCCAAGGGCTCGGGCGCCTACGGAACGTTCACCGTCACCGGCGACATCACCCGCTGGACCAGGGCCAAACTCTTCAGCGAAATCGGTAAACAAACCGAGTGCTTCTGGCGCTTCTCGACCGTGGCCGGCGAACGGGGTGCCGCCGACGCCGAGCGCGACGTGCGCGGCTTTGCGATGAAATACTATACCGAAGAGGGCAATTGGGACCTGGTCGGCAACAACACCCCGGTCTTCTTTGTCCGCGACCCCTACAAATTCCCCGATTTCATCCGCACCCAAAAGCGCGACCCCAAGACCAACATGCGCAGCCCGACCGCGATGTGGGATTTCTGGTCGTTGTCGCCCGAGAGCCTGCATCAGGTCACGATCCTGTTCTCCGACCGCGGCCTGCCCAACAGCTACCGGCAGATGCACGGCTTCGGCAGCCACACCTACAGCTTTGTCAACGCCGCCGGCGAGCGCTCCTGGGTCAAGTTTCACCTGAAGTCGATGCAGGGCATCGCCAACCTGACCAATTCCGAGGCTGCTGCCCTTGTCGCCAACGATCGCGAGACCCATCAGCGCGACCTGTTCGGCGCGATCGAACGCGGCGAGTTTCCGAAATGGCGGTTCTGCGTCCAGATCATGCCCGAAGCCGACGCCGACAAGACCCCGTACAACCCGTTCGACCTGACCAAGGTGTGGCCGCACCAGGACTACCCGCTGATCGAGGTCGGCATCGTCGAATTAAACCGCAACCCCGAAAATTATTTTGCCGAGGTCGAGCAGGCGTCGTTCTCACCCGCCAACACCGTGCCCGGGATCAGCCACAGCCCCGACAAGATGCTGCAATTCCGCATCTTTTCCTATGCCGACGCGCACCGCTATCGGCTTGGCGTCAATTACGAGAGCCTGCCGGTCAACAAGCCGCATGTGCCGGTGCACAATTACCAACGCGACGGTGCCATGCGGTTTGACGAAAACGGCGGCGGCTCGGTCAATTACGAGCCCAACAGCTTTGGCGGGCCGGTCGAGGACCACGCGTTCAAGGAGCCGCCGCTGCCGGTCTCGGGGCCGGCCGACCGCTACGACCACCGCGCCGGCAACGACGACTACACTCAGCCCGGCAACTTGTTCCGGCTGATGTCGGCGGATCAGAAGCGCCAGCTGTTCGACAACATCGCCGCCGCGATGCAGGGCGTCCCCGAGCATATCCGGCTGCGCCAGGTCGCACACTTCGCCAAGGCCGACCCCGCCTACGGCGCGGGCGTCGCCGAGCGGCTCGGGCTCGCGACCCGGTTGCAGGCCGCCGAATAGCGGGACATCGCTCGGCAGTTGAAGCAATGCGCTTACCCACCCGCCGCGACCTCTGCTAAAGCGGAGGCCGATGGCGGGGTGGGCAGGGGATGGCGGGACAAGTCATCACGATCGCGCAGCGCAAGGGCGGCGCCGGCAAGACCACCTTGGCGGCCCAGCTCGCCGTCGCCTGGATCAAGACCGGCGCCCGGGTGGCCCTCCTCGACATCGACCCGCAGGCCAGCCTCGCCGCCTGGGCCGGGTTGCGCCGCGAGCGGCTCGGTGCGGCGAATATCGGTTTCGAGTTTGCTGCGCTGCCCGGCTGGCGCGCCGAGCAATGGATCGGCGAGCACGCGCGCGCCGCCGATTTCGTGATTATCGACAGCCCGCCGCAGGTCGAGACCGAGGCGCGGATCGCGGTCCGCGCGGCCGCCCTCGTGTTGGTCCCGGTGCAGCCCTCGCCGCTCGATCTGTGGGCAACCGAGGCGACCCTCGCGATGGCGAAGAACGAACGCCGGCCGGCGCTCGCCGTGTTGAACCGCGTCCCGCCGCGGTCATCCGCCACCGAGCGCATCGCCGCCGCTCTCGGGCAGCTCGGGGTCGCGGTCGCCACCGGCCGCATCGGCAACCGCGTCGCCCTCGTCCAGGCGATGGCGCAAGGCCTCGGCGTCCTCGAAACCGCCGCCGCGAGCCCCGCCGCCGCCGAAATCGCCGCCCTCGCCGCCGAGCTGCGCCACCGCTAGCGCCAGAGCTGGCGGCTCGCGAGTGCGGCACCCTGCGCCAGCGCTTCGAGCTTGGCCCAGGCGATCTGCGGGTGGACGCGGCCGCCGAGCCCGCAATCGGTCGACGCGATGACCCGCTCGCGGCCGACCAGCCTGGAAAACCGCAGGATGCGCTCGGCGACGAGCTCCGGGTGCTCGACGACGTTGGTCGCGTGGCTGACCACCCCCGGCAAGATCAGCTTGCCGTCGGGCAATTTCACCTCCTGCCACACCTTCCATTCATGC
>Ga0210390_10004241_pt1 | contig 12133 bp, 13 predicted proteins | sample IncBWH11OmetaG_FD_161050 | JGI IMG/M metagenome (GOLD analysis project Ga0210390, IMG submission 161050) | Forest soil microbial communities from Barre Woods Harvard Forest LTER site, Petersham, Massachusetts, United States - Inc-BW-H-11-O ...
TATACTTTCCTATATGCCCGCGGACTCTCCAAAGACGTTCTACCTCGAAACCTTCGGCTGCCAGATGAATTTCCACGATTCCGAAAAAGTCGTGGGCACGCTGCTGCAGGAAGGCTATCGCCAGGTGGATACCGTCGAACAGGCCGACCTGGTGCTCTACAACACCTGCTCGATCCGCGACAAGGCCGAGCAGAAAGTATTCAACCGCCTCTCCGATTACAAGAAATACAAAAAGCAGGGCAAGACCTTCGGCGTGCTGGGCTGTGTCGCCCAGCAGGAAGGCGAAAAGATTTTCGAGCGCGCCCCCTACGTGTCGCTGGTCTGCGGATCGGCCTCGTACAACAAACTACCGCAGATGCTGAAGCAGTTGGAAGCGGCGGAGTCGGGGAACACTGCGTCGAGTGCGCCGATTTCAACCCCAGCTGCGGGTGCCCCACCCTTCGCGGTTTTCGAAGGGTGGGAATCGATGCTGCCGACATCGGGCGATCCGAATCTATGGAGCTCAGCAGGGAAGCCGGCGGTAAAGTCCGCAAGCCGAAGGCCAGCAGCCGAAAGCCTGATCCGCATCACCGGACTCGACGACCGCGAGACCGACGCCTGCTTCGAAACCGAATTCACCGCCCGCACCAACCCCCATCGCGGCTACATCACCATCATCGAAGGCTGCGACAAGTTTTGCTCCTACTGCGTCGTCCCCTACACCCGCGGCAAAGAGCGCAGCCGCACGTCAGCGTCGGTCCTCGCCGAAGCCCGCCAGATGGCCGATCTCGGCTACACGGAAATTCAACTGCTCGGCCAGAACGTGAATTCCTACAAAGACTCAGAAGGGAACTTGGCGAACAGAAAAACTTTCGCCGAGCTGCTAGCCGCTGTAGGAGAAGTTCCCGGCATCCGCCGCGTACGCTTCATGACCTCGCACCCCCGAGACTTCGGACGCGACATCGTCGAAGCCATTGACGCCGTGCCCACGCTCTGCGACCACGTCCACCTGCCCGTGCAGAGCGGATCAACCCGCATGCTCGACGCCATGCAGCGCCTCTACACCCGCGACCAATACCTGGAACGCATCGCCTGGATGAAGTCCGCCAAACGCGAAATCAGCATCACCACCGACGTGATCGTCGGCTTCCCCGGCGAAACCGAATCCGACTTCGCCCAGACGCTCGATCTGCTCGATGAAGTCGGCTACGACGCCGTCTTCGCCTTCAAATACTCCCCGCGTCCCAACACTCCATCGTTGAAGTTAGAAGACGCAATCCCCGACGAAGAAAAAGCCCGCCGCCTCGACGTATTAATGGCGAAGCAGCGCGAAATTCAGATCACTCGTTATAAGAAATACATCGGCACAAAATGCGAAGTAATGGTTGAAGGTAAAAACGAAGCCCGCTCCCAATACATCGCCCGCACCACCCACAACAAAACCCTGAATTTCACCGCTCCGCCCACCGCAAATCCCACTCCGGGAACCTACGTTCCCGTCGTCGTCACCGGCAGTTTTCCCAACAGCCTCCTCGGCGAATTGGTGGTATAAAAATGAAATTCGGCAGGAGTTCCCCATGGAAGTAGAAATGACAATCCGCGGTCTTTTGATGGATCCAGTTACGAATATGCCGATTGTTGTGTTGAAAGATATTGGCGGGGACACCGTGTTGCCGATCTGGGTGGGGGTGCCGGAGGCGAACGCGATTTTGCTGGAGATGGAGAAGGTCAGCACGCCGCGGCCGATGACGCACGATTTGATCAAGAACGTGCTGACCGGGCTTGAGACTCAGGTGCACAAAGTTGTCGTGACCGAACTGCGCGAGGACACGTTCTATGCGGTGATCTGGTTGGAGCGCGGAGGCGAAGTCATCAGCATCGATTCGCGGCCGTCGGACGCGCTGGCGCTGGCGCTGCGGGTGGATTGTCCCATTTTTGTCGAGGAACGCGTGTTGAAGACATCGAAGCTGGCAGCGAACATGACTGACCGGGTCACGAGCGACGAGTTGCGCAAGTATCTGGAAGGTCTGGGCGACGACGATATGGGGAAGTACAAGATGTAAGGTGGGCCGGAGTCTCCTGTTTTCGCACAGTTAACATAATACCTGTTATCGGACATTGCGTATTTGGCGCCACTGTAGTCGCTGAAGCCGTGCCGTTCCCAAGATCTTCACTAACCACACAAGACGATCTTGGGGTGGAATAGCGTCCCGGCGACGCGGGTGGCGATGGCGATTAGGTCGCGCTGGCTGGCGAAGACTTTGACCTGGCGGGCGCGGGAGAGATCGGGCAGGTTGATGGTGCGTCCGCTGCGGATGCGGGCGGCGGTGGCCTCATCGGCGGTGACGGAGGGGAAGAGGGGCAGGAGTTTGCGGGGGTGGATGAAGAGGGCTTCGAGATCTGGAGCGGACGCAACAGCAGGTCCCTCCACTTCGCTCGTCTTTCCTTCCAGGAAAGACGAGCTCCGGTCGGGATGACAGATCTCATGGGAGGGCTGACGATTTTCTTCCCTGCGATAGAGTTGGGCGAGGTCTTCGAGGGTGTGGGCGTCGGCGAGGGTGAACTCCGCCACTGCTGTACGGTGCAGGGATTCCAGATGCGCCCCACAGGCTAGTTCCCTGCCCATATCGTGGGCGACGGAGCGCATGTAGGTTCCGGAGGCGACGCGGGCGCGGAAGCGGACGCGGTCGACCTCGACCGTGAGGATTTCAAATTCTTTGATCTCGACCTGGACCGGCTTGAGCACGACTTCTTTTTGCTGGCGGGCGAGCTTGTAGGCGGGGACGCCTTTAATTTTTTTCGCGGAGAAGGGTGGAGGAGTTTGTTCAATTACTCCGCGGAAACGGGCGGCGAGGGATTCGATCTCTTCGGCGCGCAGGTGAACTTCTTGTGGCGTGGTGGTAGGCGCACCTTCGGCGTCGTAGGTGTCGGTGGCGAAACCGAAGCGGATGGTGCCTTCATAAATCTTTTCCGATGCGGTATAAAACTGGGCCAGGCGAGTGAGGCTGCCAGTGACCAGTGGGAGTACGCCGGTGGCCATGGGATCGAGCGTGCCGAGATGACCGATGGAGCGTTCACCAAGAATGCGGCGAGCGCGGTTGACCACGTCGTGCGAAGTGAGTCCGGCGGGCTTGTCGATGATGAGGACGGCATTCATGAGGGGGATTTGGTAAGGTGATTGAGTAATTTGAAATTGAGAAATTGGGGAATTTTGTAATTGAGTAATTGAAACGAAGGACGGTTCGGGCAAGAGCCCGTCTTTCAATTTCCCAATGCCTCAATTACACAATTATTCAATTTCACTGTCTTACCCCAGTCTCTCATGCTTCCCCTCAAAGACGATCAACCGAGCTACAGCACGCCGTTTGTGAACTGGTTTCTGATTGCGCTGAACCTTCTTGTCTTTTTGTTCGAGCTGCAGCTTAGCCGGGCAGGGCTCAAGCAACTTTTCGATCAGTTTGCTCTGGTGCCGGCCCACGTCTGGAATCCGCATGCCAGCTTCGCGCAGATCATTGTTCCCTTCTTCACCGCCATGTTCTTGCATCAAGGCTGGGAGCATGTGCTGGGCAACATGTGGTTCCTGTTCATTTTCGGGGATAACGTTGAGGACTATCTGGGACATTTCAAGTACCTGACGTTTTACCTGCTAGCGGGGCTGTTTGCCGATGCAACTCAAATTGCAATCTATCCGCAGTCTCACCTTGGGATGGTGGGAGCGAGCGGGGCGATCGCAGGAGTATTGGGGGCGTACTTCCTTTTGTATCCGCGGGCGCGGGTGCTGACCTGGTTCTTTGTTTTTGTGCTGTATTTGCCGGCATGGATCGTGCTGGGAGAATGGTTTGTCATCCAGTTCTTCAGTGGAACCGCCACGCTGGCAGTCACCGCGCAGACGGGGCGAGATGTGGGCGGCGTGGCCTTCTGGGCGCACGTTGGGGGATTTGTGTCGGGGATGGTGCTGATCAAGATTTTTCCGCAGCGGCGTGGGCGCTCGCCGTATGCCTATCGGTAGCGAAGTTAGCTTTCCTGATGTTCAGCGAGTCATTGCGGGACGGTAGATGAGGCCTATCACAATGCCCACGACCAGCCATTCAACAAAATAGGCGACCGATTGCTGCAACGTGAGTTTGCCGCCGATGTTGAGGTTGACGTAGTTGTGCACGACAAAAGAGCCGATGGAGAAGATTCCAATCAGTGCTCCGTAGCGGGCGCCTTCGGCGAGTCCCGATCCTCCGTGGTAGATCAAGGCGTAGATAATGGCCAGCGCTGCGATGGCGACGAACATGGCCGCCATCCCTATCGGCATCGTGGTCTTAATGCCTTCCTGCGTGCGATAGATATTGGGATATTTTAGAAACTCGTTCTTGAGGGATGGCAGCGCTCCGAACAAGATTCCGCCGACGACAAAATAGGCAATGAATCCGCCGAGAGCAGAAAGGGCGATGCGCGTGTAGTTCAAAGGGACCTCCACTTTCGAAGAAGTGAAGGGTAACAAAATCGGCAAGCTCGCGGCAAAGTGTCGCGAACTTGGGTAGTGGGTGAGTTTGAAATTGTCATTCCGAAGCGCGGTCTTTTCGCGCGAGGAACCTGCTGTTTGCCCGAGGAACAGCAGGTTCCTCCCCGGGCCTTCAGCCCGACTCGGAATGACAATAGTGAGATTTGCTCAGACTGACCCTCCACCCGAACTTGCCGAATGGAAAATCACCCTGGGGCTATTTTTTCGGGCGCGATTCCGGCGGGACCAGGCCGGACAGGCGGTAGTAACCGACTAGCTGGCCGTAGTGTTCGCCGGAATGTTCGATGAAGCCGTAGGCAAGATCGGAGACTCGGACGTATTGATGGGCAAAGGGATCGACGACCTGATCGGACAGTCCTTTCTCTCCCTTGGACTGGATGGCGGCCGTGCCGTCGGCGAAGGCTTTCTTGACGAAGGCGACGATGGCGGCTTTGTCTTTGTACTGATCGCGCTTCATCAGGGCTTCGACGTCGGACTTCTGCCCGGTCACCGGGTTCGTGAAGAAATAGTTGGCGCCGGCGGCGTGCACAAGTTGTTCGGCGAAGCTGCGCTGGACGGGTGTGGGTTTGAAATCATATTTGTCTTCGGGAAAATCTTCGGCCATGGCGATAAGCTTGCGGCCAATGTCGTTCCAGGAATCAAGCAGGACTTTCGACGGGCTGTCGGCGGGCTTAACGGGTTGATCCTTCTTCATGTCCTGGGCCCGCGCAGGTACGGCGAGCGTGGCGGCGAGCAGGGCGGCGGCGAGAAACGGAGATTTCATCATTTGAGACTTCCTCCACAGATTGGATTGAGAGTTTGGCGGTCGCAATTGTAATTGGACTTGCGGAGCGAGGAAAGGTGAGCGGCGACAGTTACAGCGTGCCAGCCGTGGGTAGAATCTCGAGGGATTCGACGGTCGCGTTGGCGGGAAGAACGATCGCTTCGACGACGGCTTGAGCTACGGTCGCGGCGGACATCATCTTTTTTCGCGGAGCTTGCGGCAAGAGCGTGGTCCAGATGTCGGTGTCGGTGGCGCCGGGGAGCAGGGCGATCACGCGAATGCCGCGGGGGCGCAGTTCTTCGCGGAGTGTGCTGGTGAGGCCGAGCGCGCCATGCTTGGAGGCGTTGTAGGCGGCGGAGCCGGTGAAGACGCGGTTGGCGGCGATGGAGAGATTGTTGACGATGGCGCCGCGTTTCATGATCGCGAGCGCGGCCTGGGTAACGAGGAATGTTCCGGTCAGATTGGTTTCGAGGACGTCCTTCCAGATGGGCAGCGGAAGATTTTCGATGGGCAGGTTGGCGTGGGCAATGCCGGCGTTGTTGATGAGAATGTCGAGGCGTTGGAAACGCTGGCGGGCGGCGCGGAACAGGGCATCGACCGAGTGCGGATCGCGGATATCGCAGGGTTGGGCAAGGATTTGAATTTTCGTGGAAGCCAGTTCCCTGCTGATTTTCGCTAGCGCCTTCTCGTCGCGGGCGGTGAGGATCAGGTTGCAGGATTCGGCGGCGAGGGCGCGGGCGATGGCGAGTCCGATGCCGCGCGTGGCTCCGGTGATGAGGGCCACATTGCCGTGGAGGCGGCGGGATTTCGCGGTTCTGATCGAAGTGCGTCGGGGCAAAGTGAATCGACTTTCCTGGAGGCGTCGAGACATCTTACCGCAGGGCTCGGAGATTCTCTGATGGTTGAAAGTCAAAATCCGCGGATCCTATAGGCGGCAGGTCACGCAGTGACGACCTCGTATTCGGATTTCACCAGCCCACTGATATAGGACTGAGTCGCGATGTGCCGGAGGTGTACATCGTGGGGGAGCGAACCGAACAGCGGAATTCCTTCTCCGATGAGTACGGGCACGCGAGTGATGGTGATTCGTTGAACTAATCCGGCGCGCAGGAAACCTTGTACGGTCAAGCCTCCGTCGACATAAACATGTTTGAGTCCGCGAGCGGCGAGGCTGGCGGCTATCTCGGCGGGGGGGCCGGACATCTGTTCGACGCGGCGTCCGCGCATGGTTGAGAAATCGAGAGGGCGGGTGCTCAAAACGATTACCTGCGGGTTGCCGTAGGGCCATTCGGGAAGAGCGAGAACCGTCTCGAAAGTTTTGCGGCCGATGACGAGTGCGTCGACAGTAGCGATGAACTCGTCGTAACCGTGTGGTTCGCCGCCATCGGCGGGCAGGAAGTCGTACTCACCGTTGTGGCGGGCGATGAAGCCGTCGAGACTGGTTCCGACAAAAACAGACACCATCATGCTGAACGCCTCAGCGGACCAGGCATATTGTCGTCAAACGCCGTTGGGGCGCTGGCGAATCAGAGAGAGAAATTCGGAGCGCGTTTCTTCTTCGTTGCGGAAACAGCCGAGCATCGACGAGGTGACCGCGGCGGAGTGTTGCTTTTCGACGCCGCGCATCATCATGCAGAGATGCCGGGCTTCGATGACGACGCCCACGCCTTGCGGTTCAATCACCTTCTGGATGGTCTCGGCGATCTGCGTGGTCAGGCGCTCCTGAATCTGCAAGCGGCGGGAGAACAGTTCGATCAGGCGCGGAATTTTGCTGAGTCCGACGACGCGTCCGTTGGGAATGTAGGCGACGTGGACCTTCCCGAAAAAGGGGAGCAAGTGGTGCTCGCACAGGCTGAACATTTCCACGTCTTTGACGATGACCATCTCATCATATTTTTCGTGGAAGAGCGCGCCTTTGAGCAGGGCTTCGGGATCTTCCTGGTAGCCCTTGGTGAGAAATTTCATCGCCTTGTGCACGCGCTCGGGTGTGTCGACCAGGCCTTCGCGGTTAGGATTTTCGCCGAGGCGGACGAGCAACTCGTGGACCAGGTCTTCGAAGGTTGCGCTGGTGAGGGTGGTCGGTTCGTTCTTGTCTTTGTCTATCGGCTTCTGTTCAAGCGGGGCTGGTTTCATGGGTCCTATTTTCGGGGCTCGGAGGTGCCAACGTACTCGAAGGAGTTCATCATGGTTTCTTCGAGCCTTACTCCATCAAGATGCGCCCGGTGAAAGCCACGCTGCAATATTTCGAAGATTTCGACGGAGAGATTTTCCGTGGTGGGCACAAGTTGTGCGAATTCTTGCACGGTATTCAAATTCTGCAGATCGTAGCGGGAGAGCACTTCCCTTTCGACGAAACCGTCGAGATCGACCAGGTTACAGACCATGCCGGTGGCGGGATCGACCGGGCCGCTCACGGTGACTTCGAGGGTGTAGTTGTGGCCGTGACCGTGTGGGTTGTTGCATTTGCCGTAGGTGACGACGTTCTCTTCCGCGGACATGTCTCCGCTGTGCAGGCGATGCGATGCGGAGAAGCGGTAGCGGCGGGTGAGGTGAGCGATCATGATGGGAACCACTGCAACATAAACCCAAAGTCGATGCGCGGGAGATCCTTCGCTGCGCCTGAAATGCGGCTCCGCTCAGGATGACAGGGCATCTTATTTCTCTCCGTAGAAATCGACGAACAGGTCGGGGGTTTCGTAGACGCGCACGCGGTGCAGGCGGGCTTGATGGAGTTTCGGTTCCAGGCGCTGCCAGCATGCGATAGCGAGATTCTCCGTGGTCGGAATCTGGGTGAAGAATTCCGGGACTTCTTTATTGAGGAAGCGGTGGTCCATGGCGTCGAGCACTTCGCGGTGCATGATTTCCTTTAGTTGCTTCAGATCAACCACGAAGCCGGATCGGGGATCGACTTCGCCCTTCACCGTGACTTCGAGAGTGTAGTTGTGGCCGTGGCCATTGGGGTTATTGCATTTGCCGAAGATGCGGCGGTTTTCCTCCGGCGTGAAGTCGGGGTTGTGGTAATAGTGCGAGGCGGAAAATTCGGCTTTGCGGGTTAGATAGACCATAAAAGCAGTTTCCGGTTTCTAGTTCCGTCAAGAACATCAGGAACGAAACACCGGTCACTTAAAGATTTGGCGCCAGTTCCGGGGGCGGCTCTAATGTGTAAGGACTGATGGGTTGCCACTTCGAAGAGCCGGTGGTTTCTTCTTCCGGACAAAAATTCTTGTTGGATTCAAACACGACGATCTTATAGATATAGCGCTTGTGCTCGGCGGGATAATAGGCGAACACGAAGGCAATGCCCCTCTTCTTATCGACCCAGAAAACCAGCGGGCGGTCGCCCAGGGCGGGGGACGGCGGAGTCAGCAGAGTGTAGGCCCGCATGTCTTTGTAAGCTCCGGCGACTTTGTCCGCGTGATCGAACGTGGTGATGCCCTCGGGCGTATGAAAACGCGTAGTGGTCGACTCGATCTGAAAAATCTTTCCCTTCTTCACGCGAATGAGAAGATCGCCATGGCCGGTCCGATTTTCCGCATCGACCCAGTCAAGGGTCGTGCCGCAAGTGTTCTGCCATTCCATGTCTTCCGCTTTTTTAGGGAACAATTCTAGGGCGCGTTCGCGCGTGTCGCCCAGCTTGAGCGGTCCGATGCTCAGGCCGGGTTCGATGGTCACTTCGCCAGAGAGCGGACGCGCGTCGGAGTCCTGCGCTGCGCGCATTCTCGGCTGTATGGGATGTGTGAGCAGCGCCAGCAAAAGAACGCTCGGCAGAATGAGGGTCACAGGTTTCATGAGAGTCGTCCTGCGGGAGTCGGAGTGTGGGTTTGAGTGTGGTCGATGAGTGGGCTGACGGAATCGTTCTTCGGCCCGTAGGTTCTGCCCTTCCAACCAACGCTGCCGTTAGCATGGGCGCGCTTCGAGCGCAGCAGGAGATAGGCGAACATGGGCATGCCAAAGAGGGCGCCGAGGAATGTCATGACCGCGTCGAAGTTGGCCCGCCTGAGCCGCGCGACGGTGAAAAGTAAAGCAGAGGCAGCGAACGTGTCCCACCAGGGATGCTTCGCGATAACGGCGATCGTCAGTGCCGTCCAAGGAATAGCCCACAAGAGCAGCATCTTCGCCGCGAGCCTGCCGGGATTTGGAAACAGCAGCGCCAGATTCTTGGTCCAGCCGTCGCGAAGCTGACTGTAGTTGCGATACATGCGGGTGCGGACTCGGTCAGCGGCGTAACGGAAGCGAATCTTCCGGCCCGAACTTTTTACGGCGCGGGCGAGGGCGACGTCTTCTAGAATGTCGCGGGCAACCGCAGCGTGCCCGCCAACTGCATCATAAGTTTCGCGGCGGATCAGAATGTACTGCCCGTTCGCAGCGGCAATGGGAGAAGCCGGGTCGCTGACTTTCGATGGAGAATATTGCCGTGCCAGTTCGGCGAAGACCACCGGCAGCGTAGCTATTTCCCAGAAGGTGACTGCAATCTGCTCGGGCGAATAGGAAAGCATTTCTGCACCGTTCTCCTGGGCCTCTTTTAATGCTGCGGCCAGAGAGCCGGGCAGGTGGACGGTATCGGCGTCGGTGAACAGGAGCCATTCGCCATGGGCCTGGCGGGCGCCACAGGTGACGGCGTTGTTCTTGCCAGTCCAACCCTCGGGCAGCGGGCCGGCTTCGATCACGCGCACTCCGGGGAATGATTCTGCGATTTCCCGCGTGCGGTCGGTCGAATGGTCGTCGACCACAATGATTTCAAATTCCACGCCAGACTGCGCGACCAGCGATTGCAGACAGTCGGCGAGAGAGGCTTCCTCGTTACGCGCGGGAACGATCACTGAGACCATCGGACGCGCGGCGATTGTTTCCGTTGTGACCATAGAGACAGCAGGTGAAGCGGACCTCAGCGGCTAAAGCCCCATGCTCTCGGAGGGATCGTGGCGGCGCGGCTGAAAGCCTTGCCCTTCCCAACCCCACCCGAATACCGAATCCATTATTATAGCTGTGTGCGACGCGCTGCCCAGTTCCCTTCCGCTCTGATGGCCTGCCTTCTGCTGGTTGCGCTATCCGGCTGCTACAGCGGGACGCGACCGTCGCGGGTCGGCTCGAACGCACTGGATTTTACGGTGCAGGACGGCTCGAACAAGGTCACGCTGAGCCAGTTCCGCGGCCAGGTGGTCGTGCTGAATTTCTGGGCGACGTGGTGTCCGCCGTGCGTCGAGGAAATGCCTTCGCTGGTCGAGATGCAGCGCCGTTTCAAAGCTAAGGGCGTGACCGTCCTGGCTGTCAGCGTCGACGTGGACGAGAGCGCCTACCGTCAGTTCGTGAAAGATCACAACGTGAATCTGCTGACCGTGCGCGATCCGGACCAGAAGAGCAGCGCGCTCTATGGGACGTTCAAGTTTCCCGAGACCTATATTGTGGATCGCAACGGAGTGATCCGGCGGAAGTTTATTGGCGCTGTGGACTGGACTGCGCCGGAGGTTACGGACTTCTTGAGCAAGCTGTAGAACGACAATGGCTACGGGGGCTGAAGCCCCGTCCATTTTTACCGCCTTTCGCGGCGCTGAAGCGCCGCTCTTCCACGGTTGCGCCTAGAGCGTCTTTTTCTTGCCAGTTTTGTTACAACTTCACCCGGCGCAGGCGGAGGGCGTTGGTGATGACGCTGACGCTGCTGAAGCTCATGGCGGCGGCGGCGAAGATGGGGCTGAGCAGGATGCCGAAGAACGGATAGAGCACGCCGGCCGCGATCGGCACTCCGATGGCGTTGTAGATGAAGGCGAAGAAAAGATTTTCGCGGATGTTGCGCATGGTGGCGCGGCTGAGCTTGCGGGCGCGCAGAATTCCAGTGAGATCGCCTTTGACCAGCGTGACGCCGCCGCTTTCCATGGCCACGTCGGTGCCGGTGCCCATGGCGATGCCGACGTCGGCTTGCGCCAGCGCGGGCGCGTCGTTGATGCCGTCGCCAGCCATGGCGACGACTCTTCCCTGCTGCTGCAGTTTGCGGACGACTTCGAGCTTGCCCGCGGGCAGGACTTCGGCTTCGAATTCGGTGATGCCGAGCGACTGGGCGATTGATGCCGCGACGGTGCGATTGTCGCCGGTGAGCATGACGATGCGCAGGCCTTCCGACTTGAGGCCGCGTACGGCGTCGGAGGTGGATGCTTTCACCGGATCGGCAACGGTGAGCGTTCCGGCGTAACGGCCATCGATGGCGACACTGATATTCGTACCCTGCGGCGCTGTTGCGTGCAGCACCGAGTCGGACGTGGTGGCGAGAGCTCCGGCATCGACCATCAGCGCGGCGTTGCCGACGGCAACACGTTTGCCGTCGACTAGACCCTGAATTCCCTTCCCTGGCACATTCGTGAAATCGGTGGGCTGCGAGAGTTGTAAATCTTTTTCGAGCGCGGCTTGCACGATGGCTGCGCCGAAGGGATGTTCGCTGGCGCGCTCGAGACTGGCGGCGAGGCGCAGAACTTCCTGGGCGTCGCCTGGGCTTTGTGGTGATGAGCCAACGGCGGAAGATCCCACAAGTTTCGGCTTGCCTTCGGTGAGCGTGCCGGTTTTGTCGACGACCAGCGTGTCAACTTTTTCGAGCGACTCGAGGGCTTCGGCGTTTCGGATCAGCACTCCAGCGCTGGCGCCGCGGCCGGTGCCGACCATGATCGCCATCGGCGTGGCCAGTCCGAGCGCGCAGGGGCAGGCGATGATGAGTACCGCGACTGCGTTCATCAGGGCGTGCGCGAGGCGGGGCTGCGGACCGATCACGAACCACACGATAAATGTGATCACCGCGACGGCGACGACAGTGGGCACGAACCACGCCGCGACGCGGTCCGCAAGGCGTTGAATGGGAGCGCGGCTGCGCTGTGCCTGGCCGACCATCTGCACGA
>Ga0210390_10004243_pt1 | contig 12132 bp, 8 predicted proteins | sample IncBWH11OmetaG_FD_161050 | JGI IMG/M metagenome (GOLD analysis project Ga0210390, IMG submission 161050) | Forest soil microbial communities from Barre Woods Harvard Forest LTER site, Petersham, Massachusetts, United States - Inc-BW-H-11-O ...
TCGGTGCACGGCCTCGTAACAGCGCAGCGCGACCGAGAAGTTCGCAGCGCTCTGAACTGGGCCGGGCTCGCGACGACGGACGGCATGCCGCTTGTCTGGTGGTGTTGGCGCGCGGGTTTTGCGCGTGCGGGCCGTGTGTGTGGATCCGACCTGCTCGAGGCGATGTGCGCGCTCGCGGTTCGGCGCGGCCACCGCCATTACTTCTATGGCGGCAGCCCGGATGTCGTCGAACGGCTGGTGTCGCGGCTGACCGAGCGCCATCCCGGGCTGATCATCGCCGGGCACCAGTCGCCGCCGTTCCGCCCGCTGACGGCGGCAGAGGACGCGGCCGTTGTCGCCGCGATCAACAAGACGCACCCCGATTATGTCTGGGTCGGGCTCGGCATGCCCAAGCAGGAACTGTGGATGGCGGCGCATGTCGGCCGGATCGACGCCGCGGCGCTGATCGGCGTCGGCGCCGCGTTTGACTTTCATGCCGACACCAAGCCGCGGGCGCCCCTATGGATGCAACGCGCAGGGCTCGAATGGCTGTTCCGGCTGGCGAGCGAACCGCGCCGTCTGGGCCGCCGCTACCTCGTCGACAACACGATCTTTGTCGCGCTCGCGGCGCGGCAGTTGACCGGGCGCAAACCCCATGCGGATCGCTGAGCTAAACCCCCGTCCGGTCGGTTGGGCGAGCGATCGACGATGAAACTGCTGATCTCGGCCTATGCTTGCGCGCCGAACATCGGGTCCGAGCATGCCGTCGGCTGGAACTGGACGACCGAGGCGCACCGTCAGGGGCACGAGGTTTGGGCGTTCGCGTCGCCGGCGCATCGCGACGCGGTCGAACAGGCGTGCCGCGACGACCCTGATCTGCTGGGCATCCATTGGACCTTCCCCGAGGTCCGGGGGTGGCCGTTGCGGCCGGCCACCGAACCGAAGTGGGAACGCACGTACAACCTCCTCTGGCAACGGGCGGCATTGCGTCACGCGCGCGAACTGCAGCGCCGGGTCGGCCTCGACGCGATCCACCACCTGACGTGGGGTGGCGTGCGCGCGCCGACCTTCCTAGGGTCGGTCGGTTCGCCGCTGATTATCGGTCCCCTCGGCGGCGGAGAGACGTCGCCGCGCTCGCTTCGCGACGGCTTTCACTGCAAAGCCAAAATTATCGAGGCGATCCGTGACCTGTCGAACGCTACGATTACCTTCAATCCATTTGTCCGACGCGGGCTCCTCGATGCGGCGGTGATCTTTGTAAAGACGCCCGATACGCGTCGCGTTCTGCGGACAATGCAGCAAAAAACCATCGGATTTATCGAACTTACCGTGCAGTCGGCCCAGATCGGCAATCCGCGCGGCGCTAGGCTGGCGCCGCCTAGACTCCTCTATGCCGGGCGCCTGCTGTATTGGAAAGGCGTTCACATCGCGATCGAAGCGTTTGCCCGGTTGCAAAGCCGTGTCCCGGACGCCCGACTTACCATCGTCGGAGATGGTGCAGAACGGGACCGGCTGCACACTCTGGCGGCATCCCGGAACATTCGCGATCATGTCGACTTCATTCCGCGGCTGCCGCGGCCACGGCTATTCGACCTTTATGCGAGCCACGACCTTCTTATCTTTCCGAGCCTGCACGACAGCAGTGGAGGCGTTGTCCTCGAAGCATTGGCTCACGGTCTGCCAGTCGTCTGCCTCGACCTCGGCGGACCCAAAGAGATCGTGAGCCCGGAGTCGGGCGTCATCGTCGCCACCGCCGGCCGCAACAGCGCAGAGGTTGCCGCCGCAATGGCAAACGAGATGAACTGCCTCCTGACCGAGCCCGCGCGCCTGTCCGCGTTGTCCGCTGGCGCCATCGCCCGCGCCAAACAATTTGTTTTGTCTGATCGCGTCACCAGATTTTATTGTCGCGCAACAGCCGCGATTACGGCAGCCCCCCAGCCTCACGACCAAGCCGGAGATGGCCAGTTCCGAGAGAGTGTCACCTCTAAGGCGCGTGTGATAGCGGCAAATCCCAGAGCGGAGAGAAGACTATGACGAGCCCCGACCTTATCGTCGCGCTCAACCGAGATCAAGAAGTCAGCGAAACCGACCCTTTTAACGAGCGGTGCTACGAGCCACACGCGGCGTGCTTGATGTCGGATGCAACCCTGGGCGCGGCGGCGTCGTGTGAAGGGCCTCCCGCCCACTCCGCCTGTCACGGGCATCGATCGCGTGTCGGCACGCATCGCCGCACTCGATCGGCAAAGTGCCACGCGAAAATTTGCGGGTTTACCAATGCGCTACCGTTCCCTTCCGATAGTTTCGACGTCGTGGCTCGCGAACGAATTCATGGAGGACTTACCGCCGGACCTCGTTCTCACATTTTCCGCATTCATCACCTGCTTCAATCGCCGAGCAAGCTCTTGTTCACCATGCTAAATCCTCGCTATCCGACAAATCGTGCAAAGACCGACCAGTGTGCCTCGCGGCGCCCATATATCCCAACACCACGCCGGGAATCCGCCGCGGCGGGCAATGGACGTCGGTTTCTCGCGGGTAAAAATCAAGCGCAACCGTCGCGTATCGACTGCGATCAGCAAGCTCATTCTGTTCTCCGCCGTTCATGGCAGCTATTTGGCGGACGTCCGAAAATAGTGAGCCTGACTATTCCGTCCTGCACATAACAACTTTATGTCTCCAAAATGTCGCCCTGGTATTATTGGTTGTGCGGCTTCTTTCTCTTACAGGCCACGGAGGCACTTGGTGTCTTCGATCGACTCCTATATGGAGAATGGATCGGCAAACCTGGCGACAAGTTTACCCAAGGTTTGAACATTCTTATGATCGTAACAAGCCTTTTGCTCGTGGCTCGGGCATATCGGCGCCTAAAACCAATTCGGGCTGGCGTGATTCTTTCATCTTTCGGAGGCGCTTTTTTGACGACGTCGACCTTTTGGTCTATTGATCCCCCGACTACTACAAGAGAAGCGATACTTTATGGCATACTATTGCTTGGCTCTATCGGCGTCGCTGCGAATCTGGAGGCTCGCCAACTAATGCAATTACTCACATATATTTGTTTATTTGCTGCCGCAGCCTCTGTTGTATTGCTGATAATATATCCTGCAGCTGCAACCGTAGCACAATCCGACTCGATCGAATTTCGTGGCATATTTTCGCAGAAGAACTTTCTTGGTGAAGTCATGGTAGTCGGAGTTCTTGCAAGCCTGCATTTATTACGAAGCGGCGAGCGGAACCGCCTACGGCATTTCTCGATTCTGTTGGTGCTGACGTGTGTCGCGCTGGCCTCCAAATCCGCCACCTCATGTTTGACGATATTCTGCTTTTTTTCGGCACATGTTTTGATCGCACTGTTCCGAAGGGGCGGTGTCGCACGTCTTTTAAGCGGCGTCGGCGTGATTTTGTTATTTCCGATCGTGGTCGTCGCCGCGGTATTCCCAGACACATTTCTGGAAATGCTCGGCAAGGACCCCACCCTAACCGGACGCACCGAATTGTGGACGTATGTGCTTGCCGACATTGCGCAAAGGCCGTTACTGGGGTGGGGATACTCGGCATTCTGGTCACCCAACGATCCGGCAGCAATGGAGATCTCCGACACGCTCAAATGGTTCGTTCCACAGGCGCATAACGGCCTTTTGGAAATGCTCTTGAACGTCGGGGCGATGGGAACTGCTTTCTTTATATTCCTTTGGGGTCGAAATATCTGGTTAGCGCTACAATGCATGCGTACACCGGCGACAGCATTGGCAGTTACCACGTTACTGTCATGTTTCGGTATTTTCATTGTCGGGATCAGCGAAACGGTGTTAATGGATCGAGGCGAGCCTTCAACGAGCGTGTTTTATATCACAGGCTTGATGTGCGAGCGCGCCGTGCGGGTCGCGCGGAAGCGAGATTATGCCTCGCTTCGTCGATCCTATCCGCGTGGGAGCCCTGCCCCCAATAATCTCCTTTCGTGAAAAACCTAACAACCACGGCGCTTGAGGTTTATCGTACCAACCGACCCATTGGAGGGTACCCTATGAGTGTCGCCAATCGAAATACTGCCATTTTCGGAAGAGCGGCGCTTACATTAATGATGATCGCTATAGCGGCGGCCTTCGGCGCACAACGATTTCCCTACGCCTGGGACGACAGTGCGAATTATATCGCGATGGCACAGGGCCGGCCTGCGTTAATGCCGTGGGCTGGCCGCATTTTGCTCCCCGATCTCGCAGCTTTTCTGTCGCGAACGTTTGCCATCAGGCTTAATCACGGATTTGAGATGATAGCCGCATTCTCGTTCGTTCTATGGATCGCAATTGTTGGCGAGAGATGGCGTACGAGCATTTGGACCCCAGTATTTTTGATAACTCCTTTAATAGTGACAACGTTTCAGGCTGCTTATATTACAGACGGCCTGCATATGGCTTTAGTGGCCGTGTTTTTATTAATGATGCGCCACAATTACCGATTCGCAGCGGCTTTACTCATGATTGTCATGTACACCGCCCGGGAAAGCAGTTTGCTCCTGGCCTTCATTTCTGCGGGGGTTTTGGTTTGGAATCGAAACATTTTTGGCAGCATTTTGGTGATCTTAGGCTGGTTAATCGGGTCATACGTGGTACATCGGGCAACGGCGAACGCCTACAACGTTCACCATATGCCGGAGATAATTTATCTATTTACCAAGATGCCGGCCAACTTTCTTCGAGATTGGCTAGGAATCCGCATCTGGACCAATGGCTATGCTTGGTGCAATCATCCGTTCTTCGTAACTTGGGTTCCCAGGTCATTTCACTTGGGGGTGATCAGCAAGATTGGCTTCTGCACACCCTCTATCGTAGAACCGCTTTCCACAATGGCAAGTTACGTGACTAGTTATGGCGTTTTGCCTGCCGCGCTAATAGCCAGCTTACGTGCTAACCGGATCCCACCCGATAAAAAGAAAGAGATCTCGTGGGTCATAGCCTTCACCTACGGCGCTCTAATGACGCTGCTTGGGCCGATCGCAGGACCGCCTGCCGATCGGGCGATCGGATTTGGATGGCCGCTGTTTCTGATCGCCATACCAGCGATCTGCGTTGAAGTCCTAACTTGGCGAATCGCGGCTCTGCAGATTATCGCCTCATGGGCACCGCTGCTGTTCAGCAGTCTTCTGGGACCTCCAGAAAGCGTCCGATCCTTTATTGGGATCTCGCTCGCACCGATCGTTTCTGCGCTATCATTAGCGGTTGGTTCGTTGGCGAATGCCGTCGCGTATCGCACGATTCGAGCTACAGTGGCGCAAACACAGGACATGGGGGCACTTACTTTTACACCTAACTTCTCTGATGGACGCCAACCGTAATCGCGGTATGATTCGTCGTTACCAACCCAGCGAACCCCACTTTGACCGACGATTGTCGTTCGATCTCATGATCGCGCCTCGAAGGTTTGCGGTTCCTCAGTGGGCGCGGAGATGGCCCATAGGGATCGAACCGGCGGTTTCCGGGCAGAATCGGAATTGCTACCAGCAGGGCTAACGCTTGTAGGTCGTCCACGAAGAGCGCTAATAACGCGATTGTCGTGAGTATATGTAAAGCGTACTGCTTTTTGGTGGAGAAATTGGAGGCCGTGCTCGGGAATAGCTCGGAAGGCCATTTAGCATTTGGGAGCGTAAAGTAGGGGGTTCTAGAGATGGTCTTGGTGTCTGTTATTGTACCGACCCTGCGGCGGTCGGGACTGCTGCTGCGCACGCTCGACAGTGTTTTCGCTCAAACTTTTGACGACATAGAAGTGATCGTCGTGGTCGACGGTCCGGACCCAGAGACGATCGCCGTCCTCCGAACGATCACCGACGCGCGGCTGCGGGTGATCGTCAACTCGAGATCCTTGACGGCGGCGGGGGCGCGCAACCTCGGCGCCGCCAATGCGCGGGGACAGTGGATCGCCTTTCTCGACGATGACGACGAGTGGTTGCCGCGCAAGCTCGAGCGGCAACTTGCCCTGGCGACCGCGTCGGTCGGTCCGACGCTGGTGACGTGTCTCAGTCGAGTCGTGAGCCCGCATTCTACCGACGTCGTGCCGGAGGTGGTCTACGACAATCGCATGCCGCTTGACGAGTACCTGTTCGATCGCGCCTCGCCGTTGTCCCGGCCCGGCTTTATTCAGACATCCAGCTACCTGATAGCGCGCGATTTGTTCATCAGCGCGCCGTTCAAGGTGGATAACCCGCATGACGACTGGGACTTCATCCTGACCCTGTCGAAGCGGCGCGGGGTGCGGGTCGAGACGGCGCCGGAGGTGCTCGCTGTCATCCACGCCGACGAAGGCCGACCGTCGCTCAGCCAGAGCGGGACATGGCGGGCGTCCCTAGGTTGGGTCGACAACATAAGGCCCATCATGACCGAGCGGGCCTATAGCGGCTTCTGCCTTGGCGTCGTCGGTCCGCGGGCGGCGAGGGAGCGGGCGCTGGCGGCATTTTTTATCCTCCTTTACCACGCTTTCCGCTACGGCGCGCCGCGCCCCTGGCAGATCGGGTCTTTTATCAGCCTGTGGCTGCTGCCGCCGAGTGCCCGCCGGCAACTGCGTACATTTCTGCGCGGACGGAAGTCCGTCCTCACAGACGCGCCGTGAGGTTGGGCGAGCTTCGTCACGGGCAACTGGCTAGCGTGTGGTAGCAGGCGCCAACATCGACCGATTGCGGCGACAGATAGGGCTCTTGGAGGCCGTAGCCAATTGCCGGGCTGCTGGCTTGCAGCGCAAAGTTGGCGCCAACCGGCGGTGTCGTCTCCGTCCCGACCGAGGTGCCTCCGACATTGACCCAATCAGGGTTGGTCGCACAATGGTTCAATGTACAAGAGTAGCTGTCGCCGTTGTACATCGCGTATTCACCAGTCGGCGGGTCTTCCCCGAACGAACCCTGGCAACTGCTAAAACCACCTTGCAACTGCGAGATATTATTGACGTACGTACTAGCGATGTTCAACGAGTTTTCCGAGCCGACGATTGCGTTATTGAACATGGCATATGGTGCGGTGTTGAACTCGCAACTTGAGCGTGCCGCAGGGACCGCGACCGCTATGTTGTTAATCAAAGTGCTCCCCAGGCTCCCAATGCAGGCCCGCGCGGAACCGTTATTGTAAGGGTCGAGTCGATTATTGTAACAGCTATTATTGGCAATTATGATACCACTAGACGAATTAGTTATAGCGATGCCGCCCCCGCCGGCGTTATATATGATGTTGAAAGCGACCAACCCACCGCCCCGATATGGCGTCCCGCCAGTAATTCCTGTCCAATCCCATGTGTCCAGGATGATGTTGTTCCCGTCAGTGTCGTATGGATTGCTCGCGGTGCCGCATCCGGTCGTCGCATTATTGAAAGCTACGTTCCATTCGATAAAGATGTGCGCAGTGTTGTCGACATTGCCAACCACCTGATTGCTGCCGTCATCGGCGGTGGGAGTATAGCCTGCGGCTGCGATCGGTACGGTCACGGAAATCCCAGAACCTTGCGCACTGCACCCGACATTCGCGTTTTGATAAACCTTATTATGAACAATGTAAAAGTACTCACCGTTGTTCATCTGGATACCAGTCTGCCCATAACCACTGACGATATTATCCGTCACCCAAATATGATGAGACGAAAAGTTGAAGCCGCTTGTAGGGTTAAACAACTCGACGCCCTGACCGTACAGAGTTGGTGAGGCAGCCGAAAGGGTAAATCCGTCGATCCAGACATAGTTGACCCCTGGCGTGACCAAGACGAACGAGCCGTTCTGGCCGCCGGCGCTCACGTCGGTGACGGTGCACGCGTCCATCGTCGTGCAGCGGTAGACGACGTAGCCGGAGGAGGAGGCGTGGTTGCCGCCGGCGGTGATCGACACGCCTTGCGGATACGTCCCGGGCGCGACGTTGATGCACGAGCCGGCCGCTGTCCCGCCTGTGGGCAGGGAGTTGTTGGCGTGCTGCAGGGTGAGCCACGGCGTGGCCGGGCTCTTGCCGTTGTTGGAATCGTTGCCGGTCGTCGCGACGTAGTAATTGGTCGCGCAGGTGTAATACGGGTTGTCGAACAGCTGCGCGCTCGGACCGGGTTTTTGCGGGCTTGGCGCTGCGGGCGCCGCACAGGAGGCGGACGCGCCGCCGCCCGCGCCGGCGCAGCTCCACGTCCAGGGACCGCTGCCGGCGACCGCGGAGGCGGCGCCGGCGCTGCACAGCCCCGAGCTCGGTGCGCTGCTCGCGGCGACGCCGTTGGCCGAGCCGCAGGCGCCGTTGACCGCCACGGATGCCGCGCACAATGCGGTCGAGCCGCCGCCCGACCCGGCGCAGCTCCAGCTCCACGGGCCGGAGCCGGAAACCCCCGAGGCCGTCCCGGTGTTGCATAAACTGGCCGTCGGGGCGGCGGTAAATCCGCCACCGTTGGCGCTGCCGCAAGCGCCGTTGACCACCGGTTGAGCTTGCGCGAGCGGCGCCGAGCACGCCGCGGTCGCCCCGCCGTTGCTGCCGGAGCAGCTCCACGTCCAGCGGCCGGAGCCGGAAACCGCCGACGCACTGCCGGCGCCGCACAGACCGGCGGACGGTGCGGTGCTCGCGGCAACCCCGTTCGCGGCGCCGCACGCGCCATTGACCGGCGCTGGCGCGTTCGCCCCGGACGCCGACGCGACGGAGAACCCGGTGGTCGCCGTCGCATAGATGACCGACCCGGTCGCGTTCTGAACGCGGAAGCTCACGCTGTACGCGCCCGGCGTCGCCGTCGCCGCCAGCGGCCAGGCGATGGTCTGCGCCACCGGCAGTCGCGGCCCGATACGGACGTTTGTCAGCGTGTTGCTGACCGCCGTGACGCCGTTCACGGCAAAGACGAAAACGAGCTTCGGGTAAATAAGGTTAACCTTTGTGGTGGCCGCGCCGGTGATTTGCTCGGTCTGCCCGGGTTGGATTTGCGCCGGGCTTGCCTCGGCCGTAATCGTGAACGTCGCTGCCCGCCCCGATCCCGGACCGAACAGTGACATCATCGCGCAAGCGGCGAGCAAAACGGTGCCCAGCTTCATTTAAATCCCCATCGACCCACCGCCTGGATTTTAGCGCTCAGGTCGTTTGGGGCAAGAAGATAATTACCAGTTATGCGTGATATTTGACATTATTTTGACATTACGCGCCGGGGTCGCGATGCTATTACGTTTTTATGACGCTGGTTTGACGCATGGGTGACCGGGTTTTCAGGGTTACTGCGTCCCGCGGGTGACGACGACGCCACTGATCACCGGCCCGGTGATCGTGCTGAGCAGCAGAAAGAACTTCTGGAGCTCGGTCATCGGCGCATTGGCGACATAGATCAGGTCGTCGTTCTCGATCGGAAAGCGCTGGGCCAGAAAATAACCGGCGGCCTGCCGCAGGTTTAGGTGGTAGAGGATCGCGGCGGTGCCGTCCGGCGCGGTCGCATAGGCCGGCGCCCCGAGGGCGCGGGCCACCGCCGGCGGCTCGAAGCGGAACAGAAACACCCCGTCCGGATCGGCGCGCAGATCCTGGAGCCCGCCCGCCTTGGCAATCGCCTGCGCCAGGTTGATCTGGTCGGCGTTGAACGGGATCTGCGTGTCGTATCCGGTGGCACCGAAGGCGGAAAAGGTCTGCGGCGCCCGAACCAGAGTGATGATGTCGTCCGGCCAGACATAAATGTTCTCGGCCGGGTCGGAGACCAAGACGCTCATCGGTATCGTGACCGTGACGCCACCCCGCGAAAGCCGCACAAAGGTCTCGTAGAGCGGCGCTTTCGCGCCGCCGGCGGCGGCGATCACATCGAGCAGACGGTCGCCGCGCACGCTCAGCGGAACCCGCGCCCCGCCGACAACCTCTCCCGACACGGTCGCGTCATCGGAGACGCTTTTGGTAACGGTGACGATCGCCTGCGGCTCGATCGCGCGTTCGGCAAGGCGTTGGTCGATCGTCTGCTCGACGTCGAGCGGCGTGCGGCCGGCCGCCGGCACGCGGCCGGCGTAGGGCACGGTAATCGCCCCGTCCGGGGCGACCACCTGTTCCGGGATGGCAATGCTGCGCGCGCCGCCCGTGGGCGTCGCCCCGGGGGTGGTTTCGAGTGCTCCAAAAAGCCCCCCACCTGCGGCCTCCCAGATCGACACCGACAGCGTGTCCCCGATCCCGATTCTGGGGCTCGGCGGCTTGCCGTAGTCCTGAAACCGGGAGCGAAAGCTCGCCGCCGGCCGCGCCGTCTGGGTCGCGACCACACGATAGTCTACATCGACGATATCGAAACGGCTCTGTGGCTGCGCCGCCTGGTCGAGGATCTGCGAGGTCGTCGGCCCAGCAGTCGGGATAGAGGCGCAGGCGGCCAGGCTGGTGATGGCTGCGACGAACGCGAAAATGGCAGCAGTTTTCATGAGCTGGTATGTTGAAGAGCCCTGGCGATTTTCGATCCGCCGTTTAGAAGATCAACCGCTAATCGTCAAAGAGGCAAGGGACATTCGGGCGCGCCGTTTCGGTCGACCGACAACCTCGAACATGCGGGGTCGCACATTGAGCCGCGCTCCAATGCATATTGGTCGCTCCGTGGGAAAAGAAAACGCCAGTTATCCTAATATATCCGGGTTTAGACTACCTTTGCATGGTTAAGATCTGACTGACGAGACAACTTGCCACAGCCAACACCTTCCTCAAAGGACATAACATTGTTGACCGGGTGAGGAGGATAATGTATAAATTGACGTAAATTTGACGCCTTACGGAACATCCGATGAACTTTTCTTCAAGCCTACGAATGTTGATCGATTAGTCATGGGATCGATCGTCAGCGTGTGCGGCCGCTCACAGCGCCAAGGACCCGCTTGGCCAAGGCACCCAGCCCCGCTTATGAAGCGCCGGGGAGTTGAGGCGCCGGTCCCGCGCCGGAAGTCAGGTGTCAGCCCGAGTGGCGAGCGGTCGCATGACCACGGCTTCTGCTGCTTCCTCTCGAACCCGTCTCAGGATATTCGGCCCACGTCGCGCAAGCGCGGACCAGTCGCGGGTCGGTTTCGGCCTTCGCTCCGCCGGACTCTCGGCGACTTTAAGCGGGGCGGGTAATGTCGACCGATTGGAACGAATTCGAGAGTGATCTGACGGTCGGCCGAGAAGCCCTGTTCGCGAAATTTCACAACGGATCACCGCGGGTCTTGCGAGCGGGCCAGTTGTTGGCTGCGTCTGCCCGACCGGACGATGTCCTGTACCGGCTCCGGGCGGGCTGGGCATATCGGTTTCGTGATCTGGCGGACGGCAGTCGGGCGATCGTCGACGTGTGCCTGCCGGGCGACATCATGGGTTTCGACAATGCCCTACACAAGAGACGCATCGAGAATGTGCGGACCCTGACCACCAGTGCTGTCGAAGTCGTTGCCGAGGAGCGTGGTCTACGCGGGATCTTGGAATCCCGATCGGTTGCCCTGTACATCTCCTGGCTGCTTGGTGAGCGCCAACAACGCGCCGACCGCCTTCTCGCCGCAATTTCGTGCCTCGATGCCCGCGGCCGAGTAGCGGCGATGGTCCTCGAGTTTTACCAGCGGCTCGAGGCACAAAAGTTGATTACCGCAGCGAGCTTTAATTTGCCATTAACTCAATACCATATCGCCAGTTATCTGGGGGTGACCGTCGTGCACGTCAATCGTGTAATTCGCGCGCTGCGGGAGGCGGGCATCGTGAATATAGAGATGCACTGCGTCACAATCCTCAATCTTCCGGCGCTGGTGGATTTGGCAAAGATCGAGCTGGGAATAGCCATCGCGGCAGCAGGTAGATGACCCTGACCGCCCGTTTACTGTAACTTTTCCCCCTGACGCCATCAACTCGATCGGACAGACATGCGTTGGCCGCCGAAGCGGAGCCGGAGAGCCGGGCGCGGTTCTCGCCTGACGCCGGGACCGCCCGGCCCGTCGGCTGAACGCAGCGCGGCCGCGCTGCGTTCAGCCTGGTCCGTACGGTCGGGAATGGTCGGCGCGCGACCGATCTAGCACGCGTCGTGCCCGACGCGTCATCGCTCCCCGCCGGCGGCAACCGCCTCGCCGTAGTAGTACCCACCGTAGCGGTAACGCCCAAGCTGCCTGCGGGACACCTTGTTAAACACCATCCCAGCCACGCGAGCAGTTTGAGGTCCCAGAAGCCGGAATGCTTCGGCAATGTCGTCGTAGCGCGCGTGAGTGCTGTCGAT
>Ga0210390_10004244_pt1 | contig 12132 bp, 14 predicted proteins | sample IncBWH11OmetaG_FD_161050 | JGI IMG/M metagenome (GOLD analysis project Ga0210390, IMG submission 161050) | Forest soil microbial communities from Barre Woods Harvard Forest LTER site, Petersham, Massachusetts, United States - Inc-BW-H-11-O ...
CCTGCTAAAGGTGGTTCCCTTAACTGTCCCACCCTCACTAGTGACAGATCCCAAATCAAAAATCTTTGCCGTACCGAAATGATCGATTCCACAGTTGTCAAGTTTAAGGTCCCTGTGAACCCTGCCCGCGCGATGAAGAGAGGCAAGCCCTTTGCACAGGTCGCGAGCAATCCCAAAAAACTCATCGACCATCTTCAATGGAGCGAGGCTCTCAAGAGGACGATACAGAAGCTCCTCCTCCAAATAAATGTCGTTGTCGTCTCCCTTGAATACGCGGTACAGCTGGGCAACGTTCTCCAGGGGAGTTTGCATAGCGTTGGGCAGCAACAATTTGATTTCTTCATACAGTTCCAAATAGGTGGGCTGCTTGATGAATCTAGCTAGTGCTCTATCGTGCCACTCGCCGCGAACTACAGCGCGGTAGACTTCTTTCCACCTTCCCTTCCCAAGTTGTTCACGCACGATGTAGCCCTTGCCGGGGTTCGGTTGTGGTTTGCTCATTTGCTCTCCAGTTCTCGCAGGGCGGATTTTACACTGCCCAGAACCTCAGGTGGAACGAACATTCTCGTCCGCTTGATGGGCTGCCGCGCCGCGATAGCGTATTCACGGTTGCTTTGAAGTTCCTCGAAAGTTTTTGGACTGCTGCCTCCAGAATCGAACATGATGCCGTCGAAGCTGCCGTGGGTCTTGAACGTGCATTCATCAACGAGGACGAAGTAGTCGAGAGCCTGTTCGTCTTTTTTCTGATTGATGACCGGGAGGTCCGACGATATTTGGCGCGCCAAGGCTGCTGCCACCACTGATCGCGTCTTCTCCCGGACCGTGTCTCGGACTGCATCAACGTCCATGTTTTCGAAACGGACTTCCTTGAAAAGGCGCCTTTCAATGAGGCAAGTGGCAAGATACTTCAACACAGGATCGGTGCTGAAGCGGCTCCATCGTTTGAGTGCTGCCACGATAACAGTGTCGTCAGTATCAATAAACTCGCCGAGAGTTGGCCGCTTGCCACGCAGCATCCGGTGTAGGCATTGAGGCACACCCGCGGTTGTGTTTTTTTGGTAGCGCTCCGGCCTAGCCGGATCACATGCCCGCTCAAATATCGCCCGCAACAGTCGTTCCGCCCCACGAACTGTGGTGTGGTAATAGACCTGCTGGTACATGCTCCTTCGAGCAGAGAGGAAGTGCTCCAAAGCGACCAGCCCACGGTGAGCCTCGACCAGGAGCCTTGGCCTTCTTCCTAAATCCGGGTGCAGGCTCAGGGAGCGAATCAGCCAGTCCAGGTCGTAATTGCCGTAAACAAGGCCCGCTGCCGCAGCATCACGCATAACGTAATCCCATCGGTCAACATCAATATTGCCACTCAACAATTTGCACAAACCATCATTCCAATCAGTTCCTGCCAGCAACTGGATAACTTGCTCGAGGTCGCAAAGCTTGTTCACTTCCTTCCCAACGTGGCCCTCGCGGAGGAGTTCTAGCGTGCAATCTTCGTGGGACCCGAAGTTCTTCGGGAGCAATAGCGTCTCAAGCACATGAGAAAACGCTGTATGCCCGAGGTCGTGGCACAACGCTGCGGTCGTGAAAGCAAGCTCCAACTCCCCGTCGAGCTGCGATGGGCTCAGAGTCCCGCGATAGCTAATCTCATGCCGCAGGTGGTTAAATACACGACGAGAGACCGAGTAGGCACCAATAGCGTGCGCAAACCTGCTATGCTCCGCGCCGGGATAAACGAGGTATGCCAGTCCGGTCTGACGTATCCACCGCAGCCTTTGTACTTCTGGAGCGTCAACGACACGCCAGAATCGCGGGTCGACCTCCGTCAACCCGTGCATAGAGTCCATTATGACGCGATTCGCACCCGCAAATGGCATTTGTCGCTCTCGCTTGAACTGATCGACAGCCCCGGGTTCGTTTTATATATTCGCCCTTTGTTCGCTATTTGTCAATCTTTACCCTCGCCAAACGTGGGCTGCGAGTGCAATCGGCGACTAGCTATTGTATGGCCTGTCCCCCAACCCCAACATTTTGCCGTAAGTATGGTAGCACATAATGTGTGATGATCACACATAAATTGTGATTGAATGCGATTTGCTGATACAGTACGCTGCCAGTTGGATGCGAAAGGTTGGTCCGTAAGGAAATTTGCCGACGAGATCGGCAGAACTCCGGAGCATGCCCGCAAGCTTTCCTCAGGGCTCACATTCCCGGCAGACGATCTGGTACCGCGAATCGCCGAAAAGCTGGGGATCGACCACGCGGAACTCCAAGAGCAGCTGGATAGGGATAGGTGGGAAAAGAAACATAGGAAAAAGCCTCCGGAATCGGCGCGCCCCGACTTGGCACCTCTTGAAGATCTCTGGGAACAATTGAACCCCGACCAGCGTGAATACATGCTCTGCGTTGCAAACTGCCTCGTAATGAGGAGGCAGCGGAAAGCGCAATGATGTCAGGAGCCAGACAACTAGTGGAACCACTGAACGGAGTCGGCGGCCGAAGCCGCCGACACCAGCAACGAACGACCAACGACTATCCCTTGCCCTTCAACATCCCCACCACGCGATCAAAATCCTCCAGGTTCGCATACTCAATCTCAATCTTCCCTTTGCCCTTGCGATCGCGAATCCGCACTCGCACGCCCAGCGTTCGCTCGAGCTCAGTCTGCATCTGCCGCACATTCGGATCCACCCAGCGCGCCGTCCCCGGCTGCTTCTCCTTCTGCAAAGGCACATTGGTATTGAACACCAGGTCTTCCAACTGCTCCACCGACAAATGCTTGCGCACCGCCTCATCCGCAATCTTCGGAATCATGTTCGGATCAAGCAAAGTCAGCAGCACCCGCGCCTCGCTGAATCCCAGTTGGCCCTCCTGCAGATATTGCGTCACCGACGCCGGCAGCCGCAGCAGCCGCATGTAATTCGAAACCGACTCCCGCGAAATTCCCACTCTCTGTCCAATCTGCTCCTGCGTCAGTTTGAACTCCTGGCTCAACTTCGAGAACGCCGTCGCCTGCTCCATGCAATTCAGGTCCTGCCGCTGCAGGTTCTCGACCACGGTCATCTCCGCCGCCTGCTGGTCCGAAACCTTGCGCACAATTGCAGGGATGGTGGTGCGGCCGGCAATCTTCGAAGCCCGGCAGCGCCGTTCTCCCAGAATTAGAACGTAGCGCCCCTCCGCCCCAGGACGAACCGAGACTGGCTGAATCACCCCATTCGCACGGATCGAATCCGCCAATTCATGCAGCGTGGTCGCGACAAAATCATCCGACTCCTGCTCCTCGGGAGTGAAATATCGCGTCTGATAGGGATTCTCATCGATCAGCCCCAGCGGAATCTCCACCACGGCATCCCCCCGCGCCGCCAGCGCCTGCACCTCCGGCAGCACAATCGACGATGGCAAGGGTGGCCCACCCCCGGGCCCAGACTCCACCACCCGCGGCCCCGAAGGCAGCAACGAATCCAACCCCCGTCCCAAAGCCCGCCGCTTCTCAACCACCTTCTCTGTACTGCTCGCCGCCGTAGTCGTCATTCATCCTCCGTAATCACGGTTACCCTTAGACCCCGCCGTCATCCTGAGCGGACGTAAGTCCGCGAAGGATCTCGCCCCTACAACGTCAACTCTCGTGTTCGCGCAATCCGCCACGACCAATACATCGATGTTCATCGATCTAATATATTGATGGTTGTCAATTTATTCCGCTCCTTGATCCACCGCTTCCACCGCGGAGCATTGACCACCTGCTTCTCCTCAACCGGATGCTCACTCTCTTGCGCCGGCAGACTGTGCCCAAGAATCTCCTTGGCCAACTGAATGTAGCTCTCTGCCCCACGTGAGCGCAGATCGTAAAGCAAGGCTGGCTTGCCGTGGCTCGGTGCCTCCGCCAGGCGCACGTTGCGCGGGATCGTAGTCTTGCAAAGCTTGTCGCCAAAGTATCGATTCAGCTCCGCAGTGACTTGCTGGGCCAGGTTGGTGCGATCGTCGAACATGGTCAGCACCACGCCCTCGATGGTGAGCTCAGGATTCAACGAGGTCCGAATGCGTTCAATCGTATCCAGCAACTCAGACACGCCCTCAAGGGCGAAGTACTCAGCCTGCATCGGAATCAGAATCGAATCCGCAGCGACGAGCGCATTAAGCGTGAGCAGATCGAGAGCAGGCGGGCAGTCCAGTACGATGTACTGAAAGCGCTCGCGCAGAGGCGCAAGCGCATCGCGCAAACGAAACTCTCGACGCTGTCCCTCGACCAGTTCGAGGTTCGCGCCAATCATGTTCTTGTGTGCCGGGATGAGCCAGAGCTGATCGAGTTCGGTCTTCTGCACCGCTTCCTGCGCGCCGGCCTCGCCCATTAGAAGATGATAGGTGCTGATTCGTTCAGGATCTTTGACCAGCCCCAAGCCACTGGTGGCGTTCGATTGCGGATCGCAATCGACCAACAGGGTATCCACTTCTGCTGCGGCAATGGATGAGGCCAGATTGATGGCGGTCGTAGTCTTGCCCACGCCGCCCTTCTGGTTGGCAACCGCGATGATGCGTCCCATTTAGTTTTTGGAGAATCGGAGAGACGCTTGCAGAATAGGCCGAACCGTTGCCCATTTGCAATGCCAGATTTCAGTGCAGCGAACCTGCAAAGACATTCCTCTTGCCGGTTAGCGAGTTATGAAACGAAACAACCTTTCTTTCCACAGTTGTGTTCCACGTGGAACACCGGTGATGTTCCACGTGGAACACTCACGCTTGATTCGTAGCAATGTTCCACGTGGAACATTCTTCTGGGCAACGCAGATCGCCGGGCTGATTCGGGAGTATGAAGATTTTAATTTATTATTTGACTTTTCGCTGATCGGGAACGAAGTTCGACTTGTTTCTTGAGATGTCTTCCCACTTTCTACTTCCACGCTTGGGTTTGCTTTCCGGTTAACTAGACGGGTACTTGATGCTTGCGGTTCACGCCGATCGCTAATATGCGATTCGAGGACAATGGGATGGGGAGCGGGGGAGCCCACGCGAATCCTGAAGTAAGATCTTTGGCGCGAGCGAGTTGAGATTCGCCGATCAGGAGGGCCAGGCGGCCATTGGCGGCGACCAAGTTGGCGGCGGTGGGGAGTGCGCTTTCGAAGCGCTCGACTGCGCGGAGGGTTACAACGTCTGCGGGAGGGTTGGGGTAGGCGTCAGCGCGGCCTTGAAATACATTGATGTTTATCAATGTTAACGTTCGGACCACTTCGCGGAGGAAAGTTGCTTTCTTTTGGTTGGACTCGATCAGGGTGAGGTTGAGGTCGGGAGCCCAGATTTTTATGGGAAGTCCGGGGAAGCCCGCGCCTGAGCCAACGTCGATGGCGGTGCACGAGCGTGGAGGCTCACGCCTACATTGGTCGGGGAAGAGATGGCGGGCGGCGAAGAGGGATTCGCCGAAGTGGCGGGTTACGATGTCTTCTTCTTTGCGGATGGCGGTGAGGTTGATGCGAGCATTCCAGCGGAGGAGTAGATCGATGTACGTCGATATGTTGAGCAGGTCGTTGGTCGTCAGTTGTTGGTCGTTGCCTGATCCGACGAAGGGTTGCAGCAGCTCGGCGATGCGGGCGGGTTCCACGGGATTCCAGATTGTAGATGGCGGATTGCAGATTGGCGAGGGCTGCGTTGTAGAGATTCGGCGACCAAGGCATCGTGTATAGGGGAGCGGTTTTTGGCGGGGCGGGAAATCTTTTTGGCACGACCGCGGGATGGAAAGGGGTTACGAAAGAGTGCGGGTCGGTGTTTGAGATAACGCCGTGAGGGTTAGGGTGGGCCACCCTTTCCTTTCGCGCAGAACGCTAAAAGGGTGGGGCACCCCGGAGGTCACTTCGGGAGGGATGGTCTTGCCATCCTTGCCCGGAACCTGATCGCGAATCAGCTGGCCCAGATCGAGCCACATCTGCTCCTCCGGCGCCAGCGTCTGCTCCACCTGATACTTGTCCTGGCCGCCATGATAGAAGAACGTCAATTGCGCTCGCGCCGGCTCGATGCCGCCGTTGCCTACCGTGATCCGGGAATCGTGCAGGCTGTTGGCCACCTAGTGCTAGGCAATTGTCAAAATAGTGATAGGGATCAGTGAAACCCTGAAACGAACGAGCCTATCTTCTTAGCCCTATTTTCCAGTCGCCGCGGTAACTGCCCGTGACCGGATCGGAGTAGTGTGCCAAGAAGTCCCAATCCGGCTGCTCTAAATCGGTCGTGTTCCGCGATATCGATTGGGTCTTCAGGAACCCAGTGCCGGGCTGTTCGTCGCGGAAGACGACCAGCCACATCACGGAGTGTGAGCTCGTGAGCAAGGTGTCGAGAATCTCCCGGACCGACACATCTCTCACTGCCAGCGTAGTGAGAGTCTCGTCCGCTCCGGCACCGTATGAACCAGCACATGCGTAGGCCGCGTGCTTCTGCCTTGGGAGCATTATAAGATTGACCTCGTCTCGGAGCTTAAAGGCCGCTTGGCCCGTATAAACGTTCGCCACCGAGAACGAGGGGACCTTAATACTAAGCGGATTTCTTGGGCTGTCGGCGAGACCAGGTTTGCGCAGGTGAACGACGCCGTTTGATACCTGGACCTGGTACTCAACATCGAAGCTAGCGGTGTCATAAAGAATGCGTTCCACCGTCGCATTGTCCCACTCTCGGGTGATTTCCTTCGTGACGCTTGGCTCCCCATGCCACTCCACTCCCATTGGAAGGTCGAAATCAGACGCAATCAACGCGGCTGCCTGCAAGAGATTTGTTGCTTTTACCACGTAATGTGGAACCTTAGTCGAAAGTATCTGCTGGATGTCGCGGCGAGGCGCAACCTGTTGGCCCGATGCTATACCAGCTAGTATGGTGACAGCTAGAATAACGGGTTTCATTTGTACCTCACTGGACTGAAATGGAGTTGCACTGGTAAGTCAGCGACTTCGTAATCGGATAACCGTTCACTATCCAGGTCTGCGTCGACCCTGTTGAGCAGCTTCCGGTGCATTTCCCGCTCTGAACTGACCCGCAAACGGTCGCGCATACCGAAAGGCTCTCACTAAATTGACCCGAAGCGCCTGTGTGTGCCTTCGCGTCACAGTTACCTGTTTGCTGCCCTGACGTGACCGATCCGGAGCATGTGACGCTGTAGGAGCTTACGTTGCAGCTATTCTGGGTACCAGTGGTGATGTAGTCCCAAAAGTCAAGGCCGGCGAACGCCATCGCTGTACCGTTTGTATCGTTAATTTGATAGGTGAACGACCGATCTGTCTCACATCCCGCGTTGCCCTGCACCGTGCAGTTTTTCTCAGACGTATTGTCCGGGGGCGCGATGGTAAGAGATCCCGGCTGCTGTGAGGTCATGGTCGCAGTCTTTGCCGTCGAAGTCAGCTTGGTATTTAGGTCCGTGCATGTTACCGAGATTATAACGCCGTTTGGGCTGCCGCCCTTAATTCCAATAATCCCCATGGTTGGGCCACCGGTCAAGTTTGGGTCGAGCTTTACCTGGTCTGAGCCCTGAGTGATGCTCCAATTGTACTGCGGGTTAACTTTCCCTTCCGGCGAGCAAGTGGCGCCGATGTATACCTCATTATCGCCCACGACTTTGCCGCTAACAGGCTGAGCCTGCGCAACTGGCACGGCCGTCGGCGCGGGCGCTGTGATGTTCACAACCGGCATCACGTTGGTGGGGCCTGAAGGCCGCCCCTGCATCTGGCCGCATTGCCGAAATCCCGATGTAGAGATTCCCCCTCGGCAAGGTTGTCCGTGGAACCGAGTGCCACTCCGTGGACTTGGGCGTTGCTGGCGGTGGCAATGGTGGCGTCGTTGGTCCACCAGGACGTCATGGCGCTGTTGATGTTATATGGGCCTCCATCGCAATGGCTCGCTGACCAGACAGTCTGCCCCAGGGTGCCGTTCACGAACACGTCGATGGGGACGACTCCCATTACCGCTCCGTCATCTCCGCAACACTGGTAACAGCCGTAGAACGCGTGGCCATTCGTCTTGTCCACGATCAGCTTGGCTTCGTACAACGGCCCCAGAACGACGTGGCTCAAGTCTTTAATCTGGTAAACCCCGGACGTCACCTCGGGCGGGATGGTCTTGCCATCCTTTCCCGGAACCTGATCGCGAATCAACTTGCCCAGATCGAGCCACATCTGCTGGTCCGGCGCCAGCGTCTGCTCCACCTGATACTTGTCCTGGCCGCCATGATAGAAGAACGTCAATTGCGCTCGCGCCGGCTCGATGCCGCCGTTGCCCACCGTGATCTGGGAATCGTGCAGGCTGTCGGCCGCCCACCCTGCAAAGAAAAACGCAAACGTGGGCGCGCCCACGAGGCCCAGCCTACGGCACCGGCAATCCCAATAGCCCGACAAAAATGGGCTCATTCCGGTTTCAGTTCGACAGTAATCTTCTTGTGATCTGACGTACTTAGCACGATGCCGTTGGCTCTTGTTGCGAGGTCTCTATATGTCCAGCGGAGGTACCCGGGCGCTTCTACCGTGATCTCGATTAGGACGGGCGGCAGCGCGTAAGAGAAATGTCCGTCAGGGGGGAGTGTTGACGAGGAGATCGACTCACGGTCACTTCGATGAAGCGTGATGCGCGCTTTGGATATTGGGGCACGTGTTCCGGCATCAACGACAAATCCCTCGATAATTCCGTCGGGAGGCCCTAAGTGAATGTCTATGTTCTCCAGATGGCCGCCGGGGGTCAGAGATACCTCCGGCATCTTGCCGTCCGTGCTCGATACGAAGAGGGAGTACTGGGCGTTGGGATAGCCCGCGCTTTCTTTCACCGCACAGAGTCTCGTCCGGCCGGGATATGCCGGCGAAACAAGGCGGTATGCGCCGTCCTGGTTGGTGATCGGCTGCCGTGGCATGCCCCCGCTCAGGCCTACGTCCTTGGGAAAAATTGAGATTCTAGCGCCCGCCACCGGCCGGCCATCAGAATCCAGCACTCGGCCCGTCACGGTTGCCCAATCAGCGGGGGCCTGTGATTGCATCAGGGGAACCAATCCCAACAACAGGCTCATGACGGTGAGCAACCGCATATATTTGCTCATAATCTCGTACCCTCCTTGCCTTCTTATCCCGTTGAGCTACTTAGGAAATGTGGTCCCCACCGTGAAACCAGTGATGTTGCCATCGACGCTGATTACGGTATTCTGCACGTTGTCTGCGCCGATTGTGCCAATTGACGTGGGCTGCCCTACCCCCGGGCACCATTGCCATTGCTGGTTGGCGAACTGGAAGCCGCAAGGGGAGTCAGTTGGGGAAGCTGGGCAACTCGGAATCAAAAAGTCAGTGAACTCGCCCAGCGCGCCTGGCTCGTAGCTAGTATTTGAGGTACAGGTTGCTCCTACCTGCACAATTTGAGAGTTGCAACTGTTGACGATGTTCGTCGGAACGTTCTCTCTAAGCAAAAAGGGCACCTGCATCCGGGTGTCGGTCGTGTCCACGACTTCGTAGGTGATATCTCGTTCCCGAGAGTCGGGATTGGGGCTGCAGTTGACCGTATTCTGAGCGTCCTTTACCACGTACATGATAGTAAAACGTCAATTGCGCCCGCGCTGGCTCGATGCCTCCATTGCCCACTGTGATGATCGAGTGCAAGCTGTCAGCCAACCACTTGCCCGCCGCCATGGACGAGTTCAGACCGCCCCATGGCATCATAACTCTCGGCAATGGCAATTACATCATCAGGCTGCAACGGCCAGCGGCGCTGATGTGTGTGCTGCACCCAAAATCGGACCTGACCGTCGAGTCTTCCGCGGCCTCCGAAGCTGTGAGTTGCGGTGCGCCCGGACGAGCGTCCGGGGCTACGTGGATGCGGCGGGTCCTGGGAGTTCTTGCTCTGAAGAAGGTACAATCAATCATTCCCAAGTATGCAGGACATTCGACGTGGGTTGATCATCGTGAATACTGGGCCGGGGAAGGGCAAGACTACGGCTGCGATGGGGACGGCTCTGCGGGCGGTGGGGCAGGGCATGCGCGTGCTGATGCTGCAGTTCCTCAAGGGCTCGTGGCATTACGGGGAGCTGGACGCGGTGCAGGTGTTTGGCGACAAGTTCATCATGAAGCAAATGGGGCGCGGCTTTGTGAAGGTGGGGACTGAGAAGCCTGATCCCGAAGATGTGAGATTGGTGGAAGAAGCGTGGGCCGAGGCCGAGGGCGCGATTCTCTCCGGCGCCTGGGACTTGGTCATACTCGACGAGATTAATTACGCCATCAGTTACGGTATGCTGGATGCGGCGAAAGTCGTCGAGAGCCTGAAGAAGCGGCCGGAGATGGTTCATGTTATCTTGACCGGCAGGAACGCGCATCCGGCAATTGTGGAGTTGGCGGACACGGTCACGGAAATGCGACAGGTAAAACACGCTTACGAAAAGGGTGTGCTGGCGCAGAGAGGAATCGAATACTGAAATTGGGTAATTTTGTAATTGGGTAATTACAAGGCCGCTAGTCTTTCAATTGCCAAATTACAAAATCACCCAATTACAAAATCGAATTTCTATGCCTTGGTTCAAACGACAAGCCGGCGAACTGGATGCCACGGGCGAGAAGAAAGTCCGCACCGAGGGCCTGTGGGTGAAGTGTGAGCATTGCCGGCAGATCATTTGGAAAAAGGATCTGGAAGAGAATCTGAACGTTTGTCCGAAGTGCGACAAGCATTTCCGCATCGACGCCCGAACCCGTCTGGCCATGCTCCTGGACGACAACCAGTATGAAGTTTTCGACGCTAATCTGGTTTCGACCGATCCGCTGAAGTTTGTCGATCTGAAAACCTATTCATCGCGGCTGGAACAGGCGCAGGCGGAAACCGGGCTGAAGGATGCGGTCATTAATGCGCGCGGCAAGCTCAATGGACGCCCCGTGATTGTGAGCGCCATGGAGTACTCGTTCATTGGCGGGAGTATGGGCGCGGTGGTGGGAGAAATGATTACGCGGGCGATTGAACAGGCCACGGAGAGCAAGGCTCCGATCATTATTGTTTCTGCTTCCGGCGGGGCGCGCATGATGGAAGGGGTGGTCAGCTTGATGCAACTGGCCAAGATTTCAGCCGCGCTGGCTCGCCTGGACGAAGCTCGGGTGCCGTACGTCTCGGTGCTGACCGATCCCACGACCGGGGGCGTGACCGCGTCCTTCGCCATGCTTGGCGATTTGAATATCGCCGAACCTGGCGCCTTGATCGGATTCGCCGGGCCGCGCGTGATCGAGCAGACTATCCGCCAGAAGCTGCCTCAGGGCTTTCAACGCAGTGAATTTCTTCTCGAGCACGGCATGCTGGATGCGGTGGTGCCGCGCAAGCAGTTGAAGCCGTATATTGGGCGGGCGCTGGATTTTATGGCGGCTGCCTGACGGAAGAACGTCAACTCTCAGCTTTCAGCCAACCACCCTCCTACTCCATCCGGGCTGCCTCTTTCCACGTTGACTGCGGGAGTATGGCAAAGTGCGAATCCTCGGTTGCAAACTGGTAATCTGAAGGCTGATAGCTGAGAGCGTTTCCATGTCCTACGAAACCGCGGTTGCGAGCATGTACGCGCTGGGCCACGAGCTGGCGGATGCGGCGACGCACAAGTTTGACCTCGCGCACATGCGCGTGCTGCTGGGAGCTTTGAATCATCCCGAACGAAAGTTTCCCGGGGTGTTGATTGCGGGGACGAATGGCAAGGGCTCGACGGCGGCGACGCTGGCGTCGATTTTACGAGCTTCGGGTTTGCGGACCGGGTTGTACACCTCGCCGCACCTGGTGCGGATCAATGAACGGATTCGCATCAACGGAGAGAAAATCAGCGATGGTGATTTTGCGTTGCTGCACGACATGGTGGACCGGACCGCGGAGGGTCTGGTGGAAGAAGCGGAATTGCCCTGGCATCCCAGTTTTTTTGAGATGCTGACGGCGATCGCATTTGAGTACTTCGCGCAGAACAAAGTGGAGATTGCGGTGTTGGAAGTAGGGATGGGCGGGCGCTTGGATGCGACCAACGTGATCGAACCGCGGGTGAGCGTGATTGCGGACATTTCGCTCGACCACCAGAAGTTTTTAGGCAACACTGTGGCCGAAATCGCGCGCGAGAAAGCGGGCATCATCCGGCCGGGCGGAGTGGTTGTGACCCTGCCGCAACAGCCGCGGGCGAATGACGTGATTGGC
>Ga0210390_10004245_pt1 | contig 12130 bp, 9 predicted proteins | sample IncBWH11OmetaG_FD_161050 | JGI IMG/M metagenome (GOLD analysis project Ga0210390, IMG submission 161050) | Forest soil microbial communities from Barre Woods Harvard Forest LTER site, Petersham, Massachusetts, United States - Inc-BW-H-11-O ...
AAAGAGCATGTCATTCTCCTGGACGGGGACCATCTGCAGCAAATCTTCCAGCGTCGCCGCCTTGATCGCCGCACGAATCTCCTCCGCCGTCACGCCTTCGCGAATGCCCAGCGCCACCTGTGCTCCTGGTTCTGCATCGAGCGCATACCAGCACTCCGTTTTGCCGCGCGGTGCGCCATACTCTCGCGCCATGGCATCGTCGGGATGCACCTGCACGCTCAGCTTCTCTTTAGGAAAGAGCATCTTGACCAGCAGCGGAAACTCGCCATCTCCTAAGGCCGTTCCCAACAGCTCCGGCCCTTGTGCATCGGTAATCGCCCGCAGCGACTCGCCTGCGAATTCCCCTGTCGCCGCCTTGCACATCTCGCCCGTCAACCACACTTCGCCGATCGGCTCGCCGTCTGTCTTGTAGTCGAACCACGGAGCAAGGTCGTGAAACCCCCAGATACGCGTCCGAAAATAAGGAGCAAGCCGGAAAGGAAAGAGTACGCTCATGCCCTTTTAGTATGCCTCAGAAGCTGATCTCCCCGCACACATCGCCGCTGCTGGTTCGTGCGTCAATTTCCGGATTGCCCGTCTCTGGCGCATTCGCTCATGCCTGGGTACGACGAAGTTCGTGCAGGAAGACGCGAGCCGCTATGTCAAATCGAACATCATGACAGCCTTCCATCGTTTTTCCCGTTGTGAGCGATGTTGAACAGACGCGTCAGATCGCGAAGGGATAGCCTTGGGTTGGATGGCTCTCCACGCTATGTCGAGGAAAAGTCACATTGGAGCTTTGGAAGGCGCCATGACATTCAAACTCAAGACCGTGTGGTGTCTCGTTGTAACGGCGATGATTCTTCTTGGCGCATCCGCCGCGATCGCAGCCAGCCACGCTGCTCCGTCGACCCAGTCTGCTGGGCCTACTGAGCTTGAAATGCAGGTCCTTCTCGATCGGGCCTCCTTCTCGCCGGGTGAGATGGACGGGACGGGCGGAAAGAATAGCCGCCAGGCCTTGGCAGCGTTCGAGACCGCACGCGGGCTCGCTCCAGGGCCGCGAGGCCGCAAGGCGCTGCTTGAGGCGCTCGGCGCCGGTTCGTTTGAACCGATCGTGTCCTACACAATCACCGCGGAAGATGTCGCGGGGCCTTTTACCGGGACGATTCCACAAGACATGACCGAGATGGCGAAGCTTCCGGGGCTTTACTACACGTCCATACTGCAAGAGCTCAGCGAGAGATTCCACTCGGCGCCGGCCTTGCTCAGGCGCCTGAACCTTCATGCCCATTTCACCGTGGGAGAGAACATCCGTGTCCCGAACGTATTGGGCGCTGAACAGGCGCCGCTGGATGCAGTACCGGCCACGAGTCGGAACGGCAAGTCCGCTGCCGCACGCGCTGCGGCCGTCAGGGTCGTCGTCTCGAAGAAGGCGTCGGTCCTGATGGTGTACGACCGGGACGGCCAGGTTATCTTTTACGCCCCGGTGACGAGCGGCAGCGCGCACGACCCCCTTCCTTTTGGAAATTGGATGATCACTTCTGTGGTGCGAAATCCGATTTACAACTACAATCCTGACCGGTTCTGGAACGCCAATCCCGCAGATGCGAAGGAAAAGATTGCAGCCGGTCCGAATAACCCAGTGGGTATTGTTTGGATGGGGCTCAATGCGCCGCACTATGGAATACACGGTACTGCTGAACCGGAGCTGATCGGCCATTCCTCGTCTCACGGGTGCGTACGGATGACAAACTGGGATGCCACCCGGGTCGCCGACCTGGTCAAAAACGGAACTGCCGTCTTGTTCGAGGAATGAGAAAGCGCATCGGACAGCGTCACCCTGGAGGAATAGGTTTGAGGCTCTATCTTGGCATCGCCGTGCTTTTGCCCGCGTTTCTTCTTGTTGGCGCTACCTCCAGCATTCTCAATATGGCCCCACCCATCAATGGACTCGCCCTCACCGATCTTCGGGACAGCTTCGAAGAAGTTCACAACGGACATCGCCATGAAGCGATCGACATTATGGAGCCAAGAGGGACACCCGTGCACGCGGTGGCATCCGGAACTATCCGCAAACTTTTTCTTAGCAAACCGGGCGGTAACACCATATACCAGTTCGACGAAACCGGAGTGTATTGCTACTACTACGCGCACTTGGATCGCTACGCGGAAGGTTTGCGGGAGGGGATGCGGGTCGAGCGTGGGGATGTCATCGGTTTTGTAGGAGCGACTGGAAATGCGGATGCGCGCGCACCGCATCTGCATTTTGCAATCTTTGAGCTGGGACCTGAAAAGCAGTGGTGGAAAGGGAATCCCGTTGACCCATATCCTGGTTTGCTAGCCGCCGTAAAACGAGAGAAGTAAAGCGGGCGAATAGAGGACCGTCTCCCCTCGTTGTGACCAAGACGAGTTCACTGGGCGACATCATCAAGGCGGAGCCCGACATCTCGATTTTGAGCCACCCACGATGGCTTCCGTGGGTCGGCTACCCGGGAAGGTAACCACCATTCGCTGCCGTCGGGTACCATAAAGTAAGAATGGCTCGTTACCTGATCACCGGCTGCGCCGGCTTCATCGGTTCTTCGCTTACTGAAGCCCTCGTCAATCGTGGAGACACCGTTCGTGGCCTTGACAACTTCGAAACCGGCAAGCGCGAAAACCTCTCCACCTTCCGCGACCGCATCGAGTTCATCGAGTGCGACCTCCGCAATGCCGCCGAAGTCGCCGAAGCCTGCCAGGACGTCGACTTCATCTTTCACGTCGCTGCTCTGCCATCCGTCCCGCGATCGGTGAAGGATCCCCGAACCAGCCATACGGCCAACATTGATGGCACCTTCAATCTTCTCGAAGGCGCGCGCGCAGCAGGCGTCAAGCGCATCGTCTACTCCGCCTCTTCTTCCGCATACGGAAACCAGCCCGGCTTTCCCCGCCGCGAGACCATGGTCCCGATGCCGATCGCACCCTACCCCGTGCAAAAGCTTGCCGGGGAGTTCTACATGAAGTGCTATTGGCAGGTTTACGGACTCGAAACCGTGTGCCTGCGCTACTTCAATATCTTCGGACCGCGGCAGGTTCCCGACTCGCCTTACAGCGGCGTGATGGCGAAATTCACCTTGCAGATGATGCGCGGCGAGCGACCCACCATCTTTGGAGACGGCGAGCAGGGGCGTGACTTCACCTACATCGACAACGCCGTCTCCGCCAATCTCCTGGCGATGGCCGCACCCAGCGAAAACATCGCCGGCCGCGTCTTCAACATAGCCTGCGGCGAGCGCCACAGCCTCAACAAGACATTTCGTGTACTGGCCGAATTGCTCGACTTCAAAGAGCAACCGCTGTACGGCCCTCCCCGCACCGGAGACATCCGGGACTCGCTCGCCGACATCACCGCCGCTCGCGAAGCCTTCGGCTATCACCCGGACGTCAGCTTCGAAGAAGGCCTGCGTCGCACCGTCGAGTGGTACAAGCAGCAATACGCGGCAGTCGCCGCACAATAAGACCGCACCGCCCGCCATTGCGAATACCGTTCTTTCGACACGACGGATTTCTTTGCCTTTTTTTGATTTTCCACGGCGATCAACAGGCGTATAGTCGCCTTGCCGTAAGAGTTCCCTTGAAAGAGGCAGGAACACTATGAAGAAATATATTGCGGAAGTGGTGGGGACGTTCGTACTGGTTTTCGGAGGCGTCGGCAGTGCGGTTTTGGCCGGCACCCATATCGGATTTGCAGGAGTGGCCTTTGCTTTCGGACTCTCTTTGTTAGCCATGGCCTACGCCATCGGCCCCATCTCGGGCTGCCACATCAACCCCGCTGTCACGCTCGGGATCCTCATCGCCAAAAAAATCAACGCGAAGGATGCCGCTCTCTACATGGTCGCGCAGATTCTCGGCGCGATCATCGCGTCGGCACTTCTTCTCTTCATTGCTCAGGGCGCGCCCGACGGATATAACGCAGCGGTCTCCGGTTTTGGCGCAAACGGCTATGGAGCGCATTCACCCGGCCAGTACTCCCTCGCCGCGTGCTTCCTCGCTGAGGTGGTACTCACTGGCTTCCTCGTTCTCACCGTTCTTGGCTCGACCGACATCGCAGCGCCAGTGGGCTTTGCTGGAATCCCCATCGGCCTCGTTCTGGTCCTCATTCACCTGGTCGGAATCCCGATTACCAACACCTCGGTGAATCCCGCTCGCAGCATCGGGCCGGCCCTCTTCGTCGGCGGATGGGCGATTCAGCAATTGTGGCTATTCATCGTAGCACCGCTGGTCGGCTCGGCTCTGGCAGCCTTCGTTTACTTGTTCATCCGGCAGGCGGCTCCGACCATCACCGTCCGCGAGGCCGAACGCGCCCTGCCCAGCGAGCAACTCGAGCGCGGAAAAGCCAGCCGCGGCTGAGTGCGACTGTTTTGTGTGCCCCGCCTATCCTTCGTGACGAAAGAAGATCGTGGAGGATGGGCGTAGTCACCCGCAGCTACTCCCCTCCCGCCGCCTTCACGAGATCCCGCAGCGGCTCAAGCACCGTGAAGCGCACGAGTCCCACCGGCTTTGCTGCCTGATCGATCACCGCCAGCTTGGCCTGCGCCCATCCCGCCGGAGCAGCCTCATGCTTCTCCAGATACTGCAGCGCCTCGAGCCCCGCCGTGCCCAGATCCGCGAGCTGCTGCGCCCGTGGCGCCGGGTCCTGCAGCAGCGGAGCCGCCGCCATCAGCGCCTGCGCCTTCGGTCCCGCAGCGATCCACAGCTCGAACATCGCCGCCAGCTCCGCCCGCGCCACCTGGTCATGATTCGCCAGATACGCCTTCACCAGCACCTGCATGCCATGCCGCGACGGAGGATCGGGCCGCACTGCATCGATCAGATGATCCATCGGCGTAAGCTGCGACGTATGCTGCATCTCGTAGCGCTCGTCGAAGCCCACCGGCTGCAGGACGCTCGCCAGCACCCGCAAAGCTTCGATCTGCGCCGTTCCTGCAAGCTGCCGCAACCCCACGTCTTCGGCGGAGAGCTGCGTCAATCCCACCGCCTCCAGCCGCAGCGACTCCACCCACAGCCGCCGATACATGTCGTCGACGTTGTTCACGCTTTGCGGGGACCACAGCCGCTCGGCAATCGCCGCCGTGCGCGGCCAGATGCGCGAGTCGATGCTGCGCGGCGACACATGTTCACTCCACATGCAGGCCTCGCCTCCGAGAATCCGCGCCTGCTCTTCGGGTGTCAGCGAAGTACCCACAGGCACCGGATCGGCGAGGTAGTGGCGCTCTGCGGAGTCAATATGATCGAGGTAGTACGGCTGGGCAAGAATCCCTTCGTATCCGGCCTTCGCGCTTGCCGCGAGCGACTCGAAGCCGCGCCACGACTCAATCACCGCATCTTTCGAGAGCCCTGGCGCAAAGATCTCATCCCAGCCGATCATGCGCTTGCCGTGCTTCTTCAGAATTGGTAACAGTTGCTGGTTGAAATACGTCTGCAGCGCGGCGGTGTCGTTCAGATTGTGCTTCTTCGCAAACTCCTGAATGCGCGGATTCGCCTTCCACTGCACCCCGTTGTTTTCGTCGCCGCCAACGTGCATGTAAGGGTCAGGAAATATCTCCGCCATCTCCCCGATAAACTTGTCGAGAAACTTGTAGGTGCTGTCCCGCGTCGGATCCATCACCGGATCGAAGATGCCGTACTCGCGTTCGATTTGATACGGGCCGCCGTAGTCGGCGCCCGTGCCGCTGGCGAGCTCGGGATAGCCCACCATCCACGACAGCGCATGGCCCGGAATATCGAACTCCGGCACCACGCGAATCCCGCGCTCCCGCGCATAGGCCACGATCTCGCGCGCCTGATCCTGCGTGTAGAACAAGCCGTCCGAGCCCATGTCTGTCAGCTTGGGGAAAACCTTGCTCTCGATGCGAAATCCCTGGTCGTCGCTCAGATGCCAGTGGAAGACGTTCAGCTTCACCGCGGCCATGCCGTCCAGCGTGCGCTTGATCACATCGATCGGCTGGAAGTGCCGGCTGACGTCGATCATCAGCCCGCGCCAGCGAAACCGCGGCGCGTCCTGAATCGAAACCGCAGGCAGGATGAAACCGGAACCCGAGGGCTGAACAAGCTGCAGCAGCGTTTCCAGACCCCGCATGGCGCCGACAACAGTCGCCGCGTGCAGGCGGACTCCGGATGGCGTGACCTCCAGAGAGTACGATTCGTTTTCGTCCGGACCCTGAATCGCCTCTCCCGGCCCATCGACCGTGATGATCAGTGTGGGTGGCGTGGATGCGTCCGGCGGGGCCGCGATCGGCAGAGCGGTCTGAAACTTCAGGCGCGCCGCGAAACGTCGGACGGCTCCATCGAGGCGCCAGTCCTGGTAGTGCGCAACCGTGAACTGCGGCGTCAGCGCCAGCCCGCCCGACTTCACGGTAATGAGCGCCGGCTGCGGCATCAGCGTGTTATTAAAGCTTGTATTTTGCGCCTCGACACTCATTGCCCACAGAACCGAACCTAACACTGCCGCAACCGCAAATCCCTTGATCACGCTCTCCCACCCATCGCTGAAATAAACTGCAAAAGATATTCATGAATCCGCACACGGACACTCTTCAGCAGTCTCTGTATACCTGTCTATACTTGTCAAGAGAGGGGGAGGGCTTCAACTCATTCGCAGCGCAGCGCCGTCATCGGATCGACGCTGGCTGCGCGCTTCGCAGGGATGTACGCAGCGAGAGCAGCCACTCCGGCAAGAAAGATCGCCGCCCCAAGATAAATCAGCGGATCAGTCGCGGCCGCGCCCAGCAAGGTACCATGACTCCCCATCGCCTCGCCGGTAAATGAGATCGACGCAAAGATGCGAGCAGCGGCTAACGCGAGCCCCAGCCCAACAACCAATCCGAACGACGCTACCGTCAAACCCTGCCGGACGACCAGGCCCAGTACATCCGCCGGACTTGCCCCGAGCGCCATTCTGATCCCGATCTCATGCGTCCGCTGCGTCACCGCAAAGGCCAGCACGCTATAAAGCCCCACTGCCGCCAGCATCACCGCTATTGATCCGAGCACGCCCAGCAGGCTGGCCGCCAGCTTCTGCGGGTACAGCGAAGCCCCGATGTACTCCTCCAGCGGCACGGCGTCGAAGACCGTTACATTCGGATCAATCTCCCGCACTTTCTCGCGCACCATCGCCAGCGCCCCATTCGGGTCGCCCTTGGTCCGGACATAAAATGCCAGCGTCATGTCGGCGCGATAGACCTGCCGGAACGGAACATAAAAATAAGGTGTGGCCGCTTCGCTCAGGTAGTGATACTTGCTGTCCTGCGCTACGCCAACCACGGTGAGCCACTCGCCCCAGCCATGAATGCGCCGCCCGATTGGATTGCCGGCACCGAAAAAGCGCCGTGCGAATGTCTGGTTCACAATCATCACCAGCGGCGACTTTTCATCGTCGTGCTCGGTGAAATTTCTTCCCTCTGTCACCGGAATCCGCATCAATGGCAGATAGCCGGGCGAAATCACGTTGCGGAAGATTTTCATGTTCTCGCTTCGGCCCGGCACGTAGCCTTCGATGCGCAAATCCTCCCACCAGCTTGGTTCGAAACCCAGCGGCACGCCATCGGAGTAGGCCGCGCTCACCACTCCGGGAGCCGAGTCGACCTTCTCTTCGAGGCGCCTGCAGAATTCCTTCCGCTGTTCGAGGTTGTATCCGCTGGTCGAAAGGTAAAACTGAGACAGCAGCACATGCCTTGGGTCGAAGCCCGGCTTGATCGCGCTCGTCGCCGCAAAACCGCGCGCGAACAACCCGGCGCCGATCAGCGTAACCAGCGCCAGCGAAACCTCGGCGGCCACCAGAACCGACCTCAGGCGATGCGAGCGCACGCCGGTTGTCCCGCTTCTTCCGTTCTCGTTCAGCCCTTCATTCAAATCGGCCCGGCCCGATTGCAGCGCGGGAACCAGCCCCGCCAGCAGCGCCGTGAGCATGCACAGGAGCAAGCTAAAGCCAAGCACACGCCCGTTCCATTGAAAGTCCAGCCCAGGCGGATACATCTGTCCAGGGGGCAACAGATACACAAGCGCGTGGCTCATCCAATTCGTCGCGGCGACTCCCGCCAGCGCTCCGCCCGCAGCCAGCAACAGGCTTTCGGTCAGTACTTGCCGCGCCAGCCGTGCGCGTCCCGCACCCAGTGCCAGCCGAGTGCTGAACTCCTTCTGCCGAGCCGCCGAACGAGCCATCAGCAGATTTGCCACATTCGCGCAGACAATCAGCAGCACCAAGACACACACGCCCATCAGAATGCGCAGCGGACCCAGCAGCAATCCCTGCGGACCAAAATGCGACTTCCACAGCGGCATCAGCGTGGCGCTCATTCCCCGATCCATGTCCGCGTCTGCGACCGCCATCCGGCTGTAGAGCGCAACCAGTTCCTCACGTGCCTGGTCCTGCGTTACACCCGGCTTCAACCGCGCGAAGCCCAGCATGTTGCGGTCTCCGCGGTCGCGCAGCATCCACTCTTCCACGCCGTTCAACTGCGGCTGCATCATGTAGGGCACCCACAAGTCGAATCCCTCGCCCGCCATGGATCCGTGGAATCCCGGCGCGGCCACGCCCACAACGGTCAGCTCGTGCTGGTTGACGCGAATCGTACTGCCCACGATCTTCGGATTGCTGCCGTAATGGGATCGCCAGAATCGGTCGCTGATCACCGCAACCGGAAATGCACCCGGCTTGTCACCGTATTCCGCAGGCAGAAATACCCGTCCCAACGCGGCTTTCGCACCCAACACCGCAAAAAAGTTACCGGAGACCAGTTCGCCCCATACCCGCTCCGCATGATCTTGCTTGCCCACGCTGAAAGCCACGGGGCGTGTAACGGCAATACCATCGAGGAGGGTCAGGTGATCGCGAAAATCGCGATAGTCAGGATACGAGTTCGGAACGAAGGCTCCATTCGGCGTCACCGTCTCTACCGCGACGAGGCGGTCCGGCTCCCGAACACCCGACAGCGGACGCAGCAACACCGCGTCGATCCAGCTGAACACCGTAGTGCTCGTCGCGATGCCGATGGCCAGCGTGGCCACTGCCACGATCGCAAATCCCGGGTTGCGCGCCATCATTCGCAGGCTGTGGCGGATATCGCTGATGAGATTCGTCACTCGCGTCTTCCAATCCCGCGCAAACCCGGCAGGTGAGCGCGCCAACCCAATAGAAGAGCACGCGGCCTTCCATCGAAAGGTGCCATTAGGTCTTGAAGAATGAGGCCTTAGAGCAGCGCCTTCACCGAGGGTCTGTTCGTTCTCGCGCCGCAGTGTCCAGAAATGGGCAGTGTCTCCCGCCGCCCGTGGCGCTATGAGCGAAGTGCCGGCCTATTCAACCCTCTGCCACGTCTTGTCGGGATTGTAGGAGGTCATTGCCTTGGCAAGACTGGCCGTATTAGGGCCGAGGTCTTTCTGATAAACCAGTCCATCCTTGTCCACGACCGAAATCATTTCCCGGGCGTGAGCATACACCCTTGGCATCGAACTCTTGAAACGAATTTCAGAGACTGAACACCATAGAGTTATCGTCTGAGGGGGCTGTTCTCCTTTTGCTCTTCCGGTTCTTGCCGGCTTCCAGGTGTAGAATTACGACCTCTAAGAGACTCCGCAACATTCTTGCTGTCAGGAGAGCTCATGCTGCGTCACTTATCCGAGAAATTCAATGGGAAAGCGGCCTGCCGCCGACTCTTCTCCGCCTCTACAGCGCTGGCGATCGCGCTGGCTGTTCCGGGTCTCGTGCAGGCGCTAAATCAGCAGCAGCACACCCAGACTGGGCACATCTCGGTAGCAGTCGCTCGCGCCACGCAAGGTCCGCCTAAAAACCATGGGCATGGTCCGGAGACAAATTCGGGCAAGACTCCGAGGGAATCGAGCGACGGTCAAACCTCAAAGGGCTCGAACGACGGCCGGAACTCGACGGGCTCGAACGACGGCCGGAACTCGACGGGCTCGAACGACGGCCGGAACTCGACGGGCTCGAACGACGGCCGGAACTCGACGGGCTCGAACGACGGCCGGAACTCGACGGGATCGACCGGAGGACAGATCTCTGGACAGGCTCCTCTCCGCACGAGGCCTCTCCCCCCTGGATTCGAGCCGTTCATTCCGACTCCGGCTTCCCTTAACGACCTTCCGCCGCAGAAACTCGCCGACAAGGGGCCACAAATTTCGGATAAGTTGGATATGACCGGTTTCGTAGTCAAGTGTGTCGCAGGCCCGAATTGGCCCGTTGTCCTTGACTTCATGCTCGACTCGCCAGGCGATGCGCAGATAGACATCAACACAGCAGACAACCACCAATTCAAGGCGATCATCCACAACACTCCGAACCTTCGCGCCTACGCAATATTTCGCCTCCCGCCAGACTTCGGCACCAAACTGCAAACTGCTTACTTTTACGTCCACGCCGTTCCCCTGGCGGGTGCGAGTACGCCGCCGGGCCTGCGCACCTATGGTCTCGGAGCAGGAGAAAGAGCGGTTGGCTCGGTTGCTATCGATCAGTTGACCTTCCAACCCGCGACCATCCACCCGCAGGCAAAGGAAGTTGCAAATTTCGGTTTCCACGCTCACTCGGCCTTCGACGGCGTGCGCGCGGAGTTCATCATCGCCACGACCTACAATGGACGCCTTCTGGTCCAGAAGGATCAGGAGGAGAAACTCTCTCCCGTCCCTGAAGGCATGCGAGCCGGCGGGACCTGGGAAGGCAAGGGCAAGCCGGGCGAACACATGCTTCAGATCCGAGCCTGGCGCGGCCTTGAGAATGGCGGCGACTGGGTCGTCGCCTGGTCGCCGGACATCGTCGATGTCGTCAAGTAGCGTCGGCGGCCCAAGGCCGCCGTCCAGAGTACGGCAATACTGGCGAAGATCGCTGCCCTTTCGCCGAGTCACCGCCGTGTCTGTTTTCGTTCTTGCTGCGTTGCTCGTCTACCTTGGATCGCATATTCCGCGCGCCGTCTCCTTGCCCATCGACGACCTCAATGCCAAAAGCCTCGCCCGCCTCGGAGAAGAACAGATCATCCTCAAGAAGCCGGAAATCGCTCCCGGAGATCTCGCGCTTTCCTATGTCGGGAGCAAGAACGAGGTCGCCGATATCTGGCTGGACAATGCAACCCTGGACGATCAGTCTCAACATCTGTTCTTTCCCGGCTCCGCCCCGCTTGCGCCCGGCAGAATCAGCTATACAACGGGCGACGGACCAAGCCCCTCTAAGCCGGAAGACACCTGCCACACCGTTGTTGAGATTCGCCGCGCTCCCGGCTCGGCTCCGGTCGAAACTCTAAAGCTCTACCAGACCGACGAAACGGCCGGCGCACAGCGCTTTCGTCAGGTCGTGCTGGACACCGGCGCATCGCAGATGGAAATCGAAGTTCACACCGACCCTCCCTCGGAGGGAGGGTCGGACCTCGCCGGTTGTCACAAGCTGCTTACGGTGGGAAGCCACCCACCGATCGACCTGCCCCCTCTCCCCGTACGCATGATTGCGCATAGCGGCAAAATCGATCTGCACTTCAATCCTGCGAATCCGGCTGTGGCGATCTGGACGGGACCGGACCAGACCTTCGAAGGCGTTTCTCTGGGCGACAACATGCTCCGTGCAGATGGGCTGCAGGTTGTGTCGGAGCAGCGCGCCACTACCCCGCGGCTCGATGTGCGGACTTCTCGCGGAGAGAGCGGGATCACCTTCAGCCGCCTCAAGCTCGGCTCGGATTCGCTGAAGCTCGACATCGGGCGGGACACTGAAAAAGCTGTCGCCTACGCAAACGGCTTCTCGCTCTTCAACTACGATTTGATCGATGTCATCCAGAAGAACCCCATCCTGAGCTTCGCATTTGCAGCCGTGCTCGTGCCCGCGCTGTGGAAGTGGATCCGAAAGAACTGCTTCCCCAATATGACCGACTCCTAAGTCACCTGCCCTGATTCGAGTGTGCTCGATCACTGAAGCTTGCCTCGACTCACTTCCACGGGCATGATGGGAGCATCGCATGGCAGAAACTCCCATACGGCTCGAACCACGATGGCCTGCAATGGTCGCGCTACTGGCCGTGGGTGGGTTGCGCCTGGCCCTTCCCTCCTATCTCTCCGTCGGCCCCGACTGGCTGCTCATTGCCATCGTCGGAGTGCTGTTGATTACAACTGTGTGGGCGAACTA